>Ga0065707_10081790_pt1 | contig 40739 bp, 54 predicted proteins | sample SwiRhicommuniRL3_FD_59094 | JGI IMG/M metagenome (GOLD analysis project Ga0065707, IMG submission 59094) | Switchgrass rhizosphere bacterial communities from Rose Lake, Michigan, USA - RL3 v2 (version 2) | ecosystem: Host-associated > Plants > Roots > Rhizosphere > Soil | place: East Lansing...
GCCGGGTGCCACGGCACCATGACCCTGCACCCGCCGACGTACACGGCAACCGGTTCGCGGCTGAACGGGGAGAGGTCAGACCTCAACATCGCCGGTATCGGCGTCCTTGCGGGCCCGGTCCATCAGCTTCTTCAAGAGCTTGACGGCCACGTCCTGGAGGTCGATCTCACCCTCCACGTAGCGGTCCGTAATCTCGTCCCACTGGTCCGGCCCGGCCGCCTTCGCGAGCACCCGGAACATGGACTTGATCGTTTTCAGGTGGCCGGCACCCATGGTGCTCACGATGCTCATCCGCTCAACCTCCTCCGGGTCCAGCGGAGAGAACCGATAAGCCTTGCCCTTGATCTGCACGATGTACGTCTTGTCGTCGCCCATGGTCACGAGTCTACCGCTGACGGAACGAGTAGCCCCGGGCCGCCGCAACCTCGCGCAGCGCCCGATCCAGGAACGGCTTCGCGCGGGTGCCCGGGTGGTTGACCAGGCGCGCGTACACGACGCGCCCGCCCACGCGGAAGCGAAGCGCCCGCGCGCGCCGGGGGCGGATTACGTGCGGGCGCGTGCCGTCGTTGACGTACCCGGCGTATTCCAGGTCCGAGCCGACCGTGACGCTTCCGCGCAAGGAAAAGATCCGCGGAGGCTCCGCGCGGATGGACGCGCGGAGGCGGCCGGTGTCCACTGGGGCCAGTACACGGGCCCGGTTGACCACCTGCCGTGAGGCCTCCCGCAGTTCAGCCCTCGACGCGTTCGTCAGTGTCCGGCTCAGTGCTGCCCGGTCCAGCCGTACTCTCGCCACTGACTACCTCCATGAGCCCGGCGTTCAGCCACCCCTGTACGCGCGCGTTCAGCTCGACGTCCGCTTCGTCACCGGCGACCATGCCGTTGAACGAGGTACGCACGCGCACGCGCACGGGGGTCTTCTTTGCAGCCATGATCACTCCTAAGGACAGCATGCGTACATGCGGAGGGTAACGGTCATCGTGCCGCCGATGCAGTTGCCGTCGACCCCGAACGGTCGGTAGTCCCCTACCGCCACCTCCTCGGCCGGTGTGCCCTCAAGGCTGCCGAACGCGCAGCAGACCGCCGCCTCCATGGCGCCCTGATCGGCGTCGAGCTGGAACGCAACGGCCTCCCACTGCTCCGCAGTCGGGACCGTCGAGGCAGACTGGGCCACCGGGGCGCAGCGCGCCACTCCGATCTCCAGCGTCAGCGTGCGCTCCTGGGAAAAGCACAACTGCCCGTCCCGCTCCCCGAGCTGCCGGACGCCGGAGATGCTGTCGATACGGACCCACCCGAGCCCGCCACAGCACTCGTCTGACACCGTCGATAGGAGCGGGGTCACCTCGGAGCCCGCGCGCAGCATCACCTGCGCGGGCGGGTTCGGGCCCGCGGCAAGCTGCGCTGTCAGGCAGGACAAGAGGCTGTCCGCAAGGACGATGGCGGCCGTCATCGTGCGAACCTCGGTCCTGCGATGTCGGGGCTGTAGACGCGCGAACGCTGACCCTTTCTGGCCGGGTTCACCGTGCGGATCCACAGGTCGACGTTGGCGATACCCGTGAGCCCGCTCTCCAGCAGAGTGGACGGGTCCATCACCTGTACCTCAACCCCGTTGCGGGTCAGTGACGTCAACTGCTGCGGCAGCGTGCAGTCCTGTCCCGCGCACGCACGCGCGAACTCGACGGCGAGTTCGCCGGCCGCAAGCTGCCCCGCGCGCGGGACCGCGACGCCCCGCTGATAGGTGATGCCGAATGATCCCGGCTCATCCAGGTTGGCGTCCATGTCCTGGCAGTCCGGCCAACAGAGGCCGTCCGTACGGACCAGGACCGTGATACCGCGGTAGTTGTCGAGCCGGTATGAGGAAGAGGGGACCACGACTCCGTCAACGGTCACCTCGTCGACGACAAAGACCGGGCCAGGTAGTGCAATCTCACACGACGCGCGGCAGGAACAACCCCCTGCGCAGCTACAGTTCCGCCAGAGTCCGTTGTCGATCCACGGAATCATCCAGGGCGCACCGGACGTCGCACCGTAGCTGACGGGGAACGTCATGTACCCGGTCGGCCCCTGGCATTTGGGCCCGCACGGCCGCAGCGTGAGGGAGCACGGCCCGTACTGGCGGCCCGTGAGCCCCCACAGGATGTACGTCGCCCACGAAATGGCGGCGGTCTGTACGGCCGGTGCGAACGTCGCCCACACGTCATCACAGACGACGTCCACGGGCCAGTTGCAAGGCCCCTCCTCCGCCGGAAACGTCGGCGGCGGAACCACCTGGTTGATCACGGGCATGGCGTCTCCTACGGGGTTGCGAACTTACCGGCCTGGATGAACACCGCCTGGGCAGGGTCGGAGAGGTTCGTTGCTGTGCGTGCCACCACAATGTAGCCCGCGAGTGCCGCGAACGAGGTGATGGGCGCCCGCACGAACGTCGCCTTGCCCACGGCCGCCACAGCCGCAGTCAGGCTGCTGTACGTGGACTGCCCGTACTGCACCGCGATCTGCGCCGATGACACTCCGGTCGGGAACACCCACACGCGCTGAATCGTGGATGTGTTCGTACCGCCGCCGACCGGAGTCAGCACTCCGCCGACGTCATAGTTGGCGGGGTCGATGGTGGTCACGGCCGGCGGGGTCGTGATCGAAGCGGTGCGCAGGATCCGGCGCAGCGTGGCCGGGGCCTGGGCAGGGCTAGTCGTCTCGTGAGGGTTGTCCGTGAGGACGCCGGACACGAAATGCCCGGACCCGCGTACGAACAGGATCCCCGAGTCCTTGTTGAACGAGAGGTTCACCCCGTTCGGGGAGATCAGATTCCCGGACAGCTTGAGCGGGCCCACGGCGTCCATGAAGTCCGCCATCTGGTTCCCGGGCTGCCCCAGGATGACGGGCTGTGTCTGAACCTCTACTAGCGTGGCCAGGTTCGTGTCGTAGAACGAGATGCCGAGGGCCAGGTGCGTGCGCCGCTGAACGGGCGTGGCCGGCACGGCTTGCTGGGTAACGACGCCTGCACTGTCCATCACCCAGTACGTGACCGACCGGGCCAGTGCTCCGGCGTCCAGCGGGACCACCTGGGTGGGCCGGTCGACCTTGATCGGGGTCGGCTCGACGGACGTCAGTTCGTTGACGTCGGCGACGTACCCGACAAGGGCCTTGATCTCCACCGACTGGGGCCCCGCGATGTTCATCTCCCCGCCGGCCGCGATGCCGGTCGTGAGGTCGGCCTGTTCCTCCGTGAGTCCGACGTTGATGTCGAACGCCTCGGTGTCCAGGTGCACCCAGTACGGCCCCTCCTCCGCGTAGAACGTGAGGTACCCCGTGGGACTCGTGTTCAGCGGGTTGGGGAGCGGGATCGTACCGGCCTGGTCGGCGAACAGCGGGGCGAACGCGTTCACCTCGTGCAGGAACACGGCCGCCGGAACGTTGGCGGCAATGGCCCCGTTCGGGTACCAGTAGAGCTTGTTGTACTGGACGAGAGCCACGGCCTTCCTCCCTAGGTGAGCTGTACGGAGACGGCCGGGCCCTGAATGGTCCCCGCCGGAGTGCCAAACGATGCGGGGAGCGCACCGGCCACGCCGTCGATGTAGTAGGCGTTCAGGTTGGCGGTCATGGTGACCGCCGACTCGGTCACGTACGGGTCCCCGGTGTCCCGGGCGACAAGCCCCAGGTTGACGAGCCCGCCCTGACGGCCGAGGACCAGGTAGTGGAGCACGGGCCGCACCACGGTGGACAGCCCGCTGATCTGCCGGATTCCGGTCACGCCCACCGTTACCGTGCCGTAATCGGCGACCAGTGTGGTCGGCAGGACACCATCCGAGGCGTACAGGCCCATGCGCAGGCTGCCTCCTGCCACGGCCACCGTGACGCTCGCAGCCATGGCCGTGAGCGTGCACGTGCGCCCGGGCGCGAACGGAAGGGCGAACATGCGCGAGGCCGGAACGCTGGCCGAGCCGGCGGGCCCGAACGGCGGGATGACGTGCCACCCAGCCGGCCGGGGCGCCGGTACGTTGCCGATCGGGCCGACTGTGACCGGGATTCCGGCAGCCCCGTCTGAGGCGTGGACCTGGTCCAGATCGGACCGGTACCACATGTCCCCGGACGCTGTGGACGCGGGGGTAGTGGTCGTGTTGAAGAGCCGGGCCGCGACCTTGAGCAGTACGGACATCAGGCGGGCACCGGGATCACCAGCAGCCGGTACTGCGCAGCAGTCGGGGCCACGCCGAACGTGAGGCGCACGTCGTCCTCGGCCGCGCGCTCGATGGTCGGGTGCACAGTGGCGCCGGTGGCGATTTCGTACACCTGTACCAGTACGTCGAACGTCGAGAAATTGTGGCTGATCAGAAAGGTGGTCGCCACGCCGTCGCCGACGTTGGCCGCGAAGCCCTGGGGGGCAGACGCGGTGAGCTGATTGACGTTCACCGCGTCCGTTCCGGCCACACCCGGAGCGAGTTCAGTGATCTTCAGGTTATTCATGTCGATCTGCTGGACGAACTGGACACCAGACATGACGACTACCGCCTCAGGTGAGCTGTACCGGATGTGGGCGCGCTGAACGTGATGACGGTCGTCTCATCATCAGGGTGTGATATCTCGGCGTTGACGGGTTCGGAGGAGACCAGGTTGGTTACGGCCGGCTGGATCCCGAAGTGGTGCGCGACGGTCCACACGGACGCGGCTACGGACTGCGTGTGGACGAACGTGTTCGGCCACGCCACATCCGGTTCGTCGGGGTGAACCAGGAGCGGAAAGATCTCCCCCGCAAGCTCGACGGTGAGCGGGCCAGGCGCCGCGTACACGTCGAGCAGTCCGTCCCCGGCCGTCGTGGTCGGGTTGGGCGCCGGGGTCAGGCCCGACTTGTCCGCGAACAAGGGGACCGGCTGGTTCCCGCCGAGCAGCCACACGGGCAGCGTGACGTCCCCCGCCGGATTGCCATCCGGGTAGGTGATGTACTGGAAGTAGCGGATGAGCGGCATGGTGACCCCCGTGGGCGCCTCCGCCGCGCGACGTGGCGGAGGCGCCTGGACTCGATGTTACGGGGCCGGCGTCAGCGTGGTGGTACCGCACGCCGGGGTCGGAAGCGGAGCACTGGTGACCTCGAAGTGCAGAACCTCGTTCGCGCCGATCGGGGTCAGGAGCTTTTCGATCGTGGCCGGGATCGCGGCGTCACGCCGGACCAGGTACGGGCCCGTACCCCACTTCGAGCCCTCGATGGCCCGCGCGGTGAACGTGAGCGTGAGTACGCCGTTCTCGATGACCCACTCCCCCCACTGCGCGTCCTTGACCCACGGGGTGAGCCAGTACCCATACTCGGTGAACCCGCCCACTGTGCAGGCCTGCCCCGGGATCCCGGACCAGATCTCCAGCGCGAAGTTCGCCGACCCGGACAGCACGGTGTCGATGCGGAAACCGACCGTGTTCGGCGTCGGAGTGGCATCGTCGGCAACGAGCGGGTCCCCGGTGACGAGGTTGATCAGGCCCGGGTCCGTCGTGCAGATGTTCAGCGCGATGTCGATCCAGCGCAGCGCGACCGGAGACCGGTCATCGATGCACAGGTCACCGTTCGCGTCGACCTGCGAGATGTCCTCGGGGTCCTGGTAGTTCGGCGTGTAGGTACCCGAGACGAACGCCTTCGCGGTGAGCGTCCCTCCGGCACCCGAGACGATCGCACCACAGGAGTCGAGCTTCGTGAGCCGGAGCATCTTGCCCCGGGCCATGCTCACACACCTAGTCGCCATCTTCGGTCACCTCTTCCTTCTTCGTACGGCGCCTTTTCGGGGCGGCCGGCGGGGTGGTGTACAGCTCGGCCAGGTACGGCGGGACCCGGAACTCGTCCCCGTTGCTGTCCGTGCGCACGTGCGCGGGCGAGGCTGCGAGCGCGAGGAGCTCCCGCGCAGTCTCGGGGATGCGGCCCGGGGCGGGGGTCACGGTCACCCAGTCGTCGCCCATCACCAAGTCGTCGCCCATCACACGGGCGCCGGGGCTGTGGCGACCGCGGGCGCGGCCAGCGGGACCTGGACGGCGAACACGTCGGGGCAGTCCCACGTCAGGCCGAACACTTCCTCGGCAACGACGTCCCACTGGTTCAGCGTCCGGTCCAGGGTCTGGGTCGGGGCTGCCTGCGGGAGGATGCCGGAGCGCCACATGTTCACGGCACCGGTCATGAACGCCCACACGAACCCGGCCGCCGGGGCGACGCCGGCGGGGCCAGTGATGCCGTACCCGGCGCCGAAAGACCACGCCGAGTTCATCGGCGTGCGCAGCACCCCCGCACCGCCCTGGCGCACGATGAGCTGTGAGTACGCTGCGGCCCCATACGCGGACATGTTGACGTGGATGGTGCCCGTGTAGCCGTAGACGCTGTAGAACGCCTCCTCGAGGGCCGCGATGGCGGCCCCGAACCCGGCGGCGGCCGGTACGACAACCGTGGTGCCGGCGTTCCCTGTCAGGTTCGGGTCGACCGGCACCACGGTGCCGCCCCACAGCCCGGACTCGACGAGGGTCTGCTGCGAGGTGAGGAGCTGCTGTCGTACCGCGGCCTGCATCTCGGCGCCGGTGCGCCCGACTGCACCGCAGCGCTTGCGCGCGACGGTCCAGAACGGGTTGAACGGCATCAGGTCCGAGCCCTCGACGAACGTCTTGGCCGGGTTCGAGATGCAGGTCTGGTCGTAGAGCTGTCCGTCACCGCAGTGGTCGGCGAAGTGCTGCCCGCCCGCGGCGATGAGGTGCGCATCCATCGGCTGCACGCTGCTGACGGCCGTGAACAGCCCGTAGTGGATCGGGGTCGTCGGCGGAGCCGCGACGAGCTCACGGTTCGTGATGATCTTTCCCATGGTCCCTCCTTTCAATCTGAGGGGCCCCGCCCGCCACAGGGACGACGAGCGGGCGGGGCCGGTTCAGGGGGGTGGGACTACGGGGCGTCGATGCAGTCGATGTTGTGCGCACCGGTGGTACCGGCGACACAGCCCGTCACCGTGTACAGACGCTGACCCGGGCACGGGTAGATGGGCGCGAAGCCCTCCTCCGCGAACAGGCTCGTGAACTGGTTCGTAGCGAGAGACGCGGCGTCGTACACGTTCGTGAGGGTGACGACGTCCTGGCGGGCGATCTGCACCGAGCCGGCCGGGTAGGCCAGGAAAGACACCGTGTTCGGGAGCGCCAGCATGAACGGGGCTGCCGCGTCGCCGCCGGGGAACGCCGGGTTCAGCGCGCCGCCGGTGATGAGACCGTCCTGCCACCCGCGCACGAACTGCACGCGGACGTTGAGGACCGAGAACAGGGACGCGATGTAGCTGTCGGAGACGGAGAGGAGGTTGCCGGTGTCGCCCGTACGGCGGCGCAGATCGGAGCGGACCTGCTCGAGCACCCAGTGCGGGAGGACGACCTCCACCGTGGCGTCCCACGCCATGTGGAACCGGTAGCGGATGTCCTCGGCGGCCAGGCCCACGCCGGAGAGGAGTGCCGCGGTGAACGAGTCGGTGCCGTCCGGGTCGACCGGGGTGACGACGGTGGCCGCACCCGCGCGGGCGATGATGTCCGCGATGATGATGCGGTTCATCTCCGCTTCGTGGGCGGCGCGCAGGCCGTTCTCCCACGCGTCGACGACCTCCGGGTAGCCCGCGGCCTGGAGGAAGCTGACACGGATGCAGAGCGCCATCACGTCCAGGCGCCGGTTCTCGAACGTGGGGCACGGGATGACGGAGCACGTCTTGGCCGTGTCCGCGAGGACCTGAGCCTCGCTGAGGAAGTTCGATCCGCCACCGGCCGCCACCGCGTTCGCGTAGATGGTGGGGAAGTCCGGGTCGTCCGTGTAGTTGATGCCGCCGCGCGTGACCGTGACGGTGGGCGCGTCGAGGAAACCGACGTTCCCGGACCAGTTGTTGCAGAGGTCGTAATCGTTCTGCGACGGGGCACACCAGCCGGCGGCCGCGGTGAGGGACGCACCCTGGTCGATGGAGTGCTGCCACGACTTGGCCAGGTTGCCGCCGTGGAGGTGCCGCTCCCGGCGCAGGTCCCGGAGGATGCGCTGCGTTTCCTGGCCGTCGAGGGTGTCGACGATCTGGTCATCGCGGCGGGTGCGCTTGAACTGCGCCATCGTCTGGCGCTGACCCGGGGCCCCGCGGAGGCCGAAGCTCTGCGCGTTCTTGATGAGCGCCAGGCCGACCGTGTTGTTGCCGTTGAAGGTGTCGCCCGCGCGCATGCCGAGGAGCCCGGCCGCGGTGGTCGACAGCTCGGCGCGCACGACGTCGGTGGTCTCGGCCGCCGTCATCGGGGGCGCCTGTACGGCCATCTGAGCCACGCTGGGGACCGCGACGGGCGCGGGGGCCGCCGGGGTCTCCGCAGAGGCCTCAGGGGCCGCCACGGGGACGGGAGCCGGGATCTCCGGGAGGTCGGCGAGGGAGCCGAACACGTCGCGGTGCGCCTGCGCCTGTGTGGCGCGCTCGGCACGTGCGGCCGCTTCCGCCTGGATGCCGGTCGCGCGGGCGGCAAGCTCACTGAGCTCCTCGGCCTCGCCGGCGGCGAACTCGGCCTTGCCAGCGAGTTCGGCGCCCCGCTCCTTGACGCGGGTGAACTCGGCCGCGAGGGCCGCGTCGTCGAGCGTGGCCGGGTCGAATGTGACCGGGACCTCGGGGGTGATGTCGTCTGCCATGGCTGGTTCCTCTCATGCGGCAGGGACGGGTAAGGGACACCATCGCTGCGGCACGGCTCTCAGCTCAGCTACCACGGCTCGAGGCCAGGGTACGGCACCGGGGGCCCGGGACCGAGGCTTGGAGGTAAGGAGGTGACTGGAGGTATAGCTACCACCCTGCGTCTCTACGCGCGCGTGTCTCGCATGCGCGTAACCAAGAGAGGTTCCCCCACACAGGGGGGGTAGTAGCGTTACCTCCACTTACCTCCATACCTCCGTTTTCGAGGGCGTTACGCCACGGAAAAGCCCCGCACACGGCGTACGGGGCCTATGTCCGAAGCGCGTCTACTTGGTGAGCTTCGGCACCACCTGACGGGTACCACCCATAGGCGCCCTCTGTATCTTGATGCGCGCTTCACCCAGGGTTGCCACCCTCTCGGTCGATCCGTCGTGCTTGTACGTGATCAGGTACTCCGAGTTGGCAGGCTTCGCACCCCCGCCACACGACCCACACGCCATCACTCTGCTCCCTTCTGCGCCCACGCCCATCGCGCACGCGCGGTCTCACCGGCCGCCGGAGGTGTCTCCGCGGCTACCTCCGTTGCCTCCACAGGGGTCATACCCGCAGACGCGATCAGCGTGCGCTGCTGCTCCATGGAGAACGCCACCCTCGCCCGCGGCACCGGGAACCCCGGCGTGTTCACGCTGCACACCGCGATCAGCTCCAGGCTCCCGCCGATCCGGCGCCAGTCCCCGGACACCGGCGACGACATGAACGTCTGCCGCGCCTGCGCGCTTGCGCCCGGGAGGACCCAGCCGGCCACCCAGATGCCGTGCTCGTCCTCGCCCGCTACGACCCTGGCCACAGCCGCACCCGGATCGTCGTAGTGGCTCTGAGCCGCCTGGAAAGCGAGTTGCGGGTCAGCGTGCCGCGGCCCCGCCACGAGCGTCCCCACCGGGAGTACGGTCCCGTCCTGGGTCTGCTGCTCCGCCACGTGGAAGTACGCATACCCCGAGGCGCTGAACGGGGCGGTCACACAGCCCGGGAGCCCGACGTGGCACGTCTCCCACCCAGCAATGTGCCCGAACACGCGGCCCGTGTCCGACACCGTGATCGGTGTGAGCCGGTCCAGGTCCGGGCGCAGGAACCAGTCCTGCGGGGGCAGCGCTTCGGGGCGCGCCGAAGCGGCCAGGGCGAACGGTGCCTCCCGGTCCATGCGCTCGTACAGGCCACGCAGCACGCTTTTCATGCCGTCCGCATCGGCCGGCGCCTTGCCCGTCCGCGCACCCTGCACAGCCGCCGCCGCCGCGAACACGCCCCTCGGGATGATGGTCAGCGTCCCGTCGACCACATCAGCGATCCCGAACCCGTACGCGCCCCGTGTCTCCGGATTGGCCTCGTCGTCCTTGCGCAGGAACGCGCGCGCGTACTTCGACCACGAGACGTTGTCGGGGCCGCCGGCCCACGCGAACACCCGGTCCGCCGCCCCGCTCCCGTCCCAGGCGTGCCCGGGATCGGCGATGGGCATGTCGGACCAGCCTGACGAGCGTACGGACGCCATCAGCATGGGCATGTCGTCCATGGGGTGGGCGGGCATCGGATCCAGCGTCAGGGATACATCGGCGAACGCAGGGATCGCTACCAGCGTCGCCCCCGCCACGCGCCATCGGGTGATGACGATGCGGTCCTGATCGTCCACCGTGTATTCGATGTCGTCCAGGTCCACGGAGGGGCCGACCACACCGGCCTCGATCTGCTCCACAGCCGCGGCGGGCGCTGAATCCAGCATCGACCCCATCGCTGTGACCATGCCGTCCCCGATGGACAGGGATTCGATGCGTGCCACGATCATGGCGCCCCCGTGCCCGTCGTCCGTCGCGGGCTGCCACATCATCGGCAGGGGCAGGCCACGCGACGAACCCCCGCCCGGGGCGATGATGCGCCCGTCCCCCGTCGGTACGCCGAGACGGGCCAGTACGGCGCTCCAGGTGCGGGTCTCAGCCATCGAGCTCGTCCCCCTTCAAGACGCTGTACCAGAGCGCCCCGTCCGCCCCGCTGACGACGCCGGTGACGTACAGGTCCAGGAGCTCGGAGGCTGTGGCCGGTTCGGGCATGGGGGCCATGTAGAGCGCCCACCACTCGCTGAACTTTTCTCGGTCGCTCATCAGGGGTTCTGCCTTTCTGTCCAGTCGATCGTCTCACCCAGTACGACGGGGAGCATGGTGCACCGGCAGTTGATGACTTCGCCGGCGGGGCCGCGCGGGTCTCCGGGGAAGAGGAGGGTGCTGCTGCCGACTCGGAAGGGCTCGGACAGCAGTGTGCGCTGCTTGTCGGCGGCCGTGTGGGTGGGCCGTGTGCGTGCGTCCTCGGTGGCGATCCACTGCTTGAACGGGGCGGGGTCTCCGCGTTGTTCTGCCTCGAGTTGTGCCCCGCGGTAGACACCTGCGTTGACGGCGCCGAGGGTTTCGGTTCGGGCTACGGTGCGGGCACGGTTGCGCCAGTACGGCGTTGCTGACGCTGTGAGTACCTCTTGGACACTGCGTGTGACGTCGTCGAGGCTGATTCCGTCCGTTATGCCGCGTTCGATCTCACGGACGATGAGCGCGTACACCTCGTCGGGGGTGTTGCTCATCCGGTTGCCAGCCGCGTTCAGGTAGGTGGACGTCCACGGGTCGGTGGGCGGGTCCCCGGCCCGGGTGACGCGCCGCCACGCGCCCGCGAGCACGCCCCCGACCTCGGGGAGGACTTCGGTGTCGACCTGCTCGGTCCAAAACGGGGTGTGGTCGGAGACGCGTGCGGGGTCGACGCCTCCGCCCTGGGTGACGGCGGGGCGGACACGATCGAGGAACCGGGTGAGGGAGCGGTACCAGGTGTTGCCGATGCGCTGCTCGCCCTCACGGATGAACGTCTGCGCGCGCAGCCGCTGGGGCAGGTGCGGGTCCTCGCCGATGGGCGTGGTCACATCAGCTCCCGCAGCGCCCAGGTCAGCTCACGGCGGTTGTACGCGGCGCGGGCCCGCAGCACGCCGTAGACGTAGCTGGACACGGCACTGTGGAGCCGCTCGCCGTCCACGCCCAGGGCCTCGCCCGCCTTGTCCGTGAACTGGAATGACCCCTCCATCAGGGCGTGCACGCGGTCGGGGGTGCGTTCGTACGGGATCTGACGGTACAACTCCTCCTTGGACGTGCTCTTGAACTGCCCCCGGTTCTGGTTCGTGAGCAGCCGCCCGCCCGCCCGCGACAGTGCGTCGTAGACGATGAGCTCGGCGGCCGCAATGAGCCCGTCGGGTACGGAGTCGTCGGGCCGGTCCGTCTGTGTGCCCGGGAGTGCGTTGGGCGCCGGGGCGGGCTCGGGTGCCTCGAGTTCGCCTGCGGGTGTGACGGTGGCGTCGACTCCGGCGGCGACGGGTGCGGGGGTGATGCCGAGTCCCATGGCTTCGGCCACGGCGGGGTCGGCGAGGAGTGTGGGGGCGACGGAGACGAGCTTTTCCAGGAGCCGGCGGGTGCGCTCCTCCGGGGCGGGCATGGCGTCGATGCTGACGCCGTTCTCGGTGAGGAAGTACTCGTCGGAGATGAGGATCTTGTCGTAGAGGGATTCGAGGGTTTCGGAGTCGTCGGGGCGGGCGACGATGGCGGTCGTGTCCCACGCGAGTTCGTACGTGGCCGCCTGGTCCGCGCTCATGCCCATGGTGATGAGTGCGGGGCGGTACCAATACTCGGTGAGGACGTCGCCGATGGCCTTGAGGAGCGGCTCAATGAAGATCTTGTAGGTGGATTCCTCGACCTGCCAGGCGGTCCAGTGGTTCGCCTCGCCCTGCGTGCCTTCGGCGACGTCGCGGGGCATGTCGAGGGCGGCCGCAAGACGCTTCAGCGCATCCTGGCGCAGTTCGATGACCTGTCCGTCGAGCGTGGTGGAGAGATCATAGTGGGCGAACGCGCCACCGTTGGCGATGATCTCCGCGGGCGCGGTGAACAGGACGGGAACCTGTGCGGCGGCCTGGCCGGGGTCCCGGATGCCGGTCTCGGCGGCGAGGAGGAGCGTGTCGGCGAGGGATGCGGCGGATGTGTCGTGGTCGCCGTGCGGGAAGTCGACCTCCTCGGCGAGGGCGGCGAGCCCGTTCATGGCGATGCGGGAGTCGAGGCGCGCGGCGAGGTTCTGTGTCGCCTTTTCGACCTCGCGGCATTCGACGAGTGCGGGGCGCATGGCGGAGTCGGGCTTGGCCTGGTCGAACGGGTGGGGGGACCAGGAGCGGACGAGGAGGCTGTTCGCATCAAGGGCGGTCTCTGCGCCGGTCATCGGATCGCAGTAGACCCAGGCGGCGCCCTTGGCCCTCACCTTCTGGCCGGACAGCACGAACCAGTCGTCGGGTTTGCCCTGGCCACGGGGGCGGACGATGACCCAGTACTCGCCGACGCACTGCCAGCATAGGGCTGCGCTGCGCAGGAGTCCGGAGCGCTTGGAGGGGCCGCCGAGGACCTGCATGGCGGCCGCGTTCGCGGTGGCGTTGTCGGTGGGCCCGGTGGGCTTGCCCGTGTCGGGGTCCAGCTCGGAGGCGTAGAGGTCGGCCTGCGAGACGGCGTTGGCGATCCACACCATGGGGGCCCGAACCTCGCCGATGACGTCGAAGTAGTAGGCGGCGTCGTTTTGCCACTGCTCCGTTGTGGACTGCTTCTGGGTGCGGCTGATCTGCCGGACCTGCGGCCCGTTCAGCGGCATGGCGGCCGCGAGTACGGTCTTGGCCGGCTGGGGTGTGTCCGGGCCGGTACCGCGCAGCCTGTCAAGGATGCCCACTACTCCTCACCTTCCCTGGAGGCCAGGTGTCCGGCCGCCGAGCTGTATGCGAATGCGAGCGGGGCCGCCCACGTCCAGGACCATGCACCGATGCTTGCGCCGGTGAGCGCAGCGCCTGCGCCGACGTACACGGAGACACACCAATCGCAGGTGATGAGGTAGGCGAGGAGCCCGTGTTCGTCGAGCCTGTTGAGCGTCCACCGGCGGGGCGCGGCCGTGATGCGGTCCCGGGTGATGAGCCGGGTGACCCGGTGGGTGGCGAGTGCGCCGACGGCGAGGGTGATCAGGTCCATGGTGCCTCCTATGATGCCGTGCGGCGTGCGGCCCGGTCACGTGCGGTCATGAGCGGGTGTACGACTCCGGCGCCCCGGCGCGCGGCCCCGTACGGGTTGTGGATGACGGACTCGGCCCGGTCGTGCTTCTTCATGAGGTGGGTGACGGCGTGGACCATGGCGTCAACCCGGTCGGGGCTGTTGTTGTCCTCCTCGGGGATCCACGTCGTGAGTTGGTCCTCGAGCTCGGGGAACGAGCCGACGTGGCAGACGCGTGCCTGTTCGTAGCGCATGGCGACGGGCTGCGCGCGCAGGCGCTTGCCCTGGGAGGCGTTGACGCGGCGCAGGGGCGGGTTGGAGCCGTCTGTGCGCAGCTCCTTCCATACGGCCTTGAGGACGTGCTCGATCCAGTCCTTGCCGCCGTTGTCCTCGACGACGAGGAGGGAGGCGCCCCACGTCTCCAGGAGCCCCCATGCGCGGCGGGCGGCCCGGTCCGGGGACAGTTTCTCGGACGCGTCGGCGAGGATGTAGTTCTTGCCGTCGGTCCCGCGGCCGGCGACGACGAGCCCGGTTTCATCTCCGGCGCCGGTGCCGGCGGGGTCCATGCCGACGACGATGTTGACGAGCTCGGGTGCCTCTTGGACACGGCTTCCGTCGATGTGTCGGCGGGCGACGAGTGCACCGGGGAGGTCCTCGAGGACTTCGGCGTCGAGTTCCTGGCGGCCGAGCGTGGTGCCCTCGTATTTGGCGATGACCGCGCGCCGGAAGGTGGGGGCGAGGTTGTCGAGGTTGTCGTACGTGGACCCGCGGACGACGGCGGTCATCGGGTCCTTGAGGAGCGCCTTGATGAGGGGGAGCGGCCGGGGTGTGGTGGTGACACAGATCTGGGGGTGCTCGCCGAGACGCATGCCGAGCTGGGCCATGTCCCATGCGTGCTGGAGGTAGCGCCAGGCGGCAAGCTCGTCGAACCAACCGTAGTGGTGCTGTGGGCCTCGCAGACGGTCGGGCTCGTCTGCGGAGTAGCACATCTGGATGGCGCCGTTGGGGTAGGTGAGGCGCCTTTTCGAGGGCTCGTATACGGGCCGGAAGAGGGCGGGGGCGCACGCGAGGATGCCGGACTCGCCCTGGACGATGATGTCCCGGGTGTCGGCAGCGGTCGCACCGATGAGGGCCCCGCGTTCCTGGGTGCGCGCCTTTTCGAGGGCCCACTCGGCGCCGAGGCGGGTCTTGCCGAATCCGCGGCCGGCGAGGGCCAGCCAGACGTCGAACTCCCAGTCGGGGGCAAGCTGGGAGGCGCGCGCGTGGGCGCCCATGCGACCGGGGTGCGGCCGCCCGTCGCAATCCGGGCGGCCACAGCGCCACGGTACCTTACCGGCCTCGCGCTCCTGGACGGTCTGCTCGAGGGCGATTTCGAGCCGGGCCAGGTCCGCCGGCGACAGCCCCGCGAGTTCGGCCCGGCTGATCTTCACCCGGTGGACTCCTTGTCCAGTCGCTCGAGGAGCTGTTCGATGCGGGTGACGCCTTCGGACTGCCTTGTCATCGCCTTGTCGCCGGCCAGGATGCTGTTCTGCTCGACGCGGGCCATGACCTCTACTGCGCGGGACCACATGGCCGTCGGGTCCATGCCCTTGGCGATGAACACGTCGAGGCGGGTGTCGAGGAGCCCGCGCAGTTTGTCCATGAGTGCCAGGTTCTTGTCCCGGATCCGGGCAAGCTCGTGGACGGCGCCATCGAGGTGCGCGGTGACCGTGTAGGAGTCGTAGGCGGCGGACCGCTCAACCCAGTTGTACTCGATCGACCACCGTTTCAGCATGGAGGCCGACCTGCCGCACTCGGCGGCCGCGCGCGCGATGGTGCGGTCCTTGCCGAGATGGAGGTAGGCCTTGAATGCGTCGTAGGCGCCGGAGCGCTCTCCCTCGCCGTCTTGCCGCACCCAGGGCTGTTCGTTCGCCATGGTTGCTCCTCTCAGGTGTCCTTCCTACAGAGGAAGTAGTCCACATCCTTGATGTCCACTATGACGCCGCTGTACCCCGCGGGGCACGCTTCGGCGACGTCGCCTTGCGGACCCTGGGGCCCTTGCGGGCCACTCGGGCCGACTGGGCCCTGGTCACCTTGCGGTCCCGCGGGTCCGGGAATGCCCTGCGCCCCGGTTTCACCCGCTTGGCCCCTGGCACCAGGTTCGCCAGCAGGACCGACAGCTCCCGTCGGTCCTGTGGCCCCAACTGCGCCAGACGGGCCCGTAGCTCCGTCCTTGCCGTCACGGCCATCCTTTCCGGCGACGCCGGTGTCGCCCTTGGGTCCTGCGACGGGGGTGCCGCCGAGGGACCGCACCTGTTGCGCGAGGGCGGTGCGGTCCCGTTCGGCGGTGTCGAGTCTGTCGGCGAGGCCGCGCCCGTAGACGATCGCGTAGGCGACGGCCACCCACAGGGCGATGACCGTAGTCCACCAACGGAGCGTCTTCATGGTGTCTTCCCCAGTACGAGGTACAGGACGATCCCCACGATGACAGGGCCGACGACTGCTGACCACACCCAACGGCTCATCGCGTCGAGCCGCGCCCGGTCCTCGGCCTGGTCTTTCGCAAGCCCCTCGAGCCGCAGGTCCAGGATCTCCTTGGTCACGTACTGCTCCTGACGTTGCAGGATGGTGCGTACGTCGGCCTGGAGGTCCCGGAGGAGCTCGGGAATGGTCGGCTCGTCCATCCGGGGTTAGGCGGCCGGCCAGGACAGCATGACGAGCTGCGCATCGGTGACCGTGATGCCGGAGGCGGAGGACCCGGTCTTGAGGCGGAAGCTGAGCCGGTTGTAGACGCGGCCGGTGATGGTGACGTTCACCTGGACGGGGAGCGCCGGGTTACCGCGGCCCTCGATTTCGTGCATGAACCCGGCGCCCGCGAAGGTACCGGTCTGGTCCTCCTCGGCGGGGTAGATCCACACGGTCTCGTTCTCGCCGAGCCCGACGATGCGGAAGCTGAGGGTGGCGACGTACTTGCCGCCGTCGAGGACGGTCTTGCCGCCGGCACCGTGCTCGTTGCCTTCGTCGGTGTTCTCGCCGGTCCAGTAGATCGTCGTCTCGACGTCCTTGACGAGGGTGATGTCCTCGGTGCGGGAGAGGACGGAGAGGTTCGGGTCGGTCATGGGTGTCCCTGCCGGTACGGGCGCCGGGGTGGCGCCGGGGTTCCAGCCCGCCGGGTGGACGAGCCGCTCTGCGATCTTCGCACGTACGGCCGGCATGGAGGGCATGCCGGGCCCGGCGGGGTCGGGCTTGTCGGAGGACCATTCGCGGTGCGCGATGCAGGACTTTTCGGTCCATCCGTAGTGGCGGGAGACGGCGGCGCAGAAACGCACCATGGCGTCGACCTGGACGGCGGGCCAAGGGTCCTTGCCGTCTCCGAGGTTGACGCACTCGGCGCCGTAGAAGTGGGCGTTGCCGTCGACGCCGTTGGAGTTGCCGTAGCGGGGCCGCGGGGGCGCGTCGTTGTAGCGCTCGTCGGTGACTGCCTGGAGGACGTCGGGGTCTCCGCCGCCGGCGTGGTTGGAGCGGCCTGCGCTGATCAGGTCGACGGTACCGTCCTTGTGGATGACGACGTGGCAGAGCGGCCCGGGGAGGTCGCTCATACCCGTACGGCAGAACTCGGTGGATCCCGATTCGCGGCCGGCGGTGTGGTGGAGCATGCTGCCGTTGATGCCGCCCCAGGCGCCCTTGTGGTTGCGGTTCCAGGTCCGCCAGGTGCCGACCTCGCGCACGTTCAGGCCCTCGGCGCGAAGTGCGTTGAGGAACTCGTCCGGGGTCATGGGTACAGCCATGCGATCACGTCCCTGTGTCGTAGTTCGACCCAGGATACGCAGGAACCCCCGCCACGGTGTGTGACGGGGGTTCCTGCTTGGCTCAACCCTCGGGAGCGGGGCCAGTCTAGTGGCTGTGGGGCTTCATCCACCATCCGCACTTGGCGCAGTACTCGTAAGTCTCGTCGACGGCGGTCATCACTTGCCTCCGATGATCCGGATGAGCGCTACCACCATGGTGAGGACGACGATGCTCGCGGCGGCGACTCCTACCCAGAGGAGTGCGGTGAGTGCGGTCTCCATCAGGTCCCTGTCTTTCGGTTGGGGTTGACGATCCACCGGTTCGGGTGTCTCGGGTCTTTCACGATGCTGACCTGCGGTTCCTCCTCCGTAGCCCCTTCCGGGGCCGGTGGGGGAGCGGGGTTGGGTGCACGAGCCACCCACCATATGAGGGCCCAGGAGACGACCCAGATGACGATCACGAACACGTCCCGGGAGACGGCGTAGACGGCCGCTCCGGCGCCGGCGGCGCACATCGCCAGGACGCATCCGCCGCCGGCGCCGGAGGGCTCTTCGGGTTCTTCGGGGTCGCTCACGAGAACCTGCACTCTCCATCGTGGCCCAGCAGTAGACCGCACGGGTCGTCGTCCCGTGTGTAGCCCTCGCAGTACAGAACGGGGATTTCGAACCCGATTCCGCGAAGCGCGGCCCTCAGGGTGTCGGTATCGGGACCGGGGTTCACGGCCGCGTGAGTGGCCATGGTGTGACGGACCGCCTCCAGCAACCTCTTGTTGAGTTGATGCTCCTGAGCGTCGTAGAACTCACTGCTCACGCCATGGCTCCGATCGTCATCTCGCCCACCCAGTTGAGGCCGAGCGCCAGGGGCCCGGCCAGGGCCCCGCCGACCGTGGCGGAGGTTCCGAGGCAGAGCCCGCACCATACGCCCCGCTTGACGGCCGGGCCGCTGGGCCTGAACTTGACGATCGCGACTACCACGAAGGTGAGCAGGACCATGGCCCAGTTGGCGAACCGGCTGAGCTGGAGCGGGGCGCCTGCGGCAGTCTGGCCGGGGGCGTCACCGACTCCGACCCAGATGGCAGCGTCGCCGAGCCAGTTGGACGCCCACAGCGCGGTGTCGAACGCCCAACCGATCAGGCCCATGGTGGTGAGGATGCCCAGGATGCCGTAGGCGGCTCCGAGGAGGAACGGGAGCCAGTCCCCGGCGAATGCCGCCGGGTGCTTTTTCAGCTTGTCGAGCCCGGGGAACCACTCGATTCCGTGCCAAAGCAGGACACCGAGTCCGATGAGCACACCGCCGGCAGTGACGTTGATCATGGTCGCCTCCCGAGGATGAGGGCCCGGTTGTGGATGGCGCGCCAGTCGGGGCGGTCGCGCCATCCGACGAGGAACAGGAACCGGACGTCGGAGCGGAGCGGAGCCAGGGTCTCGACGCCGCGCACGTAGCGGACGGGCCCGTCGTGCGGAGCGATGCCCTTGGCCGTACACCAGATGAGGAACGCGTTGTAGTTCTGGGCCACGACGTAGAGGGGGTCAGAGGTGCTCACGACTTGACCGTCCTCTCGTGCTCGACGTACTTCAAGAGCCGGGACGCGCGGGCCTGGCCAACGCTGGCGTACTCCTTGAGGCCCCGCACCGTACCCGTACCCGCGTCCGCCAGGTACTCGCGGGCGAGTTCGAGGTACGCGAGGTCTCCCGCTTCGAGTACGGGTGCACTCGCGGGTCCGGGTTCGTACCCGTCCGGGAGGTCGGGTACGGGTGCGAGGTGGGGTACGGGGTACTCGTCGCTCATCCAGGCGGGTACGTGCGCGGGTACGGAGGCGAGTACGTGCACCCGGTCGGCGCAGTTCACCGGCCCCTCGTACTCGTGTACTCCGTCGCACCCGTCCAGGTGGTACCCGGGGGTCCAGGCCGGTACCTCGGGTGCACTCACCGCACCCGGGGCCTGTACCTCCTGTATCTGCGGCGTACTCGGGGCCGCACCCGCGTGTACCCGTAGGACATGACCGCGCCACACGAGGAGGGGTGCGAGTGCCCCCACGGCCGCGAGTACGGCCCAGTTCACGGGGAGTACGTCCTGCGCGACCAGGATGGACGCGACGTTGGCCGCGACCATGACGAGTACGGCGGGGAGTACGTCCTTGTGTTTCTGGAGTGCGCGGATCACGTACAGATCCAGTGCACCGGGTACGGAGCACGCGACGGACCAGTGCAGGCCGGTGGCGGCCGCAAGGCTGTACTCCGCGTGTGCCGTGGCCACGAGTGCGCACCCGAGCTGCGCCCACAGGATCCAGTCCTGGCGAGTACGCGTACTCATGGCGTACTCGTGGGACGGGTACGGGCGCACCCGCACCTGCTCTTCCCGAGAATGGCCCTGCACCCGTCGTGCTCGTCGTGAAACAGGATGCCGTGCCCGCAGCCGGTGCAGAACGCATTGCGGTGATCCCGCCAGTTACCTCCGCAGCCCCCGCACCTGGCGTCCGAGTGCGCATGAAGGGGTTGCACGAGCGGGCACGGGTCCGGCTCGGGGTGCCCGACGTCGCGGGGCTCGGGGTCCGGTTCGCCGTGCTCGAAGTGCTGCGCGGCGCCGGGGAACGCCGGGCACCCGGGGACGGTGCACAGCCGGGCCGCGACGGCGTCCTCATAGCGGGCCTGCGGGCTCAGGTGGAGCGCCATGACCTCGGTGGCGGCCTGGGTGGCGATGGCGCGGACGTCGGCGGGGGTGAGGGGCATCGCGCGCACCGGGAACCCCTGGCTCAGCCACTGGTCGATTTCGTCACGCAGGGACCTGGCTTCCCGCCTACTCAGCTGCACCGGCACGCGGTCCGAGTTGCTGGCGTGCCCGATGCGAACGCGGATGTAGTCGTTGGTCGCCGCGACGGACAACTCGTATCCGTCATCGTCGGTGTGTGCGAACAGGTAGCCCATCACTTCTCCTCTCCGGGCGCCCACGGCACCCAATCTTTGGGCCCGGGGCCCGTCAGTTCGCGGTACAGGATCGTCTTGCGGCGTGCGTTGTTCGGGTCCTGGGCTCGGTAGGCGACAACCGGCAGGGCCCCTGCCCGGAGGGCGAGGTCCTGCACAGCGAGTCGCTCGGCCGGCGGGATGACCGGGTTGGTGATCTTGCACTGGATGAAGAGCAGGTCAGCGTCCGGCTGTGCTCCGCACTCGTAGGTGCGGAGCGGACCCACCGCCACGACGTCCACGGCGCCGCGCGAGCCGGAGGATCGCAGGCACGTGTACCCGTGCTCCTCCAGCGCATGCATGACATCCAGCTCGAACTGGGCACCCTGGCGTGTGGTGTTACGCGCCACGGTTGCGCCGCCTGTCTTCCCGGCGCTGCGAGAAACGGCCCATGTGGAACAAAAAGGCCCCCGATACGACATTGGCCACGATGCGCACCCAGTCCCAGTCAGCCACGGTCGTCGCCCCGGTCGACGATGTCGATGGGCGCGTCCTCGGCGTTGAGCTGCTCCAGGTGACGGCGCTCGGAGCGGGCCAGGAGGCCGTCCCAGAGCACCTCCATGAACGTCCAGACGCCGGAGAAAATGATGCCGGCGGCCACCATCCAGAGGACGACGTAGTACCAGGGGATTCCGAACACGATGATCACTTGTCTCCTTGTTGGGGTTGGTGCGGAGCGCCCCGGGCCCGATTCGATCGGGCGCCGTCGCGGTGTGACCGGGGCCGATGACTTAAGTAAAGCGGTTCTCGGTAGGGGTGTCAACCCCTGTCAGACGTAGTGGTCGACGATCTGCCCGAACTTCACCAGGTCAATCGCGTCCGCCACCTGGCCGCGGTCCATCCCCGCGACGTCGATCCCGAGGCTGTATGCGTAGTCGAGCTGCGCCTGAGTCGGCTCGCTCTTCCGCCACCGGGCCGAGCGCTGCACCGAGAACTCCGAGTAGTCCTCCGCCACAGCCTCACCCCACGCCATCGCCTCCCCGATGCTCAGGCCCAGGTACTGGGTCCGCTCCATTCGCTTGCCCTCGGTGAGGGTGCCGACGTCCCACAGACCGGACTGACCCAGGGTGGGCCACAGGAACACGCGGGTCTTGCCGCAGGCGATGAACAGGACGCCCTTGGGAGTCCTGTTCCACACCTTGTCCGAGGCGGCGAACGCGTCCACGTCGCGCACCTTCAACTCGAAGGCGAGAGAGCCGGCCGGAACCAGCTTGTTCTGGGCCTCCGCCTCCCGTACGACGGCCTCTGCAAGAGACTCACCCTCTTGCAGGGACCCGACCGCGCCGGGCTCCAGGTCGATCAGGGTCCGCAGCTTGTTCGAAGAGGCCCCGACGAGGTCCAGGACGAGTGCCTCCCGCTTGCCGGGCCAGGGCCGCAGCACGCGGCCTACCATCTGCGTGTACAGCGGCGCGGACTGGGTGGGCCGGGCAATGACGGCAACCTCCGCCCACGGGGCATCGAAGCCCTCGGTGAGGACCATGCAGCTGACGAGCACCTGGCAGCGGCCCTGACGGTAGCGTTCGTAAATCTCCCGCCGGTCGTCCCGGGGCGTGTTCCCGTCAACGGGGATCGCCACGATGCCCGCGTCCAGGAGCGCCTTGGAGGCCGCTACGGCCGTCTCCACGGTCGGCGTGAACACGATGCCCTGCCGGTCCCCAGCGTGCTCTTTGTAGGCGTTGGCGATGACGGTGTCGAACTTGGACTCCATCAGGGCGTCGCCGAGGGCTGCGGCCTGCCAGTCGCCCATGCCGACCTTGACGCCGGCAAGGGACAGGCTCTCCAGGTCGATTCGCTTCGTACGGACGTCGGTGAGGTGCCCTTTGGAGATCAGGTTCAGGATGGATCGCTGGTAAACGACGTCGTCCCAGACCTTGCCGAGTCCCCGCTTGTCGCCGCGGGCCATGGTGGCCGTGACGCCGAGCTGGAGCGCGTTCGGGAACGCGTCGTAGATCTTGCCGTACGAGACGGCGGCAGCGTGGTGGCACTCGTCCGTGATGATCAGCCCGACGTCGCCGAGCCGGCCGCCGGGGCGGGTGCCGTTGGGTGCAACGGTGCCCTGGCGCTCCTTGAGGAGCTTGAGGCGCCGGGAGGAGGCCAGGGTCTGCACCGAGCAGACCATGACGTCCGCGTCGATGTCGTTGTCCCCGGCCTTGACCTTGCCGACGTTGACGTCCGGCATGACGGAACGCAGTTTGGCGATCGCCTGATCGACGAGCTCGTCACGGTGGGCGAGGATGATGACGCGCTTGCCCACGTCCCACGCTCCAGGTATGACCTGTGTCGTACCGATCGGAATCACAGGGGTCTGAACCGCCATGAACTCCTTGACCAGGGCCGAGAACACCACGGTCTTCCCCGCGCCGGTCGGCAGCACGATCGCCGGCCGGCGCATGCCGTCGGCCCACGCCTTGAACACGGCGTCAATGGCCTCGCGCTGATAGTCGCGCAGCTTGATCGCGGTCACGGCAGCACCACCTCCCACGGTTCGTCCTCGCACGGCGGCTCCATGATGTAGATGTCGGCACCGACGGCCAGGTGGAAGCCGCCCTTGAAGGGCTGGATGGACACCTCGACTCCCGCCTGTTCGATTTCGTTCAGCAGCGCGCCGAGCTTGTCGGCCGCCTCCTGTTCGGTCACTGGTCCCTCTCCTCGACGGTCTCGGACGCCCACCACATCGAGCTGATGTGGCATCCGGGGTGCTCCTGACAGAACCGGTGCGTGCACTGGTCCTCAAAGGCGCCCCGGACGATGTCGCTGTCGTGGGTCATCTCGTCCACCCGGGCCCGCATACACGGCGTACCGCCGGTCTCCGGCTCCCCGATGATGGTCAGCGTCCACAACTGTCTCGTGGTCACAACGCCTCCTTATTGCGCTGCTTGCGGATGAGCCAACGTTCCTGGTCGTACCGGCCCCGGTCCTCGACGCATACGTCGCACCGGCACCGGTAGTAGTTGTAGGCCTGGCGGCCGTGGGTCACACCCTCGGGGACGGGGGTGGCGTTCCTGATCTGACGGGCCCGCCGCCGCCGGTTGTAGGTGCGGTCGTAGGCGCGCTTGTGCTCCTGGCAGTCGCGGCACCGGCACTTGTAGGCCTGGTAGGCACGCAGAGAGCGGTGCTGGACGCCGTCCGGGAGCTGTACCGGGGGCTGCGGCGGGTGCGGGGCGGCCCCGGTCACGGCAGCAGCCTCGCGGCCCGGCCGCGGAGAATCTCGGCAATGCCGTCCATGATGTGGTGAACGTGTGCGTTCGCCAAGTTGTCCTCCGGGCTTGCCGGCAGGTTCCTCTCCAGGAGTTCGGCGGCCGCGATGTACGCCTCCGCCGTGGCGCGCCGACATGCGGCCTCCACGGTGGTACGACCGCCCATCTTGGCAGTGGCGAGGCCGAGTTCGCCGGAGACGTAGCCCTCGCGGACGTTCAGCTCCTTGGCGAGTTCGCGCTGACGCTTGCCGTCCATAACGCCCTTGAGTACGGCGTCCTGGATGGGGGTGAGGGGCCCGTTGCGGGGTCTGTGCTCGTTGCCCATCGGGTTTCCTTTCGCTCGATGACCTAAGTAAAACGGGGGCCGCGCTAGCTGTCAACCCTTGTCGCTCCGCGTATCCTGGACGCATGGACACCGAAACCACTCGCGTCACGCGCGTACAGGCCGCGCTCCTCGTCAACGTCTCCGAGCGCACCATCAGCCGATGGAGCTCTAAGGGGTGGATCACCGTTCACCGGCCCTACGGGGCGTACGGGCCGGCGGAGTACGACCTCAAGGAGGTACAGGCTGCGGCCGCCCGGAGCGGACGCATTGTCGACCTGGACTTGCCGTCCGGCTGAACACTGTCTTACAGTCCTCGGCATGCAGTCACTCGCCGAGGGTGAAAGCCCCTCCATCACCGTGCGCATGCCGCGCACCACCATCGAACGCCTTGACCGGGAGTGCCGTACCTACGGCCTCTCCCGGTCGGACGTCGTCCGCCAGATCCTCGACGCCGCACTGGCCCGGTCCGAAGCGGGGGACTCCGAATGACCCTCAGCTCAACCCACCGGCAGTACCTGAACGAGCACGCCGTCACCGACGACGTCATCGAACGGCACGGCGTCCGCTCCGAGGGCGATGAGATCGTCTTCCCCTGGACCGACGGCGACCGCCACACCGAGCAGCGCCGGCCGTGGCCGGGCGGATCCGGGGTCTACTTCTGGGAGCCGGAAAAGGATCTCCACTTCTGGATGCTCCGCGACGCCGGGCCCGGTACCCCCGTGCTGCTAATCGAGGGCACGAAGCAGTCCCTGGCCGGCTCCGCGTACGCCCCCGAGGGCTTCACCGTGATGGGCATGGCCGGGTGCTGGGGTTGGTCCAAGGAGAGGCTGGGCCGGTTCAAGGACCGTGACGTGTACCTCTGCCTCGACGCTGACGCCGCGTCCAACCTGGACGTGTACGAAGCGGGCGACAAGCTCGGGGAAAAGGCACGGAGGTATGGGGTCAACCTCCGTTACCTCCGGATCCCCGGCTCCGGGTCCCAGGGCCTCGACGACTACCTCGCCTCCCTCGAGGAGGACGAGCGCGCGGAGATCCTGGCGTACGAAATCCAGCACGCGCACTCCAAGCCCGCCGAGCGGCGGCCGACGAACCGCAAGCGCAAGATGGAATCGGACATGCCCGACCTCGGTGACCGTGTCGGGGTGGCCATCAACCTGGACCGCAAGCAGGTTATCGACAAGATCACCGGTGCGCTCAAGGAGCGGCACGACGCTGTCGACCTGTTCAACTACGGTGACGTCCTGACCCGCGTACAGGGTCACGAGACCCAGCCGCTGGACCGGGACCGCTTCTACGCCATGCTCGCCGACGCCGTCGCGTGCTTCCGGTACACGGAGGCAACGGACAAGCGACCGGCACTCTTCGAGCCCGCGTGGCCCGACCCGCCGTCGATCGGCGCGGTAATGAGCAAGTCCGAGGAGTTCTCGACGCTGACGCGTGTCGTCCGGGTGCCGTTCCTGCGGCCGGACGGCTCCGTGTGCACGGCGCCCGGGTATGACCGAGAGACGACCACAGTCCTGGTCCCGTCCGGGCTCGGTGAGCTGCACGTGCCGGAGGAGCCGACCAAGGAGCAGGTCCGTCTGGCGGCCAAGTACCTCCTCTCGGAGTGGCTCGGGGACCTGCCGTTCAAGACCGAAGCGGACCGCGCCAACGCCCTGGCGTGGGCTCTGACGCCGTTCATGCGCGGCCTGGTCCCCCTGGCGCCTCTGACAGTGGTCAGCGGCCTCCAGATGGGCGTCGGCAAGAACCTCCTCGCGGACTGCATCCACATCCTGGCGACCGGGGAGGCGGCCATGCCTCTGCCGTACGTCGCCTCGGAGGAGGAGATGCGCAAGCAGTTGACCGCCGCGTTCGCCGGCGGGGCCGAGATGTTCATCTTCGACGAGGCGCACGTCGTCGAGGGCGCACAGCTTGCCCGCGCAGTGACGTCGCTGACCTACGGGGACCGCGTACTCGGTGTCTCGCGGATCGCGAAGTTCCCGAATCAGGTGACGTGGGCCAGTCTCGGGAATCAGGTTCAGGTGAACGGGGACATGGCCCGGAGGGTCTACTTCGTCTACCTCCATCCCACCTCCGACAACGTCATCGACCGGGAGGCCAAGGAGTTCCGGCACCCGGACCTCAAGGCGTGGACGAAGGAGAACCGCACGGACCTCGTGAGTGCCGCCCTGACGGTGCTGCGCGGGTGGGTTGTGGCCGGACGCCCGGCGTACTCCCGCGGGGCCTGCATGGGCTCGTTCGAGCCCTGGGACCGGATGCTGTCGGGTGTCCTGGCCTACGCGGGTCACCCGGCATTCCTGACGGACATGCGGGAGCGCCGGTCGGAGTCGGACTACACGAACTCGTACTGGGAGTCGCACATCCACTGGCTTCACAGCCTGTTCGGGGACGAGGAGTTCACGACTCGGCAGGTTCAGGAGGCGGCCCTGCGGGACCCGGCAGGGTACGAAGCACCTCCCGGGATGGAGGACGCGTCTGGGAAGGCGTTCACGCGGCAGCTCGGCCAGGGGTACGCAAAGCACCGCGACCGCAACTACAACGGGGTGCGTCTGGTCAAGGCGGGCATGGGGCACAAAAGCACCATCAAGTGGCGAACCGTCTCGCAGAACGGAGGTATGGAGGTGAGTGGAGGTAACGCTACTACCCCCCCTGTTACGGGAGAACGTCTCTCAGACGTGCGTGACGCACACACGCGTGTAGAGGCGCAGGGTGGTGCGGTTCCCTCCACCTCCCTCCTTACCTCCAGTGCTCCGCTGGAGCCGCAGGGTTCGCTGACCTATGACGACTGGGGCAGCGTGGTGGGGCCTGCGGAGTACCCGGACCAGGAGCCGACCGTCCTCGGGTTCGACCTGGAGACCGCATCGGTAGAGCAACTCTTCACCGGCGGCCACGAGGGACCGTACGTCCGGCTCCCCGGCGTCATCACGGAGGCGACTGAGCGGATCATCCCCACAGTCCCGACGCTCCTGGCCACGCTCAACCGTGCCGACGTCATCCACGATCACAACGGGTTCGGGTTCGACCTGCTCGCGTTGGCGCGCCACTGCGGGGCCGACTACGCCGGGCTCGCGGCCAAGAACTGGGACACGCAGGTGGCCGAGTACGTCATCGACCCGCCCCTGTCCAAGGGCATGCCGAGCGGGTACTACAGCCTGAACGGCCTCGCCGAGCGGTACGGGGTGCCGGCCAAGACCGACGACATCAAGCGGCTTGCGGCCAAGCACGGCGGGTTTGACCGCATCCCGCTCGACTCCCGCGAGTATCAGGACTACCTCCTCGGCGACCTCGCCACCCAGCACGGCGTGTACAAGGCGCAGCGCGCCCGTGCGACCGAACTGGGCCTGGACGAGTACCTGGCCCGGGAAATGCGTGTGGCGGCTCTTCAGAACACCTGCACGCTGAACGGCTGGAAGGTCGACACCGAACTCCTCGCCGAGCGTGTGAAGCACGAGGACGATCAGCGTCTCGCGGCCATTCAGGTTCTGCACACGGAGTACGGGGTGCCGTTGGCCCGACCGGACCGGTACAAGGTGAAGCCCCGAGCTGAGTGGCCTGAGGACTACCGCAACGAGCTGTCGGTGGCCCTGGTCCGCGAGGGGCTCCAGGAGGACCCGGAACGCTCCGTCGAGGCGGGGCTCGCCGTCCGCATCCCGGGGGAGCCGTACATCAAGCCGTGGGGGTCTCCGGCCGGCCGGGCCGCCATCGTTGCCGCCGGCAAGCGCGCGGGTGCGGAGCACTGGCCTCTTTCCGAGTCCGGTACCCCGCTCACGTCTGCCGACGCGCTCGGTGACAAGGAGTGGTACGACGCGGACCGCAAGGACAACGTCCCCGGCTTGCTGGAGGTGTACGGCCACCTGGACGGCGTTCGGGCGCTCGTGGACACAATCAGCCTGGCAACGGGGGCCCGCGCGAAGTATGCCGAGTTCGACAAGTGGCTGACTCCGGAGGGCCGCGTGCATCCGCTCGTGGGTGCCACACAGGGGTCGGGTCGGTGGGCGTACGTCAAGCCGTCCACGTCGACCACAGGGAAGCGTGGGCCCGCAAAGGCGGAGCGGGACGTTTTGGTTGCCGACGACGGGCACATGATGCTCACCTCGGACCACTCGCAGCTCGACGTTCGTACGGTTGCGGCTCTGTCGCAGGATCCCGAGCTGATCGGGATGCTCCAGCCGGACTCGGAGGACTATCACGAAGCGATGGCGGAGGTGTACTTCCGGGACCGGTCGCGCCGTTCGGACGCGAAGCCCATCAACCACGGCGTGAACTACGGGCAGGGGTTCCTGGCCATCGCCAAGCGCAACGGGCTCGATCCGGAGATGGTGCGCCGGGCCCTTATCGCCCGCGGTGACCGGTTCATCAAGCTGATGCAGTGGACCGAGGCTGTGCGTGCGCAGGCGGAAGCCGGCATGCTGCTCGACAACGGGTTCGGCCGGCCGATGCGGCCCTCGCCCGGGCGCGCGTACACGCAGGCGCCTGCGCTCATGGGCCAGGGTGCGTCCCGTGACGTGATGGCGGAGTCGATGCTGCGCCTGGACCGCATCTCCGAGGGCCGCGTGCGCCCGTTCCTGCGGGGTGTCATCCACGATGAGATCGTGCTGTCGGTGCCGGAGGCGGACGTCGTCGAGTGGCAGGAGATGCTGCGGGAGGCGATGACCTGGGAGTGGCGCGGGGTCCCGATCCTGTGCGATGTCAGTGCTCCTGCCTACCGTTGGTCGGAGTGCGCCTAACTCGAGTCAGGGGTTGACACCCCCTGGCAGGAACCGGTTTACTTAGGTCATCGGAACGAGAGGAGAACCGATGAAGGTACTGGATCTGTTCTGCGGGGTCGGCGGGGCGAGCAAGGGCTACGCAGACGCGGGGTTCGAGGTGGTCGGGGTGGACATCAACCCCCAACCCGACTACCCGTACAAGTTCGTTCAGGCGAACGCACTCGACATGCTCGACATGCTCGGGGAGTTCGACCTGGTTCACGCGTCGGCCCCCTGCCAGTACGACGCGGCCATCACTCGGGGTACGAACAAGCACCTGCGGCACACGTACCCGGACCTGATCGGCCTGACGCGGGCCATGCTCGAAGCGAGCGGCAAGCCGTACGTCATCGAGAACCCGGCCGCTCGGCCCGACCTGGTCCTGTGCGGTGAGATGTTCGGCCTCCGGGTCATCCGGCACCGCAACTTCGAGTTGGGTGGCGGGGACTGGGGTGCCGAGCAGCCCGAGCACATCAAGCACAGGGGCCGCGTGGCGGGTATGCGTCACGGGGAATGGTTCGAGGGCCCCTACTTCGCCGTGTACGGCAATGGCGGCGGCAAGGGCACCGTGCCCCAGTGGCAGGAAGCCATGGGCATCCACTGGACTTCGGTCCGCAAATCGATCGCCGAAGCGATTCCCCCCGGCGTACACCCGGTACGTCGGCGAACAGTTCCCGAGGAGGAGCACGTGAGCAGTCTCGAAGAGCAGCTTGCCGCGGAGGCGGCGCAGCGCGAGGCCGAACGCCAGGCCCAGGCCGCCGCGGCGGCGCAGGCCCTGGCGGACGCACAGAAGGTGCTGGACCAGAGCGGGGTTTCCATCCCGCCCGGCGCGTGGGGGCACTGATGGCAGACAACGGAGCACCCCGCTACCCCGTGATCCACGTCATCCACCCGGACAGCGACGTCTCGCCGAACGAGACCGGCATGGTCTGGGTGCACGACGAGCTCACCGGGCAGACCTCGGTGCAGGACGCCGAAAAGTACGAGTACCCGCCCCGCCAGAAGTAGCAGACGAGAGGGCCGCCCCCAGATGAGTTGGGGGCGGCCCTCTTCGATCAGGATAGAGGAGAGATGAGCACACACACCATCATCTGCAACCCCTGTGGCCAGGAGATCCGGGTTCGCAAGGACGGGGCGCTCTACAAGCACAGCGTCGGCGAGCAGCCGTGCGACGGCGTGCCGGCCCAGATTCTCTCGGACCCCCTTCCGTCCGTCGGACCCTGGATCGGGGCTCTTGACGCCGGGCGGTGCAGCGACTGTGAGGGGCGGTACGCCGAAGGCGACCGGGTCCGCAGTGTCGGCGAGCACGGCATGCAGTGCGAGGCCTGTGGGGACGACCCGGACGCGGGCGAACTCGCCTCCAAACTGCACGCCGAGTACCCCGACTCCGAGGTGACGGTCCTCCCCGGCGGCGGGGCCATGGTTCTCCCGAAGGGGTTGGCACTCCCGGAGGCCGACGTCATCGTTGTCACCCCCGACATGTTCGTCGACCCGACCCCGCCGTCCGCCGCGGTCGCCGTGTTCGAGGACCCGACTCCGCCGGTCGTCGTCGAACCCGAGCTGAACGTCTCCGGCCAGCCGAAGGCGCGGTACGAGTGGCGCGGCAACGTCAACATGGGCTACCAGGTCACCGACCCGGCCACCGGGGACTTCCGCCGGTACAAGAACGGCAACGCGCGGGGGTGGACGCGCGCGACGACGTTCAACAAGGCGGCGACCGACTCGAAGGCGATTTACGACTGGGGCAAGCGCAACGTCGTCATCGGCGCGGCCAAGCTGCCGGCCCTGCTTGCAGGCGCCGTGGGCATGACCCACGAAAGCGACCGTGATGCGCTCATGGGGCTCGTGGCCGAGTTCGAGGACGCGGCAGGGGCCAACGAAGCATCCGACCTGGGGACCAAGCTGCATGTGTTCACCGAGTTGATGGACGCCGGGCTCAGGACGTGGCAGGACGCGCCGGAGCAGTACCAGGCACAGTTGCGGCTGTACTCCGAGACCCTCGCGGCGGCAGGCCTGGAACCGGTCCCGGGCCTGATCGAGCGGACGACCTGCATTCAGGAGTTCGGCGGGGTCGTCGGCACGTTCGACCGCGTGTTCTACCACCGGCCCTCGGGTCAGTACATCCCCGGGGACTTGAAGACCGGCAAGACGATGCAGTACGCCATGAACGAGACCGAGACCCAGTTGTGGATCTACGCCCACGGGGTGAACCAGAACGGCATCTACGACTGGAACACGGACACGTGGCACGCCCTGGACGCTCCGGTCTCGGAGACGAACGGCGTCATCATCCACATGCCGGTCAAGGGCAAGCTTGCCGGCGGCGTGTACCTGGACCACGCAGACCTCGAGGCAGGCCGGGAGCACGCCGAGCTGTGCCACCGAAACCGGACTCAGCCGAAGTCCAAGGTGCGCCCGTGGTCACCCCCGCCCACGCGCCTGGGTGCCCCTGAGACGCTCCCGGAGACGGATTGGCAGACCCAGTTCGAGAACGTGGCCAGCGTGGACGCTGCGGGCGCCCTGTGGGAGGCCGCGCGCCGGTGCGGGGTGCCGCCCATGGAGCTCCAGCGGCTGGTCCAGATCGCACAGACAGCACTTCGTGTCAGGGGTTGACGCTGTCCTAACCCCCGACTAGAGTGGGAAGCGCAACAAGGGATGAGGGTCGGCGGACCTTAAGCGTGGCGGGCGCCACTGGAGGATCTCTACGAGACCGGCCAGGGCAGGGGTTCGAACCCCCTGGCGCTCACAGATCTACGCACCGGTCTCCGAATGCGACGTGAGGTGGATTCGGAGACCAGAGAGATCTGGTTAAGCGTCGGGCCAACTGTGCGGGAGGCCCTGTCGGGGAAGTCCATCCCAACCGAAGCGAACGGACACCCGGGCCGGCCGACCTCTATCCGGCCGGTCCGGGACTTCGAATCGGAATCAGAAATCGAATCAGGAGCAGACCATGACGTTCGACCCCTTCGAGGACCCGACCCCCCGCCAGTCCAAGCACGCCTCCGCCGACAGCTTCCGGGGCCGGCTCATCTACGTCCAGCCGACCAAGGTTGAGCGCGACGTCCCGAAGCAGAAGTCGCGGCCGGACGGCGCGCGCGGCGACAAGGTCACCGCCAACGTGACCATCCTCGATGGCCAGGGCCCGGTCCAGGTCTACTCGCAGCGCGTTCCCACCGGGGTGTTCCTCGACGGGCCCGTGTTCCGGGGTGTCTGGTTCAACCAGGACCAGATCGCGGAAGGCCTCCAGTCCCCGGACGGCAAGACCCTCCGCTCCGGTGTGCTGTGCCGCATCGAGACCTTGAAGCCCGGTACGCCGGCGGGTGAGGGAAACCCGTGGACCATCGAGGCCGTCTCTCCGGAGGAAAAGGCGGCCGCGGCCGTGGAACTCGCCAGGATCCAGCTCGGTGGCAGCGCTCCGACCGTCCCGGCTCAGCCGGTCAACCCGTTCAACAAGACGGCCGACGCTCCGTTCTAGAGCTCCCCCGGCCACCGCGGTCCACAGCTACAGACGCGGCCCCGGGGTGACGAAGCGAAGCCCCCTACCGGACCTCTCCCCGGTAGGGGGCTTCGCGGTGTTCAGCGCGTGACGGTCGGCTGTTCCGGGTCCCCGGTGAACCGGCCGGCGAGGCCCTCGACGAGCGCCAGGACCGCGGCAGACCCGGCGACGACCAGGGACGCGGCCCAATTGAACGTGAGGACGTCGAACGGCCGGGCCGCCGCCATCATGGCAAGCAGACCGGCGAGGAACACGCCGATCACCTTGAACGCGAGTCTCTTGGCGAACTCCATAACCACTCCTAGGACTGGGTCATGCGGAGCATGGTCAGCGACCGCTCCGCGACTGTGTACGACGCCACGTCCGGCGTCGTATCGGCGAAGAACTCCAGACTGAATGCGTCCGTCGTCCCGTTCATGAATGCGGCTGTGCCCACCGTCATGTTGCGGACGTTCTCATCGAACGAGTTCACCGGAAATGCGAACGTCGAGCCTGCCAGGAGTGTCCCCGTATTCGTGGGCAGTGACGCGTCGCAGCGCCGGATCTCCAGGTTCATGATGTTCACGGTGGTCGACAGGGTCATGACTGGTACGTTCAGCGTCCCCACGACGGCGTAGAGGCCCGGGACGTCCGGGCGGATGAGCCGGTTGCCAGCCTCCTGGGACTGGAGTGTGGCCGGCACGGTGTTGAAGTCGGTCGTGTCGAACGGCACCCGCACCGTAGCCGCGGTCGAACCGAGCGACGTCGTGAACGAGTCGAACGTCCCGGTCCCCCGGAACCTGGACGTGGGACGCCCGGTCACGCTCGCGATGAGCGCGCAGACGTCGTCGTCGATCGCTTCGGCCAGTGCCTCCAGCGCACCCGGGACGTCGGCCGGGTCCGTCGGCAGGCTGTACGGGTACGCGCGGTTGGGAGTGAACGCGGGCATCAGGTCGCCACCTTGGTAGCAGTCAGGGCGCGGTTGTTGATGTTCAGGGCACCGCCGGAGTCCTGGACAACGCGCAGACGCGCGATCGTCGACACCACGGAGACCTGATGCAGGTAGCTGATCGTGAGCTCGATCTGATCGGACCCGGAGGCCCGGTTCTCGCGGGCGACCGCGGTTCCGGCAAGCTCCAGCTCGAGGTACCGGCCGTTGGCGTTCAGAGATGCGAACCGCACCCATCCCTGAACCAGGTAGATCCCTGTCGAGGTGAACGTGATCCGGTCGTTGTTGACCCCGAGGTTCCCCATCGCTGCGTTGTCGTAGTCCTCCGTCGCGAACGTCACCGCGGTGAGCGTCGCGTTCGGGATGGACTGGTTCGCGGTCGCCGAGACACGCACCGATGGCGCTGCGAAAGCCGTGTTGATGCGGGCTACCTGCGCCTGCACGTCGGTGTCCACGTCGGTCGCGAAGTCCTGGATCTGAGCCGGGAAGTTCGCCGGGTCCGTGTACAGCGGGTAGGTGTACCCGCGCGGGGTGTTCTGCGGCATCAGGCCTTCCTCGCAATCGCTTGGTCCCAGACGAGCGCCTGGCCGGCCCCGAGAGTAGAGCGCAGGGCCACGCGCATGAACCCGGTCACCGGCGCCGTCACCGTGCCGGAGACAGACCGAAACGGCGGGTACTGGGGGACGTCCACCGACGTCGCCACGACGATGTCCGCGGATGACGTCGTCGGGTACAGGTTCGTGGTGTTCGCGAACCACAGGGCGACGATCGCAGCGTCCGCGGTCGCGGCCCCGCCGGCGTAGTCTCCGCCGACGAACGCAGACAGGGACCAGATGTCCCCGGAGGTCACCGCGATGGGGTTGGAGTAGAGCAGGTGGACGGAGGCCTGCCCGGAGTAGATGCGCACCGCCAGGTCCCCGTCCGGGGCCGCGGCCACGTCGGTGACGATGGCGGAGGACACACCCGAGACGTCGTAGCCCGTCCACGGCGCCGGGAACGTGCCCGCGATCGTGTCCTCAAAGGAGGGGTTCAGGATCGAGTTGGACCCGGCGCCCACCACACGGCCTACCGCGATCCAGGACGCATCCTGGCGGACGAGGTGGACCACGGTGCCCGGGTTGGGCGGGACGATCGCGGCCCCGGTGAACGGGACGTCGAACGCTACCTCCATGGTCGTACCGCCGACGTTGACGAACATGGAGTTCGGGGTGGCCACGACCACGGTCCCGATCCGGGACTCGGTGAATCTGCCGTCGGTGGGCAGCGGTGTGGGGCTAGACATTCGTCAGAATCCTCAGGGCCCATCCACGGATGTTGTAGGTGATGCTGGTCGCGGCAGAGACGGTGTGCTGGGTGCGGAGCGTGAGGGCGTCGCCGGCTTGGAGGAACTGGACGTCGACCCAGGAGACGTAGTCGGCGGCCACAGCGCCGTTGACGGAGAACCCGTTGCCCTGGCGGGCGCCGAGCGGGTCCCCGTTTTTCAGGCACTGCACGCGCAGCGCGAGGATCGTGGGCGCCGGGGGCTGTGCGGTGACGGTGCCCCCGATCAGGTACCAGCCGTCACGCTGGATGCGGATCACGTCGGCGACGTTGTCCGCCATGTTCGAGTTGTCGAACAGTGCACCGCCCCCGTACAGGTGGTCGATGACCTGCCCTGCCGTGGTGATGCCGCCGAGCATGTTCACCGCGTCCGGGTCGGTGATGAACTCGGTGATGTTGTTCGCCAGGGTCTGCACCGCGGTGTCCGTGGCGATCGCCAGGTCGCGGAACTGTGCGATGTCCGATGCATCCTTGGTAACGGGCGGGTCACATTCGGGGAACGGCAACCCGAGGCAGTCCGTCGTATCCATCGTCCCTCCTCAGGTCAGAGTCGCCTGCGCACGCATGTACGCGCGCGTGCCCAGTGCCATCGTGCCAGGCTCCAGCGGGTACGTGATCGTGTCGATGAGCTGAGTCCCCAGCACACCCCGGGACTCGAGCTGGACGGTGTCGCCCGGCTCGAGGGTGTAGTCGGGAGTCATGGCCACCTGCCAGCGTGACGACAGAGCCGTGGCCGCGTTCAGCAGCCCGCGCGCGTACGTCGTGGCCTGCCCCTGTGTCAGCGGGGTCTGCACCTTGACGATCTCAGACACCCGGCCGAACGGACCGCCGAAGCGGGTCGGCGACGTCGGTGCGTTGTCGGTGGCCGTGACCCGGAACGGAGTCCCGCCGTCGAACCGCTCGACGACCACGGTCACCGAGTTCGCGGCACCGTCGCGGGTGATCGACGGCGCTCCGTTGACGAGGAGCCCCTGCGGCCCGTCCGTGATCGTCTGGACCACGGTGCCGACGTCGTACGGGTACTGGCGGAACACGAACGTGCCGTCGCCGAGTGCGTACCAGCGGGCCCCGAGCGCGTCCATCAGATCGTCCAGGGCCTTCCCCCGGTCCTCGTCCCACGTCAGCTTCGGGGTGGCCGCGTCGACGACGTCGTGCGGACCGAACGCGGCGCCCGGGAGGACATCCGTGATGAGCCGCTGGGCCTGGTTCACCACGGTTACGTTGTCCGAGTTCCGCGGCTCCTGGAACCGCAGCCCGATCACATCGGCCGCCAGATCGTCTACGCGCGCGGCCACGTCTCCGTTGTCGGTGCGCGTGAGTGACCCTACGCGGCCCGTAATGACCGGGAACAGCTCCTGGGAGCCGTCTCCGTACGTGATCCCGGCGAACACCTTGGCTACCGTCTGGTAGGGCGTCAGGGCGGAGGTCGCCGACGACGGCCAGAATTCGGGCCCGACGCTGAACGAACCGGAGCGGGTGACCCGCTGGGCCAGGTTTGCCGAGACGGATCCGCCGAAGATGGGGACATCGTTCTCCAGCACCGCTCCGTCGGGGCCGGCGTACAGGTCCACCTTGAACGCCAGCCGGTGAGGCGCATGGATCGCCTGTTTGTAGAGGGTGCTGGAGGAGAGCATCAGGACACCGCGTTCCAGACGACGCCGGAGGAGTTCGTCCGGGCTCCCATGGTGACGGATGCCGGGAGTGACGTCTGCGCGGCCGGCCCCAGCGTGTACCGGGCGACGGCCGCCGCCAGGTTGGCGTTCACGAGGTCCGCCTGCACACCGACGTTCGAAGAGACCGCGAACGAGAGAGACGTGCCGTTGTACAGCGTCGCCATCCACACTGCGGTGTTCGCGGCGACGACGTACGGTGCGACGAGGGGGATGATCTTGAGCCCGGTCGTTGTCCAGTTCGCAGACTGGTCCAGCGACACGGCCACCCGCGTGCCGGCCGAGTCGTACAGACCGACGAAGCACTGGTTCGCGGTGAGGGCGACGCCGGCGGCCGATACGTACGTCGCCACGTTCGTGATGGTGTACGTCTCGGGGAGCGGCGGGAGCTTCACCATGCGCACGGTTCCCGAGGTCGGGTTGGCCGAAGCAGCGCACAGCGCCGGATCCTGACTCCAGTTGATGAACCCGTGGTCGTTGGGCACCATCGACGCACTCATCAGGTGCCGCAGCGCCAGGTTCAGCGGGTTGTCCCACAGCGTCTGTCCATGGGTGGGGAGTGTGATTCCCATCGTGTCTCCTAGTCTCCGTACGGGCCCTCGCCGTAGCCACCTTCACCGTAACCGTCGAGCACCGGCTCGCCACCCACAGCTTCACCCGAGGCGATCTGCGCCCACGTCGCGCCGGACGCGGTGAGGTCGGCGAACGTGTCGAACGCCTCCGCGACTGCACACCAATTCCCGAACTCGGTGCCCTGTTGCGGGCCCAGCGGCCGGTCCACCGTGGTGAACGGCGCGGACCACAGCCGGATCGGCCGCCGCTGATCGTCCCAGATGTACGCCTCGGTGAGATCACCGGGCTGCACGATCATGTCCGGGAGACCGTACTCGTCCGGCAACTGGAGCTGGAGCGGCCCCCCGCCGGCGAACAGCGCCTCGACGGCGTCCTTGGCCGCCAGGGTCCGCGTGAGGACCCGCATGCCGGAGTCGAGCCGCTTGCGGGTCCCGTACACGTCCGCGGGCACGCGCGCGTTGTACACGTCGAACAGGTTCGCGTCCGCCTGGTACACCTTGTTGTCGAGACCGGCCCAGATGATCTCAGGTCCCGTGGTGCCGCAGGACGCTTCGAGCACCTGTTGCTGCGAGGAGCAGAACATGGCCTCGACGTTGGCCCACGGGCGCAACGGGTCCTTGAGGAGCACGGTGCCGACACTCACCTCGGTGAACGGGCCCTGGATCTGGACGGGGCTGTTCGGGGAGCCGGTCCAGCGGTACCAGAGCGGCGTATCCAGCGGGGCCGTGGTGTCGTTGTAGACCCCGACCTGGCCGAGCAGCTCGACGGTATCCAGAAGTGTCCACGGTCCAGCCGCGGACGTGCCGCGCTCGATCGTGGCCGTGGTCTGCGTGCCGGCCGCCGCGGTGAAGTCGACCGTCAGGTAAACGATGCCGTCGTCGCTCATCGGCGAACCCCCTGCATGGCTACCCGGTCCCGGGCGAGGTTGGACACGGTGATCCTCGTGTCGATGTGGTTGTCGATCAACTGGTTACCGAGGTAGACCTGAACGGTCGGTGCCTGTGCACTGTACTGCGGGAGCCGCAGCGACTGGCCGTTCGGGAGTGCGAACGAGGGGGCCATGCCCGCGATGTCCTGCATGGTTGAGGCGAGTTCGGGGACCTTGTCGGCGAGGCCGTTGATGAACCCCTGCATCGTGTCCTCGCCGACCCCGGCCATGACCTTGGACGGGGACCCGATGTCCAGGACTCCCTTGACCACACTCACGACGTCCTCGGCGATGCTGCGCGCCTGCGCGATGACCGAGCCGGCCATGTCCCGGATGCCGTTGATGAACCCCTGGACGAAGTCCCGTCCAGCGTTGTAGAGCGACTGGCCGAGACCCGCGAAGTAGCGGATGACGGACTCGCCCATCTCACGCGCGGCCTCGACGACGTTGTCCTTCATGTCCCTGACGTACTGGGCCACGGACTCGCCGACGTCGCGCGCCACCTCCTTGACGATTTTCAAGGCGCCTGCGGTGTCGCCCCGCAGGAACGTGACGAGCGCGTTCAGGAGCGGGATCACGATCCGGGTGATGAACCCCGTCAGGAACTGGATGCCGTCCGTGACCAGGGCGATGAACCCCTTGGTCAGCGGGCCAAGGAGCGGCTTCAACTCCTGCCCGATCTTGATGATGAGCTCGAGGAGCCCGGCGATGAGCGGGACCAGGGCAACGAGGAGCTGTCCGAATGCGATCGCAAGTTCGCCGAGCTGCGGCCCGATCGCGGCCATCACCTCCGTCAGGACCGGGAAGATCTCCTGCGCCAGTTTCACCAGCGGGGCGAGGAGCTGCGGCAGGACCTCGGTGGCCAGGACAGTGAAGATCGGCAGGAGCTGCGCCGCGATGTTGTCGGCGAGTTGTTTGATGAACGGGGTCATCGCCACGAAGATGTCCGACAGGGCCTTGAACAGCGGGTTCAGCACGGGCAGGATCGCGGAGATGAGCGTCCCTGCGAGCGTGATGAGCGGGTTGATCGCCTCGATGAACGTCCCGATCGCCTGTGCGGCGACAACCAGGACTGGGCCCAGGGCCTCGATCACCTTCGTGAGTACCGGGCCGAGGGTCTTGACCAGGGACTGGATCGGCGGGGCCAGGGCCTGGAAAATCGGGCCGAGTGCCTGGAGTGCCGTCGACAGGATCGGCAGGGCCGTCGAGACGATGACGCTCACGGTCTGTGACAGGGCCCTCAGGGCGTCCTGGAATCCCTTGGTCGCGGTGACATCCGCGAACGCCTTCGTGATCTTTTCCAGCGTGCCGAACAGGCCCTCGCCCTGGACTGTGAAGCCCTTGATGATGTTGCCGACGCCCTTGAAGACGTTTCCGAAGATCCGGCCGAGCTGCGCGATCGCATCGACTGCCCGATCGATGGCACCCTCCAGCCGGCCATCCTCGAACGCTTGCGTCAACTGCTCCGAGACACGCGAGGCCAGCGTCTCAACCGATGCCGTGACGCGGTCGAACGCGGGCGCTGCTGCTGCACCCAGTTGCGTGAACGCGGTGAGAGCCTGACCAGGGATCTTTTTCAGGTTGTCCAGACCGATGTTGGCGCCTGAGATAGCCCTGCCCAGGACTCCGTCCTTGGCAAGCTTGTCGGCCGCGTTGGCGGCCCCGAGCGCCATCTCGTTCAGCGTCCTCGCGGTCGTCTTCAAGCCGTTGCCCAGGACCGGGATCGCGCTCTTGGAGAGGTTCTGGAGGGCCTTGTCAAAGCCCTGGAAGAAATTCTCCTGGACGGTCTGCTGGATCTCCTTGAACTGGCCGCGCATGTCCCGCAGCTCCAGTACGAACGCGCGCGCGGACGGGGACAGTTTCTCCAGGGCCTCCTGGAGCTCTTTGCCCTTGGCCCCGGGGTCGAACGCCACCTTGACCGCGTCCTCGACACCGATCATGGCTAGCTTGAACGTGTTCGCGGCAAGCTGGAGAGAGATGATCGCCGACGTGCCGAGTGCGGCCGCCGGGGCGATCTGCTGGAGCGCGGCCACAACCCCCGCGAGGAGCGGGGCCGCCGACCCGGCTGCCAGGCCGATCTTCCCGATATTCGCGGCCGCGCCCCCGAGCGGGCCCGCGAGGCCGGACAGCCCCCGGCCGATGGCCGCAATGCTGCGCCCTGCCCGGCCGTCGCGGTCGACGTCCACCTCGATGTCCACCTCGGGAGCGGACGCCTCGAGCTCGTTCACCAGGGCTGCAAGCTCGGCGTCGAGCTGCGCGATGTTCGCGTCGAGGGCCGCGTCGATCTGAATCTGCTCGGCGCGCTGCTCGGCGATCGTGATGACCAGATCGAGTTCGTCATTGAGGTTGCGCAGCGTCTCGGCCACGTCGAGCTCGGCCTGCACGTCAACCCCGGGATGCTGGGCCTCAACCGCGGCGATCGCGGCCTCCAGGTCCCGGATGAGGTCATCGGTCGCGTCACGGCGGTCGATCGCAGCCTGAATCTCGACGGGGTCCGCCGTGTTCTCGGCCGCGGTGATGATCTCCTGGAGATCCCGCTCCAACTGTGGCAGCGCACCGGCGGCCGAAATGACCAGATCGACTTCAGCCTCGGATGCCACGGCTCACCCCATCATCTTCGCGATGGCGTCCTGAATGGCCGCCGGGTCGTCACCCTCATCATCCCACTCGTCCTCGTACCCGGCAGGGGGCACCGACAGTTGGAAGTCGAACTTCAAGCGCCCTTTCTCGTCCTGGCCCTTGACGCACAAGGCGTACGTGGCCGCGCACCACTCTCCGATCGAACGGGTCCACGGATCGACACCGGCCAGCGTGAGCCGGCCCAGGACATCCGGTGAGGCCGACGTAGACATCAGACGGCCGGCGGCCCACCATCGCCGGTCTGTGGCGTGCTCCAGCAGCCGCAGCGACTCAGCGCGCAGGGCCGCCGCGGCCCCATGCATCCGCATCACCTCGTCGACGAGCCGTTCCCGGTCCGCTTCGGCTGCCAGGCGGGAGGCCACGCTGTGGATGTAAGGGAGGTTCTGCATCCAGACGGCGGCCGGGTGCCACGGCACCATGACCCTGCACCCGCCGACGTACACGGCAACCGGTTCGCGGCTGAACGGGG
>Ga0065707_10081791_pt1 | contig 40508 bp, 30 predicted proteins | sample SwiRhicommuniRL3_FD_59094 | JGI IMG/M metagenome (GOLD analysis project Ga0065707, IMG submission 59094) | Switchgrass rhizosphere bacterial communities from Rose Lake, Michigan, USA - RL3 v2 (version 2) | ecosystem: Host-associated > Plants > Roots > Rhizosphere > Soil | place: East Lansing...
GCGGCAAGCCACGCCAGATGGGATCTACTCAGATGGGATCTACTGTGTACGGTGGCGCACGCAGTCTACACTCGTGGTCATAGCTCGAAAAGACGATGGCCGGCTCATACGGATTTCCGAAACCTATACAAACGAGTTACCCTCAGACGTTCGGTATCCAAGGAACACCAGGCTCGCGATGCAGAGTGAGGGACTACCAGCTTTCGCCCGTCTCGCGGCGGATGGCGCAGATGCGGCAGATATTGCCAAAGAAGCCGCAGCGACGTGGCGCGACATGCATGGCATTCTCGCTGCGATCATTGGCGAAACCGGCGTCGCCGCGGTTTTCAGGCGCAGTCTCTATCTGGCGCAGGCCGACTTTGCCTGGCTGGCCCCCGTATACAAAACCTCGGCTCCTGCCGACTTGTTTGCGTCCCTGCAGTCAGAACTCGCGAAACAGTCCAGTTTGCAGGCGCTGGCAGGGAACGGCGAACTGCTGCATCACTTCATCACTATTCTGAACACCCTCATCGGCGAGTCGCTGGTGCAGCGGCTGCTTGGATCCGCTCCGGATCAACCGTCCGGCCCAGATGCCGCGCAGGAACGCAAATGACTAAAGCAACGATCAATCGCCTTGCCACAGGAGTGCCCGGCCTAGACGAGGTGCTCGGAGGCGGGCTGCCGGAATTCTCTTTCAATCTCATCGCCGGAGCGCCCGGCTGCGGCAAGACCACGCTAGCCCACCAGATCATGTTTGCGCTGGCCACTTCCGAGCGCCCCGCGTTGTATTTCACAGTGCTCGGCGAACCGCCGTTGAAGATGCTGCGTTACCAGCAGCAGTTCGATTTTTTTGACAGCCGGAAGATCACGCAGTCGATTCATTTCGTCAACCTGGCGGATGATGCATCGTCGGGCGACCTCGCCAAGGTGCTGGCCAGGATCATTGCCGAAGTTCAGAAGCATGCGCCGGCGTTGGTATTCGTCGACTCGTTTCGTTCGGTCGTGTTGGCGGGCAAGGCAGAGGGCAGCTCCTATCTCGGCCTGCAACAGTTCATTCAACAGCTCGGCGTGACGATGACCAGCTGGCAGGCGACGACTTTCCTGCTGGGAGAGTATTCCGACGCCCGCGATCCCAATCCCAATCCCGTCTTTACCGTCGCCGACGGCCTGATCTGGTTGCGCCAGAGCGTCGAACGCAACTCGGTCGTACGCCAGATGGAAGTGACGAAAATGCGGGGGCTGCCCACATTGCCGGGCCTCCATACCTTCCGGATCGATGCTGCCGGCATCGAGGTGTTCGCGCCTCCAGCGCTGGAAGCGCGCCCGGTCACCCAGTTCCCGCCGTCGAGTCGAGTAGCAATGGGCGTCCCGGGTCTCGATGCGATGATGGGTGGCGGGCTGCCGCGAGGCTATTCGCTGCTCATTGCGGGTCCGTCCGGGTCGGGCAAGAGCATCATGGCTGCGGCTTTTCTCGCTGAAGGGGCGCGCCAGGGCGAAACAGGCGTGATCGCGGCGTTCGAACAGCGTGCGAACAAATCGCGCGGCCAAATCATTGCCGATCTGATCGACAACGGTCGCATCGGCGTCGTGGATACGCGGACCTCGACACTGTCGGTGGACGAGATATCGCGCGTTCTCATCGCAGAGATCGTTCGCCTGAAAGCATCGCGCGTGGTCATCGACTCGCTCTCGGGCTTCGAGCTCGTGCTGGCCCCCGCCTTTCGGGCGGATTTTCGTGAATCGCTGGCACGCATGGTGGCTGCGCTCGCCAGGACCGGTGCCACTGTGCTGATGACATCCGAACTGGAAGATCGTTACAGCGAACTCAGGTTCAGTCCGTACGGCACCGCATTCCTGACCGACGCAATCGTCGTACAGCGCTACGTTGAAATAGACAGCCGGCTCGAGCGTGTGATGGCCGTGGTGAAGGTGCGCGCCAGTGCGCACTCGAATGAGCTGCGGCTGTTCAGCATCACGGATACGGGCATTCAGCTTGGAGAGATGCTGCAGGACAGAGAAGGGTTGCTGGGTGGCAGGCCGAGCCGGCATGGCAGAGAGGGCGAGCACGGCACAGCGAGTTCGCCAAAATGAACAAACGCACTCCAGCGCCCGGTCAGGCGGGGGTCGATCCTGCGCTCGTCCAGCTGGATTCACGGGCCGACGCATTGCGTAGTGAACTCGCGAGCATACGCCGGAATATTGCGGGCGCGCAGGATCTGAACGAGGCCCGGACGGTACACCTCGAAGAAGCAAACGGACAGCTCGTGCTGGCTGCGCTGCGTGCCGAGACCGTTGCTGAGGAGGCAGTCAGAAATCGTGATGAACTCGCACGTGTCGCTCAGCGCGACGCACTGACGGATACACCCAACCGTGCTCTGCTGCTCGATCGTCTCGACAACGCAATCGCCATGGCTCAGCGGCATCAGTCGCACGCCGCTGTGCTGTTCCTGGACCTCGACGATTTCAAGCCTATCAACGATATGTACGGACACACGGCCGGTGACGAGGTCTTGCGCCTTGTCGCGCGTCGTCTCGAGTCGGCCGTGCGGCACTCAGACACGGTGGGTCGCATTGGGGGCGATGAATTCATCGTACTGCTCGCCGAAGTAGCCCACGCCGCGGATGCCGGTGTGATCGCAGCCAAGGTCCTCACCGCCGTCGCAGCACCGGCCCGGATCGGCAAACATACTTTGCATTTGTCCGCGAGCATCGGCGTCAGCATCTGCCCCGAAGACGGTGTGGAGGCAGCGACGCTGATCCGCCACGCGGATGCTGCCATGTATCAGTCTAAACGGCGCGGGCATGGCGGATTTCAATTCCAAAGTCCAACTCTCTGCACCGGCGCTCTTGCCTATTCGCCGGCAAAGGACATGGGCCGCCTCTTCTCTGCTTCCCGTGATTCCACGGCCGACCATCTGCGCCTTCGCGACTTGTGCGAAGCGAACGAGCACCTGTTGATTGCCGCAGTCACGGCGAACGAGAAGGAAGCGAAGGCCTCAGAATCGTTGCGCTGTCAAGTCGAGTTCCAGGCCATTGTCGCCCACGAATTGCGTGGTCCGCTCACGCCGATCCGCACTGCCGCCGATCTCCTCAAGCGCCTCCCGCCGGACCCACCGCTGCTGGGGGAGGTGCAGGCGCTCATAGAGAAAGAGGTCATTCATATGTCGACGCTGATCGATGACCTGCTCGACACTTCGATTGCAGCGACGGGCCGGTTTCGGCTCGAGCGTGAGAATGTGAGCATCGGCGAGATCCTTCACGACGCCGTCGCGACGTGGCGGCTCGCCATGGAGCAGAAAGGCCAGCATTTCCGGATGAACATGAGCGGCCACGCCCTCACGGTGTATGGGGATCGGCTGCGCCTCTCGCAGGTTTTCGACAACCTGCTCGCGAACGCATCCAAATACACACCGGCGAATGGAAGCATCGAAGTGACGGTCGCGGATTTCGATCAGTCCGTGCAGGTCACCATTGCAGATACCGGCATGGGCATCACGGCAGCTGCGCTACCGACCATCTTCGATCTCTTCGTTCAGGATCGGCCGGCCCTCGGAATCCACGCGAAAGGTACCGGCATCGGTCTAGCCGTCGTTCGGGACCTGGTCGAGAGCCATGGTGGTTCCGTTCGTGCGACGAGCGCAGGAGAGAACTGCGGGAGCGAATTCTCAGTCACGCTGCCATTGATCGACCTACGATGACTCCGACCAGCAACGCCGCGCCGGCGGGCGCAGCGAAAGGCGCTCCGCCAGGGTGGTCCCCGACTGAGGAAATCGAGTGGTCTTCAACCGAGGAATTCTGCAGGGCTATGCATCAGAGCCAGCGAATCCCATCATCATTGGATGCTCGGCCTGCCATGCGCTGAAATCCGCTTTGGACGGTCCCTCAACAAGCCGATAGCGCCGCAACCCATCTACACCACTTGAAATCTAGTGCATAGATATGCGGTCAGAAATCCTCGGGCACAGACTCTCGCCGATCGTCGTCAGCGGCGGGAGTCCAACATCGCGCTGACAAATGGATTCATCCGGTCTGTTTTGCCCGCGCCCACGCGAGTTCAGCCAGGGCCGGGAACGCCTCAGCCCGTTTCTTCGCATTCGCGGAAGAGGCATTGCCGCGAATGAATCGCCCCTTGATGCCGTGAAAGATGGCAGCCAATCGAAAGAAGTTGAATGCGAGATAGAATTCGTAGCCCGGCATCGATGTGCGCCCGACGCGACGGCAGTAAGCGTCGATATAAGCTGCCTCGGACGGAATGTTCAGCGCCTGCAAATCGACGCCAGCCAGCCCCGCCACGATATGCGGCGGCATGTGATACATCATTGCGTGATAGGTGAAATCGGCGAGCGGATGCCCGAGCGTCGATAGTTCCCAATCGAGTACGGCCACGATGCGCGGCTCCGTGGGATGAAAGATCAGGTTGTCGCAGCGGAAATCACCATGAACGATGCTGCTCTCGTCGCCGTCGGGAATGTGCGCCGGCAGCCATTCGATGAGCCGGTCCATGTTCGCATCGCGGCCTGCTTCGGCATCTTGCAGATATTGTTTCGACCAGCGAGCGATCTGTCGCGCAAAGTAGTTGCCCGTCTGGCCATAGTCCTTGAGGCCGAGTTGCTCGAAGTCGACGCGGTGCAGGCGTGCGATCGCGTCATTCATTGCCTCGAAATATGACGGCCTTCGATCGCGACTGACTTGCGGAAATGTGGCGTCCCAGAACACGCGGCCTTCCACCAGTTCCATCACGTAAAACCATGTTCCGATCACCGAATCATCGGTGCAAAGTCCGTAGACGTGCGGTACGGGAAAATCGATGCGGCCCAATGCCGTGAGAACGCGGGCCTCGCGATCGATGGCGTGCGCGCCCTTGAGAAGCGGACCAGGCGGCTTACGTCGCAGCACATAGCTTTTCGCGGGGGTGACGAGCTTATACGTTGGATTGGACTGGCCGCCCTTGAACAACTCCACGGTGAGGGGCCCCTGGAACTGCTCGACGTTCGCCTGCATCCAGGCATGCAGCCGTGATTCGTCGAACCGAAGCGCAGGCCGGACAGCCGCCGTTCCAACGTTGTCGTCCGCGGGCGAGTTCACTGGGGCCTCGATTCGTGATCCCGTTTGATCTTCTTCGCCAACGACCACTTGTGAACTTCCGTCGGGCCGTCGTAGATGCGGAAGGCGCGGATCTCGCGGAACACTTGTTCGACGATGGTATCGCGCGTCACCCCGGCGCCACCCATGACCTGCACGCATCGGTCGGCAACTCGAAACAACGCATCCGCGACGGCAACCTTCGCTATGGAGCTCTCGCTGGTCCCAGCGGAACCGTTGTCGAGCACGTCCGCGCACCAATCGATCATCAGCTCGGACTGTTTGAGGTCGATCAAGTTCTCGGCAAGTTGGAAGCCGACGCCTTCGTGATCTATCAGCAGTTTGCCGAACGCGCGCCGTCTGCACGCGTATACCGTCGCAATTTCCTGGGCACGAGTGACCGCGCCGTGCCATCGCATGCAGTGCGATAGGCGCGCGGGCGAAAGTCTCACTTGAGCATAACGAAATCCTTCGTTCACTTCGCCCAGCACTTGCTCGCTCGACACGCACAAGTTGTGGATCGTCAGTACGGAGTGTCCGCCCGGCATCGAGCTGTCGATCGTATCGAGAACGCGGTCCAGCCTGATATTCGGATGGGGCAATTCGACCAGGAACATCGTCGCCGCTACCTGGTCCCCATTGCCGGTTCGGGCCATCACGATACCCATGCGGGCCCCTTTGAATCCGGTAACGAACGCCTTGCGCCCATTGATGACCCAGCGATCGCCCTCCAATCGCGCCGTTGTGCTCAGCATCGATGGATCGGAGCCCGCACCGTTTTCGGCGGCCGGCTCCGTCATGAGAAATGCCGAGCGGGCGCGACCCGAGATGAGTGGCGCAAGAAAGCGAGCTTTCTGCGCTTCTGTGGCAACTTTGCCGAGCAGGAACATGTTGCCCTCATCCGGCGCCATGGTGTTGCATGCCAGAGGACCGAGAATGGAGAGTCCCGTCTTCCTGAGCACCAGTGCCGTTGCACGCTGAGACAGATGCTGTCCATTTGCCAGGATATGAGGTGTCAGGACGCCTGCGTCGCGCGCCTTGTCGCGCAATTCCTGAACCAACTCATCCGATGGCCCGTGAGCGCCTTGACGCGGATCGTTCTCGTAGGGGATCACGACATTGCGGACGAATTGCTCGACACGTTCGGCAATGGCGCCGGCTGATTCGGTGGCTATAGTCATGGTCGTATCAGGGTACGGCGCGCAAGTGGGCGCCAAGTCCGGTCGATGCGTCGGTGACCAGGGCAATTCGACCGGATAAATCGAACATGGATGTACATTGTAGTGCTTGAGATTGTGGAACAATATATTGGAACAATCAATGGCGGGATACGGATGAACCGGGATTTCGACGGCCCGACGGGAGCGGCGAGTTCGACGGAACGTGTCTACTTCGGAGTTCTGCAGGCGCTGGAGCAGCAGAAGCTGGTGCCCGGCCAGAGGCTCATCGAGACTGACCTGGCGGCGCAGTTCGGGGTAGGGCGCAACGCCGTTCGAGAAGCGATTCAAAGACTCGCGGCACGGGGATTCGTGGATCTCAGCCGCAACCGCTCCCCGTCGATTCGTCTTCTCTCGTACGAGGAGACCGTGGCCGTACTCGGGGTGGCGGAAGCGCTGACAGGTCTGCTCGCTCGCACTGCCGCCGCGCGCTACAGCACGCGTTTGCATCGTACCGCGTTACAAGGAGTGCTGAAGCAGCTCGCGGAATGCAAGGCCCTGAACGACACGTATTCGTTCAGCCGGGCACGCCGGCATTTCTATCGGGTGCTGCTCGATATCGCGGGCAACGGGGAATTGAGCCGCCTGTTTTCGGCTATCCAGATGCAGATCGTCTATGCACAGTACAAATCGCCGCATCTGCTCGACACCAGGTTCGATGACTACAAGCGGATCGCAGCAGCCGTTGCAGCGCGCCAACCGAAAACGGCCGAGGCGAGGGCGAAGCAGCACGTGAAGCGGGTGCTCAAGATAATTGCGGAGCTTTCTGCATCCGAATCGGAGCTGGACCGCGCGGTGAGCGTCACGAGCTTTTGATTGGTGGGATTGAGGGATCGCTTTTGGGTATGTCACCCTTGATGCGAACCGAGGCTACCGCCACTGCCCGCCGCACCCCGCCCGATGGGGCATAGCACAAAGGACCATGGCTCGCGTTCAGCCGGGATGCAGCCGGGAACGTCACGGCTGGCGCAAACCTACCTAATGTGGCAGGTCTGCGTGGATGCTGGAGTGCCACACTAGAGGCAGGCGCAAGCCAGATGTACTAAGAAAATTCGGCGCCGGCAAGCGTTCGACCGTCCAGGTGTTCAGGGGAAGTCATATATGAAAAGACATTGCGGCCAAGTAAGCGGAGTTTGTGGGTCTACTCTGGTGCAGCGCGCGGTGGTGCTGGCACTGAGTAGTCGTTCGGCGTTTCTTTGCGCCGTCGTTGCCGGTGGTGCAGCGATGCCGGTGTATGCCCAGTCGCCAGCCGCCTCCGGTTCGGGGGTTGAAGAAGTGGTCGTTACGGCTCGGCGACGTGAAGAGAACATGCAGGACGTTCCGCTCGCAGTGAGCGCTATTAGCGGAGATCTGATAGAGCAGGCGCATCTGCCGAACACAACGCAGTTGGCGCAATTCGTGCCGAACGTCGTGCTCGACAATATCGAGGCCGGTACGCCGGCGGGCGGTGCGTTCTCCATCCGAGGTGTCAGCTACCAGGACGTGGAGAAGACTTTCGATCCCACCGTGCTGGTGATGGTCGACGGGATCGTGCGCGGCTCCGGTACAGGACAATCGATGAGTCTTCCCGACGTCAAGAGCATCGAGGTGCTGCGCGGACCGCAGGGAACATTGTTCGGTAAGAATGCTGTGGGCGGCATCATCAACATTACTCGACGAGCGCCGGAGACGGGTTCTGTGTTCGGCACCGTCGCTGCGACGGTGGGCAACTATGGTGAAAACGACGTCGATGGTTACCTCAATCTCGGTGCTGCGAACCTGGCGCTCAAGCTGACGGCTGCCAGGCACGATCACGACGGATATTTCCCGAATCGTACGCGTCACGTGGATGAAGGTGACAGAACCGAGGGTGACTACGGCGTTGCGCTACTCTGGCAGGCCGCGGACGAATTTTCGATCAAGGTGAGTTACGACTACAAGGACCTCGATGGTTCGCCCGCTCCGACGTTGAATATTTCGGATCGCAAGACGCCGGGCGCTGCGGGCGATGTGCTTTGCTCAGCGTTCGGTCAGTGCGCGCCGGGTCCGGGCCAAACGCAGGCGGGCGATCCGTTCGTGAATATGGGATCGAGGCGGGCAGAACTCAGCTACAAAGAGCATTTCGGCGTCACCGAGGCCAATTGGGACTTTGCCGACGACTATCGCTTGACCTATCTATTCGGCTATCTCAAGTCCGAAGATTACATTGCATTCGATTCCGACGGCTCACCGGTTGATTTCTTCGCCATACACCGCAACGGCGACTACGAGCAGAAAAGCCACGAATTGCGAGTATCCCGCTCCGGCCGGGCTTACAACTGGCAGGCAGGCGCCTATCTGTGGGAATCCAACTCGTCCGATGTGCAGGTCTACGAGTTGACCAATTTCGAGGACTCATTCGCGGGTAGTTCCGACTCGAAGTCCGTGTTCGGCGAGGGCGATGTGCGATTTGCAGAGCGCTGGGTCGCAACCGGTGGATTCCGCTGGATCAAGGAGACCAAGAAGATATTCAAGAAATCGGTCGGCGGGGGCGGCGAACGCAACGATAGTGACGTCATCTGGCGTGCTGGCCTGCGATTCGAGGCCCGCGACAACTTGATGGCTTACTTCACGTACTCGACAGGATTCCGCAGCGGTGGATTCTCAGCGCGAGCTTCCAGCTTGGACGTACTGCAGAAGGGCGAGTCTCCAGAGACGCTGCAGAACTTTGAGGTCGGCGTCAAGTCCGAATGGCTCGACAACCGTCTGCGTCTCAACGGAACTGTGTTCCATATGATTTACGAGGATATGCAGATCGAGTCGAACATACCATGTCCGTCGTGCGGGACTGGAGGCCAGCAGACGGCAGTCCTCAATGTGGGTCGGGCCACGATCGATGGGGCTGAACTCGAACTCTCGGGCCGGCTCACAGACGACTGGACGCTCTCCGGCACCGTCGGGTTGCTCGATGCGAAGTACGACAAGTTCTTTACCGATCTGCTTGGCACAGGGACGCCTGCGGATTTCAGCCGTCTTCCGCTGCGACGAGCGCCCGACGTCACCTATTCGGTGCAGTCCAGCTATGACCTGCCGTTGCCCGTTGGCGATCTATCGTTGTTCGTGGGCTACAACTGGACGTCCGACTACGCCGACACGATCAACGATCAGCCCGGCACGCACATCGACTCATTTGGCATCCTCAACTCATCGCTCACCTACAAATACAATAGTTGGAACGTTGCAGTGTTCGGCAACAACTTGACGGACGAGGGTGCCTTCACCCACACCTATGCGGTCGGGCCGACGCCCGAAGGGGGTTCACTCTGGAAGTTCGCGAATCCCCGCACTCCGCGCACGTACGGCATGAAGGTCACCTATCGCTTCTGACAGCGGCGAGGCCGACGTTTTGGCATCCGCGCGCACTCTTGCATGGTCTCTACAAGTAGATGCGCGCGGCGCTGTCGATCTCAGCGCAGCCTGATCAGCCCGCGCGTACATGCTATTGCAACCGCGTGCGTACGATTGTCTGCTTCGAGCTTTCTGATGGCGTTCTGCAGGTGAAAATGCACCGTGTCTCGCGAACGATGCAGCAGCAGAGCGATCTCATCCCGGTTCTTGCCACGCGCAGCCCAAGTAAGGCATTCCGTCTCACGCTCAGTGAGCTGGTTGGAAGCGCGGTCGGGAGCTTGCGCGGACAGCAGATCCTCGACGTGGTGTATGAACGCGTGGGCGATGAAGAACATGGAACCCAGGTTGGCGGATGCCTGTTCGCGTGCGTCTCGATCGCGGCTGCACCATCCGACGTAGCTCGTACATGCGCCGCGATGCACCGGTACAGCGACGCCGCTCGTGATGAAGCGGCCGTAGTAGTTCAATACCCGTCGATTCTCCGTGCCAAGCTCGCCATCGAACCAACCCGCCTGCCTTTCGTCGCAAGTCCAAAAGAACGGCTCTGTAACGCGAGCGCAGCGCGCGCCGATCGGGCAATCACGAGCGAACTTGAAACGGCGCCAGCCCTCCACGGAAGCCGCGGGCCACCCCATGCGTTCCGCTATAAACTCCCCGCTACCTGCACGGGGCAGCTCCAGTGCGTCGATACTGACGTGAAAGGCCGCCAGGTCCCACCCCAATGCGTGGGCGGCTTCGGCCAGCGTGACCGCGACAGCCTCCAGTTTGTCATGGCGACAGATCTCGTCCCTGAAGTGGCGATCGAACTTGCCGACGCCGTACTCTGCATCGGTGATCATGCGCACCCCCCATCCCCGCATCTTGTATAAGTCGACCAGATGGTCGATCATTAAACGCACAATAGGACGGGTAGCGATCTGTGTCAATCCTGGAGGCTAGGCGTGCTTGTGCGGTGCAACGGCTGTCAGCGCAGCCGTCTGCCGCACTCGACATTGCGGAGCTTCTGCAGCGAGAAGTCACGCTCGGCGCTGCGTCCCGCTGGGCAGAAAACTACCTAAACTGATAGCTGTGCGCTCAGCCCGCGATTGCGACAGTAAATATAGTCCTGCGCACTCACCGATACACGCGCACGGCGTGTGGGGACGACGTTGACACCTCTACGGCAACCTCGGATCGGAAGTGCAACGCTTCGTGGAAGAGACACAATCAAGGGTATACGAAATTGAACAGTCAACAAGGTATCCGCAGCACGCTTCCTCCGCAGATGAGTGCCTATCCCTTGGCGCAGCAGACGAGGGAATTCTTTCGAACGCAGTGCTTTGGGCACATGATCGATGGCGAAATGCGCCAGTCCGCGTCGGGCGAGACATTGCCGATCTATGAACCGGCGACGGGCCTCGAGTTCGCGCGGGTTGCGGCCGCGAGTCGCGTAGAAGTCAACGATGCGGTGCAGGCAGCACGGAAGTCCTTCGACGACAGGCGGTGGCGCAATCTGGCACCTGCACAGCGCGAGCGATGCCTGCGAAAACTAGCTCAGCTGCTTATTGCCCACCGGCGGCTGCTGAGCGACCTCGATGTCCTCGAGGGCGGTGTGTTGCGGGCGTTCTCCACATTCATGGTGCAGTTGGGCATCGATATCGTCGACTACTATGCCGGGTGGCCGACCAAGATGGCCGGTTCGATGCCCGCTAGTTCCCCCGATGTCGTGGTGCAGGTGGTTCGCGAGCCGATCGGAGTCGTCGCCGTGATCATGCCTTGGAACGGTCCGTCGGCGGTACCGCTCGGTGTGGTCCCGGCGCTTGCCTGCGGCAACTCCGTGGTTCTCAAACCATCGGAGGAGACACCGCTGACCGCCGTGCTTCTGGCCCAGCTGTGCTTGGAGGCAGACATTCCGCCGGGCGTTGTCAACGTGGTCCAAGGCGTGGGTGAGATCGCGGGCGCAGCCCTGGTCGAACATCCAGACGTCGACTCCATTTGCTTCACCGGATCGGCAGAGACGGGCAGGCGCATTCAGGCCAGCGCGGCAGCACGACTGAAGAAAGTATCGCTCGAGCTGGGTGGCAAGAGTCCCCAGCTAGTGTTTGCGGATGCAGACCTCGAGGCGGCGGCGGCTACCTGCGCCGCGGCGGTATGGGGCCATTCGGGACAGATATGTATTGCCGGATCGCGTGTGCTCGTCGAGCGCCGCATCCATGACGAATTCGTGCGCAGGATGGTGGCCGCTTCGGAGAATATGCGCATCGGTTCGGGTTTCGATCCTTCCAGTCAGCTGGGTCCGCTCATTTCGCAGACCCAGCTCGACCGGGTGAGCCGCTACGTGGACATCGGCCGCACCGAGGGCGCTAGGATCGTGCTCGGCGGCCAACGACATGGCGGCAGCGGCTACTTTCATGAGCCCACGATTTTCACCGAAGTACGCAACGACATGCGTATCGCGCGTGAAGAAATCTTTGGACCCGTGATGGCCGTCATTCCCTTCGATTCGGAAGACCAGGCCTTCACGATCGCCAACGATACCGAATTCGGCCTTGCTGCCGGCGTCTGGACTCGCGACCTGGCGAGAGCGCATCGCGCCTCCCGGCACTTGGATGTCGGCACCGTATGGGTCAACACCTACGCGCGTGTGGATCCGGGCGTGCCGTATGGAGGCGTCAAGCAGTCCGGGTTCGGCCGCAACCTCGGCGAGCATTCCATCGAAGAACTGACGCGCTTGAAGAGTGTATGGATGAGCATAGCGTGATGATGCGATCGAGTCGGATGGTCGCGGACCGTTATCGCGGTACGCCGACTACTACTTGCTGGACCAGGATGGCACGCATGTGGTGCACAGGTGCGGCAATGTTGCTGATTGCCTGTCTTGCTGCTTGTTCGGGCGATCGGCATGAGTCAACAGTGAAGGCGGAGCCACATCCAGCCCTTGCTGTGGATGGTTCCGCCATCGGGTTGTTTGCGCAACATCCTGATCAATGGTTGAGCACTGGCAGGACGTACAGCGAGCAGCACTATTCGCCGCTGGAGCAAATCACCACTGCCAACGTCGCACAGCTGGGCGCGGCCTGGGAAGCCGATTTGTCGAGCCCACGGTTCGGCATCGAAGCCACGCCTGTGATGGCGGACGGTGTTCTGTATGTCAGCTCCAGCTGGGGTCGAGTGTTTGCATTCGATGCTGCTACGGGTAGACAACTCTGGTTCTACGATGCCAAGGTCCAAGGTGCATGGCTGCGACAAGGGTGTTGCAAGCCGGTGAACCGTGGCGTCGCCATATGGAAGGGCAGGGTCTTCGTTGCTGCATTCGACGGACGGCTGATCGCCCTCGATGCCGCGACCGGCCGAGAAGTATGGAGCACCGACACGACCGGACATCAACCCGCGTACACCATCACGGGTGCACCGCGTGTAGTGAAGGGTAAGGTCATCATCGGTAACGCCGGCGCCGATTTCGGCGTGCGCGGCTATTTCTCTGCCTACGATGCAGAGACTGGCAGTCTGGTGTGGCGTTTCTATGTGGTGCCAGGCGATCCGAAGAAAGGCTTCGAGCATCCCGAACTTGCGCAGGCTGCGCAAACGTGGGACCCGAACAGGGATTGGTCGATAGGCGGTGGGGGCAACGCGTGGGATTCGTTCTCCTACGATCCCGAACTCGACCTGCTGTACGTCGGCACAGGCAATGCTGGGCCCTGGGATCCGCGCGTTCGCAACCCCGGCGGCGGCGATAGCCTCTTCGTCTCTTCGATTCTAGCCATCAAGTCGGACACCGGCCGCCTGGCATGGCATTACCAGACGACGCCTGCGGACATGTGGGACTACAACGCTACGCAGAATATTGTGCTGGCCGACCTCGATGTCGAGGGCCGTACACGCAAGGTCTTGATGCAAGCCCCCAAGAACGGCTTCTTCTATGTCCTGGATCGAGCGACGGGGGAATTGATCGCTGCCGATAAGTTCGTGCGGGTCAACTGGGCAGAGCGCGTCGACCTCAAGTCTGGCCGGCCGATTCCCACAGGCGCCGCAGACTATACGAAGGGAGTGAAGCTCGTCTTTCCCTCGCCCTATGGTGGGCACAACTGGCAGCCGATGTCCTTCAGTCCAAAGACCGGCCTGGTCTACATTCCGGCGCGCGACATTGGCTGGGTATGGGGAGCTGCGACTGCGACGTGGTTCTACCAAGGTTTCGATCTGCGCAAACTCACCAAGGAGGATGTTCTCAAGCAGACGCAGGGGCTGCTCATTGCCTGGGACCCTGTGGCTCGCAAACCTGCCTGGGCGGTTCAACAGAAAACCATCACCAACGGCGGCACGCTGGTCACCGCAGGCGGTGTGGTCGTACAGGGTACTGAGGACGGCTACATTCGTTGCTACGACGCAGCCAGCGGCAAGCTGCTGCACGAGCTGTTCGTTGGCACGGGCATCGTTGCCGCGCCCATCAGCTACTCAGTGGGTGGGGTCCAGTACGTGGCGCTCACGGCAGGCTGGAATGGGGTGAAAACCACACCGGACGATGCAACTACGCCCGCAGCGTACGACAACGCTGGAAGGTTGATCGTACTGAAACTTGGCGGCGGTCCCGCGCGCGTGGCGCAACAGAAGCCGCTACCTTCGTTCTTCGACGACGACACGCCGCAGCCGCTGTCCGCCGTAAAGGCGGGGGCGCATCTCTACTATACCTATTGCTACGTGTGTCACAGCGTGGTGGGAGAGTCAGGCGTGATGCCGGACCTGCGGCGAATGTCGCACAGCACCTATGAAATTTTCGATCAGATTGTCAGTGGCGGCGCGCTGGAGGGAGCCGGCATGGCGAGCTTTGCGGACGTTCTCAAGAGCGAGGACGTGGCAAATATTCGCAGCTACGTCGTGGACTGGGCACAGCGGTCGCGACGAGGCGAGCCGGCTTTGCAGCTCGACACGGGAAGCTCGCTGACCTCGGGGGGAGGCAGGCAGGGCCTGTAGTTTGACGGCCGCGCCGGCTCGTGCCAGCATATTTAAATCGACCATTCGGTCGATTATTATTGAGTCGACTATTATCCGTGGCAACAATCGCGTCGCTGCAGCGACCCCGAGGAGAGACTGATGGCCGCTCACGCACAACAAATGCACCAGGTTCGCCTTGATCTGTGCCGCCGCCTCGTCGAGCACGCCCGCAACCACACGACGGACGTCGCCGCGGGGGTGATGTTCAACCGCGTCTCCGCGTACACCGATCCGCAGCGCTACGAGGCGGAGATGCAGAAGATGTTTCGCGGCATGCCGGTCGTGGCATGCCTTTCGACGGACCTTCCCGCCCCCGGCAGTTTTCGACTGTTCGAGGATGTCGGGGTGCCGATCGTCGTAGTGCGGGGCCTGGACAACCAGGTGAGAGCATTCCTCAACATCTGCCGCCACCGCGGTGCACGGCTCGTGCGCGAGACCGAGGGATCCAGGAAGCGGTTCTCATGCCGTTTCCATGGTTGGACCTATGACACGCAGGGTCGAGTCGGCGGCGTCGCGCAAGAAGAGCACTTCTGCGGCGCGATCGATGGTTTCAAGCATCTCATTCCTTGCCCCGCCGCGGAACGCCATGGCCTGGTATTCGTGCAAGCCACACCGAACTCGACGATGGACATAGACGCCCATCTCGGAACGTTCGGCGCCGAGCTTGCGAAGCTCGATCTCAATGTTCACAAGCGCGTCTGCGCGCAGGACATTCACGCAACGTGCAATTGGAAGTACGCCTTCGACACCTATTTCGAGAATTATCACTTCTCGTTCCTGCACAGGAATTCGATTGCGCCTTTATTCGTCAACGACATCATGCTGTATGACACATGGGGACCGCACCACCGTGTGGTGTTTCCACCCAAGGACATCATCGAGTGGACTCGGCAGCCGGAATCCGAGTGGCTGGTCGACACGCTCGGAACGCCCTATTTCATCTTTCCGAACACGGTGATCTATTGCGGCGCGCTCACGCCGGACAAGCTCTTCGTCAACATGATGCGCATGTTCCCGCGGGGTGTGGGCAATCTCATAACGCACGTGGAGACCTATGGGCCCGTTGAGGTTGCGGATACGCCCGAATATCAGGCCGAGGCCGCGAGTTCCTTGGAAGGGATCGTCCGGCTGGTGCAGGACGAGGACTATGACGTCACCAGCGAGAGCTGGAAGAACTTCCTTTCCATGCCGCCCGACGCCGAAGTCGTCTATGGCCGTCAGGAGCTGGCGCTTCAGCACTCTCATCAGTGCTTTGCTCGTGCAGCCGGCTATGCGATCCCCGAGATCGTTGCCGGGCAGAAGACCACCGCGGCGGCGTAGCGCGTTCCACATTGAGTTCTCTCATGCTGCGACTGCTGACACTTGTAACGCTGTTTGCAATCGCAGCTGCGTGCACGCAGGCGCCGGCTGCCACTATCGATAAGCCTGTCGGTGACGGCGCCGATTGGGAGCGTTTCGGGCGGACGTATAGCGAAACGCATTTCAGTTCACTGAGTGAGGTCAACGCCGGCAATGTCCGACGCCTGGGGCTCGCGTGGTTCCAGGATCTGCCGGTCGGTCCAAGCGTGGGTGTCAGTCAGCCTCTCGCCATCGATGGCGTGCTGTATTTCGCCGTGGGTTACAGCGTGATCTACGCCATGGATGCGGCGAGCGGGCGACTGCTGTGGCAGTACGACCCGGACGTGTTTGCGCGTGCGGGATACAAACTGCGTGCGGGCTGGGGCGTTCGCGGCATTGCTTATTCGAGCGGCAAGGTATTCACGGCGACGCTGGACGGACGCCTGATCGCCATCGATGCATCCAATGGCAAGCCGGTCTGGTCGGCCATGACGGTCGAGCCGAACGATTCGCGCTACATCACCGGTCAGCCCTACGTCATGAACGGCAAGGTGGTCATTGGTCACGGCGGAGCGGACTACGCTGCCGTGCGCGGCTATGTGACCGCCTATGACGAAAACACCGGTAAACAGTTGTGGCGCTTCTATACAGTGCCCGGTAACCCTGCGGAGGGCTTCGAGAATGAAGCCATGGCGATGGCCGCGAAGACCTGGACCGGCGAGTGGTGGAAGTTCGGCGGCGGCGGGACGGTGTGGAATGCCATGGCGTTCGACGCCGAGTCCAATCGCCTCTATATCGGGACGGGCAACGGCTCGCCCTGGAACCGGAAGATCCGCAGCCCCGGTGGCGGTGACAATCTGTTCCTGTGTTCGATCGTCGCCCTCGATGCCGGCACGGGAGAATACCTCTGGCACTACCAGATCAATCCCGGCGAAAGCTGGGATTTCAACGCCTCGATGGACCTCGAACTCACCGATCTGACCATCGAGGGGAAACCTCGACCGGTCATTCTCACGGCGCCGAAAAACGGTTTCTTTTATGTCATCGATCGCCGCGACGGGCGACTGGTTTCCGCCAAGCCGTTTGCCCGAACCAACTGGGCCGAGCGCATCGACCTCACCACTGGACGGCCCGTTGAGATCGCATCGGCTCGCTACGATGGGGCGCCTGCCATCGTCTTCCCGTCCGCTTACGGCGCGCATGGCGTGGAAGCGATGTCGTTCAATCCGATGACCGGGCTCGTCTATCTGCCGGCACGAAATCTCGGCGCCGTGTACGCCGATCCACCTGACCTGCGCAGTTGGACTCACGCTCCGGGCATGGTGATCAACTCGGGAGTTGGCGCGGCTCCAGCCTCAATGGTCCCGCCGCCCAGTGAAGGTTGGCTTGCCGCATGGGATCCGGTCGCACAGCACGAAGTGTGGCGCGTCGCGCTCAAGCACACGCATAACGGTGGCACGCTCACCACGGCCGGCAACCTCGTTGTGCAGGGTCAGGCAACGGGCGAGTTGAGCGTCTACTCGGCCGATACAGGCAAGCGGCTTTGGTCGTTCGATGCACAGAATGGCATCATGGCTGCGCCGATCACCTATCTTGCACACGGCCGACAATACATCACGCTGCTCGTCGGCTGGCGGGCCGCGAACGATTCAGGCGACGGCCTGTTGTGGGACTATGCGACGCAGAAGCGCAGAGTGTTGACGTTCGCGCTCGACAAGAACACAGCGCTACCTGCGGCGCAGCGCATCGATCGGCCGATCCTCGACGACGCCGAATTCACGGTCGATTCCGCCAAGGCCGCCATCGGAGCGCAAGCCTACTATGGCGATTGCTTCGTTTGTCACGGCGAGCAATTGCGAGCTGGCGGTGCCGCACCCGATCTTCGCAAGTCACCCGTTCCCCTGGAATTGAATGCGCTGACCGCTGTTGTGAGAGATGGCGCTTTGCGCGGGCGCGGCATGCCGGCGCACGAGCAGCTCACGATGTTGCAGATAGAGGGGCTGCAGCATTTCATTCGAATGACCGCGAGGCAAGATCTGCAGAGCGGCGCACACTAGTCGCGAGGCACAAGGACCATGAGACATTCATCTACAGAGACGAGCGAGCACGAGTCTGCGCTCGTGGAATCCGAGCTAGTGGTGCTCGACGAGTACGACCGCAAGGCGGCCGTTCTCTGGCTCAACCGTCCGGAGTCGTTGAACGCGATCAGCTGGGACGCGATGCGCTGCCTGGCCGCAGCGCTCGAGGCAGCCGAGAAAAACCGTACGGTGAGGGCGGTGTTGATCATTGGCCGCGGCCGGGGCTTCAGTGCCGGCGGCGACATCAAGGCTTACAAGAAGCTGCAGGCAGACGCAGAGGCGTTCACTGCATTCGTGGATGACTATTGTCGATTGACCGAAGGCATCGGCGAGATGACCAAGCCGGTCGTCGCACTTGTCAACGGCCTCTGCGCGGCAGGCGGGCTCGAACTGCTCCTGGCCTGCGATTTCGCGTGGGCCGCCGAGTCTGCACGCATCGGCGACATGCATGTCAACTTCGCTCAGATCGGTGGCGCCGGAGCGATGGCGCGGCTGCCGCGGCTGATCGGCCAGGCACGCGCACTCGAACTCGTCTTCTCGGGCGAGATGCTGGACTCGCGTCTGGCCCTGCAATGGGGCCTCGTGAATCGGGTCGTGGCCGACGACACGTTGCTCGAGGAGGGTTTGCGTTTCGCGCGCTCGCTGGCTGCCAAGAGTCCCAACGCCATCAAATTCGTGAAGCAATCGATCCGGCGCGGGATGGGTGGCGATTTGACTGCGGCGCTGAAGCTCGAACATGAGCAGTGCCTGCGCTACTGCCTGACGCTGCCGGACTCCATGGAAGGCATCAACGCCTTTATCGAAAAGCGTCCGCCTGTTTATGGAGATGCTCAATGACTGCCAACAGACGGCCTGCGTTTCTTGGCCGAACGGCCATCACGGGTGTGGGTTACACACCGCTCAGCCGGGATTCCGGTGTGAGCGTGCAGACGTTGGCAGTCAACGCGTGCCGTGCCGCGCTCGATGACTGCGGGCTCTCGCCGCAAGACGTCGATGGCATCGTCACCTATAGCCTGCTGAACGATTCGGTCTATGGGCAGGCGGTCGCCGCGGGATTGGGCAGTCCTGAACTCCACTACGCAGTCGATCTCAGCCTCGGCGGTCAGGCGCCTTGTGCGGCTATCGCAATGGCCGCGATGGCGGTAGACGCAGGCGTCGCCCGCAACGTGCTCGTGTTCCGGGCCCTGAACGGTCGCAGCGGCATGCGCATCGGTTCGACGGCATACGAGTCGCTGACGTCCCAGTTCCGGTATCCGATCGGTTTCAGCGCCTATCCGCAATACATCGCGATGTGGGCGCGCCGCTTCATGATCGAAACCGGCTTCAGCTATCGCGATCTAGGTCACGTCGTGTCGGTGCAACGCGAGTACGCCGCACTCAACGAACGCGCGATGCAGCGCAAGCCGCTATCCGTCGATGAATACCTGGACTCGCCATTCATCGTGGACCCTTTTCGCAAGGCGGACTGCACGATCGAAGCCGACGGTGCTTGCGCGCTCTTGGTCACCTCACTCGATGAGGCGCGCTCGCACAAGCAGCCTGCGGCAGTCATTCAAGGTTCGGCGTGGACGACGCCGAAAGGCTCCGGGCTCGATCACTCGGACCTCTTCAGCTGGCCCGACTGGTCGAAGAACTGTCACCACTATTTGCGCGAGCGGCTGTGGCAGTCGGCGCGTGCAACACCCAAGGATATCGATTTCGCCGAGATTTATGATTGCTTCAGCATCGTCGTGCCGATGACGCTCGAGGGCCTTGGCGTATGCGCTACCGGCAGCTCAGGAGAATTCATCTCGAGCGGCGCAACCAGGCTGAATGGCTCGCTGCCCGTGAATACGCACGGTGGCTTGTTGAGCGAGGGCTACCTTCACGGCATCAATACAGTGACCGAAGCGGTGCTACAGATTCAGGGCCGCGGAGGGGCGCGGCAGGTGAAGAAGAATGACTGCTGCCTCGTGACTTCTGCCGCCATGATGGATGGTTCGGCGTTGATTCTGACGAAGGATGGGCATTCATGAGCCAGACGAACGTCAGCACACCCAGTGTGCACCCCAATCTCGACACGGCCTGGTGGTGGAAAGCGCTCTCACGAGACGAACTGCTGATTCCCGCTTGCCGCTCCTGCAGTAAACGCTTCTTTCCGCCGCAAGCGTTCTGTCCGCATTGCGGGTCGCAGGACTGGCATGGCGCGGCGGGCAGCGGCCGGGGAAAGGTCTATTCGTGGATCGTGACCTACCGGGCTTTTGCGCCTGAGCTCGCGGCCGAAGTGCCCTATGCGATCGTCGCGGTCGATCTTGACGACGGCGGCAGGCTGATTGGCCGCTACTTCGGCGACTTCAATGTGCTGCGTGATGCTCTGCCGGTGCGCGCGAAGATCTACCGGAACCACGACGATGTGCTGCTCGGATTCGAGGCCGCATGAGCGGTGAACCGTTCGAAGGCCATTGGGCGCTTGGCAGCCACGAGTGCCAACCTTCCGGGTCACTTGCGAGCTCTGATCTCAGAGCGTTCCGGCGAGTCGATGCGCTTCGAAGACCGCGTGCGACATGCGGCGTGGCGTGACGCAATCGCCAATCGTGTGGAATTCCACGCTCGCGTCCTGAAATTTATCCGCGAGCGTCGTCACAGCACGGCGGCCTGTCTGCACGACTACCAAACCGCTGTCCACGACTTCTTCTTCGCCGTTGGTCACGTTGATGAGATGCGCACCGTCGCTCGCGACTTCGTACAGCGTCGTCAGCACGCGGTAGTTGGTGCCCGCACGCCCCAGCCGACTGAGTAAAGGTCCCACGCTCTCGTGAGGGATGCTCGCTGCGATCGCGGTGGAAGGCGTGACGATCGTGACTTGCCAGCCTCCTTCGATCAGCGCTTCGGCGACACCGTAGGTCCACCAGAAGGCACTCCCATCATCGACCATGAGAGCATGTGAATTGGCGGCCGGAGCAGGTACGCCGTTCTCGAGAACATCGAACCAACTCATGACGCGTTCGGCCGCATACTCCGCCGGCAGCGGTTTGGCGACTGCCCCGGTGGCGAGAACGGCCACATCGAACCGACCTGCGAGCTGCGTCGGTTCTTTGATGCAGACCCCTAGTTCGAGTTGCACGCGAAGGTGCCGCAACTCGCCTTGTTGATGATCGATGAAGCGCCGTAAACCCTGACGATGGGGCACTGAGCTTGCGTACAGGAATTGCCCGCCGATGCTGTGCCTCGCCTCGAATAGCGTCACTCGATGGCCACGGAGCGCGGCGACGCGCGCGACTTCCAGACCTCCCGGCCCCCCGCCGATCACGGCGATGCGTCGCGGTGATGCAGTCGGTCTGCTCGCGCCGAACGCCGGTAAGCGTTCGCGGCCTGCCGTGGGGTTCACGGCGCAGTGCAGATGCGGCGAAAACGATCGGCAATCCTGATTCAGACCGATGCACGGTCGAATGCGATCCGCTGCGCCTCGTGCGGCTTTCGCGATCCAGTCGGGATCGGTGATGAACGCTCTTGCCATGCCGATGAGATCCGCAGCGCCCTCCGCAAGCAGACGCTCTCCCATCTCGGGTGTGTTGATGCGTTGCCCCGCGATAACGGGTAAGCCGGAGGCTTCGCGGATGATCTGGGCGGCACGTGCGGCTGGTGCTTCTGGCGTCGTGATGTCTTTGACGTAGCTGCCGCGTGTTCCCACCGTGATGCTGAGATAATCCACGGCGCCGAGCGCAGCCAGGCCCCTGGCAATGTGCGCCGTGTCCTGGATGCCGAGACCGTCCGCAATCTCCTCATCGCCGCTCAGGCGCAGGCCAAGAATGAAGTCGTCGCCGCAGCGAGTGCGTATCGCATCGATGACTTCCATGAGAAAACGCAGCCGCTTCTCCGGCGTGCCCCCGTACGCGTCGGAGCGTTGGTTCGTGGCGGGCGACAGGAACTGAGCAACGAGATAACCGTGGGCGCCGTGGATCTCCACGCCATCATGGCCGGATCGCTTGAGGTTCGCCGCCGTATCGCCGAAAGACTGCACCAAGGTCGCGATTTCGCGCTGCGTCAGCTCGTGAGGCGGAAACGGATCGCGCGGCGAGCGGATGGGCGAGGGCGCAGCGGGCGGGAACTCAGTTTCGCCGCCAAGCATCTCCCGGCCGAGATGAACGATCTGTCCAAGCAGCTTTACGCCGTGGGCGTGAATCGCATCGGATCTCTTCTGCAGCATATCGAGCACGCGCGGTTCGTATGCTTCGACCAGTGCATGCGATTTCAACGATGAGGAGCGATGCGTGATGATCGCGCCGGTGATGATCATCGCCGGCTTGGAGCGCGCACGGGCTTCGTAGTAGGCGATGTCGTCGTCCGTGATGTTGCCGTCGTGGACCATGCCCGTGCCGTGAGGCAGCACGACCAGTCGGTTGGGCAACTGCAGGCGCCCGGCAGAAAACGGCTGGAACAAGCGGGGATAGGTGTTGTCTGTCATGACCGTCGTGACGATTCTGAGTCGCTGACTCCGGAGCCTGCTGCCAAGCGAGACGCGCGACTTCGGGCAGCGATGCCGCCTCTTCTGAGCGCGCACCGCTGCGGATAAACTATAAGCCGACCGATCGGTTGTCAAAATAATATGAGGTCGATCGCACTGCGCGGCTGGCTGTCTGTATTTACAACCGACCGAACGGTCGATAATATAAACCGGTGCATGAAAGTGCGGTTGGGTGATCAACGCCCGTCTGCTCTGCGCTTGGGGTTCCATCCGCAGCTGTGCGTGCACTCGCGTCGATGGAGGGTATCCCGCTTGAGCGATGTTTTCGTTTACGACCACTTGCGTACGCCGCGTGGCCGGGGCCGCCCCGATGGAGCGTTGCATGCGGTAACGCCGATTCAACTAGCGACACAGTCGCTGGTCGCGTTACGCGAGCGAAATGAACTCGACACCCGTGAATTGGATGACGTGGTGTTGGGCTGCGTGACGCCGATCGGCGAACAAGGCGCAAATATTGCGCGCACGGCGGTGCTCACAGCCGACTACGCACAGTCGGTGCCTGGCCAGCAGCTCAACCGCTTTTGCGCATCCGGACTTGAAGCCGTAAACACTGCGGCCGCGCACATCATGTGCGGTCAAGCCGACGCGATGGTCGCAGGCGGTGTCGAGTCGATGTCGCGTGTGCAAATGGGAGCCGACGGTGGAGCGGTCTATGCCGATCCGCAGGTGACCTACAAAAACTACTACGTGCCCCAAGGTATCAGCGCTGATCTCATCGCTACGCTCGATGGATATACGCGCGAGCAGCTCGATGGCTACGCCGTCGCGAGTCAGTCTCGTGCGGCACTCGCCGCGGGAAGCGGCTACTTCGGTCGTTCCATCATCGCGGTGCGTGATGGTCTCGGCAATGTCCTGCTGGATCGCGACGAACACCTCCGTCCGGGCACGACGCTCGAGGACTTGGCCAGGTTGAAGCCGGCGTTTACAGCGCTTGGCGAACAGGCCGGCTTCGATGCGGTCGCATTGCAGCGGTATCCCCAGCTCGAATCCATCCGCCATCTGCACACAGGTGGCAATTCGAGCGGCATTGTCGATGGCGCTGCAGTGGTCTTGCTCGGCTCCAAGGGTTTCGGCGCACGTGCGGGCTTACGGCCCCGTGCGCGCGTTCGAGCCTTCTGCTCCATCGGCAGTGAGCCCACTATCATGCTCACTGCGCCTTCGCTGGTTACCGAGAAGCTGTTGAAGCGCGCCGGCATGAGCGTCGCCGACATCGATCTATTCGAAGTCAACGAGGCCTTCGCCGCGGTGGTAATGCGATTCATGAACGCACTCCAGGTGCCCCACGACAAGGTCAACGTCAACGGCGGCGCCATCGCGTTGGGTCATCCCCTCGGTGCGACCGGCGCAATGCTGGTTGGTACTGCGCTGGATGAACTCGAACGCCGCAATCTGGGTACTGCGATCGTCACGATGTGCATCGGTGCCGGCATGGGCACGGCGACGCTGATCGAGAGGATGTGAAGATGGTGACCAATCTGTACGTCGATGTCGATTCGGAAGGCTTTGCGACGGCCACCGTGCGCATTCCCGATCGCACCATGAACGTGTTGACGACCGAGTTCATTGCGGAGTTGTCGGCGCTGCTCGATCGAGTAGCGAAGGATGCCTCCATCCGTGGCGTGATCCTGACGGCCGAAGGCAAGACCTTCATTGCCGGCGCCGACCTCAAGGAACTGGTGGAGAAGTACGACCAGGGCATGACCCCGGACGCCGCGTTCGAGTTCAGCCATGCTGTGAGCCGCGTGTTCCGGCGCATGGAGAGGTGCGGCAAACCCTTCGTTGCAGCCATCAACGGCATTGCACTGGGCGGTGGCTTCGAATTGTGTTTGGCTTGTCACTACCGCCTGCTGGCCGATACCTCCGCAGCGGTCGTTGGTTTTCCGGAAGTAAAAGTCGGATTGCTGCCGGGCGCCGGCGGTACGCAGCGCACGACGCGGTTGCTCGGTGTTGAAAAGGCGTTGCCCCTGCTGCTGGAAGGCACGCACGTGAAGCCTGCGGATGCTCTCAAATTGGGCTTGGTGCATGCAGTGTTGCCGGCTGCAGCGCTCATCGAAGCTGCCAAGCATTGGCTTCGCACGGCGCCGGACGCAGTGCAACCGTGGGATAGGAAAGGCTATCGCGTGCCGGGCGGCGCGGGCATGAATACGCCGAACGCCTTGAACAGCTTCATGATGGCGAGCGCGCAGATCACCAGGAAGACCTTTCACAACTATCCGGCGCCGATCGCCATCGTCGCCAGTGTGTTCGAAGGCTCGCAAGTGCCGCTGGATGCGGCATTGCGCATCGAGTCCAGTTACTTCGCCACGCTGTTGCTCGACCCGGTGTCGCGCAATCTGATTCGTACGACCTTCATCAACAAAGGCCTGGCGGACAAGCTGGCGCGACGGCCGACATCGGTTCCTCCATCGCGCGTGGAGAAAATCGGCGTCCTTGGCGCCGGCATGATGGGCGCCGGTATCGCCCACGTCTCAGCGAGAGCCGGGATGCAGGTGCTGCTGCTGGATCGCACGCAAGAGCTGGCCGATCGAGGCAAGGCGTATTCCAGCAACGTGTTCGCAAGCGAGATCGCTCGCGGCCGTGCCACTGAGCAATTGGCGGCCGCAGTGTTGGCGCGCATAGAATCGACAACCGATTACTCGAGGCTCAAAGGCTGCGATCTCGTCATCGAAGCGGTTTTCGAGTCGCGAGACATCAAAGTGGAGGTCTCCCGCCAGGCGGAGCTCGCGATCGGTAGCGAAGCGCTCCTGGCAAGCAACACCTCGACTCTACCGATCACGGGACTTGCGCTAGCGCTCACGCGCCCGGCGAGCTTCATCGGTATTCATTTCTTTTCGCCGGTCGAGAAGATGGCGCTGGTCGAAGTGATCGTGGGCGAGATGACCAGCGAGCAAGCCATCGCACGGGCGCTCGACTATGTCGCGCAACTCAAGAAGACGCCGATCGTCGTCAGGGACGGTCGCGGCTTCTACGCCAACCGGGTCTTCGGCAGCTTCGTGTACGAAGGCATGGCGATGCTCGCAGAAGGCATCGCGCCGGCATTGATCGAGAATGCCGCATGCATGGCAGGCATGCCGATGGGACCGCTCGCGATTTCGGACGAGGTTACGCTGGAGTTGCAGTGGAACGTCGTGCGGCAGACAGAACGGGACTTGGGAGACAGCTTCGCGAAGCCACTCGGCTATGACGTGCTGCGCAAGTTCGTTGTCGAGTTACAGCGCCCGGGCAGGCGTTACGGCAAGGGCTTCTACGATTATCCGCAAGGCGCGCCGAAACAGCTGTGGGGCGGATTGCAGGATCACTATCCCCTGCTCGTCGAGCAACCGGACGTGGTCGAAGTGAAGCGGCGCTTGCTGCACGTACAAGCTCTCGAATCGGCGCGTTGCCTGGAGGAGGGCGTCATCGCGCATCCGGCCGATGCCGACCTCGGTTCCGTGCTGGGCTGGGGGTTCCCCGCCTATACCGGTGGTGTGCTGTCGTACATAGATACGTTGGGATTGCGGCGCTTCGTGGCGGAGTGTGCCGAATTGGCGCGGCAGCACGGTTCACGCTTCGAACCGTCGGAATGGTTGAGCGCGCGAGCCGCTGCAGGCCAGGACTTTCATCAGGTAACGAAGATCATGAGTGCTGCGTGAACCGGTCTCTAGCAGGAGTATCTCGATGCAATTCACCGGCAAGGTTGCAATCGTCACGGGCGGCAGCGGCTCGGTAGGTCGTGCCACTGCCGCGCTGCTCGCAAGTCGAGGGGCACGCGTGCTCATCGCCGATCTCGTCGCAAGCGGGTCTGAGATTGCCAAGGCGCTGAGCGCGCAAGGTCACGAAGTGGTCTTCCGTCAAGCTGATGTCAGTCGCGAGGATGATGTTGCCGCGCTCGTCCGTCACGCGCTCGATCGATGGCAGCGACTCGACGTCATGGTGCCGAACGCCGGCATTGGTGGACGAGGCGCTGCGGACGAACTCGCGCTGCAGGATTGGCAGCGCGTGCTGGACGTCAATCTCACCAGCGCGTTCCTCTGCATCAAGCATTCCGTTCCAGCGATGCGTGCGAACTCCGGTGGAGCGATCGTCATGACAGGCTCGATCATGGGGTTGGTCGCACCGCTACATGCGGTGTCGTACGCGGCCACGAAGGGCGCGATCGTGAATCTCGCACGCGCGGCAGCAATAGATCACGCACCGGACAACATCCGTGTGAACGCCGTGTGTCCCGGGCATTTGGAGAGCCCGACGAGTATCGGCGGCCCTGCCGCAAGAGCAGCGGATCAGCGCAATCTCGTGTCGAGGTACCCGCTCGGCCGTCTCGGCCGTCCCGAAGATGTCGCGAACGCCATTGCATTCCTCGCATCCGACGAGGCTTCGTTCATTACCGGGACCACGCTGGCCGTGGATGGCGGTTATTCCGCCCAATGACCGGCGCGCGGATGCGGCAGCACCGCAAAGCCGTCAGCCGTTGACAGTGCCGCCGAGCGAGTGGTACGTTACTTCTATTAACCGACCGGACGGTCTACAATTAAATTGAAATGGAGAAAAGCGATGAGCGATGGGAAAGAGAAAGATGTGATCCAGTACGAAGTGGCTGACAACGGCATCTGCACTGTCTGGCTGAATCGGCCTCACAAGCGCAATTGCGTGAGTCCTCAGCTGTTGCGCGAACTGGAGATAGCAGTTGACCGTGCAGCTGCCGACGACAGAGCGAAAGTGGTCGTCTTCCGCGGTCGCGGCAACACGTTCTGCTCCGGTGCGGATCTGGATCTGCTCGTGACTCCAGTGTTGGGCGAGTCGAGCGATTCGCTGCAGCTGGCCATGGATTCAGCACGCTGCTACGACAAGATGTTCAACATGAAGAAGCCGACAGTGGCGGTCGTCGAGGGTTACGCGGTCGCAGGCGGCTTCGAGCTGGCGATTTCAACCGACTTTCTGCTGTGCGCCGATGAGTGCAAGATAGGCGACTTCCACATCCGCCGCGCGCTCTTCGGCGGCGCGGGTCCGATCTATCGATTGCCGCGTTATATCGGCCTGCGCAAGTCGAAAGAACTCATGCTCACCGGCAAGTTGCTGTCGGGCAAACAGGCGGCCGAGTGGGAACTCGCCAATGCCTCCGCTCCGACCGCCGAGCTGGAGCGATTGATCCAGGACTTCTGCGCTCCAATGCTCGAGTTGAGCCCGTTCTGTATGTGGATGACTAAAAAGGCGGTGAACCGCGGCCTCGATGCGGATACCGAAAGTCTCATCGCGCTCGAAACGATGACCTGCAACGTCGTACATCACTCGGCGGACGCGAAGGAAGGCGTGAAGGCGTTCCTCGAAAAGCGCAAGCCGAACTGGATCGGTCGCTGAAGTCGTGCGTGCGAGACGCACTGGCGTTCCCGCAGTTCATCCTACTGTCAGGCGAGCCGGCTGCGGCCGCCTGAGTTCGTCGCGGAGTGTATGAAGTGCTCCAATCCAACAAATCACGCGCGATCGACAAGCACCTGTTCACCTGGCCGGATCGCGATCCTGCTTTGCTCGGGTCCTATTGCAGTGCCTGTGGCTCGCACGCATTTCCTCCAGCCCCGAGCTGTACGCGATGCGGCGCTATCGAAGTAAAGATCGTCCAGCTGCCACGCCGAGGGACGCTCTGGGCCTGGACGATCCAACGCTTCATGCCGAAGGAGCCCTATCGCAGTTCGGAAACGGCTCAGACATTCCGTCAATACGGACTGGGTTACGTCGAGCTGCCCGGCGCCCTGCGCGTCGAGTCGCGGCTGACTGAAAACGATCCGGCGAAGCTGCGCATCGGCCAGGAGATGGAGCTCGTCGTGTATGTGCATCGCACCGACCCAGACGGTACCGACGTCATGAACTACGCCTTCCAGCCCGTTCCATCGGAGGCTCGCAAATGAGAGTTGCCATCGTTGGCGTCGGCATGCATCCGTTCGGACGGACACCGGAACGCACGGGCCTGCAACAAGGCGTGTATGCCGCGCGGCTGGCGTTGTCGAACGCTGGCGTGCAGTGGAAGGACATGCAGTTCGGCTACGGCGGCAGCTATTCCTCCGGCAATGCCGATGCGCTCGGCAACGAACTGGGCCTGACGGGTGTGCCGTTCACGAACATACTCAATGCATGCGCTACGGGCGGCAGCTCGCTGCTCTCGGCCTGCAAGGAGATCCAATCGGGCGCCGCCGAGATTGGACTCGTGGTCGGCTTCGACAAGCACGACCGCGGCGCTTTCAACGCGCATCCTTCCGAGTACGGACTCGGCGATTGGTACGGCGAAGCCGGGTTCATGCTGACCACGCAGTTCTTTGCCGCCAAGATCCAGAAGTACATGCACGACCATGGCATCACCGTCGACACGCTCGCGCGCGTGGCGGAGAAGGCGTATCGCAATGGCGCGCTGAATCCCAACGCTTGGCGTCGCACTGCGATCTCGCTCGATGAGATCAAAAATTCGCAGATGGTGAATGACCCGCTCACCAAATACATGTTCTGTTCGCCTTCGGAGGGCGGCGTGGCGCTGGTCGTCTGCCGGGAGGACGTCGCGCATCGCTACACCGACAAGCCCGTATTCGTGGCTGCTGCAGCCATGCGTACACGGGTGTCCGGAGCGTTCGAAGTGTATGGAACGTCAGTGGCGTTGGATGACGTGCCCAATGCGTCGGAGAACGCGTCGAAGGCGGCCTACGAGATGGCTGGCATGGGTCCGAAAGATATCAATGTCGCCGCGCTGCAGGACACCGAAGCGGGCGCCGAAGTCATGCACATGGCCGAGAATGGCTTCTGCGAGCACGGCGAACAGGAAGCCATGCTTCGCAACGGCGATACTGAGATCTCAGGACGGTTGCCCGTGAACACCGATGGCGGCTGTCTTGCGAACGGTGAGCCGATCGGAGCGTCGGGCTTGCGGCAGATCCATGAGATGGTCTTGCAGTTGCGTGGGCAGGCAGGTGCTCGCCAGGTGCCAGGCAATCCGCGCACGGGCTATACGCATGTCTACGGCGCACCTGGGATCAGCGCGGTCACGATTCTACAGCGCTAAGAACGCGACTCATCGTCATGACCATCGCGCCGAGTCTCTCGCAGAACAGTGACATGGCGATGCTCGAGGCGCCGCTCGAACGTTACCTGCGCGAGCATTATTCGTTCGAAGCGCGTCGTGCCGTGTTGAGAAGCGACATGAGCTTCGACCGTGCTCACTGGAATTTCCTCGCTGAGTCCGGTTTTCTCGCGTTGCCGTTTTGCGAAGAAGAAGGTGGCCTCGGTGGCTCACTGGCCGATGTCATGTCGGTCATGCGTCACCTCGGGCGAACGCTGGTGCTTGAGCCCTACCTCGACTGCATCGTGGTGGCGGGTCGGCTGCTTGCACAATCAAACGCAGGACACGACAAATCTGCGCTCATCGCAGGGCTCATCTCGGGTCAGAACCTCATCGGTCTCGCACATCTGGAGCGCGGCGACCGTGCGCGCGGCGATACGCGGCGCACTGTCTTCACGAGGGAATCCGGCCGAGTTCGATTGAATGGTGAGAAGATACTGGTGCCCGTCGCTGCGTCGCTCGATTCGATGCTGGTCACGGCCCAGGGGGAGGGCGGCAAGCTTGGCGTGCTCCTGGTTCCCGCGTCCTCAAAGGGATTGTCGATACGCCACTATCGGGCCGCAGACGGACGCGTCATGGGAGATGTCCGATTCGATGACGTCCTGCTCGCAGGCTCATCCGTGCTCGAGTTCCACGATGTCGCAGCAGCTCTCGACGAAATCTTGACGTACGCGGACGCCGCGGTGTGTGCGGAGATCGTCGGTTGCATGCAGTCGCTGCTGGACATGACGGCCGACCATCTGCGGACCCGCAAGCAGTTCGGTCAACCGATCGGATCGTTTCAGACGCTGAAGCATCGCTTGGTCGATTGTTACGCGAGCGTCGAACAAGCCATGAGCATGCTCGAGCTGGCGGCGACGACTGCAAACCTACACTGGAAAGTAAACGTCGCCGCGGCGCGCGCCTTCGTCAGTGAACATGCTCGTCACGTCGGTCACGAAGCAATACAAATGCACGGCGGCATGGGTCTCACGGATGAGCTGGCCGTCAGTCATTTTCACAAGCGCGTCGTGGTCGCCAGCCTGATGTTCGGCAGTCAGGCCGACCAGATCGATCGTCACTTGAAGCTCCGCGACCTGATCGGCGATCGACCCTTGGATACGACGCTGCCGTTGCCTGAGATGTTGTCGCCGGAAGAAACCGAGTTTCAGCACGAAGTGCGCCGCTTCCTGGATCGCAAGCTGAGCGCGGAAATTCGCGCTGCGGTGCGCCGTCAGACGAGCACCTATCCGGAGCTTCACATCTTCGAGTCATGGCGCAAAGCTCTGAACGAGCAGGGCTGGCTGGCGCCTCACTGGCCTCGTGAACATGGCGGCACGGGTTGGACGGCGGTGCAGCGGTTCATCTTCGAATACGAAAGCGCCGTGGCGGGAGCGCCTGAACAGATTCCGATGGGCTATCGCTACGTCGGGCCGGTCATCTCGCATTTCGGGTCGGACTGGCAGAAGAGCTACTTTCTCCCCAGGCTGCTGACGGGCGAGCACTTCTGGGCCCAGGGATTCTCGGAACCGGGAGCCGGCTCGGATCTCGCAGCAGTCAAGACGACCGCGGTGCTCGATGGCGATCACTACGTCATCACCGGCACCAAGATGTGGACCACCGATGCGCATCTCGCCAATTGGATGTTTTGCCTCGCTCGCACGGAGAAGGCGAACAAGCCGCAGCAGGGCCTCAGTTTCTTCTTGATCGACATGCGCACACCGGGCGTCAAGGTAGAGCCCATCCCACTCCTGGCTGTCGATCACGAGGTGAACACGGTCTTCCTCACGGATGTCCGCGTTCCGGTCGCGCAGCTGATTGGAGAAGCCGGCCGTGGCTGGGACTACGTGAAGTTCCTGCTGGAACTCGAACGCGGCGGCAGCATCTTCTGCGGTCGGATGCGGTATGAATTCAATCGGGTGCGTGAACTCGCCGCCGACGTGGCGCCAGCACTGCGGCAGGATCGGGTCTTCATGCATCGCCTGGCGAGCCTCGAACATCGTCTGCTCGCGTTGGAGATGCTCGAGTTGCAAGGCGCGCGAGCGATGGGAGCGGGAGGCGCGCCGGGCATTCGAGGATCGCTCACGAAACTGCTCGGCTCCGAGCTGCAGAAAGACATCACGGAAATGGCAGTGACGGTCGCTGCGTACGGCAGCGTGGAGTTGGTGCCTGTGCGGCCCCTGTGCGCTCCCGGTGCACCGTCGCTGGCTGGCACGGATCTCGAAGCCGTGGCGATGCCGCGCTACCTCAATATGCGAGTCGCATCGATCTACGGCGGATCGAGCGAGGTCCAGCGCGAAATCATCGCGAAACACGTCTTCGGATTGCGCTGAAAACCCAACTAGGGAGCACCTCCGGGTGCATCGCATTGCCACTTGAGTGAGTGTTGCAGCTTCTGGATGCGAAGACCCGATTCGTTGCCTATGCAAGTGAAAATGTAGACCAGGCCCCTGAGGGTCACGAGCCCTTCCTTACGGCAGACAGCGGCGATCGCAGAACATGTCACGACGAGCGCAGTCCCCAGCCGTTCGAAGCCGTGATTCGAGAGTAGATGCGTGGATGGACGTCCAAGCGCGCCCCGCAGGAAACTCTCGGCGTCGGCGCGACCGGTCACGACGATGCGCCCGTCTTCGTAGCTGAGCGAGACGTCATCGGTGAAGCAGTTCAGCACGCTCGACACGTCGCCGGCATCGAGCGACTGCGCGTAGCGAGAGAGCAGCGATAACGCCTCACTCTGTTCCTGGAGAGTCACACTCACCTGATTCGACACTAGCACATTCCGTTCTCCAGCAGGACGTGGGCCAGCACTGATGACATTCCTCTAGGCTGTCATGCCTCCATCCACCGCGAGGACCGCACCGTTGACGTACGAAGCGTCATCCGAAACGAGGAACAGCGCCGCCGCTGCAATCTCTTCGGGGCGACCGTTACGTCCCATGGGATTCACGGTGCCGAACTGCTTGATGACCGCTTCTACGTCCACGCCAGTCTTGGGTGCGTCGGGACGCTGCTGGAATTCGCGCAGCATCGGCGTATCGACGGCCCCGGGACAGATCGCGTTGCAACGAATGTTCTCCTTTCCGTACCGCTTGGCTAGCGACCGTGTGAGTCCGACGACGCCAAACTTCGCTGCCGAGTAGATCGGGCTGAAGGGTGAGGCCACGAGTCCCGCCCCGGATGCGGTGAACACTATGCTCCCGCCGCCGTTGCGACGAAAGTGCGGTATAGCGGCGCCTGCGACGACGACTGCCGCTCGCACGTTCAGGTCCATGGCCAATGTGTACAGGGCCATGTCGACGTCTTCGAAGGCCGCCGGCCCGGGGTGCCCTGCGTGATTCCAAACGTAGTCGAGCGATCCGAACTGCGCGGCGGTGCGCTCCACGGCATCGCGTGTAAAAGCGTCGTCGGTGAGATCGCCGCAGATCGCGATGGCCTTCGCGCCCGAGCGCAATAACTCGTCGACGAGTTTGCCCGCGGCGTCCCGGTCGCGATCGACTACCGCGACGGATGCGCCTTCGCGTGCGAAGAGCAGGGCCCCCGCGCGGCCCATGCCGGATGCTGCGGCCGTGATCAATCCGGACCTGCCGGCAAGTCGAGCCATGGTTGCGACTCCTTTAGAATTTAATTGGCGACCGAATGGACGGCGGAATAATGTTACCGGCCGTCGGGACAAGTCAAGCGGGAAATGCGACCGGCCATCAGCCTTGACAACGCGGCCGGATCGGCAGACTCTAAATAGCCGACTAGTTGGTTGAACATTTATATTCCAGAACACCGCTTCGGCTCGATCGAGCGAGGCATCGGGGAGTCGCCTAATGATTAAACCGGCTGCGGTATCGAGCGCAAGCACCGTCGACACACGTCGATTCGCGGAGTGGCGTCTCGCGCATTTCATCGGGGGGCGCTTCGTTGCGGGCGAGGGTAAAGACCTTGCTCCTGAAAACCCCGCGACCGGCGAAGTGCTGGCGCGGCTGCCGCAAGTCTCGAAGGAACAGCTCGAGTCCGCCGTTGCAGCGGCACGCGGTGCGTTCGAGAGCGGCGTCTGGCGCGATGGCTCGAAGCGTCGCGCTGTTCTCACCCGGATGGCCGATCTGTTCGAGCAGCGCAAGGATGAACTCAAGCGCTCCGTGATCGCGGAGATCGGTACGCCGATCGCCATCGCCCAGTTCCTGCAGATCGACGGCCCGTTAGCCATGCTTCGCGACGTGGCGAACCGCGCCGACGTCGATCGCACCGAACGACTGTCCCCGGACCCGCGGCCTCCGACGAGTGAGAGCGTCATTCGCTACGAGCCGATTGGCGTGATCGCCGGCATCGGCGCCTACAACAACCCGCTGCTGTACCTGGTTTCCAAGTGCTGTGCCGCCTTGGCAGCGGGTTGCTCGGCGATTTATCTGCCGAGTTCGTTGACTCCATTGACCGCGCTGCTGTTCGCCGAAATCGTCGAGGAGGCGGGCGTGCCTGCCGGTGTGTTGAACATCGTTGCGGGCGGTCCCGACATTGCACGTGCGCTCACGCTGCATCCTGGCATCGATAAGGTCAGCATGACAGGCTCGGTCGATGTCGGCAGGCAGGTGATGCGCCAAGCGGCCGATGGCCTGAAGGGCGTCGTACTGGAACTGGGCGGCAAGTCGCCTGGCATCGTCCTGCCGGGCGCGGATATCGAGCGTATCTCCTTGCCGCTCCATGGACGATATCTGCGCAACGCCGGGCAGGGCTGTCAATCTCCGACGCGACTGCTGGTCCACGCGTCTCAGTACGATGACTTCGTCGATGTCGCACGCTCGACCTTCGAGCGCGTACCCATCGGCGATCCGTGGGATCCGAATACTTTGATCGGCCCGCTGATCCGCGAGTCGCATCGCGCTCGCGTCGAAGCGTTCGTGGACCGCGCGCTGGCCGAGGGAGGAGCCATCCTCGCAGGCGGCGGGCGCCCTGACATCGCCCAAGGTTGGTTCATGAACGGCACATTGCTTGGAGGGTTGTCCAACCATTCCGAGATTGCACGCAGCGAACTCTTCGGTCCCGTTGCGGTGGCGATTGCCTATAAGAATGTCGATGAAGCGGTCGCCATCGCCAACGACACCGAGTTCGGACTCGCCGCTCATATCTTCGGAGCGCAGGACGAAGCGATGGCCGTTGCAAAGCGCCTGCGCGTCGGGACGGTTGCGATCAACGGCGGCGGCAACTTTCGCGTGGACTCGGTGCTGGCCGGCTGGAAGCAAAGCGGCATCGGTCGCGAGTGGGGTGAGCACGGCATCCGCTCGTTCCTGGAAGCGCAACACATCCAGTGGACCACCTGAGTCGGCTGCAGCACACGTCCGGTACTGAGTGGGGGGAGAAGCAGATGCAACTAGTGGGTCTGGGCTGGTACTTCGAGGACCTCACCGTCGGTCGGCAGTTCCGCACGATCGGCCGCACGATCACGGAGGCCGACATCGTCAACTTCGTCAATTGCACCGGGTTGACCGAAGTTTTTTTCATCAACCAGGAGGCCATCGCAAAGGACTCGGCCTTCGGACGCCGTTTCGCACCGGCGGCACTGTGCTACTGCTTCAGCGAAGCGCTGATTGCGCAGGCCACACTGCAGTACACAGGACTCGCGATGCTGCACCTCGAACTCGACATCAAGGGGCCGGTTTTCATGAACGACACGATTCACGCCGAATGCGAAGTGGTGGAAGCGCGGCTCAGTCGCAAGGATCCATCGCGCGGCATAGTCAAGACGCGTGTGCACATCGTGAAGCAGGACGGAACGGTCGCCTACGAATACCTCCCCACGCGCATGATGAAGTGCCGCCCGCGGTGACCGACATGATGGCTGCAAACGAAACGACGCCGCGGAACGAGTGGCAGTGGTTGGAACAAGACACGATCCTGCACGCTTTCCAGCGCGTCCTCGATGCTGCCCCGGATCGAGTGTTCCTCGACTTCAGCGGACAGCTGTGCACGTATCGCGAATTCGATCGCCTGAGCACTCGACTCGCACACGAGCTTCGTAGTCTCGGTGTGCTCCCGGGCGACACGGTCATGACGGTGCTGGACAACAGCATCGACGCGGTGACTGCGTGGTTCGCGATCAACAAGATCGGGGCCATCAGCGTGCCGATCAATACGGCGTTGCGCGGCGAATTCCTGCGCCATCAGTTAAACGATGCCGGAGGGCCGATCGTCATCTGCGAAGAGGCCTACTTGACCCGCGTCGTGGATGTAGCGGACAGACTGCCTTGCCTGCGACTGATCCTGTATCGAGGCGCGGTGCAAACACTACCGGCCTCCCGCATTGCCATCGCACCGCTCGCCGAGCATCGCGGCATGAACGATGCGCCAATCGAGATCGCCGCGCGGCCCTCGGACATCTCCTGCATCATCTATACATCGGGAACGACGGGGCCCTCCAAGGGCAGCATGCAGAGTTACAACTACTTCTGCCATCTCGCGCAGCAGCGACTCACCGCGAATCCCGCGTCCGCCGCAGACATCACGTTCACGCCGCTGCCCCTGTTCCACAACAATGCGATCGCCACCGGTGTGACGGCGACGGTCCTGAGCGGCGGTCGCATCGCGATTGCGCCGCGGTTCTCGTTGTCGAACTTCTGGCCCGAGATTCACCGCAGTGGCGCCACGATCGTGTCGCTGGTCGGATCGATCGCCACATTGATCGCCGAGGCGCCCGACAACGAGTCGTCGCAGCGCTGCTACGGCCAGGTCCATACCGTGCGCGGAGTGCCGTTCACCGATGCAGTGAAAGAAGCGTGGCGTCGCCGCTTCGGTGCGATCAATGTCGGCTCGAACGACTACGGTATGACGGAAGCAGCGCTCATCACATGGCTGCCGCGCGGCGGCTTTGCCGCATCCGGTTCTTCCGGGAAGCGCTGCGCGGCATTCGATGTGCGGATCGTCGACGACGACGACCGCGAGGTGCCGGTGGGTGAGGCGGGAGAAGTCATCGTGCGTCCCAATGGCCCGAACATCATGTTCCAAGGATACTGGCGTCGACCTGAGGCTACGGTGGGTGCGATGCGCAACCAGTGGTTTCATACCGGCGATATCGGACGCTTCGATGCAGCGGGCTTCTTCTACTTCGTCGACCGCAAGAAGGACTACCTCAAGCGTCGCGGCGAAAACATCTCCAGCTACGAGATGGAAGTTGCGATCAAGGGCCACCCGGCCATCCAGGAAGTGGCGGTACACGCAGTGCCATCCAACCTTGGCGATGACGACGTCAAGGTGACCGCGGTGCTGAAAGCGGGCGCAGCGGTTGCGGCGGCGGATCTGTGTTTGTGGATCGCCGAACGCGTGCCGTATTTCGCGGTGCCACGTTACATAGAGTTTCGTGCGGAACTGCCGAAGAATCCGCAGGACAAAGTACTCAAATACCAGTTGCGCCAGGACGGTGTGACCGACGCCACCTGGGATCTCGACAGCAGCGGTATCCGCTTGCAGAAGCGCTAATCGGGGGAATCAACATGCCTCTCTACGCATTCATCGGCTTCGACCATCCGCCGCATTCGATGGCATTGCGTGAACAGTTACGTGCCGCGCATCGTGAGTACGTGCAGAGCCAGGACCTCGGCGCCGTCCTTGCGGGTGCGATGTACGACAACGAAGGTAACCAGTGCGGGACGCTCAAGATCTTCGAGGCGAACAGTGCCGAAGAGGTCTGGGCGTGGTATCGCAACGAGCCGTTCTACACGCAGGGCGTGTACAAGGAATGTCACGTCATCGAATGGCGCATGGCGCTCAACACGCTCGCACCGACGGGCGGTTGGGTCAAGAACTACGAAACGGCCAAGCGGTAGGCACTGAACCGTGTCGAACCGTCACCTCGAACATTTTCCACGCCTGTTCGAGGCTTTCGCTATCGGTGCGCATGTGCTGAAGAATCGCCTGGTAGCGCTGCCCCACGGCACGGGCATGGTGCGCGACGGCCTCGTCACCGATGACGACATCGCGTACTGGAGCGAACTCGCCGCTTCCGGTGTCGGCCTGATGATCCAGGGGGGCATCACCGTCCACGCAGGTGCGACGCTACGGCACCGCAATCGCATCGAAGGCTATTCCGAAGCAGCTATCGATGGTCTTCGCCGCCGTTGTGCCGTGGCTAAAGCACACGGGGTCGTCGTGTTGGGGCAGCTCACTCACATCGGCCGTGAGTCGACCGGAGGAGAACAGGATCAGAGCGCCGTCGCCCCATCCCCCAAGCGTTCGCCGCGTGACTTGTTTGCTCCGCACGAACTCGACCAGACAGAGATCGCCGACCTCGTGGCGGGCTTTGCCCAGACCGCGGCCAACCTGCAGAAAGCCGGGTACGATGGAACCGAGATTCATGGCGCGCACGGCTATCTCGTGGCGCAGTTCCTGTCACCTGCAACAAATCACCGTACTGACGAGTACGGTGGCGACCCGCAACGCCGTCTGCGTTTTCTGCGTGAGATTATCGAAGCGATTCGCGGGTGTTGCGGCCGGACCTTCCTGCTGAGCTTGAGGCTCAGCGCAGATGAAGAGACCGCTGACGGGCTGACGATCGAGGATTCCGTGGCGATTGCCCGCGCGATCGCGGCGGACGGCGCTGTGGACTTGCTCAGCGTCACCCTCGGAGTTCGTGGAACCTACGTGAAAGACGCATCGACACCGAAAGGTGTAGCAGCGCGAGCCGCTCAAAGGCTCCGCGCCGAGAGCGGCATGCCCGTCATCGTCGGCCAGCGCATCACGCAGCCGGAACTGGCAGAGCGGCTCCTCGCCGACGGTTCCGCCGATCTCATCGGTCTGGCGCGTGCACTCATTGCGGATCGCGATTGGATCCACAAGGCACGGGCGGGCGATGAGAAGGCTATCCGGCCGTGCCTTGGAGTCAACCAAGATTGCCGGAGCTTCGCGCCCTATTTGCACTGTGCGGTGAACGCGCGGATCGGGCGTGAGACTCGCCCTGATTTCAGTACGACGATCAAAGCAAGCCGCCGCCGAAACATTGTCGTCATCGGCGGGGGACCGGGAGGACTCGAGGCTGCACGGGTCGCCGCAGAACGCGGGCACCAGGTCGCACTGTATGAGGCTGCGACAACTCTGGGCGGGCAGTTCAGTTATGCAGCGTCGGTTCCTCATCGTAGGGACCTGCACGGTCTGATCGAGTTTCAACGGCTCGCCCTGCAACGTCTCGGTGCGACATTCGAACTTGGCGTGCGCATCGCAGCACCCGCCGATCTTCCAAGTCAACCTGACGCAGTGGTCGTCGCGACAGGCGCCGTTGCCAGGCCGGTTCCAGAGCAGTTCCGCGGCAGCGGTGTGCTCAGCTGGTTCGACATTCTGAGCACAGGTGTGCCGGCGCCGCAGTCAGGCAACAACGCAGTGCTGGTCGATGACGGCTCGGGCTTCTGGTGGACATACGGTGTTGCGGAAGCCATCGCGGAAAGCGGCTGGCAGCTCACCGTCGTATCTCCGACCACGAGCATTCCAAACAATATTCCTGGAGAGAGCGTCAGCGGCTTGCTGGCCAGGCTCGGCCAAGCAGGTACGCGATATCGCGTGCTCAGCGTGCTCACTGAAGTCGGCGCGGGCACGGTCGAGCTGACCAATGTGACATCGGGTGAAGCCGAAGTGCTGCCTGCGGACCTCGTCGTTCTCCAGACCGGGCGCTCGGTGGCTGCATCGCCCGCGAAGTCGTTGCGCGCGGCCGGAATCGAAACCTTCGAGATCGGCGACTGCATTGCACCGCGGCGGATGTCGAATGCGGTCTATGAAGGGTATGCCGCTGGCTGTCGTGTTTGAGGGGGAGTGATGTCTAGCGAAGCGCTGTCCGGGGCCGTCCGCATTCCGAAGTTCCGTTTCGCGATCGTGGCGATCTGTTGGTTGACCGCGATCTTTCTCTACTTCGATCGCGTGAACATTTCCATGGCCGCTCCGCACATCATGTCGGAACTCGGTCTCAGCGGCACGCGGATGGGGCTGGTGCTCAGCATGTTTTCCTGGGGCTTCATTTTCGGCCACGTGGCGGGAGGCGTCGCGGCCGACCGGCTCAATATCCGCCGCTGGGGTACGTGCTTCTTCCTGCTCTGGTGCGTAGCCACGTATCTCACGGGCTTGTGCCATACCGTCCTGCAATTTGCGATCGTGCGCTGCGTGTTCGGATTCTCCGAGGGCGCGTTCGTGAATCCCATGAACAAGCTGCAAAACCACTGGGTGCTGCCCAACGAGCGCGGTCTCGTGAACGGGAGCCTGATGTTCGCAGCGTACGCGGGATTGGTAGTAGGTATGCCGACCGTGGGCTGGCTGATCGATCAGTACGGCTGGCGCGAGATGTTCTTCGTGTCCGCGGCAGTGAGCGTGCTGGGGGCCCTGGCGTTCTGGTTCGTGGTCTACGATTACCCGAAAGATCACCCGTGGATTTCGGCGACGGAGCGCACGGCCATCGAAGCCGCTCTGGCCAGGGACCGCGTCACCTACGACGCTGAACGACGCGATGTGCAGCGGCTGCCCTTCAAGGCTGCTGCGGCGATTCTGTTCAAGAACCCGATCTTCTGGGCCATCTGCGGCGCTGCGTTCTTCGTCCAGATGATCTACGTGACGAACTTCAGCTGGTTGCCGAGCTACCTGGTGCTGGAAAGAGGCTTCTCCAATGTCAAGAGTGGCAGCGCGCTGTCGTTGCCCTATCTTGCCGCTGCGTTTGGAGCGCTCTCGGGAGGATTCATCAGCGATCGTCTCGGCAGCCGCACGCTGGTCATCATTCTCGGCGCAGTGCTGACCATTCCGGCCATCGTAGGACTGCTCGTACTCGACAACGAAGTGGCAGTCCTCGTGATGATAGCTCTCGTGCTGTTCTTCAACGCTGCCGCCGTCAGTTTGTTCGTCGTGCTGCTGTTCGACCTGTTCCCACCCGAGACCGCCGGTATCGCACTGGCCGTCGCATTGGGAGTTTGCGGTGG
>Ga0065707_10000499_pt1 | contig 40457 bp, 37 predicted proteins | sample SwiRhicommuniRL3_FD_59094 | JGI IMG/M metagenome (GOLD analysis project Ga0065707, IMG submission 59094) | Switchgrass rhizosphere bacterial communities from Rose Lake, Michigan, USA - RL3 v2 (version 2) | ecosystem: Host-associated > Plants > Roots > Rhizosphere > Soil | place: East Lansing...
GCAGCGGCGGCTGGTCGCGGCGTCCAACGTCGGCGGCCACCGCGAGCTTATCGAGGATGGCGTGACCGGTACCTTGTTTCCGCCCGACGATCCGGCAGCGCTCGCCGAGACGATCAACGGCATGTTTGCGGATCGCGAAGGCTGGGAGGAACGGCGCGAGGTGGCGCGGGCATTCGTCGAGCGCGGTCGTAACTGGTCGTCAAATGTTTCGCGTTACGAACCGGTTTACCGGAAGCTGATGGAAAGGGCCGCATGATGGCCGCACGCAAGCTGAACAGGCGCCAGGCGGACTTTGTTCTGGCGGGATCGATGGGGATGATTCTCGGGCTGGCGCTCGCTTTCTTTGTGTTCGCCATGCCGCGGGATGTCTTTGAGGGTATCGTGAGCGCCTCGGGATTGCCGTCCATGCTGGCGGCGGCGGAGCCACCGCTCGGGCAGACCGCGCGAATGATCATGGCCGCGCTGGCCGGCGGTTTATCCGCGATCCTGGTCAGTGTGCTTTTTCTGTGCATCGATTGGCCGGCGGAAAAGAAGCAGCGTCCGCCTCGCCCGGCGTTCTCGGCCGCCGAACTCGGGTCGCTGTTCGATGAGCCCGAGGCCGTTCACCCGATGCCGTTGCGTTCGGCCATGGCGATCCTCGATGAAGAACCAATCACGGAGAAGCTCGAAGCCATTCCGGTGCTCGAGCTTGAAGAGATTGTTGACTTCGAACCGGAGCAGCCCAAGGCCGAAGAGGCGTCATCGGTCACCGATGAGCCCATCTTCCTCGACTTCAGCGCCTTCCGCTCAAAAGCCGACACCGAAAACAAGCCACCCGTGATCGCGAATGGGCTGTCCTCCGCCGAACTGGCGAAACCGGAACCGGTAAAGCCAGCGGTCAAGCCCATGCCAATCCCTGCGCCCAACACCATTCCGGCCGAGGAATCGATCGAGACACTGATGCAGCGCCTTGAAGCCGGGCTTGAACGTCGGGAGCAGGATGGAAAGGCCGAGGCGCAGGCGCCAACACCCAGTCTGTCGGCAAGCGGCCTGCGCTCGACACTCGATGAGCTAAGGAAAATGGCCGTCCGGCGCTAGGCGTCCTCGACGGTAAGCGCTTCGATCACGACGCGGCTGCCTCCGGGCTGCAAGACGCGATCGGCTAGGATGATATCGGCCAGGACATGGCCGGGCAGTTGGAATTCACGCTGATCAAGATCGGTAAGCGCCGCCGATCCCGCTGCGTCCCGCACCAGCAGCACGTAATGATGACGCGCGCCGGAGAAGGTCGCGCTGGCCCATGGGATCTGACGCGATTCGATCAGTTCGCTACCCGACAGGTCCGCCAGCGCGCTGCCCAGCCGGGCGTGTGCATCGGGAAAGCGGCGGCTCATCCCTGCACCGGGGGCGTCAGGGCCTGCAAATAGGCCTGTACTCGGCGCCGGGTAATTTCACGCGGCTCCCGACCGTTGCGCAGATCCAGCACGAAGCGCGGATCGCGCAATGCCTCGCGGCCGAAGCGGGTGGGGGGCGTGCCGGTGCGGCGAAGGTGCTGCTCGATTGCGCGAAGTAGGTGCATTGGGAATTGCCTCCTAAGAATCATCCTGCGGAATAGGAATTATCCTATCGAAGGCGATTTCCTACTTGTCTAGGCAAAATCCTATCGTTAATGACGGGTTATGGTGGAAATGGATAAATTCGACGCGCGCCTTGCACTGGATCAATTGATCCGCGAGCGGGGAGAGGATTATGCCTCGCTCTCGCGGCTGATCGGCAGGAATTCGGCCTATATCCAGCAGTTCATCAAGCGAGGGGTGCCGCGCAAGCTGGACGAGGACGATCGCCGGATCCTTGCCGATTATTTCGGCGTTTCCGAACAAAGTCTGGGCGGGCGAGCCGAAGAATCCCCGCTGCCTGCTCGTAGCGCCAGCCCATCAGCAACCCGGCGGGATTCGGACCTTGTGCTCGTTCCCTATATGAGCGCCATGGCATCCGCCGGTCCGGGCGCCGTGGTTTCCGACGAGCGGGTGAGCGCGCGGCTTGCCTTTCGCAACGATTGGCTACGGGAACTTGCCGGCGGCAGCCCCTCGGGCTTGTCGGTGATCAGCGTTACCGGGGATTCGATGTCGCCTACCCTGTCGGACGGTGACGATATCCTGGTTGACGGTAACGATGCAGCCGAGCGGGTGCGAGACGGCATCTACGTGCTGCGCGTGGAAGACATGCTGAACGTCAAAAGGCTTGCGATGAAGCCCACCGGCGGCTTCGAAATTCGCAGCGACAATCCAGCTTATCCGACCTGGCGCGACTGCGATCTTGAAACGGTTTCGATCATCGGAAGGGTGATCTGGGCCGGACGGCGCGTCAACTAGCGCTCCCGATCCCGCAACCAGATCAGCAGCGCAAGACCGGTGCCGAAACCGGTACCGCCGATCACGCCGATCGAAGGCTGCCCAAACGCCACGCCGATGACCGCCCCGACCAACGTCGACATCGCGATCAGAAAGCCGCCGGCGCGGCGCGGTGGGCGTTCCTTGCTGTCCATGGCGGCTCTCATGCCAAACGCCCGCGACCTGTGCCAGTTGTTTCGCTTCGGGACGCTTGTTCCGCTTTGGTAATGACTAATAAGCCATTGAACATAAACGCGAAGGGAGATAGCGACGCTGTACGGGTGGCACGGATCTTGTATCCGTGCGATGATAAGAAAAGACGGGGCAAGCATGTTTGACGATTTCGAGGGGCCGACGGTTCACGTCGCCAATCGTGATATCTATGAAGGCGCGACCAATTTGATCGATTGCTTCGGCTCGGCGGCCGATATCGAGGCGGCGGCGCGAGCCCATGCCAGCCGAGAGCAGGGCAATGTCCAGAATTTCGCGCGCTGGCGCCAGATCGAGCGCTTCATCCCAATTCTGATCTGCGACGAGGCGATCGGCACGCTGCATTGAGCGGCGGGCGCGGAAGCGCCCAATTTCCACAAAAATAGGCCGAGCCATCGCGGCGATATGGTTTGGGTGCTGGCGGCGGCCTACGCGTGGCGCTAGGACCAGCGCATGATGTCGTCCGTCTCGCGGCAAGCCGTGGCTGTTTTCCTGTGCGCTGCGAGCCTTGCCGCGATCGTTTCGCCGGCTATCGCGCAGCCCGATCCTGACAGCGGTCAGGTGCTCGATCCGTCCTCGCCGCTCGATCCGATCGCCGGCTTCGGCGTCGACTGGCCGGATCTGGACGCGCCCGAGAAGCCGACCAGTGAGGATCTGCCCACCACCGCACCAGGGGCCGTGGAGCCCAAGGCTGCGGAACGCAAGCCGGCGATCCCCGAGGTCAATGGCGAGCAGCGGTACACCATTGCGATCGAGGGGCTTGAAGGCGAGGGCGCGCAGCGCATCCGGACCCGCTTCGATTTGCTTTCAACGCTCAAGCAGGGCGAAGGGAAGGTCGCCAACGCAGCGCAGATCGATCGCCGTGCCCGCGAGGACGAAGGGCTGCTACGCGATCTGCTGCGGTCCGAAGGCTATTATGGCGCCTCTGTGGTCACCGAAGTAGACAGCCGCGAAAGCCGCATCATAGTGGTGCTGCGGGTTGATCCCGGCCCGATCTATCGTTTCTCTAATGTGACCATCGAGGGGCTGGCCGCTGCCGACGAGCGGACGGACAAGGTTCGGCAAGCGTTCGGCGTCAAACAGGGTGATGCGGTTGTCGCGGAGGCAGTGCTCGCGGCCACCGCCAATCTTCGCAAGGCGCTGGGCGACAATGGGTTTCCCTTCGCCAAGGTGGAAGAGCCAGCGGTCACGATCGATCATGCCGACCGCAGCGCGAAGCTGACGCTCAGCGCCCAGCCGGGCACCTTCGCGCGGTTCGGCGACATCGAGATCAAGGGCAAGGCGCCGTTCGGGAAGAAGCATATCCGGCGCATGGCACGGTTCAAGCCGGGAGACGTCTATAATAGCGCCGATGTGGACGACCTGCGGCGTGCGCTGATCGCCACCAGCCTCGTTTCGTCGGTCACGCTGACGCCAGTCGCGACGGGTGATCCGGGCGTCGTCAACCTTGCGGTCTCGCTCGAACGCGCACCGCCCCGCACGATCGCGGGCGAGCTCGGCTATGGCACCGGCGAAGGGTTTCGCGCGGCGGTAAGCTGGACGCATCGTAACCTGATCCGGCCGGAGGGCGAAGTCACCTTCCGGGGTGTCGCCGGCACGCAGGAGCAGGTGCTCGGCGCATCACTCCGGCGCAACAATTTCAAAAAGCGTGACCGGGTGCTGACCGCGCAGATCGTGGCCAGCCATCTCAACCGCAAGGCCTATGATGCCAAGACTTTCACTCTGGGCGCGGGGCTCGAACGTCAGACCAACATCATATGGCAGAAGAAGTGGACATGGTCGGCCGGCACCGAGCTGCAGATCTCGGACGAACGGGACACTATCGTGGCGACGGGCGCCGGGCGGCGGCGCACCTTCTATATCGCCGCGCTGCCAGGAACGCTGGCCTATGACGGCTCTGACGATCTGCTGAACCCCACGCGCGGCTTCCGCCTTTCCGGCCGCCTATCGCCCGAGGTTTCGTTTCATTCAGGCACCCTCGCCTACGCTCGGGCGCAAGTGGACGGCAGTTTCTACCAGCCCGTCACGGGACGCACGGTCGTGGCCGGTCGCATCCGCCTCGGGACGATCGCCGGTGCCAAGCGCGACCAGATCGCACCGTCGCGGCGTTATTATGCAGGCGGCGGTGGATCGGTGCGCGGCTACGGGTATCAGGATATCGGACCGCGAGACGTGGACAATGACCCGATCGGGGGGCGGAGCATCGCCGAATTCTCGCTGGAAGCACGCGTCCGCTTTGGCGATTTCGGGGTAGTTCCGTTCTTCGACGGCGGAAATATTTACACCAAGGTGCTGCCCCGTTTTACCGGCATGCGCTACGGTGCGGGCCTGGGTGCACGTTACTACACCAGTTTCGGACCCATCCGTCTGGATGTGGGCACTCCGATCAATCCACGTAAAGGTGATCCGCGCGTGGCGGTGTATGTCTCGTTGGGGCAGGCGTTTTGACCGACGAGATGGATTCTGAAGCCGAAGGGCAGTCGGGGCGTTCGTGGCTTCGCCGCATCGGCCGCTGGTTGGGGATCGGGCTGGTTCTGCTGTCGCTGGGCCTCGGCGTCCTGCTGTGGGGGCTGGATACAGGGCCGGGGCATCGTTTCATCGCCGATCGGGTAGGTGCCCTTTCCCCCTCTTCGGGCCTGAAGATCCGGATCGGGCGGATCGACGGATCGATCTACAGCCGTGCCACACTGCGCGATGTGCGTCTTTCCGATCCCAACGGGCTGTTCCTGGAGGTTCCGGAACTGCGGCTGGATTGGCGCCCAATGTCCTGGGCCGCCAATCGGCTCGACATCCGTAGCGCCGTGACCGATCTCGCCATCCTCTACCGCCTGCCGAAGCTGCGGCCTTCGAAGACCAAGCAGCCGATCTTGCCAGGCTTCGATATCAGGATCGATCGGCTTGCAATTCGCCGGTTGCGGATCGAGCCGGCGGTGACCGGGACGCGGCGTGCCGCGCAGATCCTGGCCGACGCGGACATTCGCAACGGACGGGCGCGAATCCATCTCGCCGCCGCTTCGACCGCGCGGGACTATGTGAAACTGGCGCTGGATGCAGAGCCTGACCGGGATCGTTTTGACATTGATTTAAGGCTGCGGGCGCCCGCGAAAGGCGTGATCGGCGCCATGCTCGGAACTGAGCGTCCGGTCTGGGCGCGGATCGGCGGCGATGGACGCTGGAGCGCGTGGCACGGCAAGGCGGTGGCGGACGTTTCCGGCTTTCGCGTCATCGATCTTGCGCTGGTAGTCGATAGCGGACGGTATCGGCTCAGCGGCTTGCTTGCCCCGGCGCCTATCACGAAAGGCAAGGTCCAGCGCCTTACCAGCCCGAAAGTCAGGATCGATGGGATGGCGACCCTGGCCGATCGGCGGCTGACGTCACGGCTTTCGCTCCGATCGGCGGCGATCACTGTGGATGCCAACGGCGTGCTCGATCTGGCGAAGAGCAGCTTCGACGGTGTCAAGGTCGATATACATCTGCTCAGGCCGCCCGCTCTCTTTCCCAACATGACCGGCCGTGCCGTGCGGTTGCATGCGAATTTCGACGGACCGTTCGGAACGGCTTTCTTCGATTATGAGCTGACCGCGCCGCACGTCGCGTTCGATACCACCGGGTTTGAGAGTGTCCGTATCGTCGGCAAGGGCCAGCTCTCCAGGACGCCCATCCTGGTTCCGCTGCAGATGTCGGCGCGCCAGGTGACCGGGGTAGGTGACGTAGCCGGCGGCATCCTGCGCAATCTGAAGGTCGACGGGGTCGTCAAGGTCACCGCCAAGGCGCTGACAGGCGACGGGCTCAAGATCAGTTCGGACAAGCTAAAGGGCAAGATCGCGCTGTTCGTCGATCTCGTGACGGGCCGTTACGAGGTTACCGTCGGGGGCGGGCTCAACCGTTACCTGATCCCCGGCCTCGGCATCGTCGATGTGCTGACCGACCTCAAGGTGGTGCCGGGCGCGGGCGGGCATGGCACACATGTCGAGGGCAGGGGCCGGGCCTGGGTGCGCCGGTTCGACAATGCTTTCCTGCGTTCGCTCGCGGGCGGGTTGCCGCAGGTCGATACCCGTCTGGTACGCGATCGTGACGGCATCATCCATTTCGTCAATCTGAAGCTGACCGCGCCCGACATTCGCCTGACCGGCACCGGCTATCGGCGTCATGACGGCACTTTCTATTTCAAGGGTAGTGGCGCGCAGCAGCGATATGGGCCGGTAAACCTCGTGCTCGACGGGAATATCAGCCGCCCGAAACTCGATATCGCATTGGCACGGCCAATGGACTCCCTGGGGCTCGACACGGTGCGTCTGTTGCTCGATCCCGCCCAGGACGGGTTTCTGTGGCGCGCCAATGGCGGTTCCTATCTGGGGCCGTTCGATGGCAATGGCCGCATCATCCTCCATCCAAACAGTCCAGCGCTGATCGCGATCTCCGGGCTCGATGTCAGCGGCACCCACGCGACCGGCGGGCTCAGGGTCGATCCGGGCGGATTCACCGGAAAGATCGTGACCGCCGGCGGCGGGATCGACGGGACGATTGCCTTCAATCCCGTGGGGGATGTGCAACGGATCGAGCCGCATCTGCGCTTCGCGCGCGCGCAGCTTGGCGGCATCGCGGAGATGCGAGTCGGCCGGGGGCAGTTGGACGGGGCGTTCCTGCTCGACCCGGCGGGTATGTCGATCGAGGCGACCATTGAGGGACGTGGCCTGCGGAGGCGGCAGCTCTCGCTCGGGCGGGTCTCGAGCACGGTCGCGATGCATGGCGGCAACGGTCAGATCAAGGCACGGCTCGCCGGTTCGCGCGGGAGGGCGTTCGATCTCAACACTGTCACCGATATCAACGGCGATATCATTCGCGTAAGCGGCGAGGGAACGGTCGATCGTAAGCCCATCCGGCTCGATACGCCGGCGCAGATCGTGCGCACCGACGATGGCTGGCGGCTTGACCAAACCCGGTTGAGTTTCGCTGGAGGTGAGGCCGCCCTTTCAGGCCGGATCGGCGGCAGCGCGACCGAAGTCGAGGCGAGCATCCGGCGCATGCCGCTCTCCGTGCTGGACATCGTCGCGCCGGACCTCGGATTCGGCGGCTATGCGTCCGGAAAGCTCAGCTACAGAATTCCGCGTGGTGGGCTGCTGCCCGTCGGGGACGCAAATCTGACGATCCGTGGCCTTACCCGCTCGGGTCTGGTGCTCTCGTCGCGGCCGATCGATCTTGGCATCACCGCGCGGCTTACCGAGACGGCCTTTGCGATGCGGGCAATCGGGGTCGATCAGGGCAAGGCGATCGGACGCGCGCAGGCGCGGATCGGCACATTGACGCCGCAGGGCACCATCATAGAACGTATCCTGCGCGCGCCGATCTTCGCGCAGCTTCGCTACAATGGCCCCGCCGACACGCTGTGGCGGTTGACCGGCTCTGAATCCATCGATCTTTCCGGGCCGATCGCAATCGGGGCCGACGTAACCGGCGTCACCAATGATCCACGCATTCGGGGTTCGCTGCGCACCACCGGCGCCCGGCTGGAAAGTGCAATTACCGGGACTGTCATCGAAAAGATCACGGCGAACGGAAGATTCGGCGGGTCCGTGTTGAAGATCGACGATTTCGCAGGAACGACGCCCGGGGGCGGCACCATTACGGGCAACGGCACGTTCGATCTCGCGGCGGTCAACGGGTTCGGAATGAATCTGGCGGCCGAGACCAGGAACGCCCAGATCCTCAACCGCGATGATATCGGCGCGGTGGTAACCGGGCCGCTGACAATCAAATCGGACGGATCGGGCGGCATGATCGGCGGCGATCTCAAATTGCTCCGCGGACGCTTTCGGCTGGGTCGCGCGGCGGTGACCGAAGTGCCTCGGCTCAACATAGTGGAAGTAAATCGCACCGGTGACGAAGCCGAAGAACGGCCGCGCAAACCCTGGCAACTCGACGTGAAAGCCGATGCGCGCAACCGACTGATGGTCAGTGGTCTCGGCCTGGACAGCGAATGGCGGGCAACGCTTGCGATCAAGGGCACTGTAGAAAACCCGGCGATCACGGGCCGGGCCGATCTGGTGCGCGGAGGCTATGAATTCGCCGGGCGCCGGTTCGATCTCGATCGCGGCACGATCCGTTTCCTTGGCGAGGCCCCTCCCGACCCGGTGCTCGACATATCCGCATCGGCGAGCATCCAGGGGCTTAACGCCACGATCCAGGTGAGCGGTACGGGCCAACACCCGGACATCCGTTTCAGCAGCGTGCCGGTCCTGCCGGAGGACGAGCTATTGTCGCGATTGTTGTTCGGAACGTCGATCACCAATCTGTCGGCGCCCGAGGCCTTGCAGCTTGCGGCAGCCGTCGCGTCGCTGCGCAACAGCGGCGGCGGGCTCAATCCGATCAATGCGGTGCGCAAGGTCACGGGTCTCGACCGGTTACGCATCCTCCCGGCGGACGTGACAACCGGTCAGGGGACGTCCATCGCGGCTGGCAAATATATCGGGCGGCGGACTTATGTTGAACTCGTCACCGATGGCCAGGGCTATTCCGCCACCAATGTGGAATTTCAGATCACCCGCTGGCTGTCGCTGCTGTCATCGGTATCCACGATCGGCCGGCAGAGCGTGAACGTGCGTATCTCGAAAGATTATTGAGCAGCCGGGGCCTGGTCGGGGTGATGTGGCCGGAACAGCTCGCCGCGTTCCGCGAACAATGCGGCGATCAAGGCCACGATGCCGCACAAGAAATAGCCCAGGACAATCGGCACGGCTGTGCCGTTGAAGCTCTGCCCCACGGCAATGCCTATTGCGGTGGCTACCAACGTTGCGATTGTCCCCTGAACTGAGGATGCCGTACCAGCGATCGTCCCCATCGATTCCATTGCCATCGCGCTGAAGTTGGATCCAACCAAGCCCGAGAAAAACATGGTGCTGAACTGGAATGTCACGAAGCTCCCCAGGCTGTCTCCAAACATGGCGATGAAAATCAGGTGCACGGCTTCAACAGCGATATAGCCGATCACCGCCGCATGCGAGACGCGGCGAGAACCGAAGCGCATTACGATGCGGCTGTTTATGAAGGCCGCCAAGCCCATCGCGCCGGCGATGATCGCGAAGTAAATCGGAAAAGTTTCGGCAGCGTCAAACACGTCGGTAAAGAGCTGCTGGGCACTGGTTACGAAGCCGATCATTGCTCCGAACGGTGCCGTTTGCCCCAAGGTGTACGCGATCGAGCAGCGGTCAGTGACCACCTTTTTTGCCGCGCGCAGGATTTCTTGCGGCGCGATGCTGCGGCGATGATCGGGGTGAAGCGTTTCTCCGAGCCGCAGCATGAGCCACAGCGCGAGAACGCCAGCAAAGACCGCCAGTGCATGAAAGATGGCTTGCCACGGCGCGACCAGCAGGATCAGCTTGCCGATCGATGGTGCCAGAATCGGCGCCGCCAGAAAAATGATGACCGTCAAGGACATCACCCGCGCCATCTGCCGACCGGAATAGCAGTCCCGCACCATCGAGATAACCAAGACGCGTGACGAGGCCGCGGCCATGCCTTGCAGCGTGCGGGCGACGATCATTGTTTCGAAGGTCGTCGCGAAGCTCGCGAGCAAGCTCATCGCGAGATAAAGCAGCAGGCCCACGAGCGTCACCGGCCGGCGCCCATAGCGATCCGCCAAGGGGCCATAGATGATCTGGGTCACCCCGAACCCCAGCATATAGGCCGAAATGATCCACTGCCGCTGGTTCTCGGCGGTGATGCCGAGAGACCTGCTTATCGCGGGGAGCGCCGGCAGCATGCTGTCAATGCCAATCGCGTTGATTGTCATGAGGGCAGCCATCAGCGCTACGAATTCGCGGAATCCGATCGCCGGACGGGAGCCGGTTTCGGGCGCGGTGGGGGATAACATTACAAACTCCAGAAACACAGGGCTGTCTGGGCGCTATTGCCACCCGGATGGATCGTGAACAACCGCCGCGACATCAGGAAGATGGCACCGCGCCAAAGAAAAACGCTCCGGAGGTTGACCCCCCGGAGCGTCTTCGAAACGATCAGCGCTGAGGTTAGGCGCTGTAATACATGTCGAACTCGACCGGGCTCGGGGTCATTTCCCAGCGGGCGACTTCCGGCCATTTGAGTTCCATATAGGATTCGATCTGCTCCTCGGTGAACACACCGCCCTTGGTCAGGAAGGCGTGGTCGGCGGCGAGCGAGTTGAGCGCTTCGCGCAGCGATCCGCAAACGGTCGGAACCAGAGCGAGCTCTTCCGGCGGAAGATCGTACAGGTTCTTGTCCATGGCCTCGCCCGGATGGAGCTTGTTCTCGATCCCGTCGAGACCGGCCATGACCAGAGCCGCGTAGCAGAGATACGGATTGGCCATCGCGTCCGGGAAGCGGAATTCGACGCGCTTCGCCTTGGTGCCCGCGCCGTAGGGAATGCGGCAGGACGCAGAACGGTTGCGCGCCGAGTAAGCGAGCAGCACCGGGGCCTCATAGCCCGGTACCAGACGCTTGTAGCTATTGGTGGTCGGGTTGGTGAAGGCGTTGAGCGCCTTGGCGTGCTTGATCACGCCGCCGATGAAATAGAGGCAGGTCTCCGAAAGTCCGGCATAGCCGTTACCCGCGAAAGTGTTCTGCCCCTTGTCCCAGATCGAGATGTGCGTGTGCATGCCCGATCCGTTGTCCTTGGCGATCGGCTTCGGCATGAAGGTCACGGTCTTGCCGTAAGCCTGCGCCACCTGCCACACGACATATTTGTAGATCTGCATGCGATCGGCGGTGGTGGTCAGCGTGCCGAAGGTCAGGCCCAGCTCATGCTGCGCCGCGGCCACCTCATGGTGGTGCTTGTCGCAGGGCAGGCCCATTTCAAGCATGGTGGAGACCATCTCGGCGCGCACATCGACAACGCTGTCGACCGGCGCGACCGGGAAATAGCCGCCCTTGGCGCGGGGGCGGTGGGCCAGGTTGCCGCCTTCATAGGCCTTGCCGGTGTTGGTCGGCAGCTCGATATCGTCGATCTTGTAGTAGGATTCGTTGTAGGTCGTGTCGAACTGAACGTTGTCGAACATGAAGAACTCGGCTTCCGGTCCGACATAGATAGTATCGCCGACGCCGAGCGTCTTCACATAGGCCTCGGCCCGCTTCGCGGTCGAGCGCGGATCGCGGTCGTAGAGCTGGCCGGTCGAAGGCTCAACGATGTCGCAGACCAGGATCAGCATCGGTGTCGCCGAGAAGGGATCGATCCACACTGCGTCCAGATCCGGTTTGAGGATCATGTCGGATTCGTTGATGGCCTTCCAGCCTTCGATCGACGAGCCGTCGAACATGAAGCCGTCGGTCAGCTCATCTTCGCCAACGACACCGGCGCACATGGTGAGGTGCTGCCACTTGCCCTTCGGATCGGTGAACCGCAGATCGACCCACTCGATTTCCTTGTCCTTCATCAACTTCAAAACATCAGCCGGTTTGTTGGCCATCGTGTCTGCCTTCCCCAAGAAAAATCAACTGACGACGGAACCGCTCCGCCCTCGACCCATGCCTATGGAATGCGATCCGTCAGATCGCGTCCGCGTCCCTCTCCCCAGTGCGGATTCGTACGGCCGTTTCAACCGGCGTCACGAATATCTTGCCGTCGCCGATCCTGCCGGTTTGTGCGGCATTGGCGATCGCCTCGACCACGCGGTCGGCGAGGCTGGACTCGACGACAACCTCGAGCTTCACCTTCGGCAGGAAATCGACGACATATTCGGCACCCCGATAGAGTTCGGTATGCCCTTTCTGCCGACCGAAGCCCTTGGCCTCCGTCACGGTGATGCCCGAAACCCCGACCTCGTGAAGAGCTTCCTTCACCTCGTCGAGCTTGAATGGCTTGATGATCGCTTCGATCTTTTTCACGTTTCGGTGGTCCCTCCGCGCAGCATGATCTTCAATAAGCGTGCCAAGCGGAAAGGCGCAAGCAGCCGCCGAATTTTAGGCTTCCCGACCGCCGCTCTGCTCGAAAACGAGGCAAAAGCAGGCTGTTTTGCCTCAAACTTGGGCAGGATTTGCGGGCTAAACCAATGGACAAGGCGCCTTGTTCGCGACTCGCTTTGCGCACCGGCCAGTCAGCCGTCCAGACTTTCCGGCTTCTCCATATTCTGCTTCGGTTTTGGCGAAACCCGAATATGCTCCATCAGCTCGTTCAGTTCGGCCGATTCCCGGCAATTTCCAAGCTGCGTTTCGATATCCCGATATCGCTGGAGCACAAGCCTGCCGAGCGGGCTGAGGCGTGCGCCACCACCATGGCTTCCGCCTGTCGCGGTTTCGACCAAAGGTTCTTTCCAGCAGCGGTTCATCGTATCGACCAGCAACCAGGTCCGGCGATAGCTCATGCCAAGCGCCCGGCCTGCCGCCGAGATCGAGCCCGAACGCTCGATCTCCCCGAGCAGGTCCGCCTTGCCCGGACCCATGGCGATCTCATCGCCGAGGAATATCTGTGCCTTGAGCTTCAGCCGGGGAGGCATCGCCGCCGCCGCCTTCCGGTCAGGAATAAGGGGGCGCGTCGAGTCCGGCGGGGCTCTTCGTGAATATCTCGCAGCCATCCTGGGTGATGCCGATCGAATGCTCGAACTGGGCGGAAAGCGAACGATCGCGGGTCACGGCCGTCCAGCCGTCTTCCAGAACCTTTACGTCGGGCCGGCCGATGTTGATCATCGGCTCGATCGTGAAGAACATGCCCGGCCTCAGCTCAGGCCCAGTGCCTGGACGGCCCACGTGAACCACCTCGGGCGCATCGTGGAACACGCGGCCCAGCCCATGGCCGCAGAAGTCCCGCACCACGCCGTAGCGATGCTTTTCGGCGAAGGTCTGAATCGCGTGGCTGATATCACCAAGCCGATTGCCCGGCTTGGCCTGGGCGATCCCCAGCATCAGGGCCTGATAGGTGATGTCCACCAGCTTGCGCGCCTTGATCGGAACGTCGCCGACGAGGAACATGCGGCTGGTGTCGCCATGCCAGCCGTCAACGATAACGGTAACGTCGATATTGACGATATCGCCAGATTTCAGTGCCTTAGGACCGGGAATGCCGTGGCAGACAACATGATTGATCGAGGTGCAGCAGCTATGGGTGAAGCCCCGATAGTTGAGCGTCGCAGGGATGCCGCCGCCGCGTAGCATGTGCTCGCGCACCAGCGCATCAAGCTCTTCCGTCATCACGCCAGGAACGACATGGGGAACGAGCGCGTCGAGCACCTCGGCGGCCAGGCGGCCGGCGCGGCGCATGCCCTCAAATCCATCGGGACCATAAAGCTTGATGACGCCGTTGCGGGAAACCCGATCGCCGGCGCTTATGGAAACATAGTCAATCATTGCGCATATATAGAAGAATAACGTCGCAATTGCGAGCACCCCGATTGAGTTTCCCGGCGCAACGGCGCTATGGCGCATTCCATGTCGGAAACGCGCATCTGGACCGCCGCGCTGGCTGTGATCGGCGATGAGATCCTATCGGGTCGAACCCAGGACGCGAACGTTGCTCAGCTCGCCAAATGGTTGAACCTCCAAGGAATCAGGCTCGCCGAGGTACGCATTGTGCCCGACGACATGGCGGCCATTGGAGACGCGGTCAACGCACTGCGCGCGCGCTATGACTATCTGTTTACAACCGGCGGCATTGGTCCCACCCATGACGATATCACCGTGGACGCCATCGCTGCCGCGCTTGATGTGGGTGTGATCGTGCATCCCCGCGCCCGGGCCGCGCTGGAGGAATATTATGCCAACAGAGGCGGACTCAATGAAGCGCGTCTGCGTATGGCGCGGGTGCCGGATGGAGCCGAACTTATCGAGAATTCCTTGTCCGGCGCGCCGGGCATCCGCATCGGCAACATTTTCATCCTGGCAGGCATCCCGCGCGTTGCCGCGCTGATGATCGAGGCGCTGGAGGGGCAATTGGAGGGCGGCGCCCCGCTCATTTCACGGACGATCGGCTGCTGGGTCCCCGAAAGCGAGGTGGCCGATATGCTCGGTGACACCGAGCGTGCCCATGCGGGCTGTCAGATCGGCAGCTATCCGTTTTTCCGCGAGGGGAGGGGGGGAGCCAATTTCGTCCTCCGCTCGGTGGACGCGGGAACGTTGCACGCGTGCGTAAGCGATCTCGCGGCGCGATTGTCGGCCGCCGGCTACGAGCCAGTGCTCGACGGGATCTGATCGCCTGACACCGAGACGGACTATATCGGCGCGGTGATGATCGGCGCGGCATGTCTCGCCCGCATCTGCGCCCGCACGGCGAGGATCAGCGCCCCCATCATGAGCGCCATCAACGCCAACACTATCAAGCCAGCGGAGTAAGAACCTGTCGCATCCTTGGCCACACCCCACGCAAAAGGCGTGAGGAAGCCGCCGAACTGGGAAAGGGTGTTGATCGCAGCCGCTCCAACCGCGAGCTCCCGCACGTGGAGGGCATCCGCCCAGCCCGACGACGTCAGCATCGGGATGGCGAAGCAGGTCGCCGCGAAAGCCAGATACGCGACGATCGCACCCATTGGCGATGGTGACATGCCAATCGTGAACAATGAGAGCGCCAATATGATGGTGCACCAGAAAGCGACCAGAAAGCGATCGCGCCGGTGATCGCTATAGCGTCCGGCAAGCAGCATGACGATCGCACCGATCACCCCGCCCATGCTGACGAGATATCCAATCTGTCCAGCGGGCAGCCCCGTGGCGTCCATCAGCACTTTCGGCGCGGAGAGGATGAACGTCGCGATGACGGCCATCGCCAGAAACCCGATCGCGCTGAGCGTGAGCACCCTGGGGTTTCGAAAGGCGGCGAGCACATTATCCCCGCGCGGCTCGCCCATATGCGCGGCTTCTCTCGCCAGCTCCTGCTGTATCCAGACCTTTTCGGGCTCGGTCAGCCAGGACACGACGGCAGGGGAATCCGGAAGGAAGCGCAGCACGAGCAGGCCGGCGAAAACGCCCGGTAAACCCTGGACGAGGAACAACCATTGCCAGCCGCGCAGATCCGCCGCGCCATCAAGGGAGAGCAGCCAGGCGGACAGGCCGCCCATGACAATCGATGATACCGGCGTGGCGATGTAAAAACGGCTTACCGCCCGGCCGCGATGGCTGATCGGGAACCATCCCGAGAAATAATAGATGACGCCGGGATAAAATCCCGCTTCCGCCACCCCCAGCAGGAAACGCATCACGTAGAACTGCATCGGCGTCTGAACGAACATCATCCCGGCCGAAAGCAGACCCCAGCTGATTATGATTCGCGCGAGCCATTGCCGCGCGCCGAAACGGACCAGCATGAGGTTCGATGGTATCTCGAAAAGCGCATAGCCGAGGAAGAACAGGCCACCGCCAAGGCCGTAGATCGTGGCGCTGAACTTCAGGTCGTCGTTCATCTGAACGGCGGCGAAACTGACGTTGACCCGGTCCATATATGCGAAGAGATAGGCTAGGGCGATCAGCGGCAGAATGCGCCAGGATGCCTTGCGCATCGCCGACCGGCCGGTATCGTCCTTCCCCATTGGGCTCGTCATCCCCGCCTTTCCCGATTGCCTGCGGCCAGAGATAATATGGGTTATAAGGGACGACCACAGGTTTGCGTGGAAAGCGACGATTTGATCCGTTTTGTCGGGCTGTGCACGGGCAGCGGTCCGACGACTAGGCCCTCAGACGCTCGATCGCCTGGGCGAGCGCGACGTAAAGCTTGCCGATATCGGACGAAAGCAGGGTAACGCTGAGCGGGGTGCCGTCGCGGCTGGAAAGCACGCGGCGGAGCATCGCCTCGAAATCGTGGATGTAGCGATTCACCTGCTCGCGAAACTCGGGCTCTTCCTCGTAATGGCGAAGAATATCGCGCGCTTCGCCGGTTTCGAGCAGGCGTACCGCGCGCCGGGTGAAAACGCCGCGATCGCCGCGCAGATAAGCGGCCCACGCACTGTCGGTGACTTCGTTCGACAGAATTTTGGTGACGTCGATCGCGGTCGAGTTGAGCGATTCGATCAGCAGCGACATGCGGCGGGAGAGGCTGTCCTGGCTGCTACGCTCGGCTTCGGCCTTGGCCTCGCCGAGGCGCTCCTCGATCGCCCGGCTGGTCTGCTCGATAGTCGCCATCTGGTTTGACAGCTTTTCGCTGGCAGCCCGCACCGAGTGGATCGCCTGCTCCGCTACCTGCGACATCTCGGCGAGCTGGCGTTGGACAGGTTCGGCGACCGCGCGCTGGATCGCTTCCGCGCTTGCCATCGACAAGGCCTCGGCCGCATCCGGGATGATCGCGCCTAATGTGGAACGGGCGCGTTCGGTGGCTTCGCTCGCGGCCTGGCGCACGCGGTGGAGTGCCTCGACAAGCTGGGCGCTGGCACCGCTGTTGAGGTTTACGATGCTTTCCTCGGCATCGGTGATGATGCGGGCAAGCGCCTCGGCCTCATGGCGCGCCTGATCGAATTGGCGCCCCGCGGACTCGCCGAGCCGACTGATGCCGTCGCTGTGGCGGGCAAGCGCCTCGCCCGCCTCGTCGATACTGGTGGCGACCGATCGCGCGGCCTGTTCGAGCCGCTCGGTCTCCGGCAACGTATCGCGAACGGCTTGCTGGCTGTGGATGAGCTGCTCCTCAAGCTGGGCAAGCGCGAGGGGAAGCGACGAATTGACGTCTCGCGTGCAGCCTTCGATCGCCGCGCGTAATGCCTCCGCCCGTTTAAGCAGTTCATCGGACGCCTCCGCGCCGCCGCCCAGCGTCGTGGTGACGCGCTCGGCGTGATCGGTAAGCGAGACGATTGCCTCGGCAAGGTCGGCGGTGTGCTCGGTCGCGGTATCCTTGAGCGAAGCGAAGCGGGATTCGGCATCGCCCAACGCGCGCTGGAGATGCGAGAAGAGCGCTGCGCTCGACTCCTCCTGGGCCGCCAGCCGGGCGGTGATGCTGTCGATTTGACGCCCGATCTGTTCGATGCGGTCTGCGATCTGGTGGGCGGCATCGCTGGCGGCGCGATCCAACGCCTCCCGGCCTTGCTCGACCATAGTGATCATGGCCGAATTCTGCCCCTCTATGCTTCGGCGCGCATCCTCGACGCCGCGCGATGCGCGGTCGGCCGCATTCTCGACCGATGCCTCGATCTGTTCGGAGGCGATGCGGAGTTCCTGCGCCGCCTTGCGCGAGGTGGCTTCGATGCGATCGAGCTGACCGGCAAGTCGTTCGGCCGCTTGGCCGGCGGAATTGTCCGCATCGCGAGCACGCTGGGTGAGGGTCAGCAGCTGACTCTGCAAACCGGCGGCCTGACTGTCGACGATATGGCCTGCGCCACGCAGCAAGTCGGTGAGCTGGTTCATCCGCGACTCAGCGTCAGGCAGGTCGACCAGCAGGGTCTTCATTTCCTCGCGCGCCGAAGTCGCCGCCGCGCCAAGGAGCAGCGAATGGCGCGCCAGGGTCGTGATGTTCTCGCGCATGGATTCGTTGATCTCGGCGATCTTGCCGGCGGTTTCGGCCCCTTTGCCCTCCAGCAGGGCAATTTGCTCGCGAAGGGCGATGCTGTTCGCTTCCACCCGCTCGATGAGCGCGGTCATGATTTCCTCAAGCCGAGTCGATTCGGTGCGCATGGCCCGGGCAGTTTGTCCGTAGCGGCGCGTTTCCCGCCGGCTGGTCGGGCCGACCAGAAGATAGGCGATCGCCAGCACGGCGGCCGGACCGCTCGCGAGCGCCATCAGGTTCAGCGTGGTTATGAACTCAGCCGTAAGACCGGGCTGCGAGCCGAAAATCTTCCAGCTTACGCCGCCGATCCAGGCGAGCGCGACCAGCACCAGCAGAAATGCCGGCAGTTTCTCATGCGACTGCGATCGAGCGGGCAGCGCCTCGCCTTCGCGCGCTTCGACCTGATCGCCATAATCCTGATCGAGCAGCGCCCAGGCATCATGGCGCGCATCTGCTGCCGCGAACGCTCCAGGTTCCGCCGGGGGATGCTCATCCCATTCTTCTGCGGGCCTGCCGCCAATCGTCATGGGCGCGGACTGTACCAGCTTTTAGTTCAAGAAAAAGGGGCGCGATCTCAACCACCCGTTAAGTACACATAATTTATACGAGTCTTCATGATCTATGATCCCGGAGCCCTGCATGCCGCGCTGGCCGCAGCCGTCGGCGACGACCCCCAGCTCGTGGCCGAACTTCGCGGCGCGTTTCTCGACAGTGCATCAACGCTTGTCGATCAGCTCAAGCGTTCACGCTGTGATGCCAACTGGCGCATGGCGGCGCTCCGATTGCAGGGGCTCGCCGCGAGCTTCGGTGCCATCGGGCTCATGGCGGCAGCCGAAGCGGCAGCGGACGGCGCCCCTGGAGATCCCGTGGCGGTGCGCGAGATCGAATTCGCGATCGCCGCTTTCGACGCCTGAGCGCAACACCGGTTTGATAAATTTCCGGGTTCGTCCTAAGCGCCCCTCGCTGGGTGTTTGGGGACGTCTATGGCGCTGGCGGCGCTGATTTTTGCCTCGCAGACGATCGATGATGGCAGCGACATGCTACGGGCCAGCCTGCCGCTCGCAGGCGCAACCTTGCTCGAGCATCAGGTTCGCCGTGCGGTGCGGGCTGGCGCCGATCATATCGTCATTCTGGTCGAACGCCTGCCAGCAGCGTTGATCGGGGCGGTCGACCGGCTGCGCAAGGGAGGGACTCGCGTGGACATCGCGCGCAGTGCCTCGGATGCCGCCGACCGGGTTCACCCGGACGAGACCGTTCTGATCGTGGCGGACGGCTGCATCGCCGGCGCCGACGTCTTCAACCGATTGGTCGCCCTGTCCCCGCCCGCGCTGATGACCCTGCCCGACATACCGGGTGTCGAGGAATTCGAGCGAATCGGCGCGCAGCATCGCTGGGCCGGGCTGGCGCTCGTCGATGGCGCGCGGCTCCAAGCGACGGCGGCACGGCTCGGCGAATGGGACTTTGAGCTCACCCTGCTGCGCCAGGCACTGGCCGACGAAGGGACGCTGCACCCTATATTTTCCGTGACGGGAGACGGACTGCCGTCTGAGCGTCCGATCATCGCGCACCATGCGAGCGATCTCGCCATGCTCGAGCAGCGCATTATCGCGGGCTCGGCAGGCTTCCGTGACGGTTGGCCCGCCCGCTATATCTTTCCCCTGGTCGAGCGCCTCGGATTTACCCGTCTGGCACGTGGGCCGGCCGATCCCTGGTGGTTGAGCCTCGGCGCGATCGGGCTCGCGGCTCTGGCCATACCCTTCGCCTTCACCGGCTGGTTCGTCGTGGCGCTGGCCCTTTTGGTGGCAAGCGGGCCGGTCGCCTCGGTCGCCCGGCGGCTGGCGGATGTGCGCATGACACGGCTGCGCCATGAAGGCCGTCTTTCGAGTGCGCGTCTGGCGGCGGCAAGCGCAGCGCTGATTGCGCTGGGCATAAGGCTTGGCGATGGCGGGCAATGGGGATGGGCGCTGCTGGCGGTGGTGATCGTGGGCGTCATGATTGCCCTTGCCAGCGAATGGCGTACCGCTCATCGGCTCGACAACCGGACCGACATGCCTTTCATGGCGACAGGTGACGGCTTGATCTGGCTGTTCATCCCGGTGGCGATTGGCGGCGGCTGGCAGGCGGGGCTGATGATCGCCGCGGTGTATGCCGTAACTTCATTCGTTGTCGCGCAACGTCTCGTGCATGACGCGATTGCAGCCAATGCCGCGAAGATGCGGGGCGGTTCTGTTTGATCGCGGGCCGGAAACGGATGCCCTTAGTGCGACGGTTAGCATCGCCTTAACGCACTTGTCCTATGGAAGGGATATGTCCGCGTCCGATAGAATGCGCCCGATGCCCAGCGGAGCGCATGCCGACCGTCTGCTCGCCGATGCCGCACGCGCGGCCGATGGAGCGCGCGCGCGGCTGACCGGCGCGCTCAACGATCTGTTCCGAACGCCCGAATACCGTCTCAGCGATCGCGATCATGCGGCGATGACGCGCATGCTCTCGATATTGGTAGAGACGATCGAGCAGGATCTGCGCGCTCACCTGATCATGGTGCCGCCGGTCTCGAATTCCGCGACATTGAAGGACGAATTCGGCGATACCGGTTATGCGATCGCCGGGCCGAAACTGGCGCGGACGCGCGTGATGCGTGACGCTGATCTCGCTGCTCTGCTGCTGCGTCATTGCGATGAGCATTATATCGCACGCGCGCTTCGCTCTGCCTATCCGCGCAGCGAGGGGGGTGCCGGCGCCTTGATGGAACGGCTGACGAGTCACGGCGATGCGACCATCGCGGATGCGGCGGCGGGGCTGCTGGTGGCGGAAAGCCGCCGCTCGGATGGCTTTGGCGAGCCTGTGCTCAATCGGGCCGATATGCCGATCGAGCTCCAGCATCGCATGACCTGGTGGATCGCGGCGGCGCTGCGCGATCACATGCTTCATGAACATGAGATCGAGCCTGCCACGGCTGACCGCGCGCTGGTAACGGCGGTCACGGCGCTGCTTTCGAGCTATGATGAGCGCGAGACGGTTGATGCGCGGGCTCATGAGCTGGCGCGGCGGCTGTGGCGTGCCGACGCCCTGGACGACACGCTGCTGGTGGCGCTGCTCTATGAGGGGCAGTTGGCCGCCTGGGTGGCAGGTCTGGCGGTGCGTGCGATGATCGACAGCGCGGCGGTATGGACGATGCTGGCTGACGCCGATGTCAGCCGCCTGACCCTGCTGCTGCGGGCGATCGGCATGGAACGGCACATCGCGCTCGGTCTGTTGGCGGGGCTGTTCGCGGCGCGGGCCGGATCGGGTGCGGCGAACGATCTTCAGCTAGCGCGCGCGGCGACGGCCTTTGACGAGCTTTCGATCGAGCAGGCGCGCGCGGCCATTCGCGCCTGGGGCCTTGACGATCATTATCGACGTGCGATTGCCGGGCTCGACGCGGAAGGCGAGGATCGGTCATGATCGAAGAAGCGATCCCCCTCTTTCCGATCTATGGCAAGGTGGACGCCGAGGGGCGCCTGATCGAGGCTGATCCGCCGCTCGCCGCCCTGCATAGCCAGACGGGCGGCAAGCCCGGTGGTGCGCTTACGATCCCGCAGCTTGCGGCTTTGGTCCGATTGGTCGCGAGACTGCAGGCAGCGGTCTCCAGGCCTGTGACGGCGGGAGACGACGGCACCGATATCGATCTGTTCGTGCATGCGCGGCCAGACGGCGATCATGTGAGCATCGAGATCACCGATTGGACCTCGCGTCCCACCCAGCCGAATGTGCGGGCGCGCAGCGAAGGCCGTATCGAGGATTTCCAGCGCGCCAGCGCCGATTTCCAATGGGCGGTGAGCGACGAGTTGAAGCTCACCGACATTTCGCAAAACGCCGCGGCTGCCCTCGGTTCGACGGTTTCCGGCTTGGTGGGGCAATCGTTCACACGGCTGTTCGGCCTGTTCGATTCCCCCGACGGGTCGATGCCGATGCTCGACGCGGTTGCCACGCAGCGCCCCTTTGACGGGCAGCGCTCGCGGCTGCGCGGCACCGATTTCGGCATGCTGGTGCTGGAAGGCAACCCGATCTTCGACGAAAAGGGCAAATTGCTGGGCTATCGCGGCGCGGCGCGGCGTATCGAGGAAGATGACGCGACGTCGCCCGCGGCGGTTGCGTCACTTGCCGACGAGACCTTCGGCGCGGAGATCGGCAAGGTGCTGAAGGCGCCGCTTGACCGCATCATCGCCAATGCCGACACGATCAGCACCCAGGCCGATGGTCCTCTGCGGCGTGGCTATGCCGATTATGCAACCGATATCGCATCGGCTGGCAGACACCTCATGTCGCTGGTCGACGATCTGATCGAACTTCAGACCATCGAAGCGCCCGGCTACACCCCCGAACGCGATGAGATCGACCTGTGCGACCTTGCACGCCGCGCCGCCGGCCTGCTTCAGGTTCGCGCTGCCGACAGCAATGTCCGGATCGATCGGCCAGGCGACGACGAGATACTGCCCGCCTATGGCGAGTTCCGGCGCGTCCTCCAGATCCTCGTCAACCTGATCGGCAATGCCGTTCGCCATTCGCCGGAAGGCGGTATGATCTGGCTTCGTGCTGAGCGGGAGGGTGACAACGCGGTGCTGATCGTTGCCGACCAGGGCTCAGGGATCGCCGAGGGCGATCATGAGCGAATATTCGAGAAGTTCGAGCGGCTGCACGGCGCGCAGAGCGGCGCCTCGGGTCTCGGACTCTATATTTCCCGCCAGTTGGCGCGTGCCATGGGTGGCGACCTGACGGTGGATAGCGCGCTGGGGCAGGGGGCACGGTTCGTGCTGACCCTGCCGGCGCGGTAACGCCAGCTGATCCGCTCGCCCTGAGTAGGAGACTGAGCCTGCCGAAGGCTCCGTATCGAAGGGTCCTTCGATATGCCACTTCGGCTTCGCTCAGTGGCTACTCAGGACGAGCGGAGGTTTAATCTTACCGCTTGTCGAGCGGCACATAATCGCGCTGCGTCGGCCCGGTATAGAGCTGGCGCGGGCGGCCGATCTTCTGCTCGGGATCGGAGATCATCTCGTTCCACTGAGCAACCCAGCCGACGGTGCGGGCCAGCGCGAACAGCACGGTGAACATCGTGGTCGGGAAACCGATCGCCGACAGGATCACGCCCGAATAGAAATCGACATTCGGATAGAGCTTCTTCTCGACGAAATAAGGATCGGACAACGCCACTCGTTCGAGCTCGCGCGCGGTGTCGAGCACGGGATCATTCTTGCCCAGCTTGTCGAGCACGTCGGTCGCGGCCTTGGACAGGACCTTCGCGCGTGGGTCGAAATTCTTGTAGACGCGGTGACCGAAGCCCATCAGCCGGAACGGATCATCCTTGTTCTTGGCGCGTGCGATATATTCTGGGATGCGATCCGGCGTGCCGATCTCGCGGAGCATGTTGAGCGCGGCCTCGTTGGCGCCGCCATGGGCCGGACCCCATAGGCAGGCGATACCGGCGGCGATGCAGGCGAACGGGTTGGCTCCCGACGAGCCCGCGAGACGGACGGTGGAGGTCGACGCGTTCTGCTCATGGTCAGCGTGGAGGATGAAGATCTTGTCCATCGCATCCTCGACGACGGGATCGATGTAATAGTCCTCAGCCGGTACGCCGAAGGTCATGCGCAGGAAGTTGCCGGTGTAGCTGAGCGCGTTCTTCGGATAGAGGAAGGGCTGGCCGATCGAATATTTGTAGGCCATCGCGGCGATCGTCGGCATCTTGGCGATCAGCCGGTGTGAGGCGACCATCCGCTGGTGCGGATCATTGATATCCGTGGAGTCGTGATAGAAGGCCGAGAGCGCGCCGACCACGCCGCACATGATCGCCATCGGGTGCGCATCGCGACGGAAACCGCGGTAGAAGGTCGAAAGCTGCTCGTGCAGCATGGTGTGACGGCTGATGGTGTAGGTGAACTTGTCCAGCTCGGCCTTGCTCGGCAGCTCGCCATTGATCAGAAGATAAGAGACCTCCATGAAGCTCGACTGCTCGGCGAGCTGGTCGATCGGATAGCCTCGGTGAAGCAGGACCCCGGCATCGCCGTCGATATAGGTGAGCTTCGATTCGCAGCTCGCTGTCGAGGTGAAGCCGGGATCATAGGTGAACGCGCCGGTGTTCGCGTAAAGCTTGCGGATGTCGATCACGTCAGGCCCGACGGAGCCGGACATCACCTTGTAACTGCTCTCTTGTCCGTCGAAGTTCAGCGCTGCGCTCTTATCCCCCATATTTCTGCTCCTTTCAAATACGTTGCGGCGCTGCAATTCCGATCCGATCGCTCAGTCGGGCGAGGCTTTCATCGGGGCCGAGCAGGACCATCACGTCGAAGATGCCCGGGGATGTGGTGCGGCCGGTCAGCGCGGCGCGGAGCGGTTGGGCGACCTTGCCCAAACCAATTCCCGCCGCTTCGGCCACTCCCCGTATGGCACCCTCGATCGAGGGGGAAGTCCAGTCCGCCAGCGGCACGAGCGCCCGATGAACGTCCTTGAGCAGTACCAAACCGGCGTCGTCTAGCAGGGCGAGGGCCGTCTCGTCCATCGCTATTGGGCGCGTGCGAAAAAGGAATGCGGCGCCATCCGCCAATTCGTTTAAACTCTTGGCGCGCGGTTTGAGAAATTCCATACTGCGACGCAGCAAATCATGCTGCTGATCGCTAAGCGTGGAGCCGAGCTGTCGTTCCACCATCGGCGCCACCAGCTCGGCGAGTCTGCCGTCGTCGGCTTCACGAATATAGTGGCCGTTGAGATTTTCGAGCTTCTTGAGATCGAACCGGGCTGGCGAGCGGCCGACATTTTCAAGATCAAACCATGCGATGGCCTGCTCGCGGCTGATGATCTCCGCATCGCCGTGTCCCCAGCCAAGCCGGAGGAGGTAATTGCCAATCGCCTCGGGCAGCATACCAAGCTCGTCGCGATAGGCATCCACGCCCAGCGCGCCGTGGCGCTTCGAAAGCTTGGCGCCGTCCGCACCGTGGATCAGCGGGATGTGCGCATAGACCGGCTCCGCCCAGCCCATCGCCCTGATGATCCCGAGCTGACGAAAGGCGTTGTTGAGATGGTCATCGCCACGGATGACATGCGTAACGCCCATGTCGTGATCGTCGACCACCACCGCCAGCATGTAGGTGGGTGTGCCGTCGGAGCGGAGCAGGATCATGTCGTCGAGTTCGCTGTTACGAACCGTCACCGCGCCCTGCACACGATCGTGGATCGTGGTCTCACCCTCGCTCGGTGCCTTCAGCCGGATGACGAAAGGCGCGCCTTCGGGCGCTTCCTCGGGATCGCGATTGCGCCAGCGGCCATCGTAGCGCAGCGGCAGCTTGTCGGCGCGCTGCTGTTCGCGCAATTCGGCCAGCTCTTCCGCCGTGGCGAAGCATTTATAGGCGTCGCCCTGGGCAAGTAGCTGGAACGCCACTTCCTCATGCCGGCTGGCGCGCGCGAACTGATAGATCTCCTCGCCGTCCCAATCCAGGCCGAGCCAGCGCATTCCGTCGAGGATCGCGTCGATCGCCTCCTGGGTGGAGCGGGCGCGATCGGTATCCTCGATGCGCAGGAGAAACCGGCCGCCATGATGGCGAGCGAACAGCCAGTTGAACAGCGCCGTGCGCGCGCCGCCGATATGCAGGAATCCTGTCGGAGACGGAGCGAAGCGAGTCACCACCTGACCGGTTTCCTTGCTTGCCTCCACGCGCGCTTGCTCCCATTGGTGCCGCCGGGGCGGCGGGCAGGCGGCCCCTAGCATAGCGTTTGCAGCGCAGCAAAGGGGGCGGACGCGCGATGATCGGCCGGATTGAGCAATGGCTCGATCGCGAACGGGATCAGTTGGCCTTGTGGCTGCCCGTAGCGCTCGGCTGCGGCATCGCCGGCTGGTTCATCATTCCTACCAAGGAAGGCTGGATAGCGCTAGTACTCGCCCTGGCGGCGGCGGCGATCTGCGCCGCGATGATGGGGCAAGGCCGCTTACGTCGCGCGCTGGTCCTGTTCCCGCTGCTGGCTGCATCGGGATGCGCGCTCGCGTGGTGGCGTTCGGACCGGGTTGAGGCGCCGCGGCTTGAACGGCCGGCCATCGCCCAGTTCACCGCCCGTATCGAAACCGTGGAGATGCTGGTCGCCCGCGATGGAATAAGGCTCACATTAGCGCCCGATCCCGGTCAATCCCTGCCGGATCGCGTGCGGGTCAATGTCGATCCGACGAAGGTACCACCGGATTTGGAGCCGGGAGCGCGGGTGAGCCTGCGTGCGCGGCTGATGCCGCCAATGCCAGCGGCTCTGCCCGGTGCCTATGATTTTGCACGTGTTGCATGGTTCCGAGGGCTCGGGGCCACCGGTACGGCACTTGATTCCGTGAAGATAATCCGTCCCCCGTTCGATGGCGGCTTCGATCGCTGGATCAATGCGCTCCGGCATCGCTTGACGGTGCATGTCATCAACGCGGTCGGAGGCTCGCCAGGGGGAGTGGCCGCGTCGTTCATAACCGGCGATCAAGGCGCGATTGCCGAGGAAGATGTCGATGCGATGCGCACCAGCGGTCTTGCGCACCTGCTTTCGATCAGCGGATTGCATGTCGCGGCGGTGATCGGCGGGGCGATGCTGCTCGTCCTGCGATTACTGGCGCTTAGCCCGGCGCTGGCGCTTCGTGCGCCGTTACCGCTGATCGCCGCAGGGTTTGCTGCGTTGGCGGGCATTGCCTACACCTTGCTTGCGGGTGCGGAGGTGCCGGCTGTCCGCTCCTGCATCGCGGCGATACTGATACTCATCGCACTGGTTCTGGGCCGGGAGGGGATGACTCTGCGGCTGGTCGCGGCTGGCGCAATGCTTGTGCTGCTGCTCTGGCCGGAGGCGCTGATCGGGCCGAGCTTCCAGCTCAGTTTCGCGGCGGTGGTCGCTATTGTCGCGTTCCATGAGCTTCCCAGCGTGCGTGAGCTTTCCCGGCACCGGGAAGAGGATGGCTGGATCATGAAAAGTGGCCGGCATGCACTGGTGCTGCTGATCACTGGCTTGGCGGTTGAGCTGGCCCTGGCGCCGATTGCCTTATATCATTTTCATCGTTCGGGCATTTATGGTTCGATCGCAAATATGATCGCTATTCCATTGACTACATTTATTATTATGCCCGCTGGAGCGATCGGGTTGTTGCTGGACTCCCTTGGATGCGGGCGTCCTTTCTGGTGGCTGGCAGCTATGGCAATCAAGCTACTGCTATATATAGCAAAATATGTTGCCGAGCGGCCGGGGTCTGTCGCTTCGCTGCCCAATATGCCGGATTTCGCATTCGCGATGATGCTGGCATCTGGCCTATGGATGTGTCTTTGGCGCAGCAAAGCCCGCTGGCTGGCCGTGCCGGTCTTCGTCGTCGGCGCAAGTTGGGCTGCTGCCGCGCCGTCTCCCGATCTGCTGATTACTGGCGATGGCCGCCATGTCGCGTTGCGAACCGGAAACGGAATGGCGCTGCTGCGATCCCGTACCGGCGATTATGTGCGTGACATGATCAGTACGCTGTCGGCATCTCCGGAATTGGGGGACTTGGATCGCTTGCCAACTGCGCGATGCAATGCCGATCTGTGCTTGGCGGACGTGGTCCGCGGCGAACGGCGTTTGCGTTTGCTCGCGACGCGAAGCCCCTACCTAATCCCGTGGCGAGAGATGATCGCCGCCTGCGCGCAGGCCGACATCGTCGTGAGCGATCGGCGGCTGCCGCCAGGCTGTACGCCACGCTGGTTGAAAGCCGACCGTACTCTGCTGAAACAGACCGGCGGACTGGCGATAAGTTTCGATCCGCTTGTGATCCGCCGGGTTCGCCGTATGCGCGACGACCATCCGTGGATGGAGATCAATCCTGCGTCATATCCGAGGTGATTGCCGCCAGCGCAAAGGCTACCGACTTCGAATCGCCAGGAAAGCCGATACGGATGCCGTCATGCGCAATGCTGAGGACCAGCCCGTGGATCGCGCCGGCTTCGGGATGATGGAAGCTCACCGTGCTGTCGAGCGGCGGTCTCGCATTCGTTTCCAGAAATGCCCCGGTGCCTGAAATCTCGCGCAATGCGGCGGGGGCAGGGCGATCAGCCATCAGCATGCACATCCTGCGGCGTCGCCAGGGCGTTGCCATTCTGCCGGCGTTGGCACCACGTGCCGGAAGGTTATGAACTGCTGCCACACTGCGCCCCTTTTTGTCCTAGCTTGGCAGGAAGCTAGGCATCTGGGCGGCAAGGAAACGTTACGGCTTATGGTTACCGAACTCTAAGCCTTCTTTGTCGGCCAGTTCTTATCAGGGGGCAACCGGAAAGCAGTTGAAACCAGCTTTCACCAACGCCTGACAGGCACTGTTCGCCTCGGCTTTTCCGGGGAAAGGTCCGGCGCGCAGGCGGGTGAGCGCGCCCACGGGAATATAGTCCGGCGACTTGCCTCGCACGACGGAGTTTTTGGAAATGTCGCCCCAGGCTTTCTGTGCACCGGCCTCGGAACCATAGGCGCCCAGCTGGACTTTCCATGCTGAGCCGGAGGACGGGGTCGGAGCGGCAGTCTCGACCGGTGCTGGCTTCGGCGCAGGTGGAGTGCTCGCAGGAACCGGTGCTGGCTTTGGTGCCGCTTGTGCGACTTTGGCCGGTTGCGGAGCAACCGGGGCAGAGGCAGCTTGCGATGGTGCTGCGGCGACCGCAGTGGATTTAGGCTTGGGGGTGCCCGGTTTCGCAGCGGGGCTCTTGGCTGGCAGGGTCGAACTGACCGAGGGGGCCATGGCGACCGTAAAAGTGCCGCCCGTTTCCATTTCACGCGCGAGCGTCGCGCCTGTCTGTCTGTCGGCGATGGAAAGATAGCTGTCCATCTGCTGAAGACTGGTCGCGGCCTGGGGCAGGCCGGCGGCGGCTGCGCGCGTCATCAGCGCATAAGCGCGCGGCCAGTCGCGCGCGACCAGATCACCGTTGAACATGGCGGTGCCGAGAACATATTGCGCGCGCGGCTCTCCGCGCTGCGCGGCCTTGACGATCCAGGGGATTGCGCCCTGCCGATCGCCGCCTTGGAAGAGGATAAGGCCGAGATTGGCCTGGGCCTGCTCATGCCCTTGCTGGGCAGCTTTCAGATACCAGCTCTGTGCGATCTTGCCGTCGGCGGTCACGCCGCGGCCCAGCTTGTAGGCCTGGCCCAGGTTGAACTGCGCGTCGGCATCGCCTTGCTCGGCGGGCTGCTTCCATTCGGCGATGGCCTTGGCGTAGTTGCCAGCCTGCCAGGCATCCACGCCGTCCTTCACCGTGGCCACGCCCGGCGCGCTCTGCAGCAGCATGACGATGCCCCAGACCACCCCCGTTTCGCGCAAACGCATCCTGCTACCCCCATGTCGACCCGGCGTCGTCCAATACATGCTTAACGCGCCGGTGATATTAATAAAGTTGACGGCTTGAATGTCACGATTTTTCGCCGCTTTCGCGATCCGTTAACCGCTCATTAGCTCTTCGGTGCCACCCTGCCGCCGCTAAAGACCTTAAAGAGGGATATTATGCGGGTATTGGCGTTGGCTTCCCAAAAGGGCGGATCTGGCAAGACGACCTTGTCCGGGCATCTTGCCGTTCAGGCACAACGCGCGGGCGCCGGCCCGGTGGTGCTGATGGACATCGACCCGCAGGGTTCGCTCGCCGACTGGTGGAACGAACGCCAGGACGAAATGCCCGCCTTCGCCCAGACCACGGTCGCGCGGCTCGCCTCCGATCTCGCCGAGCTGCGCGAGCAGGGCTTCAAGCTCGCCGTCATCGATACACCGCCGGCGATCACCGCCGCGATCCAGAGCGTCATCCAGGTCGCCGAGCTGATCGTCATCCCGACCCGCCCGAGCCCGCACGATCTGCGCGCGGTCGGTGCCACCGTCGAGCTGTGCGAGCGTTCAGGCAAGCCATTGCTGTTCGTCGTGAACGCGGCAACCCCGCTTGCCAAGATCACCTACGAAGCCGCGATCGCGCTCTCCCAGCACGGCACGGTCGCCCCGGTCGTGCTCCATCACCGCACCGATTTCGCCGCCTCCATGATCGACGGCCGCACCGTGATGGAAGTCAATCCCAGCTCGAAGTCGGCCAAGGAAGTCGCCGAGCTGTGGGAGTATATCGCGGATCGCCTCGAAAAGAATTTCCGCCGCACCGTGTTCAACGCGCCGCGCGCCGCCGTTCCCGGCATCCCGCAGCGGGCGGCAGCCGGCTTCGGACGCCGGGTGGTCTCCCAATGAGCGGTAGCGCGATGAAAGTACCCGGAACTTTCGCTTCGCTCTCCTCGAGCCTGCTGGCCCGCAAGGGTGGCGCGCGTCCAGCGATGCGGCCAACGATCAGCACCAGCCTCGACGATCTTGGCTGGAACGATATGGGCGATGATCAGCCGGTGGCGGCTGCGCCGGTGCAGGACACGCCGGTCTATCCCGAGCCGCTGAAATATCAGGAAACTATCGCTGAAGAATTCGCCGAGCCGACGCCGGCTGTCACCCGCGAGATTGTCCGGCTGGTTAAGTCCGGCCCGCGGGTCACCCGCCAGCTGGAACCGGCGCTGGGCAAGATCGCCTTCACGCTGCGCCTCGATCACGATCGGCATCTGCGGTTGCGTCTGGCGACCGCCGTTACCAACCGTTCGGCACAGAAGATCGTGACCGACGCGCTCGATGCTTATCTCGATGCGCATCCCGAGCTTGACCAATTGGCGGAGCAGGTTCCGCCGCTCACATCCGACAGCCGCAACTAGCGGACCCATGGGGGTAATGATGAACCGGACCATTCTGAAAATCGCGGCAAGCGCGCTGATCGTCGGCACCGTCGGTATGGCCGCTGCCAACGAGGTCTCGCCCAAGATGATGAAGGCGGCCGCCCAGGCTGCCGATCAGGCGATGGCCGCCATCAAGAAGCATCAGCAGGAAGCCGCCGTGCGCTATGCCGAGCGTGCCGTGCTCTATAATCCGTCGAGCGCCGATCACCGCGCGCTGCTGGGTCAGGCCTATCTCCGCGCCGGCCGCTTCCATTCGGCCGAGACCGCTTTCAATGATGCGCTGCGTTTGGCGCCGGATCATGGACGTGCCGCGCTTGGCCTCGGCCTTGTTCAGGTTGCGCTGGGCAAGAGCGATCAGGCGATGGGCGCGCTGGAGCAGGCCCGTGGCCGCGTGCCCGATGCTGATCTTGGTCTGGCTATCGCGCTGGCGGGGGATCGTGCCGGCGCGCTGGCAATCCTCGAACCGGCGGCCCGCTCCGCCAATGCCACGCCGAAGGTCCGCCAGAATCTGGCGCTCACTTATGCACTGGCCGGTCGCTGGGCCGAGGCGCGCACCACCGCCGCGCAGGATCTCGCCCCCGATCAGGTTACGCAGCGCATGATGGAATGGGCGGCTTTCGCCCGTCCGCGCGGAACCAATGAACAGCTTGCCACCCTGCTCGGCGTCAAGCCGGTGGTGGATGGCGGCATGCCGACCGAACTGGCGCTGCTCGAAGCGCAGCCAACGCCCGCGCCGACCGCCCTTGCCGCCGTCGAACCGCAGCCCGCACCGGTCGTTCAGGAAGCCGCGTCTGCGCCGGTCGCGCCGGAAGTTGCCGCTGCCCCGGTTGCCCAGGAAATCGCTTCCACTCCGGCGGTCGAGGTTCCGGCGCCCGCGCCGGTCGCACCGTCGCTGATCCGTCCTGTCGATATTCCGGCGCCGACGTTCGCCGCTCCTGCCGCTCCGACGGTTGCCAAGTCGGCAAATCCCTATCTGTTAAGCGCATCGGCGGCCAAGCCGGTCGATAGCAAGCCAATGTATGTGAAGCCGGTTCGCGCCAAGCCCGTGGGCGCCACCCCGGTCCGCATTGCTTCGAGCAGCGGCAATTTCGTGGTCCAGCTCGGCGCTTTCTCAAGCGAGGATCGGCTTGAGCGTGGCTGGAACAGCTCGCTGAAACAGGTTTCCTGGCTCAAGGGCTATGCGCCGGTCAGCACCAGCTTCAAGAGCCCGGCCGACGGCCGCTCGCTCTATCGTCTCGCGATCAGCGGCTTTGAAAGCCGCATCGAGGCGGTCAACCTTTGCCGCAAGATCCGCGAGAAGGGCGGCGAATGCTTCGTGCGCGGCAATGCCGGCGATGCGCCGGTGCAGTGGGTGAAGCACATGGCTCCCTCCAAGCAGCAATACGCCTCACGCTGATCCAGTCTCTCCAGTTCGTCACCGAAGGGCGGTCAACCGACGGGTTGGCCGCCCTTTATCGTATGGAGCACCTTGCCCTGCACCGGCAACCCGTCGAACGGTGTGTTGCCGGCGCTGGCGGCCATGTCGTCGCCGACGATGCGCCACGGCCTGTCGGGATCGAACAGGACCAGATCGGCCTCGCTGCCGACCGCCAGCTCGCCGCCGGAGACGGCCAGCAACTCGGCGGGTTTGCGCGAAAGCAGCGTGAAGAGGCGCGGCAGATCGATCACGCCGTCGCGAACCAGCCCAAGCGACAAGGTCAGCAGCGTTTCCGCCCCGGCCATACCGGGAGAGGCATCGGCGAACGGCAGGCGCTTGGCTTCGGGGCCCTGGGGATCATGGCCTGAGCATAACACGTCGATCGTGCCGTCTTTCAGCGCCGCGATCGTCGCCTGCCGGTCGGCTTCATCACGGAGCGGCGGCGACAGCCGGGCAAAGGTACGGAAACTGCCGATCGCGATATCCGACAACAGCAGATAAGCGGGCGAGGTGCCGCAGCTGATCCGGACCCCGCGCTTCTTCGCCGCCCGCACCAGATCGAAGGCGGCACCCGTGCTGAGCTTGCGAAAATGGAGCCGTGCGCCGGTTTCCTCGGCTAGCGCGATATCGCGCGCCACCGCCATCGCCTCGGCGATCGCCGGGGCCGAAGCGAGGCCGAGCCGGGTCGCGGTCTCGCCATTGGTCGCGACCGCCTGGCCGGTCAGCCCGTCATCCTCGGCATGGCTGATCACCAGCAGATCGAGCGATGAGGCATAGGCAAGCAGGCGGTGCATGACACCTGAATCCGCGATCCAGTGCCGCCCGGTCGCGACGGCGGTCGCGCCGGCCGCCTTCATCAGCCCAAGCTCTGCCAGCTCCAGTCCATCAAGGCCACGCGTCGCGGCCGCGATCGGGCTGATCCAGACATGCGGCTTGCCCGCCTGACCGGCGCGCTGGACCAGCGCGGCGTTGTCGAGTGGCGGCGACTGGTCCGGCATCAGCCCGGCGCGGGTGATGCCACCGGCCGCGAAAGCCGGGATGTCGATGCCGAAGGTACCGATATCGACGATGCCGGGCGCGATCAGCAGGCCCTTCGCCTCGATGATCTCCGCATCCACAGGCGTATAGAAACGGCCGATTTCGGCGATCAACCGATCCTGCACCAATATGTCGGCATCGCGAAGCCCGTCCCGCCCGATCACCTTGCCGTTGAGGATGGCCAGCGGCGTCACGACCAGCCCTCCACGCCGCGCCGGCCACGCGTCAGCACGTCGAGGCAGGCCATGCGGACGGCCACACCCATTTCGACCTGCTCGGTGATCGCGGAACGCTCAATGTCGTCGGCGACCGAAGAGGAAATCTCCACGCCCCGGTTCATCGGGCCGGGATGCATCACCAGCGCATCGGGCGCCGCCTTGGCGAGCCGCTCCGGGGTCAGGCCGTAAAGCGCATGATATTCGCGCAGCGAAGGAACGAAGCCGCCCTCCATCCGCTCGCGCTGGAGGCGGAGCATCATCACCACATCGGCGCCGTCGAGCCCGGCCTCGAAATCCGTGAACGGCATGACCCCCAGCCGTTCGATGGCGGCGGGAAGCAGGGTGGGCGGGCCGACAACGCGCACGTCCGCGCCAAGCGAGGTGAGCAGCAGGATATTCGATCGCGCCACCCGGCTGTGGAGCACGTCACCGCAGATAGCGATGGTCAGGCCGGCGATCGCACCCTTGCGGCGCCGGATCGTAAGTGCATCGAGCAACGCCTGCGTGGGGTGTTCGTGTCGGCCATCGCCTGCGTTCAGCACTGGACAATCGACCTTGTCGGCGATGAGTTGGACTGCCCCCGACGCATCGTGGCGGATGACGATCACGTCGGCGTGCATCGCGTTGAGCGTGACAGCCGTGTCGATCAGCGTTTCGCCCTTCTTCACGCTGGATTGGGCGACAGCCATGTTGACGACATCAGCGCCAAGTCGCTTGCCTGCAATCTCGAAGGACAGGAGCGTGCGGGTGCTGTTCTCGAAAAAGGCGTTGATGACGGTCAGGCCCGCCAGCCGGTCATCGTGCTTGGCGGCGAGCCGGTTGAAGCCGATCCATCGCTCCGCCTCGTCGAGCAGCCACATGATCTCGTGCGGCTGGAGGCTAGCGATGCCGATCAGATGGCGATGGGGAAAGGGCGATGCCGTCTGGCGCGGATTCGGGCTGGCGGCGGGATCGATCATTAAAGCGCCGCTCTAGTCGCATGCGGTTCCAAGCTCAAGTGCGCTTGCTGCGACTGCTTGGAGCCTGTTCGTGAACAGGCTTTCACCCCATCGATCAACCGATTCAACGCAAATGCTTACGGCTGTTAACCTCACCCTATTTCCAGCCGGCCATTGAGGTCTCTAGCAAGACGTCACCAAGAGCGGGGATTCGATGTTTTCAGCCTTTCGCGGCCTGTTTGCCGCAACGGTCATTCTTATTGCCTGCGCGGCGCCGGCCTCGGCGCAGAGCTACGGCCGATATTGGCAGTGCGCCCCGTTCGCCCGTGAGATTTCCGGTATCCAGCTGTTCGGCCGCGCTGCGGCGTGGTGGGATCAGGCGGCCGGCCGCTATGATCGCGGCAATGCCCCGCGCGTCGGATCGGTGCTGTCGTTCAAGGCGATGGGCAAGATGCCCGCCGGCCATGTCGCGATGGTGAGCGAGGTGGTAAGCGAGCGCGTGATCCATGTGACCCACGCCAATTGGTCGCCGATCAACGGTCGTCGCGGGCAGGTCGAGGAGAATGTCGAGGTCATCGACGTATCGCCTGCCAATGACTGGACCGAGGTCCGGGTATGGTACGCGCCCCTTGGTGGGCTTGGCACCTCATCCTATGCCACCAACGGCTTCATCTACGCCCAGTCAGAGCGCCTGCAACTCGCCAGCGCGCAATAAGCAGCTTCAGATAATCCCGGTCAGCGCATCGATCGCGCCTTGCAGAATATATGCCGCTGCCATCTTGTCGACCAGCTCTGCGCGACGAGCGCGGCTGGTGTCGGCAATCAGGAGGGTGCGGGTCACCGCATCGGTCGACCAGCGCTCATCCCACAGCAGGATCGGTAGTCCCAGCCCCGCCAGGTTGCGTGCGAAGGCGCGGATCGACTGAGTGCGGGGGCTGTCGCTGCCGTCCATGTTGAGCGGCAGGCCGATTACCAGGCCCACGATCGCCTGGTCCACCATGATCTTGCGCAGGGTTGCAAGGTCCGCCGAGAACCTGGCACGCCGGATCGTCTCGGCGGCGCTGGCAATGGTCCAGCCGGCGTCACAATAAGCGAGGCCAATCGTCTTTGTGCCGACGTCCAGCCCCGCCAGCCGTCCGCCCTGCGGCAGCATATCGCGAAACGCGCGGGCGTCGCTGGTGATCGTCGGACTCGTGATCATTTTCCGAGGAAATTCCGGGTGCGCGCTTCTGCATCGGCGCGGATGTTGGCCCAGAACATCGCGTAATCGAACACGTGATAGTTGTTGCCGGGCAGGATGAAGGAGCCATATCCTGATGGCGGTGGCCCGATATTGAGCCAGCCATCCGGGGTGCAGCGCGCGCCGATGCGGCCGCGCTCGATTTCGGCATCCTTGAGGCCCGTATTCGGTATCAGCGAACCCCGATTGGCCGAAGGCAGGGCGGCGCTGCCGGGCGCGCCGGTGAGCGGGTTGATGCACAGCATCGGGCTGCCGCGTCGCGGCTTGCCGTCGAAACCTGTGCTTCGGTTGTAGATGTCGAGCACCTGATGCGGATCGGCGGGATTGGCGAAGCTCTGCCAGGACAGAATGCAGCCGGTCTCTCCCGGCGCCTGGCAGGCGGGAAGGCCCAACGCCGGCAAATCGTGGCTGATCGAGATCGGCCAGCCGACCACATAGGCTGCGATGATCCGTCTCGCGACTGGTGTACCGGCCACCCGCCGGGTCAGCAGGTGCATAAGATGGAGCGCGCCCTGGCTGTGGCCCGCCAGGATGATCGGCTGCGATCTGGGAATTGCCGCCAGAAAGGCGTCGAAGGCCCGCTCCACATCGGTGTAGGCGAAGGCAATCGCCTTTTCGGCGTCATCATTTCCGCCGGTGGAGGGCAGGAAGCTGCCAAGCACCGCTTGCCGGTAGCGTGGTGCCCAGATCGCGCCGACATTGTTGAAGGCGCTGGCCTGGCTCATTGCGAACAGGCGCTGGCGCTCGGCCGCCTCGGGGTCATCGAAGGGAGCATTCCAGCGGTCGCGGCCCAGATAGGTGGTCGGCGGCACGTAAAATACCGCTGCCTCTGGCTTGGCGGCGGGCGCGAACCCCCTGGGTGTCCAGCGCGACGGATCGTCGAGCAGACCCGGTCGCGAAACCCAGGCGTTTGGCTGGTTATAATCCGGCGCTGTGTCCGGCGGGGGGAGCTTGAAGGGCCCTCCGGGCACGAATGCCACGCGCATCAGCTGATCTTGAAAGATATTCCAGCCTATGGCGGCGGCTAAAGTCAGCATGATAAGTCCCGCAATTACATATAAAAAACGTCGGGCCAGCAACATGCTCTCCTGTGTTGCACTGCAACATAAAATTATGGCTAAGGCAAGTGCGTAGCGGACAATCGTCAAACCGTCGATGAACAAGGCCGTGCTTGATACCGGGTTCCCGCGATGCTAGCCGCCACCGATCCCGAAATATCCAGCAGGATGCCATGTCAGTCGACAGCGCCACCGTCCGTAAGATCGCGAGTCTCGCCCGCATCGCCGTCAGCGATGCCGAGGCTGAGGCCCTCGCCCCCGAACTGAGCAAGATCCTGGGGCTGGTCGAGCAACTGCGCGAGGTGGATACCAGTGGCGTCGCGCCGCTAGCGGCGGTGATTCCCAACCATTTGCGCCTGCGCGACGATGTGGTGACAGACGGGAATGTCCGTGACCGTGTTCTCAAGAACGCGCCTCAGGCCGAACACGGCTTCTTTGCCGTGCCGAAGGTGATCGAATAGTGAGTGATTTGACTGATTTCACCGTTGCGCAGCTCCGCGACGGCTTCCGCAAGGGCGATTTTTCGGCGCGCGAGGCGGCGGACGCGTTCATCGGCGCGGTTGAGGCCGGGCGGGTGCTTAATGCGTTCATCGTCGAGACACCCGAGCACGCCATCGCCGCCGCCGAAGCGGCCGATCGCGGGAGGGCCAGCGGCGAGTTCGGCGCGCTTTCCGGCGTTCCGCTGGGCATCAAGGATCTGTTCTGCACTGAAGGCTATCAGACCACCGCCGCCAGTCACATCCTCGAAGGCTTCAAGCCGACCTACGAATCCACCGTCACCGCCAGGCTGTTTGGGGCCGGAGCAGGGATGCTCGGCAAGCTCAACATGGATCAGTTCGCGATGGGCTCGTCCAACGAGACCAGCGCATTCGGCAATGTGATCTCGCCCTGGCGGCGCAGGGATGGCGGCAACGCCGCGCTCGCGCCCGGCGGCTCGTCAGGCGGCTCTTCGGCGGCGATCGCGGCGCGACTGGTGCCCGCCGCCACTGGCACCGACACCGGCGGCTCGATCCGCCAGCCCGCTGCCTTCACCGGCATTTCGGGGATCAAGCCAACCTATGGCCGCTGCTCGCGCTGGGGCATCGTTGCGTTCGCGTCCTCGCTCGACCAGGCCGGGCCGATGGCGCGCGACGTGCGTGATTGCGCGCTGCTGCTTGAGGTGATGAGCGGATTCGATCCCAAGGATTCGACCTCGCTCGATATTCCGGTGCCAAAGTGGGAGGCAGGATTATCAAGTGATCTCAAGGGCAAACGGGTCGGCATTCCCAAGGAATATCGGGTTGATGGCATGCCGGAGGAGATCGAGGCGCTCTGGCAGCAGGGCATCGCGTGGATGAAGGATGCCGGCGCCGAGATCGTCGATGTCTCGCTGCCCCACACCAAATATGCCCTCCCGGCTTATTACATCATCGCCCCGGCGGAGGCGTCGTCGAACCTAGCCCGCTATGATGGCGTCCGCTACGGCCAGCGCGAACTGCCCGACGGGGCTGGCCTGCAGGACATGTACGCCGCCACCCGTGCCGCTGGCTTCGGCGCCGAAGTCAAGCGCCGGATCATGATCGGCACCTATGTGCTCTCCGCCGGCTATTATGATGCCTATTACACTCAGGCGCAGAAGGTGCGGGCGCTGATCGTCCGCGATTTCGAGCAGGCCTGGGAGAGATGCGACCTGCTGCTGACGCCTACCGCGCCGTCAGCCGCCTTCGCGCTGGGCGAAAAACAGGCCGATCCGATCGCGATGTACCTGAACGACGTCTTCACCGTCCCGGCCTCGCTCGCGGGCCTGCCCGGCATGTCGGTTCCCGCCGGACTGGACGCTCACGGCTTGCCGCTCGGTCTCCAGATCATCGGCAAGCCGCTCGACGAGCAGGGCGTGCTGAACGCCGGCCTCGCGATCGAGGAACGGGCTGGTTTCACGGCGCGTGCGGAAAGGTGGTGGTAAGATGAGCGATTATCGCATCCAGGGCGCCACCGGCGATTGGGAAGTTGTTATCGGGCTTGAAGTTCACGCGCAAGTGACTTCAAATGCAAAGCTTTTCTCAGGCGCATCGACCAAATTCGGCGCGGAACCCAATCAGAATGTCAGCCTCGTCGATGCCGCGATGCCCGGCATGCTGCCGGTGCCGAACCGGGAGTGCATCCGTCAGGCGGTCCGCACCGGCATGGCGATCGATGCCCAGATCAACACATGGTCGCGGTTCGACCGGAAGAATTATTTCTACGCCGATCTGCCGCAGGGTTACCAGATCAGCCAGCTTTATCATCCACTGGTCGGCGAGGGCGCGATCACCCTCGATGCCGATGAGAAGACCGGCATAACCGAGCCCAAGCGGATCGGCATCGAGCGCATCCATGTCGAGCAGGATGCGGGCAAGCTGATGCACGATCAGCATCCGACCCGTTCCTATGTCGATCTCAATCGCTGTGGTGTTGCGCTGATGGAAATCGTCTCGCAGCCGGATATGACTTCTCCTGCAGAAGCAGGGGCTTATCTTCGGAAACTAAGATCGATTCTCCGCTATGTCGGTTCGTGCGACGGCAACATGGAGGAAGGCTCGATGCGCGCCGACGTCAATGTCAGCGTGCGCAAAGCAGGGCAGCCGCTCGGCACCCGCACCGAAACCAAGAACGTCAATTCGGTTCGCTTCGTCATGCAGGCGATCGAGCATGAGGCCAATCGTCAGGTCGACGTGCTCGAAAGCGGCGGCAGGATCGTCCAGGAAACCCGCCTGTTCGATCCGGACAAGGGCGAGACCCGCTCGATGCGCTCCAAGGAGGATGCGCACGACTATCGCTATTTCCCGGATCCGGATTTGCTGCCGCTGGAACTGGACGAGGCCTTCCTCGACGAATGCCGCGCGAGCCTGCCCGAGCTGCCCGACGCCAAGCGCGCGCGCTACACTGGTTCGCTCGGCATCTCGGCCTATGCCGCCTCGGTGATCACCGCCGATGTCGAGACCGCGCGCTGGTTCGAGGCGCTGCTCGCCGCCGGGGCCGATCCCAAAGCCGGCGCGAACTGGCTGACCTCGGAGCTTTTCGGAGCGCTCAACCGGCTCGGCAAGGAGATCAGCGACAGCCCCGTAAGCCCCGAGCAGGGCGCGCAGTTGCTCGGTCTCGTCGCGGACGGCACGCTCTCCGGCAGTCTCGCCAAGCAGGTGTTCGAGATCATGCTGGAGACCGGCGATGATCCCGCCAGCATCGTCGAGGAACGCGGCATGAAGCAGACCTCCGACACCGGCGCGATCGACGCCGTGATCGCCGAGGTGCTCGCCGCCAACGCCGACAAGGTCGCCGAATATCGCAGCGGCAAGGACAAGCTGTTCGGTTTCTTCGTCGGCCAGACGATGAAGGCGATGGCCGGAAAGGCCAACCCGGGCGTGGTCAACGATTTGCTGAAAAAGGCGCTGGACGGCTGAGCATCGCGGGTCACTTTTCGTTCATGCCCGGCATGTCATCGCGTCATCATCGATCACAGCGAAAGGCTGCTGCCATGCGATTCGTTCTCCTCCTGGCCGCTGCGCTCGCGCTTCCTGGCTGCGTGCGCACCGTCGGCACGATCGTGACCGCGCCGGTGAAGGCGGTCAGCCAGGGGGCCGACTGGGCCACGACCAGCCAGGACGAGGCCGACCGCAACCGCGGCCGCAAGATCCGCAAGCAGGAAGAACGGGAGGCGAAGGAAAGGCGGCGGTGGGAGCGGGAACAGGCGAATGAACAGCGGGAATCCTATTGACGGCTTCCAACGATGTTTTGAAAGGCCCGCGTTGACGGTGAACGTAAACGGGGTGGGCTAACGTGCTGGGCATGCTGTTGCTTGTGGCGGCC
>Ga0065707_10081792_pt1 | contig 40444 bp, 50 predicted proteins | sample SwiRhicommuniRL3_FD_59094 | JGI IMG/M metagenome (GOLD analysis project Ga0065707, IMG submission 59094) | Switchgrass rhizosphere bacterial communities from Rose Lake, Michigan, USA - RL3 v2 (version 2) | ecosystem: Host-associated > Plants > Roots > Rhizosphere > Soil | place: East Lansing...
CACCGCGCCGGCAGCGCCCGAGCCCAGCTTCCGCGAGCGGATGCGGGCGCGCGACCTCGATCTCGGGCCGCCGGCCAACGATCCCGAGCCTTTCGCGGCGGGCGAGCAGATGGGGATGTTCGGATGAGCGACCTTTTCATGCGGCGATCGGCGGTGATCAGCCCGTGCGGGCTTTATCGGTACGAACTGCGGCGGGTGTGGGACGATTCCCTGCCGGTGCTCGTCGTCTGCATGCTCAATCCATCGACGGCCAATCATGAGCGCGAGGATCCGACGCTGCTCGCGCTGATCCATTTCGCCAGGCTGTGGGGCTATGGCGCGCTGCTGATCGTCAATCTCTATGCGTTTCGCTCGCCCTCGCCTGATGTGATGATGAAGGCCGGCCATGCTGTGGGGCCGGACAACGGCCTGCATATGACGAACGCGTTGGTGATCGCCAATAATCGCGGAAGAGGGCAGCTGCTTGCTGCCTGGGGCAATGGCGGCAAAATCGATTTCGGCCATGGCGACCGAGAGGCCTGGTTCAAGGCGCGGGCTCGTAACAACATGCTCGATCTGATCTGTCTCGGCACGACCGCCGATGGCAGTCCGAAGCACCCGATGGCGCGCGGCAAGCATTTCATCCCGCGCGATCAGCAGCCGATCCTCTGGCGGGAGAGGCTCGCCGCATGAGCATTCTGCCTTTCAAGCCCATTAAAGCGGAAGTGCCGGATCAGCACGTTGAGGTTGGTCGTTGGTATCTGGCGAGTTACGGCTTTTCCCATGTTAGCGGGCGCTGTGTCGCGATCCTTCCGGATGGGCTTCTCTTATCCTTTCGCTGGGGCGGCCCATTTCGTGAAAGAAAGTTCGTTGGCTGGCATTCGATCCATGGCGAGGTGCCCGATCCACGCTGGTTCTCGAGGTTTCGTCGATGAACACGTCGGGGGGCGATCAGGGTAAGGCGGAGCGGCTCAAGGCGCTGATCGAGCGGCATGAGCATATCGACGATCAGATCGCGGACCTGCGCGTCGATCGGCGGGATATCCGCGCGGAGATGAAGGAGGCCGACCTCGATCTCGCGACCATCGACATGGTGCTGAAGCGGCGGCGGAAGGATCCGCATGAGGTGATCGAGGCCGACCAGCTGCTCGAGAGCTATGAGATCGCGCTCGGCTGCGGCGCCGCGGCCGCCGGGGTGCTGACAGCCTCGCGCGGGGCAGACGGCATGTTCGAGGTGAAGATGGTGGTTGGCCCTGCCGCCGTTGAGGAACCCAAGCTCACCCAGAAACGCAAGGCGCGGAAGGCGGCGGTGCTGCTGGCCGAGCTCAGCCGGCGCGCCCGCGAAGCCTAAGCAAGTAAAACACAAGTAAAAAGAAGATAAATTTCGTGACGTGTCCTAATTCAGAAGTACCGCCGTGTCCTTTGAAATGATCCCTGTTCCCGAGCGCGACCCGCTCAGCATGGTGTGGCTTGACACCAACGACCTCGGCAATGCCGAGCGGCTGGTGCGGCTTGCGCGCGGGCTGCTGCTGTGGGTCGAGGAGATCGGCTGGGTCGGCTATGACGGCAAGCGCTGGTCTGCCCGTGACGGGGCGCGGATGGCGGCGCGGCTCGCGCATGAGGTGGCCCGCCATGTCGATGCCGAGGCCAATGCGCTCGACGAGGTCTGCGAGGATGCCGCGAAGCTCAAGACCGCCTTTGGCTGGAACGTGCCGATCGAGGTTGCCGGCGAGCGGGTGACGGCCTTGCGCAAGCATGCGATCCGCAGCGGCAATTCGGCCGCGACCAAGGCGATGCTCGAGCAGGCGCGCACGCTGCTGCCGGCCTATCGCGAGGAATTCGATACCGATCCCTATGCGATCAACCTGCAGAACGGGACGCTGCGGTTCGTGAAGGGCGTGGGTGGGTGGACGGTCGCGCTCGGCGTGCATGAGCCCGAGGACCGCTTCATGCAGATCGCCAATTTCAGCTATGATCCCAAGGCGACGGCGCCGGACTGGATCGAGCGCATGGTGCTGGTGCAGCCCGAGGACGATCAGCGCGGCAAGCTGCAGCAGATTTACGGCTATTGCCTGACCGGGCTGACCAGCGAGCAGAAGTTCTTCCTTTATCAGGGGCGCGGCGGCGACGGCAAATCGCTGACCAATGCGGTGATCGCCGAATGCCTGGGCGATTATCACCGCCACGCCCAGGTCGAGAGCTTTCTGGAAGGGGGCAGCCGATCGGGCAGCGACCATTCGAGCGACATGGCGCGCCTGCAGGGCGATATCCGCATGGTCACCTGCGACGAGCCGAAGCGCAACAGCGCGTTCAACGGCACCCGGATCAAGCAGATCACCGGCGGCAAGGTGACGTGCCGGCCGCTGGGCAAGGTCGAGATCGAATACAGCCCGCACTGGAAGCTGATCATGGAGTGCAACCCGCTGCCGGCGGTGCCGACCGACGATGACGGTTTCTGGCGGCGCTGCGACCTCAATCCGTGGCCGTACCAGTTCGACAAGGGCGGCGAGAAGAGCGAGCCGTTCGAGATCCTGGTCGAGCGCTTCGTGGCGCAGGGGTCCGGCATCCTCAACTGGATGATCGACGGCGCGCTGACCTGGCTCGCCACGCGGCGGCTGCCGCCATCGCGCGCATCCGCCGAGGCGGTCGACAATTATCGCCAGTCCTCGAGCCCGATCGGCGAGTGGCTGGCCGAATGCTGCGAGGTGACCGATCGCGGCGCGATGGAGCCGGCGCGGCCGCTCTACAATCATTTCAAGGCGTGGTGCGAGAAGACCGGCGCTGGCGGCGACAAGCCGCCGACCGAGACGATGTTCGGCCGCGCGCTGCGCGATCGGCAGATCCTGGTCGTGAAGGACGCCAGGACCGGCAACCGCATGCGCAAGGGCATCCGGCTGAAGCTCGACGGGCCGTTCCGCGATCTCGGCTCTTCAACGGGCGATGCGGGGGGTGGCGGGTCAAGCGTCGCCGGCGCAGCCGGCCCGGCAAGTTCTGGGGGCGCGCAAGATCCGGGTGGCGATTTGTGGAAGGCCGAGCGGGATGATGATGATTTTGTCGCGTTCTGAGGGACCACAACATCTGGTTACGGAGGGTTACGGAGGGTTGCCCCGAACCCTCCGTAGCTTTGAAGAAAGGGCGCGCATTTCCGGCGTGATCGGGGTCGGCGCGGCGGTGATGATGATGGGCCTCGGGATCGCGGCGGCCGTTGCCGGAGGGTTTTACGGTGGGTCTGGCGGCGGACCATCCGGAACGCAAGTCGCTGGATTTGTTCGTTTTACGGAGGGTTACGGATAGTTCGGCGGGTTTGATGGCAGGTCGAGCATGAGGCGGGCGCAGCGGGCGCACGCGCGGAGCGACTGTGTATACCCTCCTACCCTCCGTAAGGATTTGAGGATCTAGATATGGTTGAAGAGAAGAGAGAGGTTACGAAGTTACCGACCCGGTCGGCGCGGGGCGTGCCAAGGCAGCGGCGCGGGCGGCCCAGCCGGGTGAGCGAGGCGGCGGCGATCGCGATGTCACCGGCGCCGCGCCTCGTCGAGCGGCCTCCGCTGTGGACCTTCGCGATCGTCGAGCAATGGATGATCGATGCGGTGCGCAGCTGGTGGCGGCATGATCGCAGCGGCGGCGGCTCGCCCTTCGCCTCCGACGGGCCATGGAACCTGATCGTCGCCGAATGGGGCGACTGGGGCGCCCATGAGCGGGAAGAGGAAGACGAGGCCGAGGTGCGGCCGCCGCTCTCCCGCGATCAGATCGCCTGCATGCAGGAAGCGACGGAGTGGATCCTGCTGGTGCCCGAGGCCGACCGGCGCGTGCTGTGCATGGCGCTGCGTCACTATGCGATGGGGAAGGAGGAGCCCGACTGGAAGCGGATGCTGCGGCCGCTGGGCGTGAAGCGCGGGGCGCATGGGCTCAAGCGGCGGTACACGCAGGCGGTCACGGCGATCTGCACGTGGCTGAATGGCGAGGTGCTGGTGCAGGGTGGCGGAAATCCGGCCTAGAATATGTCAATATGAAATAGTTTCGCAGGCTCGAATTTTAAGGGTGCCATTCTAGGGCATCTGGTGCGTATCTATCGCTACTCTTGGGCGAGGCGTTCGCGCCGGGCCTCGGGGTGGCCTTAGGGCATCCTCTCCCTTCGACTTCGCAGCGCCCGTCACGGTCCCCGGATCGCGGCGGGCGCTGCGCTTTCACGGACATATCCATGGCTCGGCTCAAGACGATGCCGGCGCGGCTGGGCTCGGCACCGGCACGGGTGCGGGCGGCGCCCAAGGTGGCCGACGCGCTCTACCTCTCGCCCGAGTGGCGCAAGCTGATGGCGGTGATCATCGCCGAGCGTGGGCGCCGATGTGAGGATTGCGGCGCTCAGGGCGTGCGGGTGTTCGGTGATCACATCATTGAGGTGCGGGACGGTGGGGCGTCGCTCGACAAGCGCAATGTCAGGCTGCGGTGCGGCTCCTGTCACCAGGCGAAGACCGCGAAGGCGCGAGCAGAGCGGGCGGCAGGGCGGACGTACCGCGAGGGGTGAGGCTGAGAGGCCGGGGGGGGTAGGTCAAAGTCTGGAGCGGCCATGCCCGTATAACCGCGCCGGTACCCATTTGGAGATTTTTTTTGGTGGCCGTGAATTTCGACCTGTTCGGTGACCCGATCCCGGAGCCGCGCGACGGGCCGGGGCGGCCGGAGCATGTGTGGACGCTAGAAAACTCGAACAAAATCAACCTCTTGTTTGCGACCGGGCATGAGATTGGCGACGCCGCCAAGGCGCTGAGCATTTCCCAGCCGACGTTGAGGAAGCATTATTTAAAAGAGGTCGAGCAGTGGCGGGTCGCCCGGCTGAAGCTGAAGGCGCGGCAACTGCAATATCTCAACGACGAGGCGGGCAAGGGCAATGTCGCCGCGATCAAGGAGTTGCTCAAGGCGATGGAGAAAGGCGAGCTCGCCCAGTTGGCGGCGCGTTTCTCCGATCGCGGCCGTGAGGTGAAGAAACCAAAACCCGGCAAGAAGGAGCAGCAGCGCGAGGCGGCCCGCCAGGTCGGCGGAAAATACGCCGTGCCGGAACCTCCGCTGGTCCAGTGACATGCAGTGGTCGACCGCGTGCCTCGACTGGAAGGATCGGATTGTCCAGCGGCGTTCGCTGATTCCGTTCGATCCCCTGTTTCCGGACGAGGCGGCGGCGGCGCTGACGGTGTTCAAGTCGCTCCGGATTGTTGATCTGCCCGGCATGCCGACTTTCGGCGAGGTCAGCGATCAATGGGTGTTCGATTTCGTCGCGGCGATATTCGGGGCTTATGATGCCCGCACCGGCCGCAGGCTGATCAACGAGTTCATGCTGCTGATCAGCAAGAAGAACACGAAATCGACGATCGCGGCCGGGATCATGATGACCGCGCTGCTCCGCAACTGGCGGCATTCGGCGGAGCTTCTGATCCTGGCGCCGACGATCGAGGTGGCCAATAACAGCTTCGTGCCGGCGCGCGGCATGGTGCGAAACGACCCCGAGCTCGACGCGCTGCTGCATGTGATCGACAATCAACGGATCATCAAGCACCGCACGACCGAGGCCGAGCTCAAGATCGTCGCCGCCGATGCTGACACAGTGGCAGGCAAGAAGGCGGCGTTCGTGCTGCGCGACGAATTGTGGAGGTTCGGCAAGAAGGCGAATGCCGGCGCGATGTTCGGGGAAGCAACCGGCGGCCAGGTGAGCCGCCATGAAGGCTTCACGATCGACCTGACGACGCATAGCGACGAGCCGCCGGCCGGGGTGTTCAAGACGCGCCTCGAATATGCCCGTGATGTGCGCGACGGCGTGATCGAGGACAAGCGGTTTCTGCCGGTGCTCTACGAGTTTCCGGAGGAGATGATCGAGGCGGAAGCCTATCTCGATCCTGATAATTTCTACGTCACCAATCCAAACCTCGGCCGTTCTGTCGATGCGGACTGGCTGAAGCGGGAGCTCGGCAAGGCGATGCGCGGCGACGGCGAGGAGGACAAGCAGGTCTTCCTTGCCAAACACCTGAACGTCGAGATCGGGCTTCGGCTGCGGCGGGACCGCTGGCGCGGCGCCGACTTCTGGCAGGACGCGGCATTCAAACCGCTCCGCGAGCTCGATCATTTGCTCGATCGGTCCGAGGTCGTGGTGATCGGGATCGATGGCGGTGGTCTCGACGATCTGGCGGGTTTCTGTGTGGTCGGGCGGGATCGGCGCACCAAGGCATGGCTCTATTGGTGCCACGCCTTCGCCCATCGCAAGGTGCTGCAGCTGCGCAAGGAGATTGCGCCCTTGCTGCTCGGGTTCGAGAAGGACGGGGACCTGACGTTCTGGGGCGATGAGCATGCCGCCCCATCCAATGTGGTGAAGCTGCTCGACGATGAGGGTGATGACGACGCGCCGCGCCATGGCACGGATGAGGATATCGCGGCGATGGTCGCGCTGTGTACGCGGGTGCGGGATTCCGGGCTGCTGCCGGCGGATCATGCGATCGGCACCGATCCGGCCGGCATCGGCGCGCTGATCGACGCACTGGAGGGTGCCGGTTTCACGCTTTCGGACGGCAACAAGGGCGATATCGCCGCCGTCAGTCAGGGCGCGGTCAGCATGTTTTCGGCGATCAACACGCTGGAACGAAAACTGGAGGCCGGCACGGCGGCGCACGGCGGCACCGACATGATGAACTGGTGCGTCGGCAATGCCAAGGCGGAGCAGCGGGGGAACAGCGTGATCATCACCAAGCAGGCAGCAGGCCGCGCCAAGATCGACCCGCTGATCGCGGCGCTGGTGGCGACGAAGCTGATGGAGCGCAATCCGGAGGCGGCGCGCGCGATCGATGTCATGGCCATGATCGGCTGAGGAGTTTTGCAATGGAAGTGATCCAGAAAGCCACCGCGCGAGCGGCGGGCGCGAACCCGCTTGAGTATGTCATGTCGGACGCGACGATCGATCGTTATGGCGACGTGATCGAGCCTGATGGCTGGAACCTCAAGAATTTCCGCAACAATCCGGTCGCGCTGTTCGGGCATGACAGCCGCTTTCCGATCGGCTTCTGGAAGAATGTTCGGGTTGCCGACGGCGCCCTGCGCGGCGAACTGGAGTTGTTGCCGGAGGGCCGTTCGGAACGTGTCGACGAGATCCGCGCGTTCGTTGAGAGCGGAATCCTGCGCGCCGTGTCGGTCGGCTTCCAGCCGCTGTCATCGGAACCGCTTGACGGATCGAAAAGCGGCGGGCGACGCTATACCAAGGCCGAGCTTGTCGAATGCTCACTGGTCAGCGTCCCGGCCAATCCCAACGCGCTCCAGATCGCGAAGGAGCTCAACCTATCCAGCACCGCGCGGCAACTGATCTTCGGCAAGTCCGCCGATGAAGATCGTACGACCGCGCTGCGGACCACCGGCGAGCACGCCGCAACCTCACCCTATACGGGGACACGAACAATGAATCTTACCCTCACCCAGCGCATCGAGAATGCGCAGGCGGACCTCGTTCGCGACAAGGATGCGCTGACCGCACACCTCGCCGAAGACAATGCGGACCCGATCGTCACCGATGAACTCAGTGCACGGGTCGAGCAGAAAGAGGCTGGACTGGCCGCCTTGAAGCGCGCGGAGACCGCGCTTGCGACGAAGACTACGACGGTTTCGGCCAAGGACGAAGCTGAACAGCAGCGCCGCCCCTTCGCCGCACCCGCCAAGAAGATTGATCCGAAGGATTATGTCTATCGGGCGGGCGTCGTCAGCCTGATCAGCAAGATCCAGGCGCGCCCCAAGGCCGATGTCCTGCGCGACATTTATGGCGAGGACGAGTTGACGCGCGTCGTGTTCGATGTGGTGACCAAGGCGGCGACCGCGCCCGCCACAACGACCACCACGGGCTGGGCGGCTGAGTTGGTGCAGACTGCGATCGGTGATTTCATCGAATCGCTGATGCCCAATTCGATCTATCCCAGCCTTTCGACCAAGGGCGGCCGGTTCAGTTTTGGCCGCAACGGTATCGTCTCGCTGCCGAGCCGGGCCGCGACCCCGGCTGTCGCGGGTTCGTTCGTTGGGCAGGGATCGCCGATCCCCGTCCGGCAGGCAGCATTCGCCGCCACCACGCTGACGCCGAAGAAGATGGCGGTTATCACCACCTTCACCCGTGAGATCGCTGAACACTCGATCCCCTCGATCGAGCAGATCCTGCGGCAGGCGATCCAGGAGGATACGGCGGTTGCGATTGACACCGTGCTGCTCGACGCGACGGCGGCCTCGACGATCCGCCCGGCGGGCCTGCGTAACGGCGTCACGGTCACCACGGCGACGTCGGGCGGCGGTTTTGCGGCCCTGGTCGGCGACCTCAAGGCCCTGATCGGCGCGCTGATCAGCGGCAGCAACGGCCAGCTCCGCTCGCCGGTGTGGCTGATGAACCCGATCCAGGTGCTTGCGGCAAGCGTGACGCAGAATGCCGGCGGCGACTTCCCGTTCAAGGAGGAAATCGCCAACGGCACGCTGCTCGGCTATCCGATCATCGCGTCCAGCACGGTGACCGCGGGCATGGTGTTCCTGGTCGACGCGGCCGACTTCTTCAGTGCCACCGGGGACGATCCTCGCTTCGACCTGTCGGATCAGGCCACGCTCCACATGGAGGATACGACGCCGCTGGCGATCGGCACCGCCGGTTCGCCCAACACGGTCGCGGCGCCGGTGCGCTCGCTGTTCCAGACGGACAGCATCGCGCTCCGGATGATCCTCGACATGAACTGGGCGCTGCGCCGCACTGGCACCGTCGCCTGGACCCAGAGCGTCACCTGGTAAGGCATCGGCCCGCCGTCTGACGGGCCGGTTCCTGATCGATGACAAGGACGGCCTGCCGAGTCTCGGCGGGCCGTTTCCATTTGCCACCCGTCATCAAGGAGTAGTTGGATGACCGAGAAGACATTGGAGCAGCAGCTGGCAGAGGCCAAGGCTGCGCAGGACAAGGCCGAAAAGGAGCTTGAAGCGGAGAAAGCAGCTCACGCCAAGACGTCAGCTGCGCTCGACAAGGCGAGCCCGAAGGAAGCTGAAGACGAGGATCTGACCCCGACCCCGACGCAGGCCGAGATCGATGCCGCCAAGCTCGGGCTGGAGCCTGAAAAAACCGGCAAGTACAAGACGCGCTGAGCGGCGATCAATGGGCCTTCTCGCCAAAACCCTGTCGTTCCTTGGCATCAAGGGGAGCGAGGGTGCGTACCGGGAAGGCCCCTATTATCTGCCGGTGACGGGTGGATGGCTTTCGGCCGACGCCGGGAAATACGCCAATTGGTGGCAGCTTGGGCACAACCCGGAGGCGACGTCACGCACGGCGATCGTGGAGGCGTGCGTCTCGGCCTATGCGCAGACGGTAGCGATGTGCCCCGGCAATCATTGGCGCTGGACGGCAGAGAAGGGCCGCGAGCGGGTGATCAATTCAGCGATCGTCCGCATCCTGCGCAATCCCAACGATTATCAGTCGATTTCCGATTTCCTGCTCAACGCGGCCCGGCACCTGATGTTCGAAGGGAACGCCTATGCACTGGTGCTGCGCAACAATCGCTACGAGCCGGAGCAGTTGCATCTGATGGACCCGCGCCTTTCCGGCGCGCAGCTCACTGAGACCGGCGAGATCTTCTATCACCTCAAGGGGAACCCGATCGTTGACCGGCGGATCGGATCGAATCTGATCGTGCCGGCGCGTGACGTGTTGCACCTCCGGCTGCACACGCCGCGCCACCCGCTGATCGGGGAGACGCCGCTAGTGGCCGCTGCGCTACAGATGGCGGCAGGGAACTCCGCACTGCAGCATGAAATCAATTTCCGGCTCAACCAGGCCCGTCCGTCCTTCCTGCTTTCTACTGACCAGGTGCTCGATAAGGAGAAGGTCGAGGTGCTGCGCGAGCTCTGGAACGAGCAGGCGAAGGGTATGAATGCTGGCGGCACGCCGATCTTGACCGCCGGCCTCAAGGCCCAACAGATCGGCATCAGCGCGAAGGATTCGCAGCTGGCCGATCTCCTCAAGCTCAGCGATCAGGCGATCGCGCATGTGTTCCGCATCCCGTTGCAGGTGCTTGGCACCGGAGACACTCCCTACGCCTCGACCGAGGCGCTGATGTCCTCCTGGCGCGCGGGCGGCCTCGGCTTCCTGCTCAATCATATCGAGGAGGCGATCGGCCTGCTGTTCAAGCTCTCGGGACAGCCCAGCGAATATATCGAATTCGATACCAGCGCGCTGCTCCGCTCGGCGTTCAAGGAGCGGGTCGAGGGATGGTCGGTTGGCGTCAAGGCTGGGATTTTCGACCGCAATACCGCACGGCAGGATTTCGAGCTGGCGCCTGTCGAATATGGCGACGAGCCCTGGGTGCAGCAGCAGGATATCCCGCTGAGCGTCGCCGGCGAGTTGGCGAAAAATCCGCCGAAGCCTGCACCGGCAGCCGAGCCACCCGCTCCAGCCAATGATCCCGAGGCCAAGGCCGCGATCTATGAGAAACATCTGAGGGAGGCGCTTCGTGGATGATGCGAAAGCCATCGCCGCCGCGACCGCGATCGTCGTCCGCGAGACGGTGGCGGCTGCGCTTGAACCGATCCTGGCGCGCCTTGCCGTACTCGAAGCGCGACAACTTGAGCGCGGCGAGAAGGGAGAACGTGGCGACCCCGGCGAAAAGGGCGAGCGCGGAGAGGCCGGGGAGCGTGGCGAGAGGGGAGAGGATGGAGCGAGCGTCGATCTCGCTTGGCTGACCGATACGGTCCAAAGCATGGTTTCCGAAGCGGTCGAGGCTGCTGTCAAGGCACTGCCGGCACCCGAGCGCGGGGAACGCGGTGAGACCGGACAAACCGGAGAGCAAGGCGAACGGGGTGCCGATGGCGTGGGCCTTGCCGACGCTGTGATCGATCGGGCCGGCGAGTTGGTACTGACCATGACCGATGGAGGCATGCGCCGCCTCGGCGTGGTGGTCGGCCGCGACGGTGAGAATGGGCGCGACGGGGAAGACGGCCGCGATGGGCGTGATGTCGAGGATATCGTCGTCACTCAAGATGGCGCGACCGTGGAGTTCGGATTTACCGTAGGCGAGGCGCGGTCGGTGTTCGAAATCGAGCTGCCCGTGGGTCCGCCTGGCGAGACACCCTATGTCGGCGAGGCGCGCGGCCTGTTTGATCCTGAGGCGACTTATCGCGCGCTCGATGTCGTCAGCTTCAACGGCTGCGAGTGGCGCGCCCGATGCGACAATCCCGGCACTCTTCCCGGTGAAGGCTGGATGCTCTCGGCGGGCAGGGGCAAGCGAGGCGAGAAGGGTGAGCGCGGGGATCGCGGTGGTGTCGGCCTGCCTGGGCCGTCGCTCGTCACCGGCTATGTCAAGGATATGGCGCTGACCCTCGTTCGTGAGGATGGACAGGAAACGCAGGTCGATCTGTACGATTTCGCCGAGACAATCCGGCGGGTGGCCGCCCCATGAAAACCACGGCATTCGCCAATGAGATGCTCGCGCTGCTGTACCAGGGTGCGGCGATCTCGGAGCTTGCCCAGAACGCGGCATCGTCGCCGCTGGGCAGTCTCTGGATGGCGCTGCATACCGCCGATCCCGGCGAGGCCGGGGATCAGACGACGTCGGAAGGCCCGTTCGCGCGCGTCGCGGTGGCGCGTAGTGGTTCGGGCTGGGCGGTGGCGAGCAAGGGCGTGTCGCCCGTCGCCGATGTATCCTTCGCCAACAATGCGAGCGGCGCGACGGTCACGATTACGCATGTCTCAATCGGCATGGCCTCGGGCGGCGCGAGCAAGATCATTCATCGCGGGACGCTCAAGAATCCGCTGGTGATCGCGGTCGGCGATAATCCGGTGATCTACAAGCAATCGGTGATCTACGAGGACGGTACCATCCCGCTGATCGTCGCGCCCGATCCGACCTTTCCATCGGGTGGCATCTCGGGCCTCACCATTGCCTCGATCTACAATGTGCCGACCGGGATCACGCCGGTCTGGACGCCCGACAATGGCGGCGACGCGGGCAAGATCGCGGTCGGGGGCAACGGCGCCACGTCCAAGCTGGTGATCGGCCTCACGCCCGCCGCGCAGGGAAGCATCTCGGGCACGATCTCGGCCACCGGCATGCCTAGCCTCGCTATCACGGTGGTGGTGACGGCCCCGGCGGCCAGGCTGGTCTCGGCGGCTAATCGTTCGCGGCTTTCGACCGCGCGCGCGACCGTCGCGACGGCCTTCAACTATATCCGCTATGCCGAGACCCCGGCGCGTGACCTGACGGGCCTGCGCGGCATCTTCTCGAACGTCAACATGATCGTCGGGGTCGCCAATGGCGAGGTTGGCCCCGGCAACAGCGTCCGCTACCGCGCCGGGTTCGTGACGGGCATTTCCGGCACCGGATCGAACCAGACCGGCGCCATCGCCACGCCGGTCACTTTCGGCGACGCCAAGAACGGCACCCTGATCACCAGCACCTATGGCCTCACGGTCGCGGCGATAGTCAAGACCAACCGTGGCGTCAATCCGAACACCACCGACACCAAGACCTATGCCGAGTTCGTCGCCGATGGCGGGCTGATCGAGGATTCGGTGATCAACGGCGTGGTGGTGGCGAACAGCAAGATCACGCTGCCGAGCCTCTACACGGTGGTGAGCGACGCCGGCCCCAACGTCTCGGCCAATGCACCCTATTTTGTGCAGCTGGAGGAGGAGGTTCCGCTCGTCACGGTGACCGGCATCACCGTCCCGGTGGCCGGCACGATCACGATCGCCACCGCGAACACCAGCTTCGTCAAGGTGGGCGACGAAGTGGTGGTGGCGAGCGCGACGGGAAACACCAGCGTCAACGGCACATGGCCGATCAGCTCGATCGTCGCCAACACCTCGATCACCTGCACAGGCACTAGTTCGACGACGGGGACGGTCACCGGCAGCCCGACCGCGCGCTTCCGGCACACCAGCTCCAACCTCGTCGGCCGATCCGATCTCGGCGACATGCAGAAGACGAGCGCCACGGTGGTCGATTGCGTCGGATCGGTCGATTGGTCGACGATCAGCGCCGGCGCGGTCACGACGGGCAACACCTATAATGGCCTTACCGCGATCATGGGTAGCGACCCTACCGGCGGCAAGAATTGCGCGATCATCGGCGACAGCATCGTCACCGAGGTGCGCGACGGCAACACAAACAGCCCGTCCTCGACGTTGACCGGCGACGCGCGCGGGAACCTCGCCTTCATGCAGCGCGCGCTGGCGGCCAGCAACTATCCCGCGATGCGGATGTCCTGCCCCGGCATGTCGGACGGGTTCTATAATTACGGCGATGATTCCTTGCGCAAATGGCTGTGCAATTTCGCCGACACGATCATCACCCAGCTGGGCCATAATTATGTGAGCACGGCGGGCAGTTACACCGGCTTCAAGAACCGCCAGATCAACCTGTTCACCCGCTACCGGCAGGCATTGCGCGGCGGCCAGGGGCGGATCGTGGCGACGACACAGACGCCGACCACGACATCTATCGATCTCTGGCACCAGCGCCCGACCAATCAGACCTTCGCCGCCAATTTCGGCATCACCAATTATATCTACACCAATTATCACCTCGATCTGGTCAATCCGGCGGTGTTCCTGACCGGAGCGGCGGGCGGCATAGACGCGGTGCTCGACATCGCCCAGATCACCAGCGACCTCGCGGGTGCCCACGCGATCGACGGTTACTGGCCGGTAGACGGCACCGATTACAAGTACACGACCGACGGCACCCATCCGTCGAAGGACGGGCATATCGGCATTGCCGCTGCACTGAACTCCAGCGTCCTTTCGGCCGCGCTGGGCTATTGAGGATCTGATCCATGTCAAAAGGCAATACGTTCGAGAATGACTGGCTGCGGCTGATATTCTGGGGTGATCCGATCGCCAACATCGCCGACAACGCGACGGTTTCTCCACTCGCGCTGCTCTACGCCAGCCTGCACAGCGCGGACCCTGGCGAAGCGGGCAATCAGGCGACCAGCGAGGCGGCCTATGCGGGCTATGCGCGTGTCGCGGTGCCTCGAGCTCCAAGCGGCTGGACGATCAGCGGCAGCATCGTTCACCCGGCGGCGGCGATCATATTCCCCGAGCTTGCATCGGGCAGCGGGAATTACCCGTTCTTCGGCATCGGCACGGCGCTGAGCGGCGCGGGCAAGCTGCTTTATTACGGGCCGATCACCAACAGCGCGGGCGGCGCCCTAGCGCCCAGTGCGGGCATCGCGCCCTATATCGGCACCGATACCGTGATCACCGAGGATTGAGACGGTGGCTGCGGTAGGCGGGATCATCGTGACGCAGGCGACGTCCACCACCGTGGGCCATGGCGGCGTCGGCACCGGCGGGACCGGCACGGCTGACGGCGCTGCGGTCGTGACCGGCCATGGCGGACTGAAAGGTCGCCCGCGCCCGCCCGAAAGCCGCCGCTTCACCGACGGCAACGGGGCCGCGACGTGAAGGTCAAACCGTTCGGCACCGATCTTGATTATGAGATCGAATGGACGCTGGGCGACAATGAGACGATCGCCAGCAGCGACTGGACGGTCGCCCCCGAGGAGACGGGCGGCCTCGCGGTGGTGCCGGATCAGGACCTGATCTCGGCCGCGCGCACCAATGCGATGCTGACCGGCGGCGTCTTCGGCAATCTTTACGAGGTGACCAACAGCATCGTCACCAGCTTCGGGCGGCGCGATGCGCGCACGATCACGTTCATTCTTGGCATCACGGAGGCGGAACAGTGAGCGGCTGGCTTCCGGTCGAGACGGTGACGAAGCCCGCGGGCGTGCCGCTACCGATCGGCGTGGTGCGGGCGTGGGTGAATGTGACCGACGATAGCGAGGACGCGCTGCTGACGCTGCTCGCGCAGGCGGCGGTGGCGCATGCCGAGGATCATGCCGGCATCCGGCTGTTCACCCAGACGGTGCGGATGCGGCGGCGATGTTTCGATGCGTGCATGCGGCTGCCGATCGGGCCGATCCAGTCGATCACCACGATCGAGTATCTCGACGAGAGCGGCGCCACAGCGACGCTCGATCCGGCGGTCTATGATTTCGCGGGCGGCGCGGCGCTCCGCCCCAAGCTAAACCTCGCCGACGGCCAGAGCTGGCCGACGCTCTATCGGGCCGCGGGCGCGGTGACGGTGACGGCGGTGGCGGGATTCGGCGGGATCAACGATCAGCGCCCGAACATCCGCATCGCGCTCGCCAAGATGGTCGCGGCCTGGTTCGACAATCGTGCCGAGGGGGATATCCCGGCGGACGCGCTGCGTATCCTCGACATGTACCGGATGCCGGTGCTCTGATGGCGATCAGGGACGCGGGGAAGCTCAATCGGCTGGTGACGATTGAAAAGCCGGTCGACACGCCCGATGGCGCCGGCGGCTACACCCGCAACTGGGTGAAGGTCGGTACCGCCAAGGTGCAGGCGACGCCGATCGCCGGCAAGGAGCAGATCCTCGCCGAGATCCCCCGCGCCACCCAGCCGTGGCGGATAGAGATGCGCTGGCGCGCCGATCTCGCTGGCGCCGAAGGGACGTCATACCGAATGACGGCGGACTGGCTGCCGGGCAGGCATCTGGCGATCCAATCGGTCGCCGATCCTGCCGGCACGCGGCGCTGGCTGGTGCTATTCGCCGAAGCGGTGGCTTTTTGATGTTTCTGGTTGCGAAACATCGGGCGCTTGGGTGATGGCGCGGTCGCGGGTCAAAGGCGCGGCCTCGCTCAGGCGGTTGTTGCGTAAGCTGCCGGATGCGATGCGGGATGATCTCGCCTGGGAATTGGGGGATATCGGGCGGCGATTGCTGGGACGCGCCCGTGCGGAGACGCCGGAGAAGTTCGGAGGTCTGCGTAGTGCGCTCAACATCTCGGTCGCGCCGAAGACGCTGGTGCTCAAGCTCGGACTGCTCACCAAGCGGCTTCAGCGCCGCTATTTCTATGGTTATGTGCTCGATCAGGGACGGCGGTCGCGGGTGGTCGAGGCCAAGCGGCGCACGCCGAGCGGCGGGATTTCGACCTACGCGATGCGTATCCGGGGGATCAGCCAGGAGCGCTATAATTTCGTGTTCGGTCGCCGCGCCGACTTCATCCGGAACGAACTACCGAAGCTCCGGAAATCGCTACACAATGTTCTGAGCAAGGTCTCCAAGGGCGTCGGCAATGACTGACTATCAGGGCGCCCTTGAGGCGGCACTGTTCGCTCGGCTTAGTGGAATGGTGACGCTGGCTCCGGTCTATCAGCACGCGCCGGACAATATCGCGCCGCCGGTGGTGATCATCGGCGATGCGTCAAGCGAGAATGTCGGCGCCAAGGACAGCCCCACGCTCCGCTTCGACGTGACGATCGTCAGCATCGTGATCGGGCCGGCGCGCAAGCCGCTCAATGCGCTGCAGGCCGAGGTGTTCGCGGCACTCAACGGATGGACGCCGGACGCGACCGGAGAGGTGACATTCGGCGACGTGACGGTGACGACCGGATCGAACCGGCTGCTGCCGTCTGAAGAACCGATCTATTATGGCGAGCAATCGATCAGCGTTTTCGTGTTCGACGCCTGAGAATTTTACTGTGTGATCACTTTCGAAGGTCTGCCTTGCCAGCGGGCCTTTTCTTATGGAGGACGGCATGAGTCAGAAATTGGGTAACAGTTACCGGCTGTGGATCGAGAGCGGCACACCTGGAACTTACAATCTGGTCGCGGGCCAGCAGTCGCTAAGCTATGATCGCAAGTCGAACACGATCGACAGCTCGACCAAGGATAACGCGCCCTACGGCACCACCGCGCCAGGGCTGTTCGATGTGTCGATCAAACTGGACGGCATCGCCGACCTGCCCGATGCCAATGGCTTCACGCTGGCGGAGACCAACTTCAAGAGCCAGACGTCGAAGAAGTTCCAGATCCGCAAGGGTGGAGCATCGGGCAACGGCACCACTGACGTGGTGTTCGAGGCGCTGTGCAATATCCTGTCGTTCCCGATCAGCTACGGTCAGAACGACATGGTCAAATATTCGCTGGAGCTTGGCCTCGCCACCGCTCCCGTGACCGACGCGCTGGCCTGATCATGACGCGAGCGAACAAAACGCGAGGTGAGAGCGGCATTGTCCTCGACGGCGTATCCTATGTGCTGCGGCCAAGCTTCGAGGCGCTTGAGGCGATCGAGGATGAGACCGGCAAGGGTCTTGGCCGGTTGCTCGCCGAAGCGACGCGCGGTGACCTGACTGTCAAAGCCACCGCTACCGTGATCACCGAGTGCATCCGCGCGCAGGGTAGGGCAACGGGCGATGACGGCATGGCCAAGGTCAACACCGACAAGATCGGCAAGCTGATGATGACGATGGACGGCGGATATGTCGCCGCGCTGGGCATCATCATCGATCTGATCTCGACCGCGCTCACCGGCGGATATTCCGTCGAGGGGGAAGTGGTGGCGCCGACGGGGACAGCGAAGAAAGCTCCCGCCGGCGCCTGATGGGGCTGGCGACCATGAACCTCCGATGGTCGCCGCAGACCTTCTGGTCGGCCACGCCGCATGAATTCTTCGCGGCGTGGGAAATCTTCGTGGAAATGAACAAGAGGGATTGACCGGTGGCCGATGAAGTCCGCGCACTGATCCTGCAACTGAGCGCCACCACGACCCTGATGCAGTCGCAGCTGCGCGATGCGGAAGGGGTCGTCAGCAGCTTCGAGAAGAAGGGAACGCAAGCGGCCGAGCGGGTCGATCAGGCGTTCCGGAAAACGGGCGCGTCCGCCGGGCAAATGCGCGCAGGATTCCAGCAGCTCGGCTACCAGATGAACGATGTCGCGACGCAGTTCGCATCGGGGACCAAGCCGATGCAGATTTTCGCGCAGCAGGCCGGTCAGACCATGCAGGCGATTGCCCTGCTGACAGATGGTGGAAGCAAGTTCGGCGCATTTTTGACGGGTGGCTGGGGCGTCGCCATCACGGCCGGCATCACATTCCTGGCACCGTTCATCGCCAAACTGTTTGACGCTGGCGATGCTGCGCAGAGGTCGGAACAGAAAATCCGATCCTTTGCCAATGCCGCTGAGCTCGCGAAGCGATCCGAAGAGACGCTTGCGCTGATCCAGAAGCGGGGCGAGCTGCAAAACAGCCTGAGGCGCCCGACGCCGCAGGGCACCGCCTTTTTCGCTCAAACCCTTGAGGGCAAGCGGATCAAGGCTGAGATCGATGAACTTACGAACGACATCACGACCAATCAGCGTCTGGTTGGTATTTATAATCGGAACCTTCATTCTACGGCGGAGGGATCTAACGACGTGCGGGATGCGCGTCTGCGGCTGGCCACCGCGACGGATTCGGTTTCGCGAGCCGAGGCAAATCTCAATCTCGTCAAGGCCCAGGCCAATCAGGCACTCGACGCACACCAGATCACCGAGGCGCAATATATAATCCAGGTGCGCGCTGCCCAGCAGGCGGTTGACGCGGCGCGAACCGGGAAAGCCGCCGACACGCGCGCGACCCGTGAGGCGACCAAAGCCTATCAGGATCTTGAGCGCAGCATCGCCAGCGTCGGCACCCGTATCGGACAGGTCGATTTCGGCAGCCTTTTCAAGCAATCCAGCCACAATATTCTCGACGATATCGGCGTGGAAGGCGGCGCTGATCTGCGCAAGCGGGTCGACGAGATCGAGCGGGTCCGTGATGCCGCCGTCGATCAGCGTACCGAGACGATCCTGAAGGGAATCGACCAGGAGCGAGACCGAGTGAAGGGCCTCGCCCGTACTTTTGAGGACGCATTCCATCACGGCTCGGATTCAATCTGGCAGAGCTTCAAACGTCAAGGTGAGGCGGTGATAGCGCAGCTGCTGGCACGACTTGCAGTCGCTGGGTTCAGCCAGGGCGGCATTGGCGGCGCCGGCGGTCTGGCGGGAATTTTCAAGGCATCGCTGAGTTCGGTGTTCGGCGGCGGCTATGCGGATGGCGGAAGCCCGCCGATGGGCAAGGTTAGCCTAGTCGGCGAACGTGGTCCCGAACTGTTCGTGCCGAAGGTGTCGGGGACGATCGTTCCGAACCGGGGGCTTGGCGGCGTGGTCAATCATTTCGATCTGCGCGGCGCCGTCGTCACCGAAGCGCTCTATGCCGACATGCAGCGGATCGCCTCCAGCACGGTGCGCGAGTCCGCGCCCGCCATCGTCCACGCCGCAACGGCCAACACGTTCCGCGCCGCCCGGCGGCCACGGCTTGGCGGCCGATGACGGTCATCACCCCGCCGGCGGCGCTGCCGATCCGGCGTATCCAGTGGCAACTGCGGCAGCCAGCGCAAATCAACCGATCCGGCTGGTCAGGGCGCCGGCAGGTTGCCGGCCAACCCGGAGGCGCGGTGTGGACCGCGAGCGGAGAGTTTGCGCCGATCGTGCGCGAAGCTAACGCCCGGCCATGGCGGGCATTCTGGCTGGCGCTGCGCGGGGCGATCAACACCTTTTACCTGCCTGCGTCCGAAGGCGATCAGCATGCGCTGTCCTTCACCGCGCGGGTGAATGGCGCCGGACAGACAGGTCGCACGCTGGCGATCGACGGATTGCCCGCTAGCACCACGATTATATCTTCCGGGGCCTTGGTCAGCATCCCAACCACGAACCAGCTGCTCATGCTGACATCGGCGCTGACCAGCAACGGCTCGGGACAGGCGACGCTGGCGTTCGAGCCGGCGCTGCGCGTCTCGCCCGCAGACAATGCCATCGTCGAGACGAAAAATCCGGTGGCGCATGTTGCGCTGACATCGGACGCGAGCGGCTGGTCGGTCGATCCGGGGCAGGTTTACGGCTTCGCTTTCGATGTCGAGGAGGTGTTCTGATGGATCGCCTCCTAAAAAATGAGGTGCGGGGATGACCCTCCCCGACGCGACGGCATGCGCCCAGCTGACGCAGGATTTCTTTCCCGCATGGGTCGGCTTTCTGGACATTGTCGGCGATCCGGTCCGGGTGACGACGGCGCAACTCTCGCTCACCTTCGCGGGCACGGGCGACGCCGATCTCGACGGCCAAGTCTTTTCGGCGGCCGATCCTTCGGTGATCGAGGTCGGCGGTGTCCGCAACGGTGACGACGGGTCGGATACGCTGACCTGTTCGCTTTCCGGCATCGTCGGGCCGGACAGTGCCCTGCTCGATGCGATGGGCGACACCGCCAACTGGCGCGGTCGGACGGCCAGGTTGTGGTGTGTGATCTACAATATGGGCGATGTGCAACAGGGCGATGTATGGGCGTTCTATACCGGGCGCATGTCATCGCTGCGGATGGTGGGCGATCCCAGCAGCCAGACCGTCGAGCTGGAAATCGAGAATTATCTCGCGTCGCTGAAGGATGCATCGGGCCGCACCTATGATCAGGAATATTTCGACAGCGGCGATCTCAGCTTCCGGCTGAAGGTCGCGGCGGCGAACGGCGCCACCAAGGGTGCGGCGGTGCAGACGAACGCCCAGGCCGATCACTGGCGCTATACCGTGCCGTCCATTCCCGGCACGCGGACACCTTATCTGTGATCCGTCGGTCGAATTGGGAGCGGCGGCTGGCGGTCTATCTGGACGGCCATCGCGGTGCGGTGTTCCGCTACGGCAGGCTCGATTGCGCGCTGTTCGCGGCGGGGGCCGTGAAGGCGATGACGGGGAAGGACCCGGCGCGCGGCTTCCGGAGCAAATATCGCAGCCAGGCCAGCGCGGTGCGTGCGATCCGCGCCGCTGGCTTCGAGGATCTCGCGGCGGTCGTCTCAAGCAAGTTCGAGGCGATCGCGCCGGCTTTTGCGCGGCGCGGCGATCTCGTGATGGACCGCGACGGCAGCCTCGGCGTCTGCGTCGGGCGCGAGGCGCTGTTCGTCGGCGAAGAAGGCGGACTTGCCGGGCTGGTGCGGCAGCCGATCAGCGCGTGGGCGAAAGCCTGGCGGGTGGCGTTCGGATAAGGCGCCATGGGCAAGGTCATCAAGGTCCTCACCTCGCCCTTGTCGCTGATCGACAAGCGGCTCGGCGCGATCGTTTCCGGTATCGCGCTGACCACGATCGGCGTGATCACCGGCAATCCGGCCCTGATCGCGGCAGGCGTGTCGAACATCTCCAGCGGGCTTGCCAAGAGCCCGAAGGCGCCGCCGGCCAACACCGATCGTCTCCGCGCCAGCATCGATCTGCGGGCGCCGCGAAAGATCGTGTTCGGACACACGGCGATGGCGCTCGACGTGCATTATCAGGAGTTCACCGGTTCCGATCAGGAATATCTGAACAGCATCATCGTCGGCGCCAGCCACACCGTGCAGTCGATCGACGAAATCTGGTTCGATCAGGACAAGGCATGGTCGTCGGGCGGTGGCGTCACCTCGAAATTCTCCGGCTATCTCACCGTCACCACCCGCGCGGTCGGCACCAGCGGCAACGCCTTCACGATTACGGGATCGACAAGCTGGGTTTCCTCGACCTGCTGGCTGACCGGTTGCGCCTATTTCTGGCTGCGCTACAAGCTGACCGGTAATTCGAAAAAGGCGCAAAGCCCGTTCTCGTCCAGCGTGACCAGCCGGATTACGGTGCGCGGGCGCGGCGCGTTGCTCTACGATCCGCGCCGTGACAGCACCAATGGTGGATCGGGCAGCCATCGCCCGAACGATCAGGCGACCTGGGCATGGGTGAACGACGATGTCGGCCGCAACCCCGCGTTGCAGCTGCTCTGGTATCTGCTTGGCTGGAAGATCGGCGGCAAGCTGGCGGTCGGCCTCGGCCTGCCGGTGGCGCGGATCGATCTGGCGAGCTTCATCGCGGCGGCCAATATCTGCGACGAGACCGTGAGCCTGGCCGCCGGTGGAACCGAGCCGCGCTATCGCGCCGACGGGGTGTTCAGCGAAGCCGATGCGCCGGCGCTGGTGTTCGAGAACCTGCTGGCGACGATGAATGGCGTGCTGCGCGATGCCGGCGGACAGATCGCGCTGGAACTGCTGGTCGATGATCTCGGCTCGCCGGTGGCCGATTTCACCGAGGCCGATGTGATCGGCAGCTTCGTCTGGGAGCAGACGCCGCCGCTCAACGAGACGCCGAACGTGGTGCGTGGGCGCTACACCGATGCCAGCGACAATGCGCTCTATCAGCCGCTCGACTATCCCGATGTGGCGCTGACATCGCCTGACGGGATCGACCGATCGACCTCCTTTGATCTGTCGATGGTACAGTCCGCAAGCCAGGCCCAGCGGCTCGCCAAGCAGTTCCTCCAGCGGCTGCAATATCCCGGCACCTTCGCGGCTGATTTCCTGGCCAGCGCGTGGCGGGTGCGCGTCGGCAGTGTGGTGCGGCTGACCTTTCCCGCGCTGGGTTTCTCGAACCGGCTGTTCCGCGTGGCCGAGCATTCGATCCGGCCCGACGCTATCTGCCCGATGACGTTGCGGGAAGAAAATGCCGACATCTATCAATGGGAGGAGGACGAGGCGCCGGCGGTGGTGCCCGCCGATCCCAATGTCTACGATCCAATCAACGATCCGATCGTGCAGGCGATCGATGAGGTGTTGAGCGCGGCCGAAGCGGCGCAGCTCGCGGCCGAGGATGCGCAGGCGGCGGCGGACGGCCTCGTCACCGTCTTCTTCGAGCCGACGGCGCCGACCGCCGCCGAATCCAGCATCGGCGATCGCTGGATCGATACCGACGACGATGGCCGAGAATATGTGCGGATCACCAACATCACCGGCGGCGGCGTCGAGGTGACCGCAGGCGGGGTCGCGATCGATGCGGTATGGGGCCTTGCGCCCGACCAGCGGATCGGTCAGGCGCTGATCGACGCCGCCACCGCCAACGGCCTCGCCTCGGCCGCGCAGGTGACGGCCGACAGCAAGGTCTTGACCTTCTACGATGAATCGACGCCGACCGCCGAGGATCTCGGTGATCTCTGGTACAAGCCCAGCACCAAGGAGATCAAGCGCTGGGATGGATCGACCTGGGCGGCGGTCGGCACCCATGGCGCGCCCTCCGGCAGCAATGTCGGCGGCACCGCGGCGACGGTGGTGGAAGGCGGCGCCAATGCCGCGAATAATGGCGTCAATTCAGACGGAACGATCAAGACCGACAAGGTTGATACCGGCGCGATTGTCTCGGACGCGGTGTCCGAGCGGCCCTTTGTCAATCTCGGAAGTGGTTTCAATCTCAGTACGTCGAATCAGCTTGTGCTCGATATTACCGTGCCTGCGTCGGTGGCCGGGGAACCGCAGAAATTCACCGGAGCGATCGACGCGAACGCCAGTAGTTACGAAGGATCGCAGACCACGGTCAATCTGACGATCCAGCGATGCGATGTGAGCGGCACGTTCGAATCGACGCTGGTCAATGACCGGCAGATCGGCACCTTTTCGGATGAAAATATAAGCTATGGCTTCTCGGCGACCTTTGCGTTCATCAACACGCCGACGAGCACCTATCGGCGATACAAGATCTATGCGCGTCAGGTCGATTCATCGGCATCGGCGCTTCAGACCAGCAGCTTCGTGCAGACGGAGGCACTCAAGAAATGAGCGGCGCATATTACAGCAGTTACGACGATGACGGGCGGATCATCGCGACGGGTCGATGCAGCAATCCTGAGGAGCAGGTGCCCGAGACCGGCGGCGTCTTCATCGGTGCCGTGTTCGATGGCGATCTCTATTATTTCTCCGGTGGTATGCCGACCCTGCGTCCCGAGGCGCCGGCGGTTGCACTCAGCGCCGCGACGGTGGTGGCGGACGGCGAGACGACGGTCATACTCAGTGGCGTCCCCGCCGGTGCCAAGGTCCGCATGGGCGATGCGGAGCTGACCGCAGACGGGACCGACATCGCCCTTTCGACCGATCTGATCGGTGAGAACAAGGTGATGGTCGATGCCTTTCCGGCGAAACCCTGGCGCGGAATTTTCAATGGCACAACAGCTTAAGCGCGTCGCGCCCGATGGTCTGCGCGACAAGCGCCGCGCCGCCGCATCGCGCTATTTCTCGATGACGCCCGCCGAACTGGATAAACTGTTGCAAGATCCGAAGGAAGCGCGGCGAGCGCTCATCTTCATGCTCGGCGTGATGAAGCTGCTGCTCGTCGCCAATCAGACCAGTCCACCCAAGTAAAAGGGCTTCCTCATGACTGAAATCACGTCGCTGAGTTTCAACACAACACTCGACGGCTCCGAGCTTGTACCAATTTATCAGGGGTCGGGATGGGCCAAGATGGCCATGTCGAGCGTGGTATTCACCGACACAAGCGGATATGTAAACTTTCGCGGCCATCGCGGCGGCTCCGGCAGCGTACCCGGTAGCGGCAACTTCAAGGTTTATGCGGATGCAGCCGGGGGCTGGGCATATGGATCGTATGACACGCAGGATTATAATGCCTTTCAGTTCGTCCGTGACGTTTCAGGGGTGGCCACACAATGCGGCACCATCCGCGTCAACGTGTCATCGGTCACATACAACACCACGTCAGACCGGGAACTCAAGGACGACGACGGCCAGCTAAGCTACGATCAGGCGCGCGCGATCCTCCGGCTGATCATTATTCACCGGTTCCGGTGGAAGGCCACCGGCACCGAGGATATCGGGGCGTTCGCGCAAGAGCTCTACGAGGTATATCCCGCCGCGGTCAGCCGGGGCGGCTGGTGGGACGCAAAATCCCAGAGCTGGTCTGACGTTGAAATCGAAGGCGTCCTCTATTCTCCATGGGGCGTGGATTACTCGAAGCTCGTCCCGATCATCATTCCGGTTGTCGAGGGCAACGCGGTGCGTCTCGATGCGCTGGAGGCGCTTGTAAAGCCCGCCAGCTCTGGCGGATTCTAACTGGAGGGCGGGAATGAATGCGTCGGCAGCAGATGCGGCGGACTTACGCATGAGTCCGTGGCTTGAAGGATTTTGCGCCAAATATGGCGCGATCACGGTCGGCATCTTCTTCGGCACCAGCGCCAAATATGCGTTGGCGCTGGCGGAGGGGCGGCGGCTTACCCTGCGCATGCTTGCCGTCGATATCCTGCTGATAGGCATGATCGCCCTGCTTGCCTCGAATGTCGTCACCCGGCTTGGCGCGAGCGGGGACACGGCGGCGACGATCGCGGCGCTGTTCGCGGTCTCGTCCGATCGGGTGATCCGGCTGGTGCGTGAGCGGTTCCTGCGGCGGCTGGGCGATGAGTTCCGCGCCGACGTGGACTATCACAAGGGCTTGATCCGGCAGGAAATCCAGGCCGAAATGTCCGGCAAGTCGATCATTGACGACACGATCAGGGGCACCGCCCCGGCGGATTACAAGACACTCTCGCCCAAGCATCCTGAATAGCCACACTGAAAGGATGAAACCATGATCGCCTTTGACCGAAAGGCGTTCTTCGACGCCGTGCGCCCGCTGTTTGGCGGGCGTCTTACGCAGGCTCAGGTGGACAGCCTGAGCATTGCGATCGATGCCGGGCTGGGGGTGATCCATCAGACGGGGCCTGTCATTAGCGAACCGCCCTGGGTGACGATCGCGCGCCGCGATATCGGTTTGCAGGAGATCCCAGGCAAGCAACACGCGTCGCGCATCATCCAGATGCTCAAGCTGCTCAAATACTCGATCTCCGATGACGAAACACCCTGGTGCGCGACGGCGATGGCCGCGTGGATGACCGAGGCCGGATTGACCCCGCCGCCTTATGGCTACCGGGCGAAGAGCTGGGCGGATTGGGGCGTCGAGTGCAGGCCGCAGGTCGGCGCGATCGGCGTCAAATCGCGCGTTGGCGGCGGTCATGTTTTCCTGATCGTTGGCGAGACGCCGGACAAGCGCTGTTTCAAGGCACTGGGGGCCAATCAGCGTAACGCGGTCAACATCATGGACGTGCTGAAGTCGGATGTAAGCGCCGGCGATATCCGCTGGCCCCCAGGCGTGCCGCTACTCAATCTTCCGTTGCCGGTCATGTCGACCGGCACCCTATCGAAAGACGAAGCATGATCACCTTCACCAAACCAGACGCGCGCGGATGGATCGGGATCGGCTGCTATGTGCTGGTGGTGATCCTGCTCGGCATGATGTGGGCGGACAAGACACTGCTGAAGGATGATTTCTTCAAGGTGATCGCCACCGCTATCATTCTCACCGGCTGGAATAACGGCCCGGTCGGGTGGGCATACCAGGCCACCAAGGGCGGTGGCGAAGCGGCCGAAAGCTCGGCACGCATCGCGGAACAGGCAGCCAAGGCCGCACTGCCGCCTGACCCCGCAGAACCGAAGACCGTCACGGTCGACCAACCGTCGAGCGAGCCCATCCCAACAACTGTGGAAGGAACCAAGAAATGAAACGCCTGATCTTCGCCGCGCTGATCGCGGCCACTCCACTTACACTGACCGCCTGCGACTTCGGCGCGCTTCAGTCCCCCGGCAGCGTCGCCAACCGCACCGTGCTCGACGAGCAAATCGGGAGCGCTGTCGAACTGGCGTACAAGGCCGCACGCACCGCCATGGAGACGGCAGTCGATGCCGGCCTGATCAAGGGCGCGCTCGCCACCAAGGTGGCATTGGCCGACAATAAGGCGTTCGCCGCAACGCAGGCGGTGCAGCGGGCATACCGCGCCGGCAATGCCAGCAACTATGCAGTCGCCGCAACACAGGCACAGGCCGCAATCGGCGAATTCCTCGCCGCCATCAAAGGATAATCACCATGTTCGATTTCACCAGCGTGTTGAAATTCCTGCCCGTCGTCGGTCCTGTCGTCGCGGCACTGCCCGAGTTCAAGTCCATCTTTGACCAGATTGTCGGCACGTTCGGCGCGCACGACCAGACGCTTCTCAAAGAGGCATACGAAGACCTGATCGCCGACAATGACGAAGGGCATGCGCGGCTTCAGGCCAAACTGGCAGCGGCAGCGCAACGATAGGAACCCCCATGAAACACCTCATCCTCACCCTCGCCCTGTTCGCCTCCCCCGCGCTTGCCGACAAGCTGGCCGATGCGCAGTGGGTATTGAGCCATCAGGATCGCTACACGGCGGCGCAGATCAATTGGGCCAAAGCTTATGTCGCTGCGAATGCTCCTACACCGGCGCCGACCATCACCACCAAGGCGATCTCCGGGCAGACCGCGCTGCTCAACGCATTGTCCGGATCGAAGGGTGGCGAGACCTTCCTGCTTGCGGACGGCAATTACTCGATCAATCTCGCCGATCGTGATTACAAGGGCGTCACGCTGAAGGGCGGGCGCGGGGCAAGGATCGGTTCCTATGCGAAACTGACCCGCGTCTCCAACCTCTCGTTCGCCGGGCTTACCATCCGGTGCTCGGCTGCAATGCCCGCAGGTGGTTATTGCTTCAAGCTCGACGGCACGAAAAACATCACCTTCAATTACGTGGCGGTCGCCGGAGTGGATGGCACCGGCTTCGCATTTTACGCGGCCGGGGCTGTCAATACCGGGCTCAAGATCCTCAAGCCGGACATAGGATATACGCTTTACGGTGTCGTCATGTACGGCGGCGCCGACACGCTGATCGAGGGCGGTGACTTCCATCATCTCGGCTCGGACGGGATCAGTATCAGCGGCAATCGGGATACGATCGTCCGCTCCAATATCTTCCGCGATGCTAAGCCCAGGCCGACGCAGCACCCCGACGTCTTCCAGATGGTGGGGACGTGCACGAACACCTTGTTCGAGTACAATGATGCGTCGGGCATGTGGCAGGGCGGCGGCTCCTACACCAAGCCGCAAATCAACGTCATCTATCGGCGCAACCGATTTGCGGTCGGCTATTCGAACGTTATCTATCTGGCGGCTGGTTCGACTGGCGCGGTGCTGGAGAATAGCCTCAAGACAGTCGGGCAGTATAAGCCGCTGATCCGCCTGTTCGATAGCGGCGTGAAGCGGATCGGCAACACGCTGGACGGGAAGCCTTACTAGCCCAACGGAGGAATGCCTCCCCCGTCCCGGCGGGGCAGCTTATCCCTGCTTTTGCTCGGCAATTGCCTTATTTCGCCGATCGCGGCGCCGATAAAGGCGATTGCCAATACTGGGAGAAAAATGGCCAGCACGAATTGCATGATGAACGCTATGTCGTCCGTATTTGCCGAGCCGTCCATTATAGGCAGTCCTCGATAATGCCGGAATCGGTGCCGCAGGCATGATTGCGCGGTGGCTGCTTCTCGTGGGAGATTATCAGGTAGGCGGTAAACAGCGTGAAGGCCGCCGCGGCGATCAGATAGAAGATCAGCTGGCGAAGACGCTGTCTGTCTCGTATGCTGCCGTTCATTCCAGAAACGCTCCCGGCGGCCATGTAAGCCAAAAGCACAATATGAGCGCAGCGATCGCTCCAGCAATCAGGATGTAGCGCGCCTTCATGTCGCCACCCTTAATCCCGATCCCTTTTCCGTTCAACATGCGCTATCGGGTAGCATAATCCTGGCTATCGTCCTCCGCCGCCCAGGACGTTGTATCAAAGAAACCCGATAATCCAGGCCAGCACGGCCGCGATAATCAGCGATCCCACGAACAGGGCCTCCCATCGGATGCGGCGGTCGTCATCGGGATTGTCGGGTTCGCGCATCGCCCGACCTTGCCGACTCGCCCGGCCAGCGTCCAGATAGGCCATGACCACCGACGAAGCCCTGGACCTGCTCTGGCGCGAATACACCCGCTGCGATCGGTTCGACATCCACACGCCTGAGCTGATCGAGGCGTGCCGGGTGATCGCGGCGGCCTATCCCCATGCCCGACCGCTGCTGGTGGACTATTGGCGCGCGTCGGAATTTGAGCCTGATCTCAATCCATGGCGCTATACGGGCAAGACCGCCGGGCTGCACCCGATCTGCCGTAGGCTGGACCGGGCCTGCGGACGGCGGTGGACGATCAACGGTTATCTCAGGATCAAGCCGGAGATCGGGGCGGTGCCGTTGGTGCCGCCGGTTTGATCACGGCACCGCTACGCTTGATGGGTGGCGGCAAACCTGGTCGCCGCCGAAATGCTTCCATGGCAATGTCGTGCCGGATCGCACCATCGCGCAGCTGAGGTCGCCGATCGCCGGCGCCGAGCACCAGGCCGCAGTGCGCGATCCCTTCGCCGGTCCGTCGGAGAGGCAATTAAGGCGCGGTCCCTGCACGAGGATATGTCCGTCGGCAGTGCGGCCGCGCGCGCCGCCGAGCAGCTGCACGAGACGGTCGCGGGCGGCTTCGGCCGAGGCCTTAGGGCATGGCTGCCACCGCCGGCAGGTCCCGTCCATTTCCCGCGCGGCGATCCCGGCGATCCGGATCCGCGGCCCCTCCGCACACCAGATCGGCCCGTCGCCATCCCACACCCGCGTCGGCGTGCAGCTGAAGCTCTGCCCGGCGGCGACGATGAACAGCGAGGCGATGGCGGGGATCATCAACATGGCCCGTGCCACAGTCGCGTGAGTGAAGATATGCGGAAATGCGCCATTTCGGACTGATCAGACCCGCGCGCGGGTCAAGGTATGGTAATGGCTGATCTCCTTCGCCCGCTCCACCATCGGCCTCTTCGCGATTGGCCTTCATCGCTTGCTTACCAAATCGCACTATGGCCCGGTATGATGCGCGATGCTTCGAATTCTGATCCCCGGCCTGTTTCGGCGGTATCCGGCGGTGTCGGCTGGGCCGGCATGGCGGGGTTGGTGCTTTGGGTCATCTTTGCGCGATCCCAGGGCCTTCAGGGCGCCTACGCCGCCATCGCCGCGGTGATGGCGTGCGGCGTGCCGATGATCGGCTGGTCATTGCTGGTGGATCGCGTCCATCGTCGTGCGTCAACCGGTATCGATTGGGATCGCACGCTGCGGCCTTTCGCGGAATCACTCGATATCAGCCTGGTCAAGCTGACCGGCCTGTGGGCCACCTGGGCGCTCATTGCGATGCTTTATTGCATTGGCCGCTGGTATTGGAGCGGGCAATATCTGTTCGCGATGGAGCTGATGGGCGCCGCCATTCCGGCCGTGCTGGTGCTGTCGGTACCCTATATCCTCTGGATCGACCGGCGGCTGGATGAGCCATGCGACGGCGCATACGCCTTCGGCCAATTCCTGCTCAATCTTGGCCCGCCGGATCCCGAGAAACTGCACGAGCATCTGCGCAGCTGGGGCGTGAAGGGCTTCTTCACCGCCTTCATGATCTCGATCGTGCCGGGCAATTTCGCGGATGTGGTGCGGCCCGCGGTCTCCGAAATTCTGACCAATCCGGTCACGCTCTCGCGCTGGCTGATAAGCGCGATGTTCCTGGTCGATGTCGCTTTCGCGACGGTCGGCTATCTCATGACGATGCGGCCGTTCGATGCCCATATCCGCAGCGCCAATCCTTATGCGGCCGGCTGGATGGCGGCACTCATCTGCTATCCGCCCTTCCTGCTGATGTCGAACGGCGGCCCGCTCGATTATCATCCCGCCACGCAGGACTGGGCATGGTGGATGGACGGCCATCCCGTCCTGCTGACGGTTACGGGCGCGATACTGGTCCTGCTTACCGGCATTTATGCATGGGCCACGGTTGCGTTCGGAATGCGTTTTTCAAACCTCACCAATCGCGGCGTGCTGACCCATGGGCCATATCGCTGGTCCAAGCATCCCGCCTATCTATCGAAGAACGCGTTCTGGTGGCTGGCGACGTTGCCCTTTCTGGCGACGAGCGGAAGCTATACCGATATGATCCGCAACAGCGTGATCCTGGCGATGATCAATGGCGTGTATTACTGGCGCGCCCGGACCGAGGAACGCCATCTGATGGCCGACCCGGCCTATCGCGCCTATGCCGTTGGATGGACCGCAACGCGCCGCTGCCGAAGCTCTCCCGCTGGCTGCGCGGCCAACCCGTTCCGATCCGCCGATCAGCCCGGCCGGATCAGCCTTCAATAGAATAGCTTGCGGAAGCTGAGCGTCACCACCCGTCCCGCCGGATCGAAATAGGCGGACTGATAGCGCGGCGGCGTGGCGCCAAGACCGTCGCGCACCTGCTTGCGTGCATTGAACAGGTTGTTGGCCGAAAGGGTCAGGCGGGAGCCGCGCAGGAAAGAACGCGCCTTCGCCAGCCGCGGCATCTGGCCGAAATCGGCGAACAGCCGCAGGTTGAATGTCGCAAGGCTGGAAAAGCGCAGATTGGTGGAAGGCTGGCCGGAAGTCCCGTCTATATGCGTGGCGCTTTGCCAGTTGAGGTTCAGCCGCCCGCCCAGCCCATTGTTGGAATAGCCGGCCTGGCCCTGCAGCTCGTGGCGGGGCCGCCCGCCCTGGGATCCGATCGCCGCCCCATCGAGCAGATCGAGCTTGGGTAGCCCCGGCGCGATCAGCACCGAGTCGGTGAAGTACCAGTTATGATAAAGTGCAAGCTGGATGCGGCCGCTACGGCCTCGGCCGTTTGAGAAGCTGCCGAACCCACGACGCGCTGCGGACGAATCGCCGCCTCCGCGTGACTGATCCGCGCTGGCGCCGGCTTCGCCTCGGGGTCGGAGCGATTGCATCATGGCACTGACATCCGCGGGCCGATCTTCCGGTTTTCCACCCGCCGCGCGCCAGGCTTCGATCTCCTTCTGGACGTGCGACTTGATCGGCAGGCTCAAATTGAAACCCCAGCGAAGCTGAGACTGGCGCGACTGCGCGAAATTGATTGGGCGGACGTCGATCGAAGTGAGGGTGCCATCCACATCGCGCGCGAACCGATCAGGAAAGGCGTCCTCGATCTGCGTCGTCGGTTCGGGAAAGCTGGCGATCGGGCGGTCGGTGCGAGTCCGCGTATAGGTGCCGACAAGGTTCATATCGGGTTTCTTGAACGGCTTCAGCGTGATGCTGAGGCGTGTTTGATAGCGGTTGCTCGATCGCAACGCCGGATTGCCGCCGCTGATCTGCGAGATGAACAGGCTTTGTCCCGTCCGATAATCAAAGACCGGGACGTTCGGCGTAACCACCTCCGGGTTATCGACCTGCTGGCCAGACGGCGCGGCCCGATCCTGCGATACCGAGCCGATCAGACGGATCTGCGGGATGGGGGTCCAGTTGAAGCCGTAGCCGATGGTCGAGAGCGTGCCGAAGTCGGACAAATGCTGGACCGCGACATTCCCATTGAGCGATAGATCGCCGACCGCCTTCAGCATTCCGGAGCGCCGGCTGGCGATCGGGATATCGACGCTGGCCTCGCCATCCACGGTATCTCGCGAAAACCCGGCGGTGCGCAAAGTCCCCGATCGCAGCGAGCGGCTGTTGAAGCTGTCGTTCGATGCGCCCAATCTGATGCTTGCCATCGCCTTCCCAGCTGGAAGGGCGATCAGCGGACCGTTGAGCAGCAGGGTGCCGGCAAGATCGGAGGATCGCGACCGCGCGCGATCCGCCAACCGCGTGCCGAGCAGATCGGCGGGATAGGCGCCGAACGGATTGAGCGCAGGCGAGCCAGCGTCGATCGCGCTTTGAAGGGCGCTGGTGTCGATGCCGCGCTCGGTCATTGTATGAACGGCCGAGCGATCATAGCTGCCCGTGAAGGACCAGCGCCAGGGCTTGAGGTCGCCGTTCAGCGTTAGGCCGAGATGACCCGTTACGGTATCGGTCTTCTGGGCCAGGGGATCGGTCTGGCCGAAATAGCGATAAAGCTGAACGGGTCTTGAGAAGGGCGAGAACGGATTGCCGGCCGGGATCAGCAGACTGGCGCTGGGCAGTCCCCGCAGGGAATCGCTGCTGCCCAGGTCGAGGCGCGCGTTGAGCGAGCCGGAGATATTGCCCGGCAGGGCCCGAGCCAGCACGCCGTTCAGGGTCAACGTGTCGGTGGAGGGGCTGAGTGTGCGGAAACGCCCGATGTCGCTACTGTTCAGGACATTCGCGCCGGCGACAAAATCGGAAAGTTGTGGCCGGCCGTTCGCCGCCGAGGCGGGAACGGACGCCCGCTCCACCAATTGGCCCGCGAACGCACTCAATCCGGGATCGATTTCCCCGCCGTCCGGCGCGAGGATATTGCCGGTCACCGAATAGGGACGGCGCGGCAACGGTGCGATGATGCCCCGATCACTCTCCAGCAGGCGATCGGCCGCAGTATATTTGACGTCGAGGTTCAGCCGATTGTCGCCCGTGATATTGAGCAGGCCCGCCGAAATCTGGCCATTGCTTCGTCCGCCTTCGGTCGCCATGCCGCCGCGCAGATCGCCGAGCATGGCGTGGAAGCGCGGGCGCAGGACGACATTCACCACCTTCTGATTGGCGGCGTAACCATATTTGAGCGAAACTTCCTCCGGCAGGATCTCCACGCGCGCGATCGCCTCGGTGGGAATGTCCTGAATTTCCGAAAAGCCGGAGATGCGCTTGCCGTTCAGGAGGACCACCGGCGAACCACCCGCCGCGTTCGTCTGTGGCGACAGCTCGGCCAGCAGGTCCGAGATGGAGCTGACTCCGAGCGAACGGATATCCGCCGGGCTGAATTCCTGCTCCGGTTGCGTGTTTCCGATGATTGCGCCCCGCGGAGCCGAACCCGTAACGACAATCTCCTCGACTTCATTCCGCTGGGGTCCCGGTTCCTGGGCGTGAGCAGAGGTCGAATTTGCCGTCAGCAGCATCCCCCCCGAAACGAGAGGACAGGCCGCAACCAAAATTTCCGAGAGGGGCCGATAGAGAACTCTGGACATGACCCGACCGTGAAACTTTCGTGACGCAGTGACGCGACGTTGTTTCAGATTTATTACAACACGCCCGCGACCTATCGGTTTTGGCCACGCTCCGTTTGCGCATAGCCTCATTAAAATTCCGTGTAAAATCGCTTCCTTTTTATGAAGTGACCAAATGAATCGGAAAAGGTTGGGCCGGGGGCTGTCCCCCGGCCCTTTCCCTAGAAATGGAAGATCACGCCGCCCATCGGACGAATGCTGTCGAAATCATAGGTATCGACCTGAAACCGGAGACGAGGACCAGCCGGCCCGCTGATCCCGCCGAGGCCGATATCCTTTGGCCCCACCTCGACACCAAGCCCGTAAGTCCAGTCATGATGATCGCCAAAGCCGTGGTCGCCGTTGACCCACATATGCCCCGCGGAGGCGTAGATCAGTCCACTCGACCCTGCCCGAAGCCCGGCACGGCCGCGAACGCCATATTCCCAGTCGATATCGTTGAAGCCTTTCGACACCGTACCTTCGGCCCCGACGAAGAACGCGCCGAGCGGCACGTTCGCTCCGGCCACGGCCTCGGCAATCCCGCCGTTGAGCTTCACATGGCCGGGTCCCGCATTGAATTCGGATTTGCGATCGTGCGATTCATAGCCGCCCAAAATACCAGCATAGGGTTCGATCCCGAAGGCCGCGCTACCGTCGGGCGCGGCATCCTGCGCCTGGGCACCGGTGGCTGCGAAGAGCGCCGCAACCGCGACGCCTGTCAGATAAGCTTTCATGATTTACTCCTTGCACGAACCGGCACGGTGACCGGTCGAGGCAAGGAACGACACCCGCAGCGAGCGGTTGCCGGGTTCATCGCATTACGGAAAGGTGTTGTAAAACAACAACATAAACTTCGATAATCAGGGCCTCAAGCGAGGCAGGACGAAGGAACCTCCTTAAAAGCTCTGTTCCTGATAGACGTGCCCGACGTCCTTGTTCCATTCACCCGCGTAACGATCGAGCAGTCGCTCCGCCGGCGTTTTGCCCGAGGCAATCACTTCGCGCAGGGGATCAAGATAGCCCTGCTCACTATCTCCCGCCCCGTTCAGCCGCGCCCGGGCCGAGAGGCCGGCACCGGCGATTTCGAGGATCTGGGCGCCAAGCTCCCGAAAGGACCGGCCGCGCGGACCTCTGGCTGCCAGGCCCAGCTTCGGCACCTCGGCCCGGATGCGGTGATGATCCTCGATGGTCCAGTGCTTGACCTCGTCCCAGGCGGCGTCCAGCGCAGTGTGATCGTAGAGAAGGCCGACCCATAAGGCGGGCAATGCGCAGATCCTGCCCCAGGGGCCGCCGTCGGCGCCACGCATTTCGAGGAAGCTCTTGAGTCGCACCTCGGGAAAAGCGGTCGAAAGATGGTCGACCCAATCGCCGATCCGCGGTTTGTGGCCTGGATAAGCGGGCAGGCGGCCATCGAGAAAATCGCGGAAGCTCTGGCCCGCCGCGTCGATATATTTGCCGTCGCGGAAGACGAAGTACATCGGCACATCGAGCATGTAATCGGCGTACCGCTCGTAACCGAAACCGTCCTCGAAGACGAAGGGCAGCATGCCGGTGCGATGGGGATCGGTATCGGTCCAGATGTGGCTGCGATAGGAAAGATAGCCGTTGGGCTTGCCTTCGAGGAAGGGCGAGTTGGCAAACAGGGCGGTCGCGAGCGGCTGGAGCGCAAGTCCGACACGGAACTTCTTCACCATGTCCGCTTCGGAAGCATAATCGAGATTGGTCTGGATGGTGCAGGTCCGCAGCATCATGTCCAGCCCCATCGTGCCGACCCGGGGCATGTGGCGCAGCATGATGGCGTAACGCCCCTTGGGCATTATCGGCAGCTCGGCTCGTGTCTTGTCGGGCCACAGGCCGAGCCCGAGAAAACCAAGACCGAGTTCGTCACCGACAGTTTTCACCTGATCGAGATGGCGCGCGGTTTCGGCGCAGGTCTGATGCAGGTTGTCGAGCGGCGCGCCGGATAGCTCGAGCTGACCCGCCGGCTCCAGGCTGATCGCGCCATCGGCCCCGGAGAGCGCGATGATATTGTCGCCTTCGTGCACCGGCTCCCAGCCATAGCGCATAAGTCCGGTCAAAAGGTCGCGAATACCGCCCGGTTCCTCGTAGGAAGGCGCGCGGTGATCGCCGAGGCGATAGACGAACTTCTCATGCTCGGTGCCGATCCGCCAGCGCTCGCGCGGCTTTTCGCCATCAGCGAACACGCTGATCAGGTCAGCGCGGGATTCGATTGGGGGATCCTCTCCCTCGGCAGCTTGGCGCGTACTCATTGCGTGCGCCCATAGCGACCGTCCGGCTGCCGCGCCAGCCTGATAAGTTGCGTCCTGCTACTCTTCTATCGCCGGGCACCGCATCGGGTGCATTTCAGTGCACACTGGTTGCAATATCGACCTGACGGGCAATGCCCCTTCCCGCAACCCAGACGACCGGGCAAGGTCCATTTCGCCATGAAACGCAGGACATAATGCGTTTGCCGGGTCGCCTTGGTGCAAGTTGCGTTAATTACCTAAGGAGGCTTCAATGGCATTTAACAATCTTGGTCCGCTCACCTTTCTGGCAGCCGGCCAATCCGCTTACTGGTGGTATAACTTCGGCGGCGATCGCGGCACGCAATTCGCGTCGGCGGACGTCAAGACGCCCAATCAGGGCGGCGTCCACCTTGCGGACGACCAGCGCAAGGTTAAGGACAATAACGGCAACGCGACCTATTTCGTCAGGGTGACGAATCAGGGGCCCGGCGGCTGCTTCCACAATCTGCAAGGGGGAGGCATGGCATGATTACCATGACAATCGCCACGGATCGGCTCGGCAACGTGATCGGCGCCATCCAGCATCCGGCCCACCCGAAAGGGGACGGAGGCCCGCAATGCGGAGTGGACTTCGCACCCGACCACGTCCTCCATACCGTTGAGGTTGGACCCGAGATGGACATGGCAAAGGCCAAGGATTCGCTGGCGTTCCACGAATCTCTGAAACGGTACGTGACGAAGGCGCGCTGACCGTATGATGCGATTGCGGCGGCGATGGCCGCCGCAATCTGCCCTTTGAGCTATGCGGATTTCCTGACTTGTGCCCAATCGCCGGCAATCGCCATCCAGAGGCTGACCGCGGCCACCATCGCAGTATCGGCCCGCAGGATGCGTGGCCCAAGCGTGACCGCGCGCGACGTGGGCAGGGATCGGATCGCCGTCCGCTCTTCATCGGTGAAGCCGCCTTCCGGCCCAATCAGGATCGCCGCCGGGCCGGGGACTGCGACCTCCGCCATCGGGGCGCCGCCACCCTCGTCGGCGAAGATCAGCGTACGATCGGAAGGCCAGTCCCGAAGCAGCCGATCAAGGCTCACCGCCTCGGCCAGCTTGGGCAGGGCCGTGCGCCCGCATTGCTCTGCGGCTTCCACCATGTGGGCGTGGAGGCGTGCCGCGTTGATCCGGTCGACGATCGTGCGCTGGGTGATCACCGGAACGATACGGTCGACTCCCAGCTCGCAGGCCTTTTCGGCCATCCAGTCGATCCGTCCTTTCTTGATCGGCGCCATCAGCAACCAGAAATCCGGCACCTGTTCGCGTGGGGCCAGCTTCGCCTCGATCGCCAGCAGCAGATCGCGCTTGCCGACATGGGCGACCTTGGCGAGCCATTCGCCGTCGATGTCATCGAACAGCCGGATCGGATCGCCGACTTTCGCGCGCATTACGCCTGATAAATAATGCGCTTGAGGCCCCGCGATCATGATTTCGCTCTTGCCCGCGAGCGGCTCGTCGACGTGCAGGCGGGGCGTGCTGGCGGGCGGCCAGGCGGGCGTGGCGGGCATGGGCGACGCTTAGCAGGCTTGCACGGTATGCACGACCCGCTTCATCCATTATGGCGGGCGCGAAGATCAACAGGAGCGCGAAGTGACCAACGGAAGCTATCGTCCCGAAACGCTTGCCCTGCACGCCGGCTGGCGCGCCGACCCGACAACCGGGGCAGTAGCGCCGCCGATCTACCAGACCACCTCCTACCAGTTCCAGGATACCGGCCATGCCGCCCGCCTGTTCGCGCTGGAAGAGCTCGGGAATGTCTACACGCGGATCATGAATCCGACGAGCGACATTCTGGAACAGCGGATCACGGCGCTTGAAGGCGGCGCGGCGGCGCTCGCCGTTTCCTCGGGTCAGGCGGCGTCAGCTTTCGCGATCCAGAATCTGGCGCGTGCGGGCGACAATATCGTCAGCGGCACCGATCTCTATGGCGGCACCTATAATCTCTTCGCCAATACGCTCAGCGCCATGGGCATCGAGGTGCGCTTCGTCGATCCCGCCGACCCGGACGCCTTCGGCCGGGCCAGCGATGACAAGACGCGCGCTTATTATGCGGAGACGCTGCCCAACCCCAAGCTGATCGTTCCGCCGATCGCCGAAATCGCCGCCGTTGGCCGCAAGCTCGGCATTCCGCTGATCATGGACAACACCGCCGCGCCTTTGCTCTCCCGGCCGTTCGATCATGGCGCCGCGATCATCGTCTATTCGACCACAAAATATATCGGCGGGCACGGTACCTCGATCGGCGGCATGATCGTCGACGGGGGCAATTTCGACTGGGAGGCCTTTCCCGAACGCCAGCCGCTGCTCAACACGCCGGACCCAAGCTATCATGGCGCGGTGTGGGCGCAGGCCGCCAAGCCGCTGGGGCCGATCGCCTATATCCTGCGCGCGCGCACCGTGCTGCTGCGCGATCTCGGCTCGGCGCTGTCGCCGTTCAACGCCTTCCAGATCCTGCAGGGGCTGGAGACGCTGCCGCTGCGCATGCCGCGTCATTGCGAAAATGCGCTCAAGGTCGTCGAATTTCTGAGCAGGCGTGGAGACGTCACCAGGGTCATCCACCCCTCGCTTCAGGACGGTATCCAGCGTGAGCGAGCGGACCGCTATTTGCCGGGAGGGCTTGGCGCGCTGGTAGGTTTTGAACTAGCCGGCGGCCGCGATGCCGGGCGGCGGTTCATCGATGCGTTGAAGCTTTTCTATCATGTCGCGAACATCGGCGACGCCCGCAGCCTTGCGATCCATCCGGCCTCGACCACCCATTCGCAGCTCTCGCCGGAAGAGCAGCTCGCGACCGGCGTTTCGGAGGGTTATGTCCGTCTTTCGATCGGTCTTGAACATATCGACGATATCCTTGCCGACCTCGATCAGGCGCTGAACGCCGCGTCTTGAACCAGACGATCGTTCCCGACAGCGAGGGTCAAGGCATTCTCGCGCGAATGCCGGGCCGGGCGCGTGATCTGATCCAGCTGGCCCGGTTCGATCGCCCGATCGGCGCGTGGCTGCTGTTCTGGCCGGGCGCCTGGGCCGTCGCACTGGCGGGAGAGGCGAAAGCGCGGTGGGATCTGATCCTGTGGCTTGCGCTGGGATCGATCGCGATGCGCGGGGCCGGATGCGTCTATAACGACATCGTCGACCGCGATCTCGACGCACGGGTCGCCCGCACGGCGGCGCGGCCAGTCGCCAGCGGCCGGATCTCGTTGCGACTGGCCTGGGGCTGGCTGATCGCGCTGTGTCTGGTCGGGCTGGTCGTGCTGCTTCAGCTGCGGCCGATCGCGCAGGTCATCGCGCTCGCGAGCCTCGCGCTGGTGGCCGCCTATCCGTTCATGAAGCGGATCACCTGGTGGCCGCAGGCGTGGCTGGGTCTGGTATTCACCTGGGCTGCTCTGGTCGGCTGGGCCGAGACCACCGGCGGGATCGATCGCACGGGCCTGCTGCTTTACGCCGGCGCCTTCTTCTGGGTGCTGGGATATGACACGATCTACGCGCTGCAGGATATCGAGGATGACGCGCTGGCGGGGATCAAGAGCTCCGCTCGCGCGCTTGGAAGCCATGTCCAGTCCGGTGTATTGTTCTTCTACCTTGCGGCTCTGGTGCTTTGGGGCTTGGCCTTATGGTCGGTAAGGCCGCAACTGCTGGCGCTTTTCGCTCTTGCTCCCACTGCCTGCCATCTTGGATGGCAAGCGACAGGTCTGGGCAAGGGCAAGGATGCCGATGCGCTCAAACGGTTTCGATCGAACCGTTTCGCCGGAATGCTGATGTTTCTCGCATGCTTCGTGGTCGGCTCCACCGCATGACAGGCTTTGACGTTGGGGCATCGCATCCCTAAGTCCTCATCATGCTGAGTACGGAAAAAGCACAATCCCAGGTCGCCGATCTCGTCGGTGCGGCCCGGCAAGCGGGCGCCGATGCCGCCGACGCCATCTATGTGGGTGACGCCTCCACCCAGGTCCAGATCCGGCTTGGGGCGCTTGAGGATGTCGAGCGATCCGAGGGCGAGGAGATCGGCCTGCGCGTGTTTGTCGGCAGCCGCTCGGCGAGCGTATCCTCATCCGATCTCTCGCCGGACGCATTGGCCACGCTGGTCGAGCGCGCGGTGGCGATGGCGCGCGAGGCGCCGGAAGATCCCTGGTCCGGCCTCGCGCCCGAGGAGCGGCTACTCAAGGGCATGCCACCTGCTGTCGACGGTGATGACGGCGACGATCCCTCGCCGCAGCTGCTGCGGGATCGGGCCTCCGAAGCCGAAGACGCGGCGCGTGCCGTCACGGGCGTCACCAACAGCGAAGGATCGGGCGCATCCGCAGGCCGATCCGTGATCGCGCTGGCGACCTCGCACGGCTTCGCGCAGGCCTATTCGACCAGCGGCTACGGCAATTCGGCAAGCGTGATCGCGGGCCAGGGCGGCAATATGCAGCGCGACTATGCCTATCATTCGACACGGCACTGGGGCGATCTCGAACCGGCGAGCGCGATCGGAAAGCGCGCCGGCGAGCGGGCAGTGGCGCGGCTCGACCCCGGCAAGCTGCCGTCGGGACCGATGCCGGTGCTGTTCGATCCGCGTGCGGGATCGAGCCTGCTGGGGCATCTGATCGGCGCCATCACCGGATCGGCGGTGGCGCGGCGGACGAGCTTCCT
>Ga0065707_10081793_pt1 | contig 40216 bp, 50 predicted proteins | sample SwiRhicommuniRL3_FD_59094 | JGI IMG/M metagenome (GOLD analysis project Ga0065707, IMG submission 59094) | Switchgrass rhizosphere bacterial communities from Rose Lake, Michigan, USA - RL3 v2 (version 2) | ecosystem: Host-associated > Plants > Roots > Rhizosphere > Soil | place: East Lansing...
AGTTTGCTGGTAAGTGCAAATTCAAGAGCGGGCGTGTGGTTTTCTCCAAGATCAATGGACTTCGCGAGGCGATTGATATTCTGAGCGTAGCTTACCCGGATATGCCGGTTGTCGGCCGCGCTGCAACGGCTGGTAATCGTGGCACTGCAACGGCTGGTGACGAGGGCACTGCAACGGCTGGTGACGCTGGCACTGCAACGGCTGGTGACGAGGGCACGATCATTGTCAAATGGTGGGACGGCAAACGATACCGTGCCTCTGTTGGCTACATCGGCGAGAACGGGATTGAGGCAAACAAAAAATACAGAGTGGATAAAGGTGAGTTTATTCCCGTCGAGGAAGACTGACATGACGACCGATGACACCACGATCAAAACTTCCTCGACCAGTGCCTTGAACGCATGGCGCCAGGCACGCCAGGCATTGGTCTCTGCGATCCACGCCCACGAAGAGCAGCACACGACAGCCACAAAGCAGGCGATCAAGCAAGCCCAGGAGGAGGAGGCCAGGCGACTGCACAGGTACTCGGAGATCCGTATGCATGAGCTGACTGTCGTGGCACAGCAGCAGCGGAGGCGCAATGACTGAGCGCCGCGCGAACTGGAAAGGACATCTCGGCAAGCAGGCAAAGGCGCGCAAACAGAAAAGGCTTGAACTGCTGACGCAATTGGATCAGACCCGCAGAGAGATTCGGGAATGCGGGACCGACTTCAAGCGCTACGACCAACTGAAAGCCCGACAACGCGAAGTGGCCGCGCAGCTCGCGGCAATGTGAAAGGAAAAAATTATGCACACAGGTATGTTGTGGTTCGATAACTCACAATCCACATTCGATGTCAAGTTACAGAAAGCGGTCGACTACTACCAGAAGAAGTATGGTCGCAAGCCGGATCTGTGCTTGGCGCATCCGTCCACAGTCAATCTTCCGCAAGGTCAACGCTCCGCCGAAATGTGCGGCTTGACCGTGCGGCCTTACCGACCCGTGCTACCCGGACACATCTGGGTAGGCATCGAAGACAAGGAGCAAACCTCATGAGCGATTTCAATTCCAATGCAAAACCCGTCCCACCCGATACTCTGATCGACGACCTCAACCCGTCGCGCTTTCTCAAGCCTACCGACCTGACCGAGCGCTGGCATGTGCAGAGTCTGACAGTCACGATCTCCCGGCTGTCCTATGAGGATACGTGGCCATCGATGCAGGACATCGACCCGCGGACCCGTAAGCCGAAGGTGAAGGTTGCGCCGGTGCTCTACTTCAACAGCAAGAACGGCGGTGAGTTCCCGCGCGGAATGCTTCTGGGTGCAGGCGAAAACATCACGGCACTCAAAGCCGCGACCGGAGCCAGGACCGTGGGAGAGATGGTGGGCAAGCGGATCACGATCATCGTCGGAGAGTTCCGACACAAGCCGGTCCTTCGCATTTCGCCGGAGACGCCACCCGCAGCATCGACGCCTGCGGCGGTACGGTCCAACGGCAACGAGCAGGCATCGAAGCCTAGCCTCGCAGATCTGCGTGAGCAACTCAAAACCGGCGATGTGATCGTTGCCTATTCGGGTATCACGAAGATGGCAGGCATCGACCAGCCGACCGCACAGGCGATCCTTCGTGAATGCCTCGGCGATTTCGAGACGGCGTTCGACAAGATCGCCGAGCAATACGCCAAAGTGCTGAGCTAACCAACCCCAACCCTAGCAGGCTGGCAGGTACGGAAGCCTGCCAGCCGAAGGAGAAACGACGATGGAATTCAAAGCATTTGTCAACGGCGTAAAAGCCGATGTAGCCAAAAGAGAGCTGACCCTTACCTTCAAAGTCTCCCTCGACGAAGAGAGTCTTGCGACAGCTGAGGAGTTAGCCCGTTTCACAGGAGAGGACGCCAGCGCGGTGGAGTTGAAGATCAAGCCGATGCAGAGTTCTTTCCTGAATACCACCCTGACCAGGTAGCCCAGTCATGAAATACACAGAAGCCAAATCAATTGCAGAAAAGTGGATGCGATTTCTAACCCCTGCCTGCGAGCGGATCGAGATCGCCGGAAGCATCCGGCGCGGCAAGGCAGAGGTCAACGACATCGACATCGTACTGAAGCCGCTCACCATGACGGAGCCTGATCTATTCGGACAGCCGACTGAAATCAATTTCTTCGAGGAGCTGGTTACCCAGGTGGCACACGCGAACGGCGCAACCTTCCTGCTGAACGGCCCGAAACACAAGAAGCTCGCCCTGCCCGAAGGGATCAAGCTGGAGTTATGGATCGTCCGACCTCCCGCAGAATTTGGGGCGATCCTCCTGATCCGAACGGGACCGGAAGATTTCTCTCACTGGATCGTGACGCCTCGCCGAGTCGGCGGAGGGCTTCCCTCCTACCTGAGAGAGAAGGAGGGCGCGCTCTGGAGGTACGACCGGAAGATTTCCACACCCGAAGAAACGGATTTCTTCAAGGCAGTCGGAATGACGTATATCGAGCCGGAGCGCAGGCGGGCGCACTGGGTAGGAGCGGAGCGACATGGCTAAGAAGCATTGGATTTACATCAAGCGCGGCTTGAGCGAAGATGCCAAGCACCGGGCGCAGATGGGTGAATGCATCTGGCTCTACATGCACATCATTGACCGGGCCGACTGGGAGACCGGTATTGCCTACGACTGGAGAGACAGGGAAGAAGCCGCCCAGATGGACATGCCAGTCGATACCCTCCGCTATCAACGCCACAAACTGGAAGAGATGGATTACGTCCGCTGCGAGAAGAAACAACACAGCCAAAACATTTACATCATGGAGTGGAAGAACCCGCGTGACTACGGATCGGAGACCAAGAACCCCCGAAACGAGAGTAGCAATCCATTACCACTCTCAAGTTCTCAGAGTCTTAACCAGAGTAGTAACCAGAGTCTTAACCAGCTTCAAGCACAGGTTAAGACCCCTACATATACCTCAAAGATCAAAGGTCATAGATCAACGACCGCACCCGCGCTCGACTTCAAAAATATGACAGTCGGAGAAGCGCGCAAGCTCTGGACAATCAAGCTCTACATCGAAGCAACTGATCAGTTTCCAGCCTCAGTCCTGTGGGAGACCGTACACAACTCCATTACAGAAAAGGCTCTTACGTTCGAGCAACTTCATTCCGCGGCGGTCGCCTGGATCGGCAGAGGCTACCGGCCCGAGAACGTAACTGGCATTCTGGAATGGGCTGCAAGTGGCATCCCGACAAACGGCAACGGCTCGAAGCCAGGGACCGGCGCAGCTCCCGCCATCAACGAAGCCGCGGTCGAGACCACCAAGCAGCTGGTCGGTGGAAAGTGGGACTTCACTCCCGCGCCTCCGCCATCGACGCGACCCGTAATCAGGCAACCGGAGAAGAGGGTACACCGATGAGCTGGCAGGATCTTCTCAAACGAAAGCGACAGCTGGAGCAGATTCAGAACATCCCTTCGGTGGCTGACTACGCCGAGGAATGGAACATCCTCGGCAAGCAGTTTGCCGAGATATTCCTTATGGCAAACGCCGAGGATTGCTGGTCACGCTTCCGGCATTATCGAGATCTTCAACCCGGCGAATATGTGCGGCTGATCGACGGGCAGATCGCCGAGCTGATCCACGTGCCATAAGGGGTAGCAATGAACAGTAACTGGAAATTGAAAAAGGACGGCTGGCACAAAAAGCAAACATCGACCACGCGCGGCAATGCGGATTACTTCAAGCGAACACCCCCCCCGATGCGAGACAGCAGCGGGCGACCGATGAAGAACTATGACGAGATCGATATTGCCAAGTGGATTGAGGAAGTCAATGAAAAAAACAAGTAACGCCTCGGCACTGGATAGGTTCCTGAAGGAACACAAGAAGCACTGCAACTATTGGGTGTTCAGTGGAGATCGGCATTGTTCCTGTGGCCGCGACGAGGCAACCCGTGAACTGGAAGAGATGCGCGCCGCGCTCAGTGTGCAGCAGCCGACACTCGTTCAATTGCCGATGATGGTTTACCAGGATAAGGAGTTTTGAAATGTCACGACGATTTGAAGCAACGCAAGTGACCACGATCAAGGACCTACAAAGGGTCATGACGAAGATCAACGCGACCTCGCTACGCATTGAGCAGGATGTGATGAAAGGTGGTGTCAAGATCACCTTCGACCGGGCAGGGAAGCGCTATGTCCGTGAGTGCAGCAAGTATGAGAACTCACTGGATAACCTGCGGGTGATCGGCTTGCAGATCGAATACCTCTACCGCGCTCTGGAAGTCTATGCTGAAGATATTGTCGAGACCTCGTTTGATATCGAGTTTGACCGGATCTTCAACGGCTTCCTTGCCACGCCGGATGATACCGCTCTCCTGTTAGGAGATGGAACTGCGCAATGGTACGAGATCCTCGGAGTGAAAGCGGACGCGAGCCGGGAAGATATTCGTAGTGCCTTCCGCGCCTTGTCACTCGTTCACCATCCCGACCGGGGAGGCCGCGATGAAGATTTCAAACGGATCAATGAGGCCTTTCGTCAGGGGATGAAGGTCGCGAAGAAGTAATGGACGCCTGCTTATCTATCGGCTTTGTGATCCTGATCGCGCTGACACTTCTTTCGATGGCACAGCCGCGTGAGAGTCGTGAGGTTCGGCAGTTCATTCAGATGCTGATGGATGCGTTGAGAAAGTAAATACCTGCCGAGTGTAGGGAGTTCCGCAACCTACACCCAGGCAGGCAAGTGAATTGTACTAAAAGGAGTTCCGCATGAACGCAGAAACAATCACACCCTTTTTATTTATCGGCATGTTGATTGCCAGCGTGATCTCCATCGGCTGGCCACGCTATCGCACTGACCCGATGGAAGACCAAACACCGCCGAAGCAACATGACCGGCAATCGCAGTATACCGGACCGGCGATCAACCTGCATGTCAGGGACGAGCAATGGCTGGAAGGTTACAAGGCTTATATCGCAGACAACGCCGCTCCAAACTCACTGGCCGATGCGATGGTCTTGCAGGCAGTGCGTGACATCGTGAACAACGAAGCTCTCAGTAAGGCGGCGCAGTATCACATGCTGGACGCGTTGCAGATGCAGGTATGGAACGCACACCCACGCGGGATGGCAGCCGAGGTGATCGAGACGATCAACGACGAGATGGAGACGCTGGATCATCCTGACTGGCATGGAAGACATGGAAGATTCGTGAGCGTGAAACGAGGTGAGTAATGTATATCCCTCGACCCTGGCACAACATCTTCCCATTCTCCCTGCTCATGCTTGGCTTGTATGTCGGTCACAACTTCAAGCCCGCGACCTATGACGTGGTCCTGTTTTGCATCTCGAATTATTCCTTCGCTCTGATGCACGCCTACTACATCATGCGTGCCGGGCTGATCTACCAGATGTATCTTGCAAAGGTCGATGGCAATGAGCCGGTCTATAAGCCGAGCATCCCAAACCTCAACACCGCCACGACGGGCGTGCTCTACAACCAGACGACCGTCGCGCCGAAGTTTGCTAATGAGCGACTCTTTGCATTCACGATTGTCAGGCAGCATGATCATAGCTTCGACGTCAAACTGACAGAGGAGTATTGGGTCAAAGCCGGAAGGTGGCATGGCTCGCGCGAAGAGTTTGTTGCCGTGCTCGACAAGTGGAAGAAGAGACGGATCATCCAGCGCAAAGGCAACCGTAAAAACTCTTCATACGAGGTTCTGTTATGGGACGCGGTTCGCCTGATCGCGGATGGGAACCCGTTACCGGACTAGGCACACAAGCCCCCTCCCCTGCTGAGTTCAACTCTCAGTATCACCCAGCTACGGTACGAGTGAGCGAGTGAGAGCGAGAAGTGAGCTGGGGGAGGGGAGCGGGCACAGCAGGAACACGGTTCACGACCTGCCCTTTCGACTGGCTGTTACAGAAAATAACAGGCACTCGGAAAATTGAAAATAGGCGAGCCGGCCTAATTTGCCTTCGAGCAAAAACCGACCAGCAGAAAGACGCCTGACGCGATTTGAGAAAGTGATGAACTATGCCAGCCAAAGTTATCACCGGCAAAGAATTTTTAGAAATGCTTGGGATCACCAGGAAAGTTCCTATGCACTTCAAGAAGAACAAGCCGCCCAACATCGGGCAGCGTGTCATGGGCTACGGCGGATGTGTGTTTATTGTGGAGGCTGTTTCTCTGTTTGGTGACGAGGTTTTTATAAAGCCGCTTCTTCAGTCTTGCTGGAGTGACAGTCATAACGATTGGATAGATGTGTACCACCTTGGCAAAGAGAGTCGCTGGAAAAAAGTTGACGAACTCATACCAACGATAGATTACTTGGAAGAAAGCGAATGAAAAAATACCGACCCCACATCCACCCGAACGCATGTCGAAAGCTGGCCCGATTCTTCCGGCAGGTCAAACGCGAGACCGGCACCTGGAATATTCGCGAGACTGCCAGGCGACTGGGGGTCAATCAAAAGTATGTGCAGGAGAATTTGATAGCAGGTATCGAGCCGACCAACCCGGACATCAGGGAACTGATCCTCTTGCCGAGGAAACCAAAGAAACGATTTGGCGATTGCAGCCAATGCGGAAAGCCGGTCGAGCTGACCATCAAGGGAGAACTGCAATCGCACGTACGTCCTGATGGCACGTATTGCGAAGGCTCGTTCACGCGAGAGTTTTTACCTCGGCGTCGATTGCCGAAGCTAAAGCCGAAGCCTGAGCCAATCACGCCGGAATGGTGGGACGAGCTGAGGAAGCGAGCAACGAAAGCAATGGTGAGACGAACGAATGACGCAGTCGTTAGAAGGAGACAGCCATGAGTGTATTGTTAGCGACCAAGAAGTTCCCGGCCATCAACCGGCGCATCGAGATCCTGGGTCAGATGAATGACCGTCGCGCCCAGGCATCTGGCAACCAGGACAAGCAAGCGCTGCGAGATCTTGCCAATGAGTACAAAGAGATGGGTTGCCCGCGTCTGGCAGAAGAGATCAAGACAGAAGCCAAGGCGATCAAGAGAAGGCGCACAGCTGGCCCCGCCGCGAATGTCGATACCGACATCAACGTCGATGCGAGATCTGATATCGCAACACCACAAATGGCGGTGACACCATGACCCAAGATGAAGCCGATGCCGAGGCGAAGCGCCGATGGGGAGCACGTGCCCATGCAAAACCATACCTGGACAAATACGTCGAGCTTTTGCTTGACATCACCCCGCCAGGCTGGGACATCAAGAAGCATGGAAGGGTGGACCAAGTGATAGCCTGGGCAGAGACCTGGGAAGAAGCGTTTGCACTGGCGGGGCAGCAGTACAAGATTCCGGAAGACACCGCCGCCGATGGTGATACCGCCGATCGTGACGGTGCTGCAGTAAATCAAAAAGGAGATAACTCATGAGAACAAATTTCGACCCGCCATCTGATCCCGAGGGCGGCGTGCGAGTCTGCCGCAAATGTGACCAGGCTCTTGAAGAGCACTGGGGGGAATGGGTCTGTGTCAATCGCAGATGTCAATCAAGCACGCGTTACGACTTCATCTTCGACGCGCATGAGAGCGCTCGCGAGTGGGCACGTGAGCTATTGAAACATCCCGACCAGCTGGTGATCCTCGACGCAGAGACCACGGGATTGGGAAGCTACGATGAAGTGTGCCAGGTCGCAATGATCGACGGCTCCGGCAACGTGCTCATGGAGAACCAACTTGTCAAGCCGACGATCCATATCCCAATCGATGCTTACCGCATTCACGGGATCACCGATGAGATGGTTCGGGACGCGCCGCGCTTCGCAGAAGTTTGGGGCGAGATCTACAAGCACATGGACGGCAAGATCCTTGTCATCTATAACGCCGACTTCGATACCCGCATCCTGAGACAGAGCGCCAAGGCGGTGGGTGACGGGCATGAGCTTGGCTTTCCCTTCAAGAGGCTGACGTGTGCAATGAATGCCTATGCCGAATACGTCGGCGAGTGGAATGGCTATCATGGAAACTTTCGCTGGCAGCGACTGCCGGGCGGAGACCACACCGCGCTTGGCGATTGCCGCGCGACATTGGAACTGATTAGGGATATGGCGGCAGGGGCAGATGCCTAGGTTATTGGATTTGTTTTGTAAGGCAGGGGGTGCAGGGATGGGATACCATCGCGCGGGCTTTGAAGTTGTCGGAGTGGACATCGAACCGCAGCCGCGTTATCCATTCGAGTTCCACCAGGCAGACGCACTTGATTACCTCGCCGAGCATTGGAGGGAGTTCGACGCCATCCATGCAAGCCCGCCATGCCAAGATCATATACCAACTGTTCTCAAAAAGCATGGCACTGCTCATTTGTTGCCAGATACACGGGAGCTACTTGAAAGATTAGATATACCCTGGGTTATTGAAAATGTACCCACTGCTCCTATGCGCGCCGATTTTAGATTGTGTGGCTGCATGTTCCGGCTTCCACGCCTGCGTAGACAAAGACTTTTTGAAACCTCTTGGCATGGATTTGCATTGCTCCCGCCTTGCAATCATCCAGAGCATCCAATTAGCGTAACAGGACACGGGATCCCATCAGGTAATTATTATAGAGACAAATTGAGAGGCCCAGAATTTGGAGTTTTAGCTAGAGCGGCAATGGGTATTGACTGGATGACGCGAGACGAACTGGCGCAAGCCATCCCACCCGCCTACACGGAATTTATCGGCACTCAGTTGTTGAATGTCATTACGAATTTGCAATGAAGCAAAAGGTTACATCGTACTTCTCAGCATCGCGCGCATGTTCTAAAATCCTTCTGTCGTTGTCCTTATCAGTACCCAATGGAGCAAATCATGCTGAACAAAATCGCAATAGCATTATCGGACGTCATAGGGCAGGAGAACGCGGAGATCCTTTTGAACATGTGTCAGCGCGTGAAGGAGCGAGCCATCGACCGCAAGAGCCAGCAGTCGGTCGAGGTGATCTTCAATGAGCATGGACACGTCCGCCATATCAACGGATCAGACAATGTGAATGGCATCAAGCCGAAGACCTATCAGTCGGAGTAGGTGTATAATTTTCAAAACAAATTTTATCTAGTCCGACAGACAAGAAACGGGACGCTCTATCTAGGAGCGCCCCGTTTTTTATTTTCCGACAACGAACGCCGGAACAAGTGTGCCTGCCGGAGAAGGAGACCCCCATGTTAGACCCAACATTAAGAGCAGTTTTCGTTGCGCTTCTGATCGTGATCCTTCGCTTTGTGTTCATTGCCCTCGGCGTCCCTGTCAGCGACGAGTTCCTGGCTACTCTTGCCGCGGCGATCATCGCCTGGATCTTAGGCAACCCTGCCGGGTCTGCCACCGCCCAGGCGATCCACCGCGCCCGCGCCAAATAAATGACTCCGACTAATGCAGGCGGCTTCCAGGAAATCTTTGACGCCGTCCAGATGGACGAGAACGCCAAGAAAGTTTTCCTTGCCATGCCGAGGGAAGAGCAGCTGCTCGCCATCGTTGGGATGCAGGCCTGGATGCGCTCAGAACTGGTGAACATCAAGCGGGATGTGCTTGAGACCAAGAAGGATCTGGAAGAGTCCAAGAAGGAGACCCTGCAATACAGGGTCAGGCGGGAGAGGCAGGAAAAGAAACTACTTGGCAGCCTGGAAGGCGACGACCAGATGTCTACGACACAGAAGATCGTGCGGGAGATCGCCAAGGAATTTTCAAAGCGCTTTGATTTCTGGGCATGGTTCCGGGACAAGGTACTTCCCGCGATCCTCACAGCAATTGCGCTTGGCATTCTCTACCTGGTATTCGGAGGCAAATAACAAATGCTGAATACGATCAGAAACTATCTCGTCTCCATCCTCGCACCCAAGTACCGCGCGGTAGGGATCGACGGCTCGCACTGGTGGGGCTGGTTCAAGCCGGAGCTGGCGACCAGGCCGATTGATTTCGTGATCATCAAGGCGACCCAAGGCTCGACCATGATCGATCCCGCCCTCGGTATCAACTGGGAGGGAGCCAAGCGCGTGGGAGTGAGGGGCGCTTACCACTACCAGAAGTATGGCGCCTCGTGGCTGGCTCAGGCGGAGTTCTTCCTGCGGGCCGCAGACCGTTACGACTTTCATATCCTCGCCCTGGATGTGGAGAAGGCCTACAACGAGCTGGCCTTCGCAAGCCCGGCTGCGGGGGATACGTTCTTCTCGGACATGCGCCGCATCCTGGATTACTGGAAGTTCAAGAAGCCGGACAAGAAGGTCGTCCTCTACACCAACACCGACATCTACGCAAACTTTATCTACCCCGCCATCAAGCGGCTGTATGGGATGGAAGGGGAGCAGTGGCTGGAGTCGCTCGACCTATGGCTGGCAAACTATAACGGGCAGAACGTGGACGGTGAGCCGCTGATGCCTGCTAACCGCGCAAGTGGCTGGACGTTCTGGCAATACAGCAGCAACGGGAAGAAGGCAGACTACGGCACGAATGGGGATGTAGATCTGAACGTCTTCAACGGCAGGGTGGAGGAGCTGTACAAGTGGGCAGGGATCACAAACACCGATCCACCTCCACCAGTCGAGCCGCCCGCGCCACAGACAGAACCGGAGACCGAGCCGGAGACCTGGACGGGTCATGTCGTTGCCCTCGAACGCCTGATTGCCCGCAGCTACCCGGCGCGGGCAGACGGGACCGACACCGGCCGCCGACTCATCCCAGGGGAGAAGGTGAGCGGGAGACTATGGACTGGCAACGGTTACGTCTGGATGAAGCTCGACGACAGTGTACCCGAGACGATCAAAGGGAAGTGGGTCGCAGTGCGGAAGGAAGGCGGCGATCAGTTTATCAAGCTGGACCCGCAGCCATTGCCACCGGGACCAACCATCCCGCAGTTATGGAGAGTGAAGCACGACATCGAATTGACGAAGGGGTTATGGCGGGACAACCTGCCGGAAGTGCACCCGATCTTCCCGAACCATCACTCGGAATTCGGCAAGGACTGGCAGCTGCTTAGCCGAGGCATGAACCCAAGGATCAGCGCCAACAAATGGACAGCCGTCTATCACTTCAAGTTGTGGATAGATAACAACCAGGGGTATGGGATGGAGAGTGATCCGCGCGCCAACTATGTGCTACGCGAGAACCTGACGTGCGATAACCCACGCGTCGAAGCCCTGACTACAGGCGGCAGCTTCCACACCGGGACAGTGGAAGGACCAAACCTGATCCTCGAAACGCTGGATGTGAATCACGCGCCGACATTGGATTGGATACTGGCGCGCCCGTGGTTCTTTGTGTATGCCGTGACCGTGGACAGTAAGGGCACGCCGAGGAGATTCCCGCAGGGATTGCAGCCGAACGGGGAAGTTGCGCCGATCATCCATCCGCTGATTGCCGACCGCAGGAAATACCCAAAGCTCACGATCCCGCTTTCCAAGTTGGAGAAGTGGGACATGTCGAAGGGTTTGCCTGATCCGTTCAAGGTGTACGAAAAGGCATGACCGACGAACTCAAGCCACTGTCTCAAAGCCATCAAGCCGTCATGGATGAATACTTCCAATGTTGGGAGAAAACAGAGGCTTATAAAAGGGTTTACCAGAAAGCCTCGCACAACGCGGCAAGGACTTCTGCCGCGCGTTTGTTTGCAGAAGCTAACTTTCAAGCACATTTGCAGCAGCGATTAGCAGAGAACCACATGAGCGCCGACGAGGTCCTGAAGCGGCTGGCAGACATCGGGCGCGGCGACCTGGGTCTGTTCTTCAAGGTGACGGATGAATGGATGTTCTACCCACCGCCGACCTCCGAGATCCTGGATGAGCAGGAAGTTATCGAAGAACAGGAAGGCAAGCCAGCAGTCAAGCGGATCAGCTACCGGGTGCGACGTGTGATCCTCGACCTGGACAGGATCAAAGATCCAGACTATTCCTACCTGCTCAAGAAGTTTTCCGACCATGGCAGAAGGGGAATGAGCATCGAGATCCACGACGCGAAAGCCGCGCAGGAACTGATCGGCAAGCATCACAAGTTATTCAACGAGCCGGGCACGAAAGAGAACCCACTCCACATCGACGGACTGGATAAGTATCTGGACAAGATCTATGGTAACCGCGACGATCAAAGCTGACGAACGTATCGAGCGAATGCTGACCGCCATGCGTGACGCAGGCTTGCCGCGCGACCAGGCAGAGCAGTTCACGCGCGCCGGCTACATTCCACTGGAGGGGATGCTTCCCTTCCATGCGGCAGCCAGGGAAGCCGACAAGCAGGGCGGGCCCGAATGGATCGCACTCGGCGGCAAGCGCGGACCAGGCAAGAGTCACACGATCATGGCGCAGGTAGGACTGGACGATTGCCAGCGGGTCGAAGGGTTGAAGGTTCTCTTCCTGCGCAAGATCATGAAAGCAGCCAGGGAATCGCTCGATGATGTTGTTCGCCAGGTGTTTCGGTACACGCCGCACACCCCGACCGCGGACGGCATCTCATTCAGGAACGGCAGCCGGATCATTATCGGTGGGTTCAAGGACGAGAAGGACATCGAAAAATATTTGGGCATCGAGTATGACATCATCGTCATCGAAGAGTGCACGCAGATCTCAGAGACCAAGAAGGATAAGTTGCGCGGCTCTCTTCGCACCTCGAAGTCGAAGTGGCGACCGCGCATCTACCTATCCACCAACGCGGACGGCATCGGCTTGTCCTGGTTCAAGAAGATGTTTATCGAGCCGTTCCGCAAAGGGATTGAGCGCCTGACCCGCTTCTTCGACGTGACCCATATCTACAATCCCTTCATCAACCCGGAGTATCAAAGCTGGCTGGATAGTCTTACAGGTCCACTCGGCAAAGCCTGGAGAGACGGAGACTGGGACGCATTCGCAGGCATGGCATTCCCGCAGTGGAATAGGGAGCGGCATGTCGTGCAGCCGTTCGAGATCCCGAACCATTGGATCAAATGGAGGTCGACCGACTGGGGATTTGCCTCGCCGTTCTCAACTCACTGGTACACCAAAGACCCGGACACCAGGCGGATATTTGTTTACCGTGAGTTCTACGGTGCAGGCATGACCGACCGGCAACAGGCGCGCGGCATCCGAGACATGACACCCGATGAAATCATCTTCGTTCACTACGCCGACCCTGCTCTTTGGGAGCGCAAGAACCGCGACGATGAAGTGTTCTCGACTGCCGATGAGTACAAGAAGGAAGGTGTGGTCCTGACCAAAGCGGACAACGACCGGCTTTCAGGCAAGCGCAAGGTGAACAACATCCTCGCCGACCTGCCAGACGGAGAGCCAGGCTTGCAAGTATTCGAGACCTGCCCGCACATGATCGAGCAGTTCTCCAGTCTGGCAGCTGACGAGCGCAACCCGGAGGACGTGGACACTGACCAGGAAGACCACGCCTATGACGATTGCAGGTACGCACTCACCAACGAGAAACGAATTGAGCAAAAGGGAGCGCCGAAGCAAGACGGCAGGCATCCACTCGCAGGAGTAAAAGGACTATGACCACAGTTAACCTACCACAGGAAGAGATCCGGCAGCTACGCATACGGCGCGACCAGATCAAGGCATCCTATGGCGCACGCAACCAACTCTTCACGCGCTATGAAGAGATCTACTTCATGAAGAACATCGAGAAGCCGAAGGACGCAGGCATCGACCCCAAAGACTGGAAGGTCACAGCCTCACCAGGTGGACGGGATAAGGTCACAGGTTTGAAGCGCATCCTCGACACGTCCGAGATCCATATCAAAGTGAAGGATGGCAAAGAGGCGGCGCAACATTCAGACGAGATCGAAGCCGCGCTCAAGACCATACTCAGGGTGAGCGGAGAATATAAGGCAGCCAGGAATGAGCGGGACACCAACCTTGCCGCGATCCTATATGGTCCAGTCGTGATGACGGTCAACAGCGTCGACGACCTGATTACCGCCAAGACCAAGGACTACGCGGGCGCTGATCGCCAGGTCAACAAGTTCATCGTCAAGCAACTGGAGACGATCCGCAAGCGCACGCCGTTCCTGATCGACACCATCAACCCGAAGGAGAGCTACCCGGAGTGGGGGAAGTATGGACTATCTGGGCACTTGCAGGAGTACACACTCAAAGGGATGGAGATCAAAGAGGAATGGGGTTGCGATCCGATGAAGTTCAAGGATGACACGGACTACATCGTCTCCGACTTCTTCCACTATGACAGGCGGCTGGTCGAGAGTGGCGGCACTACCCTGTTTGCGGGTGAGTGGCTCAGTAAGAATGCCGATGGTGACATCGAGGGCGTGACCAATATCCCCGTCTTCGTGAGATACGCAGGCGGCAGCACATTATTCCACAAGCCGGAAGAGCAGCTTCAAAGTTTCTTATATGCGTATGCCAAGGGTGAATGGGATCGGCGGGAGAACTTGTTTTGGACGTACTTGTTCACGGCGATCTATACTCAAGGGTTGCCTGGTCCGACCATCCTTCGAGATCCTGACGACACCTCGGACATCACGGTCGATTACCGCGGTGGTGTGAAGATCATTACCGCCAAGGGCAAGCTGGAAAATACGCAGGTGATCGACGGGGATGTGATCCAGATCAAAAACCTGATGGATGCGCAGACCGGCAAGAGCACCATCCAGGAGCAGACCATCGGCGGGACATCGGGGGCCGCGACCTTTAGCAGCTATGTGATGGAAGTCAACGCCGGGAAACTGCCAGCCATCGACCCGACCGAAGCGCAGGAGCAGTGTTACCGGGATCTATTCCTCCACATATTGCAGCGGATCAAGAGCGAAGGGATTGTCAACGACCTGATCGAACCCGAAGATATTCCCGCCGACGTCGAACTGGAAGTCACGCTCGAACCCGATCTTCAGCAGGACGACCTGCGCAATAGCCAGATCGTCACGCAGCTCAAAGGCAGCGGCGCCAATGTCTCTGACGAATGGCTCAACACCAATCTCCTCAAGATCGCAGATAGCAATGCCATGTTCCGGCAGAAGACGAAGGAGGACATTCGCAAGGCTATCGTCGGCAGTATCCTCCAGAACCCGCAGCTCATGCAGAAGTTCATTGCCGCGGCAATGGGACAAGGACAGCAACCCGGTCCAACACCGCCAGATCAGACGATGCCAGCTGGTGGAGAGCAGCCTCCGCCAGGCTTCCATCAAATGCCGGACGGTTCAATGATGCCCGACAGTGAGATGCCGCAGGGACAGCCCACGCCGGAGCAGCTAATGCAGATGCAGGGGCAGGGAGGACAGCCGCAGGGGATGACGCCAGGCATGGGAGCCGAAGCCACGCCGATGACCGAAGCACAGCCGCGACCACAGGAGCGAGGCAATGGAAGGATGAAGGCGCGATGAAAAGCAGAACGAACTTTCTAACAGAAAGGAAAGTGAAATGATTGGGCGTTTTCTACACAGTGTTATTGTGAATTTCATTTCGTGGTATCTGCGGAATAAATGCGGTTACGCAGTTCACAGTTACCCATACGGCAAACGCGGACGGTATATCGTGATGATGACCGAAAACCAATATCACGATTTCAGGGAGCGCGTTGAATGGCCTGCCGAAGCCCCGCGTCCAGATGGTCCGGTTCGTATTCAGCGAGTGCATGGTAGTTCTTTCAGGATGATGGACGAATAGAACGGATATTCAATCATGACTGACGACTTTGATTTAAGAGACATCTTCCTCGAGGCGACCGCCGACATTCAGGAGATCGTCCGTGAAGTAATGGAAGAACTGACCGAGCCGCAGGAACTGGAGCAGATCCGGCAGATGTGGGCCGCCGCGACCGATGAGCAGAAAGAACAGATCATGCGTGAGAACCCAGAGGAGTATAAGGCTCTGATGGATGCAATCAACGAAAGGAGAAGGTAATGCCCGGACAACCCTCTTGGTGGCAGACACTTAAGAACAAGCTCAACCAACTCGGCACACCTGCCGGACTGGGCGGCGGCGTGCAGATCCCAAAGATCCCGATCTCGACCCAACCGCCGAAAACACAGACCGCATCCGGCTCATGGTGGCAGCAAATGCAGAACCAACTCAACCAGATCCCGGTAGGTGGAACGCCGTCACCTCTTCAATCGACACCCCTGCCATCCTGGTTGCAACCGAAACCGCCAGCTAGTACTGCCAATGCGCCAGTCAATTTCAATCCCGGTCCGGCAACGACAATCGGACCGGCAGGCGGAACGCCAATGACTTATGTAGCGGGACCGGGCGGGATAGTGAGAGTCAACATGGGATCAGGTGAACCCGTGCCTATCACGCCAACCGCGCCGATCACCCCGACCACACCTGATTATGGTGGCTATGGTGGAGGCGGGTATGGCGGATATAAGAAACGCAGGGGCGGAGGTGGGTATAGGTACCAACCTCGAACCTACCAGCCGACGCAATACGACAACTCTCAACCCGAATGGGCAAAGAGTGCAGGGTTAGCCAATTGGTCAATAGGCTGAAGCACCGCCGTTCATGGCGATAAGGACCCCACATGCCAAGCAATAAGGAAATGCGCATCCAGCTTGAGAAGCGCGGCATCAACGCCGACAACCTCAAGAAGTGGCAACTCTACAACAGCGAAGATCTGATCCGGCAGCATAAGCAAGACGTGCGGCTGGAGCAAAAGGGGCTTCTGGATTACCAGACTGCCGGAATGTCGACTGCTCAGATCGCACAGAAGTATGTCGACGCGCGGGTCAAGGTCAATCCTGACTGGTTCCAGCAGCACTACGCAGGGATACAGCAGCCACCGACTCAGGCGACTCAGGTGCAGGCAGCCCCGACGCCGGTCAAGTTCGCGACGGTAGAAGCTGTGAAGACGGGCGGTGCAGGCTGGACTGACGTCGAAACCACCGAGCGGGCGAAGCTCCTCAAAGACCCCTCTTTCTACAAGTCCGGGCAGATCACACAATTTCCTGTTGCCGTGCGTGATCAGATCCTGAATGATCCGAACTTCGACTGGAAGCAGTTGCCCCGCTGGCAGAAGACATACTATGGCATCATCTCCAACCCCAAGATCATGGCCAGTCCCATGGCTTTGGCGGGTGCTCATGCCGGTGGGATCTTCGGTCCTGTTGGAAAGGTTGCAGGTGCGGCTGTTGGTTATGGACTGGGACTTGTCGGCGGGCAACAGTATGACCCGACGCGGGGAGTCTTCGAGCAGCCAAGCGCAACTGCCGGACTGATGGCTGTCCTGAACAAGCTCTCAGAAGGAGCAGAGCAGACGGTCGGGTACACAGCTCAGGCACTGGACGCAGCAATTGCCGGAGCGCAGGGGAATCAGGAAGCGGCAGCTAGCGCCAATAAGATGCTGACAGATCCTGCCTACCGGAAGGCGACTTGGGAAGCGGGACGCTTTGCCTACGAAGCCAGCGACTTCATGGGCGCACGCAACTGGATACCAGGGATCGCGAGACTCTTGGGAGATGAAACCGCCGTCCTCGCCAAGCCTGGGCAGGACTTCGTGGTCGGCGCATCTCAGCCGGTGGATCGAGCCGTAGCGCAGGGGTTCAACCCGGTGACCGGCAACTTCTACGATACCAACGATGCTATGGGGATCTTGCAGGAAGCCAGGCTCACCATCCATAAGGCGATCATCAATGGTGAGGACCCTCGGGATGTGGTTCGGCAAATCATGGGCGAGCAGGGGCAGTATGTGGGCGCGACCGTGGCAGACTTTGCCGGACAAGCAGCCATTGACCCGCTGGAATACCTGCCGGAAGTGACAGCCAAGACGACCGGCAAACTCGCCAGCCTCATGGGGAACGAGACTGCGGCGCGTGCCTTCCTGGAATCCAAAGCGCCGGTCGAGGGATTGCGGAGGTATCAGACACTGGTGCAAACCGGAGATGTGGCGCCAGGCTTCGACTATACCAAGATGAGTTCAGTAAGCAGATGGGTCGCAGGTCTCAACGAAGCCGGGCAGATCAAGAGCGGACCGCTCACACAGACCGGACTCCTGGACAAGCCAGCCAAACAGGCCGGGCTATGGTCGAAGCTCAAAGACGACTGGGCGGCACTGACACCGGAGGCACGCGCACGCGAAGGGGCGAACATGTTCTATAACAACCTCGGCGCGCTCCTCTCCACCTTCGACGATCCGCATGAGATCAGTAAATTTATGGGGTCACTCTCGAAGGGTGACATGAAGGTCTGGGCAGAGATGGGCGGCAAGATCGCCCAAAGCCCGGAGTGGTACACGATCCTGCCCGCGCTCAAGGACTTTGATAGCGCCAAGGTCGACGGACCGCTGGCAGCCTGGGATCTTGCACAACCCCATAGGGAGAGACTCCTTAGGATCGCCGATGTGTTGGGCGAGGAGCCAGGCACATTCATCGAAGACCTAGCCAAGCGCGGCACAGATGAGCAGGACTTCCAGAGGCTAACCGAACGGCTGCAACAATCCACAGACCCGGGTGCCAAGGAACTGCTTGCCGACATGCAGCGCGGCGATTTCACCAAAGACAATCTCAAGCAGATGGTGGATGTCTTCACTGGTGACGGGGCATTGCCGTGGCATGTCGACCAATGGAAAGCCTCGATGATGGATGCCCTCGGTTCTCACTTCGACGAATGGGCAGTCGAGAAGCTAGGGTTGGGGCGCGATACGCCGGAAGCGAAAGCCTTCTTCAGGACCACACATCTTTTGAAGAGCGCGCAATCTGTCCTCCTGTTGGGCGGCAGTCCGGGCTATGCTTTGCAGAACGGCATGTCGAACATGGTCCATAGAGCCGTGACCGGCATCTATGGATACATGACCCCGCGGCAGATCGACACATGGCTCGACCGATTCGGAGTGACACCCGCCAGACTGGAAGAGGGAGTTGGGATCGGCGGTGAAGTAGAACAGGCCGCATCAAAGAGCAGCGTCAAAACAGAAGCGATTCAAGCGGAAGTCAAGGGAAACCAGAATGACGCCCTGGGTCGAGCGCAGCGGATAGTCTCCGCCATCGGCAGGGGCATGCCGTTCAATAAGTTATCTTCCGCCTTCGAACAACTGGAGGGGAAGAACGGCTACATGATCGCCATGCGGGATATGTGGTCGCAGACGTGGCGCCGCGGGCGCGGCTTTGCCGAAGTGACACCGGATCTGAAGGGACACCTGGAGCAGGCAGGCATCAACCCGAACAGCATTTATTCTCTGATCGAGGCGGGCATGAACAAGGATGAGATCGAGCGCTTTGTCTTCCAGCGACAGTCAGGGATCATGTCTCGGACTCTGGTCAACGACGCAGCCCAGAAGATGGGAATGCCGTCCACCCAGGCAGCCAGGTTATTGGAGAAGGTCGGCGTGCTGGATGAGCTGGATCGCGTCCTTGCCAAAGCCGATACCCCCGACCGTGTACGAGGCGCGTTCAGGTCTGCGATCAGGAAGGCTCAGGACTTCCAAGACATGCAGACCGCCCGCGATCTTAGGACAATGGCAGAGCAGGTCACGAATAAGGTTCAGGCAGAAGGACCGGCAGCCGCATTGGATGTAGTGCAGCGGGTGAACGGGGAATACTTCGACGCATGGCTGGATCACTACTCACGGTTCGGGGAGACGTTCGAGGAATTGCGCGGCATCCCCGACGCTAGCCTACGCAGCAAAGCGATTGACCTGAATTACCAGATTTCCGATCAGGAGTTCAGGCGGATCAATGCGAGGACGGCGGCGAACTATCAGGGCATATTCGAAGCATGGGGCAAGTCTCGTAACCCAAAGGCGATGGAGATACTCGCCGCCGTCGCGCAGTCCGATGCAGCCATGAAGGAAGCCTACGACTTCATGAGAAGTGAGCGCAGATCTTTCTTCGATAGGCTACGAGAGAACCCGGATTCCATTCCTCCTGGAGAGTGGGAAGCCTCCCAGAAGAAGGTCGACCAGGCATTCGAGCGGGCCTTCAAGTCCAAGGGCAACGCCGAAAAGAATATGGGGAATGCACTGGGCAAGATCAACGAGGAGATGTACGGTCCGGCCGCCGGAGAAGCCGCCCGCAAATGGTGGGAGGATTACACAAAGTTCTCTGACGACATCGTGAAGCGTGAGCGCGACTTCCGTAAATCCATCCAGTCACTGACGCGTGATCAGAGGGAAGCGGCAAAGCAGAAGTATTACCAGACGGAGAAGGTTGCCCAGATCGCAGAGCTTGAGCGCATCAACCAGGAGGGGATACAGAGATTGGAACGCGTCATCAAGAACGGGAAGGGCGGGCAATCAGCAATCAGCGGTCAGCCTTCAGGTGGCACTCCCCCGCCCTCCCCCGGTGAAGCTATACGCACAGGTGGGGGAGCTGAGGAAATCAATAGTCTGATCGCCGACGCAGAACAGCGCACTGCCCGCGACGTTGCAGACAAAGCTGAGAAGGTGAAATCCGTTTGGGATGTGGCAGAGGAGTATTCCCGCGTTGGACTGCCCTACGACCGGACCATCCTGCAAGATCGCTTTGCCCTGATCGGTGCGCTCAGGAAAGAAGAGTACGGCGGGATCGCAGACCTGACCGGACTGGATGACCCGCGTCTGACGCCGGAGATGGTGCGGGATGTGATGGACAAGCGAGCCGAAGCCAAGAAGGTGGAAGAGTCCAACAAGGTAGACCTTGCCAGGGCGAAGGCAGAACAGGCCGCCAGGAAAACAGAAGGGATCTTAGGTCCCGACATCCATGACGACACATCCATTCTCAAGGCCATCTCCGAACATGGCGGCTTGCAGATCGATCAGGCTCTTGACTTGACCGGCGAGAAGCGACCGCGCTCCATGCCCGGAGTGTTCAGGAAGAAGGGAATCGGCTTGGATGAAATGGCGCGCATGCTGGCTGATGACGGCTACCCAATCGACTTGAACTCTCCCGACGACCCAGGCGGAATCAGGCAGGCGACTGAACTTCTTACCCGCGCACGCCAGGGAGAGAAGATCTATCCAGCCGGTCACGACTACGAAGCCGCGCTCAAGCGAGCAGAGACGGCTTTCGCCGAAGAGATGGCAGCGCAGGAACCCGTCTTCGATATGGCACTCTGGCAGAAGGATCTTGAAGACGCCACCTCGACCGGCGACCTGACGAAGATGTATGAGAAGATCGGCGAGCTGCCAGAGGAGCTGACCAACGAGCGCGCCCCCTCCGGTGAGACCTGGACAGATTGGATGAGCCGGATCGCGGATGAGACAGTGGCGCGTGTGGAGGATGCAACCAGAGAGCAGGCTGTTGCCGACACGATGAGCCGGATCGCCGATGAGACCAACTCCATGGAAGAGCGCGGGCAGGCAATGCAGACGAAGCGTATCCTGGAAGAGAAGTTCAGGGACGTCTTTGGGCTGACCGATGAGCAGGCCGCCGCCTACATGGAGTTGAGTGAAAGTGTTTCAGAATGGTACATGCGTATAACAGGAGAGAGCGGCGATGCTTTCTATTCCAGGTACTATGAAGATGTGGTCTCAGGCGGGGAAGGGGATCTCTTCCAGATTGAGCCAGTCAACAGAAGGATGACACCGCAGGAAGTCAGCGACTATGCGCGGGCACTGGTAAGAAGTGGAGCCGACGAGCTGAGGCGGGCAGTAGCTAATGAGCCGAACAAAGCCGACCGCGTTGCCATCCTGACCGAAGCGCACAACCTCAATCCGAAGCTAGCTGAGCAGGTTGCTAGGCAGTCGCTCAGTGTTCTCTTCCAGGAAGTGTGGCACGGCAGCCCGTATAAGTTTAACAAGTTCACCCTCGACAAGATCGACACCGGCGAAGGTGCACAGGTCTATGGATGGGGGCTGTACTTTGCTGAAGAGAAACAGGTCGCAGAGTATTATCGACATGGTTTATCTCTGAACAAGATGGACCCGGAAACACGGAAGCTGTACGACTACTGGGAAGTAGTGGATAAGAAAAAGGAACTTGTCGACGCATTGCGAGAAAAGCAATCACAGCGCCCAAGCGACAGGCAGTTGCAGACGCGCTTGAAAGTAGCCGAGTCTGAATACAACTATATACTCGAATCAGCCCAGGGGATTGGAGAGCGCCCACCAGAAGCTGGACAGCTTTATCGCGTTCATGTCCCTGACGAGAATTATCTGTTGTGGGATCAGCCATTGAGCGAGCAGCCGCAGGTGGTACAGGATGCTGCGAGGAAATGGTACGACAGTCAACCTGGGTGGAAGGGTGCACCGCCTGAAATGTTCGAACGGTTCCTGGCAGCCACAAAAGGAAAAGATTTTTACGACCGACTAGCCGAAGCTCACGGAACCGAGAAGACATTTACCGGAGGCTGGACTGGGAAAGTTAAGAGTGATAAAGCCGCATCTCTTGCTTTGAACGAAGCAGGTGTCAGTGGCATCAAGTATCTGGACGAAGCCAGCCGCGGCGCGGGCGAAGGCACATATAACTTTGTGATCTTCGACGACAACGCCACCAAGATTCTGGACACCTACTACCAGATCGCCAATGGGACCGGCGCAAAGCGCGGCGCCGTCACCTTCGGACCAGACGGCATCAAGGCAACCATCCACGCCTTCGAAGCCAGGAACTTCTCGACCCTGATCCACGAGAACGCCCATGTCTTCCGGCGCGTGCTGGCAGATGTGGCGACCCGCACCGACAACCAGAAGATCAAAGCCGACCTTGTCACCATCGAAGAATGGGCAGGGGTCAGGGATGGCGAGTGGACGCGTGAGCACGAGGAGAAGTTTGCACGCGGCTTCGAGAAGTACATTGCCGATGGAGAAGCGCCGACGCCCAAGCTGAAGCGTGCCTTCGAGAGTTTCAAGAGCTGGATGCTTCAAGTTTATAAGCAGATCACCGGAAGCGCTATCGATGTGCAGTTGACCGACGACGTAAGGAGTGTATTCAACCGGATGCTTGGGGAAGAGAAGCCGATAGAGAAGATGCTCAGCGACCGCAGACAACCCGCACACAAGCAACTCAGGGACGCATGGGGCACCCTCGACCCGACCCAGCAGCAGGAGGTCATGGATTGGATCTTCAAGAAGACGCTGGTGGATCCACTCTCAGGACTGGAAACGCTGGTTGCAAAGGGCATCGAGGGAGCCAAGCCCGCTGGATGGGTGGAGGCCATCTCCGACCTGAACGCCCTGACTGCTATCAATAATGCCTGGGGGCACGGGGGGGGCGACCAGGTCATCAAGGGGATCGGCGGGATCGCAAAGGTGGAAGTGGAGAAGGTCGGCGGGCGCGCCTTCCGTGTCGGCGGCGATGAGTTTTCCTATTGGTTCCCCAGTGAAGAAGCCGCACGCACCGCGCTTGACGCCATCGACAAAGGAGTCCGGGAACATGTCTTCACCATCGGCGACACGAAGCGCAAGGGCTTCACCATCTCCTATGGAATCGGCGACAACCTACCCAGCGCCGACAAGTCCCTGTATGACGACAAGTCCCGGCGCATTGAACTAGGGCAACGCTCGACGGTCCGTGATCAAATGCCGCCCTCGGTCCAGACGTTGTTCCAGGCAGACTACCCAATGGGCACAATGGAGGACGCCTCAGGCTTCAAGGCAGATAGTGAATGGCAGGACGCGGGCTGGAAGTCGCGCGTCAGACCTCTGCTCGACGCGATGCAGACCGTCGCACTCGACAAGCTCACCAATGAGCGCCCGCTGGACGGAGCATATAAGGACATGTCAGCCGAGGGACAGCAGCTCCTCCGGCAGTATGTTCGTCAGGTACAAAACGACATGGGCGCGGTGAAGAACTCGACCATCAAATGGGGAGAGTCACAGCGCGACTTCGCCATGTTGAATTACAACAGGCGGTACGGGTTCGACCGTGGACTGGAAGCCGTCGCACCCTACCAGTTCTATTACACCCGCAGCCTCATGACCTGGGCGGCGCGCGGTATCGACAAGCCTGCCTGGTTCGCCAACTACGCCCGCATTCGTAATCTCCAGAACAAGCATGAACGAGATGTGCCTGAGCGTTTGAGAAACAAGTTCCGCATCCCCGCGCCGTGGCTTCCCAAATGGATGGGCGACGCGTTGTATATCGACCCGCTTTCCAATCTCTTCACGCCTGCCAATTTCCTGAGACCCTTCGAGACGATGATGAGGGATAAGAATTATCAGGTGATCGAAGCGGAAAGAGTTTTGCAGGAGTGGGCACAGGATGGACAGGCAACCGACGACGCAATCGCCGAAGCCGCACAGAGTAGAAGCGGCAGCCTGTGGGAACGGGCACTGGCTGAGGCAGGCACGAGGAGAGAGTCGGAGATCTCCAACCCGTTTGATTTCATGGCTACGATGTTTGGTCCCGCATGGTATCTCTCCACTCCACTCAATCTGTTGGGTGCCAAGGTTCCATTCCTGAGTAAGGGAGAGCCGAACAAAGTCACGACGACCCCACTCCTGAACACTGCCCGCGCGCTCGAAGCCACCACCAAAGGAACCTGGGCGGAGCCGATAGGACAGTTCGCCGCGCTCCTGGGGAAGCCCGAAGAGATGCTGCGAAAGAAAGCTGGACTGCCGGAGTTCGGCGAGTTCGGCGATTACTATGTCGACCGGCAGCTATCCAACATGGTAGCAGAAGGTGCAATCACCAGCCAGCAGGCACAGATGGCAATGATCGAGCGACAAGGCGCGCTCTTCGACCAGGCACGCGAGCGGGTAAAGCTGGAGCTTGCGATGAGGACGCCCCTTGCCGGTGCGGTACTAGCTGGCACACATGAGGGAGTCGGCGCAGGTGTGAAGTCTTTCTTGCCGTCGCTGTTCGGGTCGGGGTTGTTACCAGCCGGTGAGCTGGAGTATCGCGGCTTGAAGGGTGAATGGAACGAAGCCTGGAAGAAGTACGACGGTGGCGATAAGACCGCGATCAATGGCTTCTTCTCAGACCACCCCGAATATGAAGCCTACCTTGCGAAAGGCAAGCCGCCCGAGGAGCGACTGCGATCTTTCCTGATCGGTAACATCTGGGATGCGTACATGGGCTTGGGTCCCACCAACCAGAAACAGGCCCGCTCTGAAATGGGCGACGACTTCAACCGTTCCTTCCTGGACAAGGAGACTCGCTCTTACGATAGCCTGGACGTGAAGACCCTGACGCAGTGGGCGCAGCTCCTGGGCGGCATGATCCCGAAGACTCCGGAGACCGCGCCAGTGCTGGCGGTGCCGGCAGCCGAGCGACCCAAGCTCAACCTCTACGACCGGCAGGTGACGAAGATCACGGATCAATTCTTCAACCAGCGCACCAAGTATTACGGCAACTATTATGAGCTGGAGCAAGGCTACTATTCATTGCCAAAGAGCCAGCGCGCCAGTTATCTCTTGAAGAACCCTGAGCTGAGGAAGTATTGGGATTGGAAGGATAAATGGATGAAGAGCTACCCAGATCTGGAACCGATATTTAAGGGGCAGGTTTTCAAACGGGTGGATACTTCGACATGGGCACCGGGTCTCCTCGATTACGTCACGACCTATGCCTACAGCGGGAAGAAGTTGCCGAAGGGAGCCTACAAAGCCCTGGAGCAGCAGTGGATTATGGAGGGTCGACCGATGGACAATCTCAATTCGTGGCTCAATTCTCAGGTTGTTCCCGCCTTACTTTATGGCGGTCAATAAATCATTCACCTAAAGGAGTAAAGATATGGCACTCACAACTGTTCGCGCAAAATTTTCTTGCACATCTGTAACTAAGCTGATGGGAGGCAAGTACAACAACGACGGCAAGTATGAGAGCGGAATAGTCTATAACTACCGCTTCCAGGCTGTGACTGGTGGACCGGGCGCGGATGAAGAGGACAAGAAGTTCTTCGCATCGACACCAAGCGGCACGATAGAACTGCAAGCCGTTCGCGACGATCTGTTTGAAATCAACGAGGAATACTATCTTGATTTCACACCTGCTGTGAAAGTGTAAAAGATGGCATACGATTGCACGGATGACGTGCTTGAGCATAAAGAGAAAGTCGTGTATTGGATGCGCCGATTCTGGACGCTACTGGAAGGGCGTTCCAAATATCACGACGACAGCAAACTCAAGAACCCGACCGAAAAAGCAATGTTCGATAGGTGGGTTCCTGAGTTGAAAGCCCGCACACTCGGCAGCCCTGAATACAAAGAAGCACTAGAGCAGATGGGCGAAGGATTGCGGATGCACTACGAAGCCAACCGACATCATCCTGAACACTTCAAAAACGGCGTGGATGACATGACACTCATAGACATCGTGGAGATGGTTGCCGACTGGATGGCAGCCGCGCAAGCGAAGAATGTACACGTTGATTTGGATTACCTCGCAAATCGATTCCATCTATCTGAGCAACTGGTGAAGATCATTGCAAACCAGTTGCGCGAAGAAGATTTATTCAACGCCGCCGACAATATTCCTGTCACTTTATTCTGCCCACCCGATAGACGCAGGGGATATGTCGACGGCTTCGAACAAGTGGAATGAGAACCTTTCGCCGCGCCCTCTTCCTGCTTTGGTTCGTGTTAATATTCACGCCCGTGATTTGGGATTGTCTCAGATGAATTCATGTCCCACACTTCTCTCCATCCCGACCTACGACTATATGCTCGTAAAGCTTTGGATGCAGTCCACTCACAGCGCAGGTCAACGGCGCGAGATTGAAAGCAGGAAGCGCCTGTTACAGCGGAGTAACACCCAACAAAAACACAACTGCCAGCTTGGCTACAGACCTCTGGCAGTTGCATCGACGGACAGCACTATCATGCACGCCACATGAGGAAGTGCAGGAGTTTCGAGAACAGCGCGGCGTCGGTGTTCTCTAGGCGGTGTACAGGCTCACCTACTCTACAGGAATAGCCGCCGCCCTGATTATAGATGGGTTGAGTCGAAAATTCAACGGCTGAAATTTGCAGTCTTGACAGGCGATTCTGTTTGCGGTAATCTTGCGTTCGGCGGTGTTCAGCCTGCCCCCCTCAGGCCAGAGCCGCCACTTTACTGCGATGCTTTATTTTAGATGGTTCCCGATTGTTTGCAGAGAGCAGTCGGGAACCTGCATTTAACTCTTGACAACCACGCCATATTCGGCGATACTGCAGGGAGGAGACACAGCCATGAACTATAAAGGCGGTAAGAACGCAAGCGGCATCTACCAGCGGATCATCAATCAGATCCCACCCCACACAACCTATATCGAACCCTTCCTGGGATCAGGCGCGATCATGCGCTTGAAGAAACCGGCGATCGTAAGCATCGGCATAGACGTCGATATGAACGTTATCAAACAATGGGAGGACTGGGGTGCCGGGCACCTCGCCACGCATGGCGATGCGATATCGTTTCTCAGTTCTTACGACTGGCAGGGCGACGAGTTTGTTTACTGCGACCCACCCTACATCATGTCGACCCGGTCACATCAGAAGCCGCTCTACAGGCATGAGTTCTGTACAGAGGAAGAGCACGCCGAACTTTTGAAAGTGTTGAAATCCCTGCCTGCCATGATCGCAATCTCCGGCTACAAGTCCGGTCTCTACGATAAGATGCTCAAGGATTGGCGCGTGATTTCCTACCAGACCCGGACGCGTGGAGGCACGGTGGTCACGGAATATTTATGGATGAACTACCCGCAGCCGTTTGAACTCCACGACTATTCCTATCTCGGCGACAATTACCGAGAGAGGGAGACTATCAGGAAGCAGCAGAAGCGATGGAGACGGATGCTGGCAGAGATGCCCGCGCTCAAACGGCTTGCGCTGTTGGATGTGATCCAATCTGCTAGGCAAATTGAGCAGAGAGATTCCGGAAGGCACCACCACGAATGACGGTGCGGGATCTGATTTCCTCGAGGAACACCGCGGACGGCGATGCGGCCCGGGTAAGCACCGCCATCCATGGAGCGGCCGACATCGACGCGAGTGACGATGTGATCATTTCTAAAAGGTTACACCAGCTGACACCGCCATTGACGGCGATAAGATCTCGCGTGATATAATCCCGCCAACTTAACATTCTTGCCGACAGACTTACGAGCGGGCACCCTAACCAGGTGCCGCTTTTTGTTTGCCAGCAATGGAGGAACATCACAATGCCAGAGCCGACATCCCAAGCAACGCCAACGGAGTTGGTCACTCCCACAAGCGCAGAGGTTCAGGAGCCAATCACCCCAAAGGCTGAAACTCCAATCGAACCGCAGACGGAAACGCCGCTTACCCCTGAGCAGATCGCAGCCATCGAAAAGATCGCCGATCAGCGAGCCGCACGGATCGCACAGTCTCAGACGGCAAAGAGTGAGAACCGCATTCAGAAGCAGATCACAGATAGGTTCGCAGCGTTGAGCCAAACCAAGGATACGCTCGGACTTACCGACGACCAAGTCAAGCAGGCACAACAGAAGATCGTGACTGAGGCGTATGCTTCCCCACCCGAGGAAACCACGCCGACCACTCAGCCAGCTCCCGAAGTGTCAGATACTGACGAGGCGATCCAGTACATGAATGCGCAGATCGCGAATGTCTTTGAAGAAGTAGGAGCGACCGTCACGCGCGCCGACCCTGAATTTGCAGACCTGCAAAAAGCAGTCGACAGCGCATGGAACGATCCGAAAGGATTAGTGAAGATCCTACGCGCGGCAGACAAAGCCGCCAACACAAAGGCAACGCGCCTCCAGGCTCAAAGCAGGAACGCCGCCGCCCGCGTGGTGGGTGGTGGATCACAGATCAGCGGACAGGTTCAGACCCCCGGCAGCGCACACGACGCCTGGGAGAACGCTTATAAGAAAGAGTAACCTGCCCGCCTTCAACCTAAACTTGGAGGCCTGAAATGGCTTATACGCTTTTAGATTACGAGATGACCGCGCCGCCCCTGACGCGTGCAGTCATCAAGACCTGGCGGGAAGCATCCCTGATTATGGACATGCTCTCTCTCAAGACGGACGCCCAACTGTCACAGGAAGGCATCCGCTTCAATTCCCTGCCGACTGTGCCCTGGCGCAAGATCGGCGAATCATTCAGCGATGTGAAAGTCACCCCCGACCCCTGGCGTGAGCGGCTTCACTTCCTGGGGGCAAAGATCGACGTGCCCAAAGAGTACGTCGAAGCCCGCTCTCTGGTGGACGTGCGCGCTCAACAGAGCGAAGCGATCATGCAGGGCAGTGCGTTCGCCTTCAACGACGCCTTCTTCAACAACACCCCCACCGGCGACGAGGATGCGATTGTCGGCATGTGGTATCGCATCCATAACGACCTCGGCTCGAACCAGAAGTTCGACGCCGGGCTGGACATCTCCCCCGATACGTCTGTCACCAACTGGTGGTTCGATATGTTCGACAAGGTCGACGATCTGATTGACCGCGTCGACGGCGACGCCAGCCAGAAGATTTTGTTCATGGGTCGCACCATGTACTTCCGCTTTGTAGCAGCTCTACGCAAGGCCAACCAGGTGTTCAGCGAAGAGTTCCTGGGACGCAAGCTCTTGACCTACGGTCCGGGCGGCGCGAAGATCGCCCAGGCTGGATACAAGGTCGACCAATCTTCCCAGATCCTTGGCGATGCGGAAGTCAACAACACCGCCCTGACAGGTGGGAGTGAGTCCTCGATGTACTGCCTTCGCTTCGGTGAGCCGTACATCGCAGGTTGGGCGATGAAGATGCCGACCGCCGAAGATGTTGGATTGCTCGAAGACCGTGTCAACTACCGCACAGTGGTCGATGGTTCCATTGGTCTCTATATAGTCAGCCCTCGACCGGCAGCCGTTGCTTGGGGCTGGACAGCGGCATAAGGAGAAACGATCATGGATACCAATCTTGTATTACGCGCCGCTTCTGTTGGCAACCTGACCGCCGACTCGACCCTGACCGACGTCGATCTCACCCCGATGATCGACCCGCTCTATCTGCATATCATCATCCCGTCCGTCAGTTCGGGTGATGTGTTGGATGTGACCGCAGACTTCGAGGACGGCTCGAACAACACCCTGCAACAGACGACCATCCCGCAGATCACGGCAGCCGGTCATTATGTGTGCCCGCTCTTTTGCGATCACCCGTCCCTTACCGACCTGTCGGTGATCCTGAACGTGACGCTGGACTCGACCGCAGCCGGTTCCTTTGGAGCCGTGGTGGTCTATATCTCCAACTCACGGCACTCGTAACAACCAGCTGAATAGAGGCCCGCTCGGCGACGGGCGGGCTTTCACTATACAAATCATGAGAACTGTTGCTATTGTTGGACGCGCCAAAGAGACCCGCGACTTCGCCCCATTCGACAAGCCTCATATCGACATCTGGGCATTCAACGACTATGCCATGGGGTTGCCGCGTGTGAGTGGGGTCTTTGAAACCCATGCCGACTGCCTGACCACCGACCGTTACGAGGAAGAATATAGGGACTGGCTTAGGCAGCCGCACCCCTTCCCGATCTGGATGCACGCAGCCGACCCCCAAATCCCTGCGTCACTCGCTTTCCCGAGACACAGCATCAGTGCGCTGTACTCCGGTCTCTGGCACGGTGCGGAGAAGGTTCAGGACTTCTACACCTCGACCACGCCCTATGCTCTTGCGCTTGCGATCTATAAACACTACACCAGAGTAGAGCTGTACGGCATCGAACTCTATGACAACGGCTACCGCAAGCAGGGTGACAGCATCTTCTTCTGGCTGGGGCAAGCCGCGGCGCGCGGCATCGAAGTTGCGATCCACGAAAAGAGCAACCTATACCGGGATGCCCTGTATCCATTGAAAGGAGATTACCATGCCAAGGAAACAAAAACCCCAGAAAGAACCGGTTACGCTCGAATCCGTTGAGGAAGTGCAGCCAACTGAAGAGACGGTGACTGAAAAACCTCAGGCCGGCGAAGTCGAGACTGTACACTTTCCTGCCTTCATCGCAGGCAAGCCAATTGTCAAACTCTCCGACCTGCAAACCGCTCGCGTGATCGTCGGCGATGAGAGGGGCAATTTCTTCTACCTCGACCCGTCCGCTCGTCCGAACGAGTACGTCCTACGCGCCGTCCCGAAAGCCTAGGAGAAGATCGGACAGCGCACCCGCCAAATAACGAGGACTATATGCCACTCAAAAAAGGAACCAGCCAATCAGCCGTCTCCTCCAACATCCGCATGATGATGGATGAAGGCAGGCCGCAGATGCAGGCAATCGCCATTGCGATGCACAAGGCAGGCAAGCGCAAGCCGCCAGCCTGGGCGAAGAACATCCCGAAGCGTTGGAGGGGTAAATGACCGCCACTCTCGCCGACCTCACCCGCCAGGTGGCAAGACTTGTGACCCGCACCGTGATCGGCGCAGCCACATCCAGCCCAGGCAACGCAACCCAGATCATTGATACGGTCAACCTTGCAGGCTTCCCCGACAATAACTTTGTAGGCGGCACTGCCTGGATTACGAGCGGAGCCAATGCAGGCCGCAGCCGGGCGGTGACGGCCTTCTCCGACACAAACGACCGATTGACCGTTGCTGCGTTCCCCTCCAACATCGTCAGCGGTGTGACGTTCGAGGTGGCAGCTTCTGATTTTGTCGAGTACCGTGACCTCCGGCAGGCGGTGAACCTTGCACTTCGAGAGATCGGAAAGATCCTCTACGACAACGAAACCCTTACCAGTGTAGAGAGTCAGCTCATCTATACCCTGCCGGCAGGCGTCACGCACGTGGTTGACGTCACTATCGACACAGACACCCTGACCCAGCCGGAGCCGAATAATCATTGGGAGGAGCGATTCGGGAAGCTCATCTTCGAGCAGTATCGGGAACCGGCAGCCGACAAAACCATTCACATTTTTTACGAGGGGTTCCACAGCGAACTGAACGCAGACACTGATGAATTGTTTTATCAGGTGGACGAAGAGTATCTGGTCTATCTCGCCGCGCGCCAGGCAATGCGACTAGCCTACAAACGCTTCGGCAAGGCAGGCACGGACACGATCCCTGAATGGTTGAATGAGGCTATCGAATCCGCGAAGGCTCATATAAAACCAAATCAACATAAGCCGCGCCTAAGAGTGAGAACCGCATGACCACCGAGCCGGATGTCAGCCCGACCAACAAAATCAACACGCACCACATCTCTTTGCAGGACCCAGCCGGTATGAAGTACGGTCTCATACTTTCTCCGAACGGCAACGCCATCGAGCGCCGACCCAAAGGAAACAGCCAGCACGTCCCATTCACACAGAACGATTGGAGCGGCGGGCGCGGCTTGAAAGTTGCCACCGATGACCGCTCACGCTTCGCCGACAGCAAGCGCCTGAACACCCGCAAGCCTGGGCTTGTCACCCTGGGAGGGTTGGAAACTTATACAGGATGGTTTAGAAACGTAGAGCAGTACATGCCTGCCGATGCTAGCGGGCTGACGTGGCAATCTCTCAATGGGTCCAGTCGTTATATCGCCGTGCAGATCACGGCTTCTGCCTCGGGCAACCGGGCCCGTATCTATACTTGGATACGCAGGCGCGGAACGCCCGCCAGCACCCTAATCGCCGAACTGTGCGCCAACAACGCCGGCGCGCCGGGCACGGTGCTCAAGAGTGTCTCAGTTGCCGTCTCGGACATTGGAGATACCGTCAGCCAGCTTTATGAGTTCGCATTTTCCTCTGTGCAAGCCGTGGCCAGCGGTGCGACCTACTGGGTAGTGCTCTGTGCAGTCGGCACGGATACCGCGACCGACTACTGGCAGGTAGGCACAGATGTAGCCGCAGGCAGCGCCTACTCAACAATCGCCGCTCCCGATGGTGTGAGCTGGGGCGCAGCGACGTATGACCTATTCTTTCGGCTGGTCGACGACAGCGCCATACTGGGAATGATGTTTTTTGTCTATAAATCGCAGCTCTACATGCTCACCCGCCCACCTGGATCGACTGCGCCGAAGCTCTATATGAACGGCTACCGCGGCGTGGCAACCGCCAGTACCGCCGCCCTGACCGACAGTACCCAAAACTGGACAACCAACGCACTCGTAGACGCGCTGCTCCTAGTGATCGAGGGCGCGAACAGTGAATGGAGCCAGCCATACAAGACCATTGTCTCTAACGAATCGGACACAGTACACCTACCAGGCAAGCGACCCTTCGGGAAAAACTTCGAGGCAGGCAAGAGTGTGTATGTCATTTTGGGTACAGATGTCTGGACGGAGATCACCGGGCATGGGCTGACGGTCCTGCCGACTTCAATCCTGGTGACAGGTGACATGGTCTACTTTGCCCAGGGAGACGCGATCAAGATGCGCCGGATGAGGGAGTACAACAATAACGGCACCTGGACCAGGTTATTCGCCCAGGAGGACAACTATGCGAAGCATCTTCTGAGCTTCCAACACAAAACCAAGGGGCTGACGATCTGCAAAGCCAACGACTTCGACAACGCTGGCCGCCCGTCTTTTGCACAGGCTACGGCAGAGCCATGGGGCAGGCGGTTGAAATTCCCGTGGCTGGTCAACGATTGCGAAGTGACCACTGGCTGGACAGCCGGGGCCGGTGCGGCGATTGCCGTCGACACCGCAGATTTCATGACAGGCTCAGCGTCACTCAAGATCACCGTCTCCTCAGGTCCCGCCAATCCGGTAGCTTATTTCTCTGTTGGCAATGAGTTTGCGCGGCAGACGAACGCGAACGTTTTGGCAGGACAGCGGCAACTCCGGTTCTGGTTCAAATCGGCAAACGCGACCGCCGAGGGAGATGTGAAGGCGTTCCTGTCCATCTCTGGCACTGCCGCCTCAAGTATCCAGGATCTACCCCTGCCCGCCCTGGTACCAAATGAATGGTTCCAAATCACCCTGCCTTACATAGACACCGCGGCAGGGTTGAATGTCGTTCTTGCTCTTGGCTTACGTGTGACCGCCGCAACTGGTAACTACTGGATCGACGGCATTGAATCCATTCCAAACGGGTCCGAGGTGCCACTCGGCAAACCTGGAGACAAGGTCACGGGGCTGGAACTCTACGGCGACCCGGAGGTTCCATGGATCTTTCGGGCTGGATCGCTTGGGTATATCGACAACGGCACCTATACCCCTGTGCCCTTGCGGGAGTACAGTCAGGTCGAGAATATCCATAACGGCGCAGGGCACCTGGTGCATGATGTCTACCTGTACTTCTCGTTTCTCCAAGGACTCGAGGAGTATTACCGCTCGAACCTAGACGACGTGGGCCCGAACAAGGATGAGGGGTTACCGCTAGAGAGGCAGGGCTACGTCACGTCGATGGTCGGCTACCCGGACCGCTTCCTGTACAACTACGACGCGGGCACGACTGGTTACTCCTCCATCATGACTCGCAAGGGCGGCGGGCACCACGAAGATTATCGGTGTGATGCGGCAGGTAAGCGCATCCACGCGATCTTCCTGCAAGTCATCCCAGGCGACATGGCGGACCGGCTATGGTTTAGTGAGGGCGAAGACGTTGCCTACCTGCCGATGCCGGGCAACACGGTCAACGAACTGACGGACGGGACTTACCGATTCACCCATGAAGGCGTGCTTGAACTTGCCTGGATCGGCGACGATCAGCAGCGGATCTTCTCTTATGTGAAGCTTGGATTGGAGAATGTGAGTGCGGCGAGGTGTATCGAGTGGGATTACAGACTGGACGAAGAAACCGCCTGGACGCCCAGCGCGACACCCTTCACCTCGGGACCCGTGCAGACCATCCTTTTGAACAAGACCGGCAAACGGCTCAAGGTGCGCTTCCGTCTCCAGTCTAACGACAACACCGAGACACCCAGGATCACGAGTATCAACGTCTCGACCACCGTGCAGCCGGATACCCGCTATGCCTACTCGATGACCTTTGTGTATTCGGACAACGGGCGGGATCTGTTGGGGAATGCCGAGAAGTATTCACGCGCAGAAATCCTCATCGCACAGCTGGACACCTGGATGACCTCGAAGACGCCGCTCACCATGCGCTCCATCTCTGAGACCTTCGACAACAAGACCATCACCCTCGACCCGACGCCCTTGCGGCCTGTTGCCAACGAAACACAGGAGCAGCAGGAGAAGATGTCCGGCACCCTGACCGCGGTGGAGCCGCAGTGACAGACTTCAAGTTCAAGACACGCCGGGCGCGACCCTTGAAGGTGGAGAGGTTCACCCTGCCCAGGAAAGTCAAGCCGCCAGAAGAACCCAGGGGGTTGATCCAGGGCATCTACCCGGACTCGAAGGAGGAATGGTGGACGTCTCTCTGGCTGGACCGCAAGCAATTGAGCTACAAATATCAATACCAACTGGGAGCCGTCGACCACTTTTACAAGATCGACTTCGTTGTCTGGACTGTGCCACTTGCCACGATGGTGGAGCCACTCGGTAACCACTGGCATACCGACGAGCTTGGACAGGATGACCGCAAGCGCCAGGAGGAGATCGAAGACCTGATGCGCGACATCGCCAAGATCCCCATGCAATTCATCTTCCCTCCCGACATGATTAGCCGCGATACATTGGAGGCGGCGCTCGAAAGGATCTTCCGTGAAACCTAGACCCAACTCCTGGAACGACCTCGACGCGCAGGAAGTCTCAACTTCGACCCGATTGCAGGACAGTCAGGCATGGTACGAACAGCAACTGGCAGAAGCGACCAAGGAATTGAGTGAGCGGGTCGGAATGCAGGGGTCGCTTGGTCAGGTCAGTGCGGGCGGCGTGCAGATCTCCTCAGGCCTGGGTCTCGGCGCGTACGAGGGCGGCATTCTCAAGAGCACCATCGAGCCAGACGGGGATGTCTTTATCGGCTCGAACATCGAGCAACACTCAGGCGTGAGCTTCGCGGTCTTTGTGAATACACAAGCCTACAACGCCGAGGAGATGCAGGAGGGCGACATCCTGATCGGCAACAATTCCGACAGTGTCTCGAACATGAAGTGGGATGCGAGCGAAGGGCAGTTCCAGTTCCGGTTCGGCACGACCGTCACCGCCTACATGGACACAGATGGAACATTGAAGTTTCTGGCAGGCGAGATCGGCGGGTGGGTCATCGGTCCCGATTCCATCAAGGACGCCGCGGGAGTGGTGGGGATGCTCTCGACCGTCACAGGCGGAGATGATATACGCTTCTTTGCCGGGCACGCAACGCCTGCAAGCGCGCCATTCCGGGTAACAGAAGCCGGGGCGCTTGTTGCCAGCAACGCCACGATCACGGGATCTATCACCGCGACGAGTGGCTCTATTGCTGGCTGGCAAATTTCAGACACGCGCATACAAAAATACACTGGCTTAATCGGCATTGCCCTCGACAGTGACGTTCCACAAATCCGGGTCGGAGATACAGGCGGGACGTATATCATCATCAACGGTGATGCCCTTACTCCCGGCATTAGCTCCAGCAACTACGACGCGGGTGTATCGGGCTTCAACATCGACGCCGATACCGGCGATGCGGAGTTCAACAACCTGACCGCCCGCGGCGAATTGAGAACATTCCTGCTCACATCCTCCAACCAGATGGCAGTCGCGGGAAATATCATCGTCAGTAAGGACGCGGGCAAACTGGGGGCGGATGTATCCTCGGGAGCAACGACTGTCAACTTTGGGAAAGCCTTGACTGTCGGCGACTGGATCAAAATTCAGGGGCCGGACGACGCAGGCTCGAACAATCTGGAATGGATGCTGATCGGTTCTCTTGTCTCCGGTACGACCTACAATGTCACGCGCAATGTGGACGGCTCAGGTGCTAATGGTTGGCTGAAAGATACCCCCTTTGTGGTGATCGGCGCGTCAGGCGACTCTCGAATTGAACTGGTTGCAGGTTCAAGCGGGTCTATTCAGTTGATTACCCAAGGGGCAACGTGGAACACCCAGACCGTGCAGGCTTCGATGTCTACTGTTGCCGGAGCAATCACCGCAGGTGGGGGATCTGTGAACATCGACTCGACTGGCATTACGACAGATAACAACTACCCAGGAGTTAGTTTTCTCGCTACAAACCCGCTCAAAACCGCTTATCTGAAAATGTCGAGTACTGACGATTTTGCTATAAGGAACTCTGTTGCAGGAAAAAAGATAAGCCTCACAATTGATCTAGCTGATGCGTCAACCCCTGCTGTGCAGTGGTCGGAAGATGGCAACAATGCAAACGTATCCCTGTTGACGGTGAACGCCAGCCCAACAGCCCCCGCGCGCCTTACTATTGGCGGGATAGCGGCAGCGAATGTGGGGATTGATCTATGGGCAAACAAGGACGGCAAAGCAACTGTATTCAATGACAATTCTTACGATATAGACTTTCGCATTGAAGGCTCGACCGAAGCCAATATGTTCTTCATCGACGCCGGCAATAATCGCGTGGGGATTGGGACGGGTTCCCCAAGCGCCGCATTCAACGCAGAGGGCGGCGCGGTGTTCAATGATTTCGGTGCAGACGTGGATCACCGCATCGAAGGAGACACAGACCCCAATCTCCAGGTATGGGATGCCGGCTTAGACGCAATCGGCATGGGCGGCGCGGCGGAGAGCGGGTACAAACTCAAAGTGACGGGTGACGAGAAGGTGACAGGGAAGATCGTCGCCGATGCGATTGAAGTTGCAAACGGCAGCGCGACACTCGGCAGCACTTTCTCAATTACCGGAACTGCCGGGACCTACCAGGACACAGGATTATCTGTGACACTGCCCAGCGCGGGCAGCTACCGAATTACCGCCAATGTGCGCGGCGTGCTACAGGGAAATGCCGGGACTCTCTGGTGGATTACTGCAAAACTCTACAACTCCACGGATGCCGCCGATGTCACCGATTCTGAGCGCATCGTAACGCTCACTGGCACGACTGGGTTGAACCTGCAAAACACCGCGCCCATTGTTACCCGTGTTACGGTCGCTGCTTCTAAAACGATCAAGCTGTATGCATTTCGGAATGGCGACGGGTCGCCCTCATGGACGCAAAGCAATATCGGGAGCGACGCGAACGGCAGAACGACCCTAATGTATGAAAAAGAGTAGACTCCTCCGCGGCATCCTCAACGGCTTATTATTTGAACTGGCGATTCTCGCCATCATTCTGATCATAGTATGGAGATAAAAATGCTCACTCAGGAACAAAAGAAAATACTCTTGGATTTACTGAACAACGCTCAGGTCTCAGGCAACCGGCAGCAGATCGGGAAGATGCTGGAGAAGCTGGACGAACTGGCACGGGTGCTCGAAGCGATGCCGACCGAGCCGGACGCGAAGACCGAGACCAAGAAGAAAAAGTAGGTCCGGCATCGCCACGATCGACGATACCACCAGGTACGGCGGTGCCAGCTGCGATCTACAGCCGCCAGTTATCCACAGGACTTGCTCTTCTGTGAACTGTATCCACATCCACTTGAGCCAGTTGGAGATAGTGCTTTACCATCTCAAGAGACGAGTGCCCAAGCATCGCGTAGTGCGCCGTCGGCTTTCATAATCGTTGACGGTCTGCCTGGTGATGCCAACCTTACGAGCGAGAGTGGACTGATTCCACTCTCGCTTTTCGCGTTCCTCAACTATCCACTCAACCCAGGCAAAGTCGTTTTTAGTGTCCATGCTTGCTTACATTTTGTCACATCTTTCAAAAGTAATGATTGTCAATTTGTCTGTAACCCTTGACAGAATAAGACTAACCTAGTATTATCCAGAATGTCAGTGATTGCATACATTTTGAAAGCAGTACCAGACAGCGAAAGGAAACCAAATGGCAGAACAATCTCAAACCCAACAAGCCAAGATCCACATCAAGGAAACGCATGTCGACCCGACTTATGGGCGCATCTTTGAAGGATGGATGTCCGGCGACGCGCTGAATGTTTTCGGCGACTTAGCTCATACCCACTGTGCCATGACCAGCAGTCAGGCGATTGCTTACTGCTGCGAGGTGGAAAAAGTTGCTCATGGTGTCAGTGTGATCTCTCGGGAAATCGGCGACAATCGCACTCTCGAAGTTGAGAGAGTTTACGACTTTCTGAACGCCTCGGAGGATTGAATGGCAGACACCGACAAGCAAGGAACGTGGGTCAACACCCTTATGGATCAGACCGACGTCGAGAAACTCGACATCATGGTCGCTGAGAACGGCTCAGACCGAGCGAAGTTTATCCGCCTGCTGGTTCAACAGGAATGGGAACGACGCCGACAGGTCAAGACACAGATCACTAAGCTGCAAAAGAAAGGCCTCTGGCCCCACTAATTTTCTCCCCTGCCCCATAGACTCCGAACCTCTATGGAACCGGCAGAGAAAGAACGATGGAATATGAGACATCCCCTCAAACCTGAAACTATCGAACGAATATCCGCCGCCCAAGCAGCAGCCCCCCAGAACTTCAACATGCAGCTTGAGGCAATTTGCCTCGCCTACCGCGGCGCCGATCATACGGTCGCCTATTACAGTACGCGCTTCCCTGATCCTATCGCCAAGCAGATCTCGGCAATGTCTAGGGAGCGTTTTTCGTCGGACCTTCGCAAGTTGTTAGGTTTTCTGGTCCTGGAAGTCTCGGATCAGGAATGGGACAACTGGCTAGCCGGTGAATGAATCGACCGAGCGCCTCTCCGAAAGGCGCCCGGTCACAGAACGATGGAGCGGGATTAGTTACCCGCATTGGTCATTATAGCAGAAAGGTTTTTTATGACTGTTCATCTTCTTCACTTCACACAATCTCTGCCGCGGGGAATTTCACCGAGCGGCACCGCTCTGCAGGCCGGACACTACCTCGGCTACACCGAAAACCTGATCGAGCGGATCATGGCACATGCCGAAGGTCACGGCGCCAGACTGACCCAGGTCGCTAAAGAGCGCGGCATTGACTTTCGACTGGCTCGCACCTGGGACGGAGCAAACCGCACCTTCGAACGGATGCTCAAGACCAGAGTCAAGAACGGGCGGAGACTGTGCCCAATCTGCAACCCGAAGGCACTCAACTGCAAACCCAGTGGCAGCCTGGGAGATGGAGAACAATCATGAAAAAGATCAATTTGCAAAAGGGAGAGATCCTAGTCCTACGGACATCAGACAAAGACGGCAGGTCTTACGGTGATTTTCAATACCCCAAGAAGGGCGAGGTTGTTGCTCCTGATTGGGATGGGCAGCCTGAATGCGGAGGCGGTCTGCACGGCCTGCCGCGCGGATGTGGCGACGCAACTCTCATGAACTGGGAGGATGGAAACACGGCACAGCTAATCGCCGTCAACCCATCTGAGAATTATTTCGAGTTTGCTGGTAAGTGCAAATTCAAGAGCGGGCGTGTGGTTTTCTCCAAGATCAATGGACTTCGCGAGGCGATTGATATTCTGAGCGTAGCTTACCCGGATATGCCGGTTGTCGGCCGCACTGCAACGGCTGGTAATCGTGGCACTGCAACGGCTGGTGACGCTGGCACTGCAACGGCTGGTGACGCTGGCACTGCAACGGCTGGTTACGCTGGCACTGCAACGGCTGGTGACGCTGGCACTGCAACGGCTGGTTACGCTGGCACTGCAACGGCTG
>Ga0065707_10081794_pt1 | contig 40025 bp, 60 predicted proteins | sample SwiRhicommuniRL3_FD_59094 | JGI IMG/M metagenome (GOLD analysis project Ga0065707, IMG submission 59094) | Switchgrass rhizosphere bacterial communities from Rose Lake, Michigan, USA - RL3 v2 (version 2) | ecosystem: Host-associated > Plants > Roots > Rhizosphere > Soil | place: East Lansing...
CGGCGGCGACCGTCGCCGCGACCAGCTGCCGCGCGGCTGGATGATCGTCGAGCCCTTCAAACAGCCGGTCCATCCATGCCGGGATGGACGCACCACAGGCAGCCGCGAATTTGCGGGCCTGTGCGACGTTCGACACCGGCAGGATACCCGGCACGATCTCGGCATCGATGCCCGCTGCCAGCGCGCGATCCCTGAAGCGGAAAAAGGCTTCCGGTGTGAAGAAGAACTGGCTGATGGCACGCGTCGCGCCAGCATCGAGCTTGCGCTTCAGATTGTCGAGATCACTCTCGACGCTTGCCGAGTCCGGATGTTTTTCGGGATAGGCCGCAACCGATATTTCGAAAGGGGCAATATTCTGCAATCCCGAAACCAGTTCCGCCGCATTGGCATAGCCGCCGGGATGTGGAGCAAAGGGCTCGCCCAAAATCGGCATATCGCCCCTGAGCGCGACGATGTGGCGAACCCCGGCGTCCCAATAGGCCTTGGCAATCTCATCAATCTGTTCACGTGTCGCAGCGACGCAGGTTAGATGGGCGGCGGCAGGCACCGACGTCTCCCGAGCGATCCGCTCCACCGTCGCATGGGTGCGCTCCCGCGTTGACCCGCCCGCGCCATATGTGACCGAGACAAAACGTGGCTGAAGCGGCACCAGCGTCTCTATCGCCGTCCACAGCGTCTCCTCCATCTTGTCTGTCTTGGGCGGGAAGAATTCGAACGAAATGGCGGCGTCGCCGGCCAGATCGGCGAACAGCGGCGTATCCAGCGCCCGCCGCGCCTCCTCAAGCTGGCTGAACGAGAAATTCATGCGGCGATCTCCTTTCCAGCGAAATCCTGCGGTCGCTCGCCAAGCCACAGCTTCACCGTCAACTCGCCACCCCTCAATTCCTTGACACAGGCCAGCGCCAGGCCCGCCGCTTCGAACCAGCCCCCAATCTGCCCATCGTCGAAACCAAGCCGGACATGAGCGTCACGGGTTCGCAGCTCCTCACGATCATGTGGCGCGAAATCAACGATCAGCAAGCGCCCACCGGGAACGAGAAGCCGGCTTGCCTCGTTCACCGCAGCAGCCGGCTGCTGCGCATAGTGAAGCACCTGATGCAGGACGACCGTGTCGCTGCCTCCGCTGGTCAATGGGAGCGCATAGATATCACCCTGACGAAGCTCGACCCGCTCCATTCCCGCAGCCGCCAGCTTGGCACGGGCGAGGCGAAGCATCTCCGGGCTTCGATCAATGCCGATCGCCGAGCCCGCCTGCGGCGCAAGCAACTCCAGCATACGGCCGGTCCCGGTCCCGAGATCGACAAGCGTGCCGATCGGTCGATCGGCCAACATATCCGCGATAGCGGTTTCAACAGCGCTTTCGGGCACATGCAAGGATCGTATGGCATCCCATTCCGCAGCGTGCGCTTCGAAATAGGCCTCGGCGGCGGCGGCTCGATCAGCGCGGACGGCCGCGAGCCGTGCAATATCGGCAACAGTCCAATGATCGCCCGGCTCATCGGCCGCCCAGACATCGATCGCCTCAAGGACCGGAGCTGTGCGCGCCGCCGGACCAAGCCCAAGGAAAACCCAGCTCCCCTCTTTCCTGCGGACCGTGAGTCCGGCATCGGCGAGGATCTTCACATGGCGCGAGACGCGCGGCTGGCTCTGGCCGAGCACCTGCGCCAGCTCGCCGACCGAAAGCTCCATCGCGCGCAGCAAACCGATGATCCGCAACCGCGTCGGATCAGCAAGCGCTCGGAAGATGGACAGGGCAATTCTCATGGAAGATAGAGATATAAAGAAATCTTTATATTTGGTCAATCAGCTTGTGCCGGGCACGACCGTCGTGCAGGCCCGATTTGAACAGGAGATTCTACCATGCGCCTGAGGATGGGATGCCTCGCCTTGCTATTCCTCGCTGGCTGCACGACGACTCCGGGGGAAGAGCGCCTGGCGGAGCGCGACCCTCTAGAAGGCTTCAATCGCGGCGTCTGGGGGTTCAACCGCGCCTTGGACACGATTGCGATCAAGCCGGTTACCATTGGCTACCGAACCGTCACCCCTCCCCCGGCACGGAGGGGAATCTCCCGCATTTTCGCGAATCTCTCCGAGCCATTTTCGATGGTCAACAACATCCTCCAGGGCAAACCGGATCGCGCGGTGCGCAATCTTGAACGCTTCGTGGTCAACAGCACGATCGGCGTCGGCGGATTGGCCGATCACGCGACCAGTTTCGGTGTCCAGCCCGCCGATGAGGATTTCGGGCAGACCCTCGCAAGGTGGGGCGTGAACGGCGGTCCCTATCTCGTGCTGCCGCTACTTGGGCCATCGACATTGCGGGATGGCGTCGGCAGCGGCATCGCTCAACTTGCCGATCCCTATCGCATCGGATTGCGGAATGTCGGCCTGACCAATACGCAGCAGCTCGGCATCAATGCCGGCGAGGTTATCAAGACACGGGCCGATCTGATAGAGAGCGGTACCGACAGTTTTCTCGACACCAGCCTTGATCCCTATGCCGCCGCGCGATCGGCCTTTTTGCAACGCCGCCACGCGCAGGTCCGCGATGAAGAAGATGGCGGCGAAGAGAGCATCGAGGCTTCCGGTATCGATGCACCTGCGGACACGCAGGCCGGGCAGCCCACCGATCCCCAGTCGGCGAAGCAATGACTACTGAAAGAAGAGACATTGCATCGCGTCAAATGTGACGATATGACGGCCCCCGCATGTTTCGGGGGGAAACACGTCTTGCCGCGGTAGATCACCGCTATTTCCACTCTTATCTGCAGATCAAGGAGGGTACGCCCATGAAGAAGATTGTTGCGCTTTCGATCGTTGCCGCCGCCGCGCTCAGCCTGGCCGCTTGCTCGAAGAGCGAGGATGCTGCCGCCAATGCGACCAATGAAGCCGCGCTGGATGTCAATGCCACCGCCGCCGAAGCCGTGACGGATGTCAACTCCGCCACCGACAACGCCGCTGATGTCGCCGCCGACAACGCGGCCGATGCTGCCGCCAACGCGAGCGACACGGCCGCCAACGCGCAGTAATCAGTGAGGCTGCGGTTCGCCGCGGCCCAAGGATTCAGGGAGGGGGTGCATCATCGATGTGCCCCCTCTCTTTATGTCTTTTCCATTGCCGGCCGGACGCCTTATTGTCAGCGACATGCGCGCCCGGACGATAATGCTTCTGTCATTGCTGATGCTGGCCGGTTGCGGTGATCCAGGTGATGAGAGCACCACGATGGGCGGCCTGACCGCCGATGAGGCAGCGCAATTGAATGACGTTGCTGAAATGCTCGACGTCGGAAATCAGCCGCCCCTTCCCGTCAATACGCTGGCGCCCTGACCGGATCCGACGCCTCAACCGTGGCGGATATTGGCCGATACGTCGCCAAGACCAGCCGCGAACGCGATGCGAAGCGCTTCGGAAAGACTGGTCACACCGAGCTTGGTCATCAGATTGGCTCGATAAATCTCCACCGTGCGCGGGCTGATGCCGAGATCATAGGCGATCGTCTTGTTGGCATGCCCTCGCACGAGCCCAAGCAGCACATCATTCTCGCGCGCGGTCAACGCCTTGAGCCGCATCGTCGCCTCGCTCGCCCGGCTTTGGGTGCGATCGGAACGCTCGATCTGCGCGAACCCCTCCTCCAGCGCGCTCAAAAGCACCGCTTTCTCGAACGGTTTCTCGATGAAATCCAGCGCACCCGCCTTCATCGCCGTAACGGCAACGCCAACGTCACCATGGCCGGTGAGGACGATTACCGGCATGGCGATACCCAGCGTGTTAAGTTCTCGCTGAACTTCGAGCCCGTCCATCCCGGGCATGCGCACGTCGAGCAGGATGCAGCCGGGCTCCGCCTGCTTGATGCGCCTCAGAAACTCTGGTCCGGAGGCGAACACCTCAACCTCAAAGCCGGACGTTTTGAGCATGAAGCCAGCGGAACGGCGAACCGCGTCGTCATCATCAACCAGATAGATCAGGCGTTTCGCCGTCATCGCGGTCCTCCATATTGGCACCGAGCAAAGTGAAGTAAAATATCGTTCCGCCGCCGCGCGCCGCCTCGGCCCAGATCGTGCCGCCCTGCGCCTCGATGATCGCCTGGCAGATCGACAGACCCAGCCCCATGCCCTCATCTTTCGTGCTCAGGAAGGGCTGAAACAGTCGTTCCGCGACACCGGGATCGAGACCGGACCCGGTATCCGCCACGCTCACCCGGACCATGCCGCGAAGATAATTTTCCGAACGGATCACAAGTCGCTTCACCGGGGACGACGCCATGGCCTCGATGCCGTTGCGGATCAGATTGACAAGCACTTGCTGGATCTGGACCCGGCTGACCAGCACCTTGTCGGCCGCGGGGTCCAGAAGGAGCGTAACTTCGATTTCCCGCGCGCCGATCAGCGCTAGCGCATTCGCCTCATTCACCAGGCGGCTCAAATTCTCGATCTGCTTCTCGGTTTCGCCGCGCGCGATGAAATCCCGAAGCCCGCGCACGATCCTTCCGGCGCGGATCGATTGCTGCGCCGCTTCCAGAAGGGCGGCCCTAGCCATCGCGAAATCCTCACCTTCGCCTCCCTGAAGCAATTGCAAGGCCCCCTCGATATAGTTGGCGATCGCGGCAAGCGGCTGGTTCAGCTCGTGCGCCAAGGATGAGGCCATCGTACCCATCGCGCTGATGCGCGAGACATGCGCGAGCTCGTTCTGCAGTTCCTCCAGCCTTATCTGGGTTTCCTGTCTTTCGGTCAGATCCTGAACAAAGGCGGTGAATACCCGCCCCGCCTCGGTCCGTGCTTCGCCCAGCGAAATCTGCATCGGGAACGTACCGCCTCCGCGCCTGCGGCCGATCGTGATTCTGCTGCTACCGATGACGTGCGGGTCGCCGGTCGTGACATAGCGATTGAGATAATCCTCATGCGCCTCCCGGTCCGGGGATGGCATCAGGATACGGACATTGCTCCCGAGCACCTCATCGGCCGAATAGCCGAACATGCGCTCCGCGGCCGCGCTGAAAAAGATGATCGAGCCAGTCACATCGGAAACGATCATCGCATCCGGAATGGTGGCCAGGATCGAGCGGAGCAGGGCATCTGACGCACTGGCATCGAGGCCCAACGGGTTCAGTCGCACCCGATTATGTCCTTCCGCCTCCTTCATGGGCGAGAGCTTATCGCAAGGCTGGTCGCGGGCCAACCCGCAGGTTTCAGTTCGGGGGATGCCGCCGGCTTCGGGGGGAGTAGTGGCAGGCCGGCGGCATCGGGCAAAGGGAGGGACCAGCTCCCGGGCCTTTCGGCTTGTCGCTGTGCTAGTGCAAGATCACCAAAAAAATGGTAATGCGGGGAGCCGTAATTCTACGGTATAGCGATAGTTATCAACGGCTTGCGGGATAATGCTGCTCCGCAAGGGGGGTGAGTTCCGCTTCGAACGCCATGCGGAGAGCATCGGGCAGACTATTCACCCCGAGATGATCCATCATCCGGGCACGATGCATCTCCACGGTTCGCGGGCTGAGATCGAGAGCGGCTGCAAGCTGCTTGTTGGCCAACCCCGCGGCAAGGCCCTGAAGCACCTCGCGCTCCCGCTCGGACAGCGTGGCGATCCGCCCTTTCGCCATTGATTTACGCTCGAACAGGCTAAGGCGCCGGCTCAATGCATCAAAAGCCTGGTCGAGCGTTTTGAGGAGCGTCGCTTCGGTAAAGGGTTTCTCGATAAAGTCGCTTGCGCCAAGCCGCATCGCCTGGACCGCCGTCGAAACGTCTCCATGCGCGGAAATCATGATGACATGAAAGCGCGGAAGCTGGTCGCTGGCGGCCTGGAGAACTTCAATGCCGTCGACATCCGGCATCCGCAAATCCAGCAGCACGCACCCCTGAGCGAGATCGGGGGCAGCTTCCACAAAGTCAGCCCCCGAGGCAAAAGCACGCGGCGTGAAACCCGCGATGGAAAGGGACGAATGGATTCCGCGCCTAACATCAACATTATCATCGACGATATAGACGTGCTTACTCGCCAGGCTGCTCTCCACACGACCCATTTTCATTTTGAGCACCTAAAATACACGCAACTGCAAAGCGCGCATTCAACTAGGTCAGTTCCGTTAAGATACCGCTTACCGAACGCCGAAAAATGCTGGTATTCAAAACATCTGGCAGGCGGAAGGATCGCCGCGTCCGATCAAGGAGGAGGATATATTCGGTTATCCGCGATGCAATGCAGCCCCCACCGCAAAGTGCGCCGTTATTGCTGCTGAAAAATTGGCGCGCCCGGAACGATTCGAACGTCCGACCCTCAGATTCGTAGTTTTGTGCTCGCCGTTTCAGCCTGTTTCAACTAGTTTCCGACAGCCGCCTAAATCAGCCGCTGTTCCCCCGACGTTCTTGCATCTGCTTTCGGTTGATTGCGACCGCTTTCGGCTGTAGTGATTACGCAGCGATTAAGTGGAGCCTGTCATGGCCGTCCTGAAGATCACGAAACGCAACGTCGATGCGGCTCCGGTGCCGGCGAAGGTGGATGGCTATTTCTGGGATACCGAGCTGCGCGGCTTCGGCCTGCGCGTCACGCCCAAGGGCGTCCGGTCCTACGTCGTGCAGTATCGATTGCCTGGGCGACCGGCGAAGCGGATCACGATCGGCATTCATGGCTCACCCTGGACGTGCGAGAAGGCCCGTGCGCGGGCGGAGGACATCCTGATCAGCGTGAAGATGGGAGATGATCCATCGGAGGTCGCTAAAGAGCGAAAGCGGGCCGCTGTCGATCTGGAGTTTGCTAAGTATGTTGAGACGTTCGGCGATCACTATCTGAAGCTGGAATGGGGAGATAGTTGGGCGGAGGCCAAGCGACAGCTTGAGCTTCATGCTGTCCCGGCGTTGAAAGGTCGCCCGCTCCCCGAAATCAAAAAGCACGAAATCACTGCCCTTATCGACAAGCTGCGGGACCGCCCTGCCCTCGCCCGGAACACACATGCCGTCCTGCGTAAGATGCTCGCTTGGGCGGTGGAGCGCGGGGATTTGCATACGTCTCCTATTTGCGCCGCACCCCCGGCGGTTAAAGCCCGTAAGCGCGTTCTCACCCCTGATGAACTGGTGGCACTATGGCAGGTCACGTTTCAGCTTGAGCGGCCATTCGGACAGTTCATTCGCTTATTGATGCTGACCCTCCAGCGTCGCAGCGAGGTTGCTGAATTGCCGTGGTCGGAATTATCCGAAATGCATGCCCTGTGGCGCCAGGACGGCGAGCGGACGAAGAACGACGAGGATCACTTGGTTCCGCTCACTCCGATGGCGATAGAAGTGCTGAACGACCTTGCACCCAGCAAGGCGTGGAAGCGAAAAGGTCATGTGTTCACCACGACCGGCACGACCGCGATCTCCGGGTTCAGCAAGCTCAAGTTGCGGCTGGATCGGTTAATGCTGCCGATCCTTCAGAAGATGGCGGACGATCGGGCGGAAGCATTGGGCGAACAGCCGGAAATCATATTCCTGACGCCGTGGCGGCTGCACGATATTCGCCGCACCGGCACGACGCAGATGCAAGCGCTGGGCATCCCGATCGAGGTCACGGAAAAGGTGATCAACCACAAGTCCGGCGAAACGGCTGGTATCCGGGGCGTCTATAATCTGCACGCCTACACGGATGAGAAGCGCAAGGCGCTGGAGGCGTGGGCTGGTTATCTCGATCGTCTGATTAAGAGTGTTGATGCGTCGAACGTGGTTGCACTTCCGGGGATGGCAGCATGAGCTTGTCCCCGCATGTCAATCCGCCCGATAAAAACCGGATATTCATCCCGCCTAACTATACCCTGTTTTCCGACGCAATCGATCAGGCAGGCAGGGCGCTGTTTCCGGACTCATGGGAAGGCATGGAGTTCCAATGCTCGACCCTGGATGTCGAAGGCGAGCCTATTTGCACGTCGGATCAAATCGCCCGGCGCGCGAAGGTGGAGCATTTTTTTCAGGACCAGGCGGCCAATAAGGGGCTGAAGATCTATTACAGAGACGAGGCAGGACGGATGCGGCAAACTCCGCCCGAATGGTGGAATGTTGATAATCTGACCGCACGATTTACCCTGTGTAAAATCGACCCGGACAATCCTTTTCCGGGCGCGTATTCTCCAATCATGTTGGGAAGCTATGTGCGTAAACAAACATGTACCCTGTTCGTAGACCAAAACGGTTTGGCTCAAGCCCTAATCCGCGTGCCTGCTCCCCACCTCGACGCCGACATGTTGATGCCCTTAGCTGCCCATTCGACTTCATCCGGGGAAACTCTCGGCGTCCTGCCACCCAACGCTGGAAAAGCAGATCGAGCTAATGAGTTGTATGCTCACAGGGCGGCAGAATTAGTACGTTCGGGTTTGTTGCTTTCCGAAGCGCTCCGCCGCGTAGCTCCTGATAAGCCTATGTTAAAGAAAGAAAGTATCGAGACCGGAATTCGTAGAACCTACAGCAAGATGTACAACCACAATGGTCAACCCCTCTGATCAAAGATTGATCAGAGATTGATCAAGCGACATTGATTTCGTGTAGCTTCATCTAAGTCTCCGCGACGCGCTGGTGCGACGCTTGATGCGGAGAACTTCCATGGCGAAAGCTTCCAACGGCGATAAGTGTTCTACGCCGATCATCGACACCAATTCACTAACTGATGACACATTGCTCGACACGCCTCAGTTGGCAACGGTGCGCAATATTCCGCCGGGCCGCGTGGAAAAAGAGCGCCTGACAGGCGACGGCCCCCCGTTCATCAAGGACGGCCATCTGGTGCGCTATCGGTGGGGTGACTATCGCAATTGGCTCGCGGCCAAGCAGCGTTTTCAGTCCACCTCCGAAGCCATCGCGGCGTAATGGCTCATGCTGACATTACCGGCATGGGCAACGCCGTCGCCCAGTAACGAGAAAGGCCGCCCCGGCAAGAGCGGCCAATCCACGATTTTCAACAACACCGACGCCAACGAAGATAACGATCGGAGCCCGGAAAAGCAACCGCGCAAGCCGACGCTGTTCCCAAAACCAACGGGTGCTGCGGCCGAATGGCTGATGATTACACCACTGCTGTTCAGCAATGGTGATCTGGTCAAGGCGCAGCGCTTCTACGAGGATCTGATTAAGGCCCGCGAAGAATGGCTTCGGGTCATGCGTCGCCGCCTTCCCAGCGAAGAGCAATTGGACCGTGAGCGCTACGGCCGCCCTCGTCGGGAGATGGCGCGATGAGCAACGTCATCCCACTTCGCCGCTCTCGTCATCGCGATAGCTATGGGCAATTCCACGTTTGGCAGAGCCTCGATGACGAGTGGACCATCGGTCACGAATCCGCATCTGGCGGGAGTTGGGGCGCTTTCGAGTACTTTGAAACCCGTGAAGCGGCCGTAGCTCGCGCGCTTCAGCTCCTTCCCGAATATGCGCCGTGCCGGCTGGGAAGGATCGGTGAGCCATGATCGCACAATTCAAATCCTTCCTAGCCGGAGCGGAAGTGCTGGAAGGCTTTCAAGTCCTCCTTCGCCGCTGCCCGACCGCATCCGATCGCAAGTCTCTGATCATGGCCGCGCACGGGCATGGTGGGCTGACCGAAGATGAAACCGGCCTGTTGATCACGGCCCTCGGACTGGAGACTGCATGATGAGCAATATCGTCCAGCTCGGAGCGAAATCACTGGCTCTGCACAAGGCAGGCGACGGCCGCGTTGCCGTTCGGATGGCCAGTCCGGTCAACGATGTCGAGCGCGGCCTAGAGGTCATCCTGCCGAACTTCGGCGCCGCACAGGAGTATGTGGATTACATCGTCGACCGCTGCCCTGGCTTTTACAGTGGCGCAATTGACATGACGGGAGAGGTCAATGACTAACCCGTTCTCGGATTTCGCTCGAGCTTTCGTGCGGCCGGAATTGCCGCCGATCGATTTCAACGCGGTTCGCGCCATTCCCCTTTCCAGTGTAATCGGCGAATCGGTTGTTCTGAAGCGTTTCGGGCGGGAATATAAGGGCTGCTGCCCATTCCATGCCGACAAGACCCCCAGCTTCTACGTCAATGACGAGAAGGGCTTTTATCACTGCTTCGGCTGTGGCGCGCATGGCGATGCGGTTGACTACTTGGTCGCCACGGAAGGCGTTGGTGTGCGCGAGGCAGCGGAGATGATCGCTGGGGCATCTTATCCGGTCAGGCAATACCGTTCGCCCGCGTCTGAGCCGGAGCCTGATCGCTCGGCAGAGGCGGAAGCCATCTGGACCATTGCTGCGAAGGCTGATGGCACGGTTGCCGCGCTCTATCTTGCCAATCGTGGTCTTGATGGCCCGGTGCCGCCGTGCATCCGCTTCGCCCGGCTTCGTCTCGGCCGTCATCCGATCATGCCGGCACTGGTTGCGCTGGTGGTGGATGACAAGGGGTCTCCCACCGGGATTCAGCGAACGTTCCTGAGGGAAGATGGCCGCAAGGCCGATCTGCCCGATGGCAAGGTCAAGTTCTCGCTCGGCAAGGTGAAGGGTGGTTCCATCCGCTGTGCGCCTGCTGATGACGAAGTTGCGCTGACTGAGGGCCTCGAGGACGCGCTTTCGTTTCAGCGCATGTTGGGCGTCCCGACGTGGGCGGCGGCAGGGGCAGGAATGTTGCCGTCATTGTCGCTGCCCGATCCGATCCGTAACGTCATTATCGGCGCTGATGCTGACGACAACGGAGAGCGGCAGGCCCAGGCGGCGGGACAGGCTTTCGCCGAACAAGGGCGCTTGGCGACGATCGTTCGCCCGCAGCCAGGGTTCAAAGACTTCAACGAAGAATTGCAGGCCGCTGGCCGGGGGACTTTCTGATGGCAACTTCCGCACAGGAATCGCGCATCGAAAATGGCGAGCGCATCAATATATGGGCACTTCCCGATATGAGTGTGCTTTCCGCCGGTCGCCGTCCGCCACCTGAATTGCCCTCGGATATATTCGGATCGTCATGGCCGCTGATCTGCGATCTCGCCGAGGGTGCGGGCGCGCCTGTCGATTATGTTGCGATCGGTTTTCTGACCGTCGCCGCATCGCTCATTGGAGGGAAGCGCAAGGCCCGTCCCTACGCGACGGCCAACTGGCAGGAGCCCTGTATCCTTTGGTCGGCGGTGGTGGGCGATCCGTCGAGCAACAAAAGCCCCGCAATGGATGCGGCTGCTTCGCCATTGCGACAGATGGAAGCCGATCACGCCATATCTCATGGGTCAGACTTGCTCCGATGGGAAACCGAAAGCGAGCGGGCCAAGGTTGAGCGCGCCGCGTGGCAGGAAAACGTCAAGACGGCCGTGAAGGATCATCAGGGCGTGCCGTCCATGCCCGAGGCTGCGATCGTGCCTGATGAGCCTGTGCGCCGTCGCTTGCTCGTTCAGGATGCCACGCCGGAAGCGGTTGGCGCGATCCTGGCTGGTAATCCATCCGGCACGCTTCACCTCCGTGATGAGCTGGCGGGCTGGCTGAACAGCTTCGATCGCTATTCGCCGGGTGGCCGCGAGTTCTGGCTTGAGGCGTTTCGTGGCTCGCACCATGTGATTGATCGCAAGGGCAGCAAGGGCCGATCTCAATCCCCTTCAACGGCGTCAGTGTGCTCGGCACTATCCAGCCGGAGAAGCTGTCCAGCTGCCTGTTGAATGGTGCCGACGATGGCTTGGTCGCACGCTTCCTCTGGGCGTGGCCTGATCCGGTGCCATATCGCCGTCCGCGCCAGATTGCGGATGAAGGCAGGCTGCTCCCACTATACCGCTGGCTCGATGCGGTGCCTTGGGGTGTTGGATTCGACGGCGGGAAGATTGCAGTCACACTTCCGCTGGATGACGCGGCGGCCACCGTATTCGAGCGCTGGACCCGTGGGAATCAGGAGGGCCTTGAGGATGCGGGAAGCCTGTATAAGGGCTTCTGTGGCAAGCTGACCGGCTTGGTCCTGCACCTCGCGCTGACCTCGGCCCTGCTGGAAGCGGCTGCAACCGATAGCGTGGAACCGAAAACCATATCCGCCCGCACGGTGGGCGCGGTATGCGAGTTCGTCGATCTCTACGCCAAGCCATCGGCGCTGCGGGTGTTCGGCGATGCTGCCCTCCCTGTGGTCGAGCGCCACGCCGCAACTCTCGCCCGCTATATCCGTCGGCACAAGATGCAGCGGATCAATGCTCGCGAGATGAAGCGACCGCCGCATCGTCTGCCAGGTCTTACCGAAGCAACGCCGCTCAATGCCGCGATCAAATTTCTGATTGAGGCGAACTGGCTACATCCGATCGGATCGCGGGCAGGTGACGGTCCGGGCCGCAAGTCCGCCGACTTTGCCGTGAACCCCGCAGTGCATGGAGGCTCCCATGGGTAAATGGATGGATCTTGCGCTTCAGCTTGAGCAGGAGGCGGCAGGGAATGGGATGGACAATAGGGACGTTAGGGACGTTAGCCCCCCTATTGTCGCTATTGTCCCTAATGTCCACGCTGGGCCGTCTCTCCCTCCCGATCTGATCGCCGGTCTCGACAAGCTGCGCACCATGCGTCCGCCCCGCATCCAGCGCCCGGAACTTTGGGTGGAGATCGTCCGAGATGGGTTGCAAGTCGGGACTCATTGGGCGTCACAGGCGATCAGCCTGGGGTGGCCTCCGCTTTACCTGTTCGGGTGCGAGCCGTCGTCCGATCCCGATCAGTGGGATGAAAGCTTGGCGGTGCAGCTTGCCGGTCGCGTGATCCGCGCCGTCGATGCCGATCGGTTCTACTTGCGCGACGGTGATGTGCGCAGCATCTTCGAGCGTCGTCCGCGTCCGGGGCTCAGCAAGTTTTTGTGGGAACTTTGACCATGATCCGCGACGATCTCCCTGAATGTGGCGTACGCTTCACGATCAACTTGCTGCCAGGCATGATCTTCCGGCGCTATCCGATCGAGGTAGCACCGCCCGATGGCCTATTGGGGTTTCTTACCAATGATCATTGGAAAAGCCCCGGTGTGTACCGTGACGGTCAATGGCTGACGCAATCCGGCAAACCCTTCAAGCAGGTGCCGACGCACTGGACGGCAATGGAGCGCGAACTTGGCCCAGAGTGATCGAGACAAGCGCCTCGCGGGTTTCGACGAGAAGCCGCCGACACCGGAATCCCTCAAGCCCTATCTTGCGAAGGCGAAGGCGCGCACGGCGAAGCGACCGCCATCCCCGCCAATTTCGATACGGCGCACCGAAGAAGGCGATGCCTGGGAGTGGGACTGGCCGTTCGGCGACCATGACGGCGATTGGCAATACCTGGTGCTGGATGCGATCGGCACGCGCCACCCCGCCGTCGCGGCCGTGTTCCTCGATCAGCTTCGCAGGTTGTGCTCGCGCGATTGGGAATCGAAGGATGAGGATTGGCGACCCGATTCCGCGCAGCTCTCGTCGCTGCTCGCCATCGTCGCATCGTGCAAGCCCAGGAACGAAGCACAGGCCGCAATGGCGGCACAGATGGCGGCGGTGCACCTAATGTCCATGCGGGTCGCGGATCGCATCGGAGAGCGGCCCTGGGACGTGCGGATGATCGGTGCCTTCGCCAAACTCACGCGGACCTATGCCGAGCAGATGAGCGTGATGGCGACTCTCAACGGCCGGAACCGATCAACCCGGCAGAAAATCACGGTAAAGCATGAGAAACACGTCCATCATCATCAGCACGTCCACCTTGAGGGGGGTAAGGGAAAAAATGGAAGCCAACCCCATGCGTCAACTGACAGTGATGAACTCCAAGAAAGCGGAAATCCGGGCGTTGCGCCTGCTGAACCTGAAATTAGCCCTGCGCTGCTCAGCGACGACACGGGCGGGCAAGTCGTGCCGCTCCGCAGCGGTGAAGGGAAAGCATGTGTGCCGAATGCACGGCGGAAAAGGATCGGGCGCACCGATGGGTGAGCGCAACGGTGCGTACGTGCATGGGTGCGAGACCAGGGAAGTGGTTGCCCTGCGCCGATCCGTGTCGCGGTTGCTGAAGGCGCTGCGGGAGGTTGAGAATGTCTGAGCCGAACCGCCTGCGGGTCATGGCCGATGGCGTCGCCGATAAGATCGCGGAACTTCAAGCGGAGCGGGATGCTGCCCCTGATCGGGAAGCGCGAAAGGTGGCCAATCAGCGCATCCACATGCTGAAGGGGATGGAAGAGTGGATCAGAACGCGCACTGGGTATCGGTGAGTTTTTTCAGGCCCTAAAATGGGCGTTCGCTGAATTTTCCGTACCCGCTCATGGAAGGTCTAACGCGCTACCCCAGAGAAATTCAGCTCGATCAATCACAATGCTTTCGTCGGCGCGCGAGTGAACCGGACCAATCATTCCCACCGAGGCGGTAGGGAGTTTGCGGCGCATGTAATTGGCTACCTCCTGCAATGCTGGTCGCTCATCGCGCGCGCCCACCAGGGGCAGGAGTTCTTTGCCGCTATTGGTCAATTGGATGATTGGCAGATTGAGCTCAACCGTCCCCGTCCGCGAAAAGAGCACTGCCGCGTGCGCCTCTCCCATTACGACATAGTAGCCAGGTTCGCGTCTTCTGACGGGAAGGACGGTTTTGTCAGCTCGTTCGTAAGTCATCCCTCGATCGCATATCAGGTTGATGTCGCTGTAGCCCTGACCGCTGGAAAATACTTCGGTCGGTGCAAAAAGCGTCTCTGAATTGAAGGCAAATCGAACCGAGCGCTGGAACGCTTCCGCTACGGCAGCGCTCATCTCGGACATTAGTCGCAGCGTGCGGAATGAAAATGAGCCTGGCTGCCGATATTCGCCTGTAAGAATGCGTGCCCAGACCTGCTGCATTTCGGGTTCTGAAACGTCAGCCGCGTAATCCATGAATTTTCGCCGCCAATCGTCCGGAACGTCATCCACCGGTGGCGATTGGTCCGCAATGAGCGCAAATTCCTCAGCGGCCTTGCAAGCAATATTTTGGAGGTTCTTTTGGCGCGGAATTTCACGATCCCAGAAGCGGTAGATTGCGCGCTCTACTTCGAGCCGGTCTTGGGCAAGCCGTTCGGCGACAGCCTCAGCCATTTTGTGAGCGACGATCCTGCGCCCCGATAATGTGTCCATCTCGTCGGCGAGCTTTCGCACAGCTTCGGGCGCAAGTGTCTGCCCGATGACTTTGATCAGGAACTTTGCGAAACGAACGCGCGCACCTTCGGGAATGGCGGTAAGCGCGGCATTGACCGCAGAAGGAAGCCCACCCCGCTCTTCGGTAGATGTCTGACTGACAATTTGACCCTTTTTGTCTGCCGGCATGCATCCCTCCGAGGTCGGCCATTCGAAGTAGCGTAACGTGTTTGCCACTTGTGAAAAATTGTCGGCATCGCGGAATGCCCGCGCGATGCCATCCGGTTTCAGTCAAGCGATGCGTTTAGTTCTTGTGAAAAAAGCCCTCAAATTCGGTCGCCTATTTCAACCGCCGCACCTCAGCCGCGAACCGATGCTCCTCGCCCGCGAGCGTGACGATAACGGTCACAGGATAGCCTACCCCTTCTTTCACGGACTTGATTTCCTTCGTCACGTCGAATTGCACCGGGCCGGATCCAACCTTGCCTGGGTCGACGGTCGTGGTCTTCAGGTTGAAATCGAGCATTCCTATGGCTGCGGCCTGGTTGGCCTTCATCTGCTCAACATCACGGCGGGTCTCTGCGTTGGCTATGGCCTGGGCGGCTTGCGCGCGCGCGGGATCATAACTCTGATAGGCGGCGGTGCCGTTGTAGGTCGCGCTACCGTAAGGGCTATAGACATTGCCGTTATACATCGCCGTGCCGGACGAATATCCCGCGCCTGACGCGCTCATCGACCGACCCATTGCGCTGAGTGCCATAGCGAACTTCTGACGCTTCTGCCGTCGGCGCTCCCTGCCGACCATGTCTTCATAGGAAAGCACAGGCACGACGGAGCCTGGCGACATCTCGACGCTTACATTCTCGGGTCCGATCTCGAACGGCGCGCGGCCCATATTCAGGGCCACAACGACGAAACGGACAATCTTTTTGTCCCGCACACGCGACTCGATGAGACGCACCACGCTTTGCGGTGTCTGGACATCAACGCTGCGGATGCCATCGTCCATGCGCGTGTATTGCCCTTCGGCTGGCAGCAGTTTCAGGAAGTAGCCCTCCGCCGCTATGACTGGCGCGGGAATTATCAAAAGAGCCGCAGCAACGATCCGCATCATGCTTCCCCCAAAGCTTTAGAATGCGCGACCTTCTTTTGAAATCATATGGCAGCAAAAAACCCCGCCAGCAACGCCAGCGGGGCCAGTAGTTTTCTGGGTCAGAGTGCGAGAGAGTGCTTCAAGTCGCGCGCGCGATCGTGGCCTTCCCGAACGGATTGATAGGCTTGCTCAACAGCGGCACGAGCGCCCTGCGATAGTTCGTTATCAGCCAGAGCGGTCTCAAATTTTTCTTTGATATAATCTTCGCCACGTTCGACCTCTTCCACAATCGCCTTATCGTCGCTTGCGACGAAGAGCTGTTTGAGATCCATGAACGTTCGATGGGCGGCGGCAAGGAAGCTGCTGTCATCCTCAGGATTGCCGCCGAGCCTCCGCACTTCAGCCTGAAGGATTGCCGCTGCCTGCGAGCGTCGTTCCGCGAAATCAGCGAAGAACACCGCAAAGTGGGTGTTCTCGGCATCATCCGCCGCATCGAGAAAGCCCTTGCGGCTGTCCAACGTGGTTTTGATCAGGCTGTTGAGAATGTGAATGTCGTGGTCGGTGCTCGCCATAGTCGAAACTCCTGCTGGGTGGAGCTGTGACAACGCACATCGGCGTGCGCAGCCCCATCCTACGCGTATGAATTCCGCTCGTTACGTATCGATCGTGCAAATGCGACTAAGTCATAATCTTCGATCAGCTGTCGAGCGTTCTAAGCGCCTCATCACGTTATCGATCGGCACGATGCCCTCGCCGGTCAGTGTCCTTCGCAGTGCGGGCTGATCCTTAACAGCCGACGCATCAAATGCCCACGATGCTAAAATGGCCCGCTTTACCTCCGGTTCAAGCTGAGGATGCAAGGCGACTTCTGTGGGATGATGGAATGAGAGAGCCATGGACAATCTCCTTTCCGATCATGCGGCGCGATCTTGCCGCATGGGCCGCTCGTGCCAGGTGATCTGATCCTTGATGGCCAGCTTGAGCTTCTTTAGCCTCGCAACCGTCATCTTATCCGGCATGACCTGCTTAGTGGCGCGATCGAGTTCGCTTTCCAGCCGGGCATGCTCGCGCTTGAGGTAATCGATAAATTTGTCTGACATAGCCACTCCGTTGTTCAAAGTTGACGATGTGCTGCGCCGCTCTCAGGGTCGCCCAAAGAAAATATATCGTGCGAAATTAGGGATCAAGGGGCCGTGTGGAGGAAAGGCCCCGCTGACGAGGCCAGCGGCCTCACCGTCAGTTTGGAACAGTGACGACCACTGCCCCCGCTGCCACGGCGAGCAGGAGCGCCGCAATCACCAGCGAGGCTCCGATCGTGCTGAACCCAATGACGGTGAGCGCCGGGCCGTGAGAACGGTTCGCGCGAACGTTGCGCGACGCGCAATTGAGCAGGAACATCACCAGCAGGCCGTAAAGCAGAGCAAGCAGATTGAGCATATTCATCCCTGATTCGAGCCTCTTGAATATCATTTGCGATTTTGCCGGAAAAGAGGGCGGAACTGATGGCGCCGCCGAGGAGTCGTGCAGCCATAAGCATCGGTCGCGGCGACCCATTGCTCGATAGGAGAAGGTCATGGGTATCATTCTGATGTTGATTGTTGGAGGCATCATCGGATGGCTTGCCAGTATCGTCATGCGCACGGATGGTCAGCAGGGAATTATTTTGAATGTGGTCGTCGGGATCATAGGAGCCGTGCTTGGCGGCTTTCTGTTAAGTCCGCTCATCGGCGGCGCGCCGATCACGACAGGTGCGCTCGATGTACGCTCACTGCTCGTATCGTTTCTTGGGGCCGTAATCTTGCTGGCCATCGTCAATCTTTTCCGGCGCGGTTCAGTACGGTAGGAATTTTCAAGGCCGGATGAAGATTCGGTTTAATGAAAAGCGCCTGAACAATAAGTAAGATACCCAAGCCCTGCCGATGTAAAACCGGCAGGGCTTCTGAGAGCCCTTCCAAATTACTTTCGATTGATGACGGGCCCGAGATCGTATCGGAAACGTTCTATGGTGGACGCCGGGGATTCCGCCCGCAATATCACCTAAGGAAAAGTCGATGAACACGGTGCACCGCGCATTCGAGCTGGCGGCAACGGGCAAATATGGAAGCGTCCGACATTTGCGGATCAAACTGCAAAAGGAACATCATGAGTCCGTCGAGGCCCACTTAGCTGGAGGCGTTATCAAACGGCAGCTGACTACGATCATCCAGCGGGCCAAAGTGGGCTCCATGGTGTAACTTTCAGCGTCGAGCTTTCGTCAGATTGAGACGATGCAGGTTTTCAGCAATCTCGCATAGCCGGGCAGGATGGCGTCATCATCGACCTCGCAAAATCGAAATTCGCGCTGGGGCGTCCACGCCAACCCCCGGCAGGGCAACGATCTAGCATGGCCGCCTTCGTCCGTTTAGCGCAACGCGAGCCATCTGCGCTGCCATCATCCGTTCCAAGCGTTCAGGACGGCCTCCAAAGGCTTCCTGGAGAACCTTTTCAGTCACGTCCTCAATCTCGCCAGCGCTCGGTGACCGGCCTTCGGATATGCACGCCAACAGGGCGCGCGGGAGTATATGCGGCAGCAACTCGGCATCTCCTCGATCTCGCGTCTCTGCGCCAGCTGCGATCGGGATATGGTAGCGATGCTCTCGCAAGCAATAAGAGGGATGCTTAATAGGAAGCGCCCAGCCGAAGCCGGGCGCAAGATTGGCTATAAGGGCAAACTCGGCTGCACGGTCTGGGAGGACAATATCATAGGTCGGCTGCGCCGCTCCTTGGTGGCTACGAACATCGCGTCCACGATAGCCTGCATCAGCACGTCGATAGGCACGGGCACGCTTACGCTGACATAGCCAGGATTGCGTGCACGGCGCGTTCCGTAGGTGACGATCCATTGCCGCCCGCGTTGCCGCCAAGCGCGCTGTAATGGCGCGACGGGGAGTAGATAACACGTCTCCGAGGGCGCATAGGCATAGGCAATGAAGTCGCATGCCAGCGGTTTCTGTATCCAACCCGGGATCTGCCGAGCCTCGTCGGACCATTGTTCGAGCAAAATGTCTGGCCAATTCTGCGTCCTGATTTTCTCATCGATGGTGTACGTCCGCCCGCATTGCAGGGTAAGCACACGATCGATGCCGCCTCGCTGGGCCCAGCCGTCATCACGGACGGATACGGCGGAGATCATACGTGGAAAGGCCATGCGATAAACGGGCAGCCACCAATCCGCATCGGCATATTGCTGCGACAGAGCTAGACAGTCAGCGAAATGGTGGACCTGGGATTCACGCGACAGAGAAGCGCCCCGGCCTTGCGGCCGAGGCGAGGTGTCTAGCGGGATCGGGAGTTCAGGCTGGGACATGCTGTCGGGAGAGGATATGCCCGATCATCGCTTCTCGATGGGCCGGGTTGCGCTTGGCTTCCATGAACAACCGCTGCAACTCCACCGGATTGTTTCCGCTGTCAGTATCAAGCGTCCAGCCCATCGAAACGCGGCCTTCAGCATCCACGATGTACCAGCCGCCATGCGTCTCGTAGTTTCGCAGCCATGCCGCAGGATCGAAGGCGCTCATAGCACGGCCTCCGATCCTGCGAGGCGCCGAATGTCCGCAATGACAGCTTCTGTCGTGCCATCGGTTTTGAACTGGTCCTCCTTCTCGATCAGCGAAATTTTCAGGTTTAGATCATTCAAGGTCTGAACAGGGTACTGGACGATCGCTCGGATCGCGTCGCAGAGCGGATCAACCACCGCGTCAAACTGCTCATTGCTAGGGTCGGGAACCTCGGCGAAATAATCGTCCGAAGCTTGATCCAGTCGCTTATAGTCGGCGATCAACGCCAGTAGATCCGGGGATATGTCGGTCATCATTGGATCTTCTCCATCGACTGCTCCAGCGCTTCGTCCAACCGCGTGCGAACCGCGATGATCCGATCTACGATCACGTTGAACATAGCCGCGCCCAATCGACGCGCTCTCTGATCGTCGTCGTGATCGAAGAGCTGTGACGCATCGAGAGTGAGGATCATCGTCTCGATCTCCTCGTAGGCACGAGCGCGGATTTCCTCGTAGGTTTCCTCGGCCATGATCAAGCCTCCTCTCCGGGTAGCTTGTAGCCCGCGCGCTTCCAGCGAACGCGATCACTTTTGTGCGGGATGCCGACATAATCCGCATATTCCCGCGTCGCCTGAATGGCAGGACTATCCTGGCCATCTAGCATCTCCCAAGCGCTTTGCACGCCGCCCATGCATCGATGCACAGTCTCCAAATTATCTGACCAACCTCCTGCCGACAGCCAGGAAGACAGGTTTTGCAATTCCCCAAACACGATGCATAACTTAAGCGCAGCCGTGGGAATGTCTCCGCGTTCTGCGCACCCACACGCCAGCATCCGGGTCGCACCACCCTCGTGAGCGTTGCACGCCCGCTGATATTCCGGATCATCCGGGCCAAGGGCCAATTCGTCGTCGACTTTCCGCCACGCCCGAAAGTCTTCCATGAATGCTTGCGGGAGCGCCGATAGCGCGGAGGTATTGGCCGGGGCAGCGCCCGGCTGTACAGGTTGGATAGCCATGATCGTTCCTTCATCGAACGGTTAGGGTTAGAGCCGAGGTGAGGGTGCAACCTTGCTTCGGCTCGTATTATGGGTTAACCCATTTTTATGAGCACGTCAATACCGGTTAGCCCAAATAAGCGAGGGCGTGGCAGACCTTCAACTGGTGGCCGTATGCCGATGATTGGCGTCCGTTTGCCGCCGGATCAACTTTCCGCCCTCGATTCCTGGATTGAGCACCAGCCCGACGAACTCACGCGACCGGAAGCCGTGCGAAGGCTGATCGAGCGTGGGCTAAAAGGACAATGAAAACATTGGTCCTCATTTTCTGCTTTGTGGTTGCGGGTTGTCGCAATTCGTCTTCTACAGCGGCAGAGAATTCACAATTCCAGGTTGATATGGCCAAGGTTGCAAAGGATCAGGCCCGCGCAGATGTCGTTACCGAAGCGGAGCGCGCCAAAGCGATGCGCTAAAGCCATCCCCCGGCTGGTGGATCTGGGCTGAAGGCAAGCCCTGATCTTTCGATTGCACAATGGACAAAGCGCTTCCTCGCCTTGTCCGATTGTAATTTGCTGACTGACCTACCATCTATTGCTTACCGTGTGTCGGATCTAGCAATCGGACGGCTGAGAGATGTCATGCGCTCCCGCTTATGCGAAGGAGCATCATAATGACCCGACCCCAAGATAACATGCCTCTGACCGGTGTGAGCATGCCAGCGTGGGAAGACGATGGCGGGTCTGTTCAGATCGATTCACCGCACGACGATCTAAACTCATTGCTCGCGCAAGAGCAGACGTCAATTATGAACGCCGAATCGGCGACATCTGTCGAAGCTTATGAGTATCATCGCGACGCCTCGCTACATACACGGCAATTAGTGAACGCGACGCCGTATCCTGAACATGAGTCGCATGTTTTCGATCAGGACAGAGCAGGTAAATTGGCTGACCATGAGGAAAGTATTAGAGCTTTGAGTGAGGCTGTAGAACATAATGAGCGCCTATTAGCACTTCACTTTGCCAACGGTGATCTTAGCGAGAAATCACTGCACACTCGTGGCCGGTTTCTAAGGCAAGATCAGGCACGATTATTTGAAGCTTCGCGTGCCGCTCATTCGGACGACGACTCGTGGCCCTTGATCGCGAACTGGGACTAGCGCCACTCACTGAAGCGGAAGTGGCCGAGATGGCTCATCTCGGAATTGTACGCCGACCGGTCGAGTCCTTTAGCGTCGGCGCATTTCGTTACAGCAACCTGAAGGACGCGGTAGCTCAGGCTAGGCGGCAGCTTTCTGCTCAGCCCCCGAGCGAGCCTTAGGTCTGATCGGGGGGCAAGCTGCCCTTGCCTTGTCGATGACCCGGTGGATGAAAACCCTTTCAATTGCACAGTTATCGGACGGGGAGTGACAAAATCATTCCGCGATGGGAACGTGGCCCCGTGGGACATCAGAACACTGTAACTTGAGCTTCAAACGTCCCAATAATCGAGTTCCCAGACTCACTGGGCGCGAAAACGCGGCGCCGGGTAGTCTCTCGACAGCCGGAAATGCGGAAAGGCGCTCAATGAGTCCTAAAACGGCTCCCTGAACATCACATGGACGAACCGTTAGAAGCTGATTAATCGCGTTGCCGCCATATGGGGCGCGCCGCAGCGGGACCGGTGCCATATGGCTACGGGGGCGTCACGCGACACCCGCCCGCTGCGGTACTTCAGCGCCAGCCTTAATTCGTCTCGGACATTCTGGGCTTAAGCGTCGCGTTTTCCATCCGATCCGCCAGCGCCTTACCTGCGTTTTTGCGGTGGAGATCGGACAGCCGTTTATGCACGTGTCGCGCAGCGGGCTCGTCACTTTCCGCTGCCGCTTTCGCATGCTGTAAATGTCGTCTGGTGAAATATTCGAGATCGTCTTCCATGGCGCACCTGCGGACAAAATGATAGCAGGGCCAAGACCACGGCCGGGAACCCGCACTAATTCCGTCGTCGACCGCAGGGGTTAGGCCATCTCGCGATACGACGTGACCGTGGCCACCGCGTCAGCGGGCGAATTGTCGGGATGGCCGACGCATCCTCTCCAGACTGGCCGTTTGGCTCTGGCCGCAAAACGCGGCGGGATAATAACGTTCGTCACCGCAGAATGTTGCGTGCCTGCAACAAGCTTGAATTATATAGTGCCACTCGGAGGTAGATCCGCAATCTTGTGATTCATCAGCCGTTCCAGCGCAGCGGCGGCACAATCAAGCGCGAGGCTGTTCAATTCGTTTGAGACGGCGGCTGGTGCTGCTCGCTCTGCTCCGCTCTTGCTCCTCAGGGCGATGTCATAAAGCTCTGCCATTGTCGGCTCACCAACATCTTGTTTGGACGCCAGAAGCGCATCGAGCACAACTTCATGGAGCGGAGTGTCGAATTCCAATCCAGCGAATGTGTCACGGTTCCACACAACGCGCATCGGCTGCGCCGCAAGGTTTTCGAGATACAACCACCCCGTTGAAGCAAGCTTCTGAGCGCAGAGTAGCTCAATGCGGCAGCCATGGGTCGAGATGTCGATCACACGAATGGTGAATCGATGCTCGCCCTGCTGCCGCAAGGTTGCACGCACCTGAAACGCAAAGCGCGGCACTCGCCTGCGCTCGCCCCGATCATTGTAATTTGTCATGTCGGTGGTCCCGAATTAACGGCCACACTTGTAATCCGGGATAGTGAAGAATTGCTTTAGTTGAAGCCGATATCGCGCCATCACTTTGGTTTACAGTGATTTTTCTGTATCCCGCTTTACCGGTTTTTAAGCGCCGACCGGGCAAATGGCTGGAACAGGCGAGGATGGTCACCTTGTCGTGGTTACACTCCCTGGGCGGCGCGCTCCCCCCAGTGCCGTCCAGGGCGTACCAGTTGCGTCGTATATTGCTCGGCAGGATAGATTTACGTGCTCGAACGTGAAAGGCGCAATGGGCATATCCTTACCGCAACCATGCGTAGTGAACGGCTGCCCGAGCAGTCAATCCTCATTCGAAATCTATCGCATCGCGGAATAGGAGCGCGTACTCTTGGCGCCCCGCCCATCGAAGGCGAAGAGGTGATGCTCCAGCTTGACGGCCGTGCGATAGTCGGTCGCATTCGCTGGGTGCGGGGTATCCGGGGACCGCTCGGTCCGTCGTTGAGCACGAGCGAGCCGTTAACGCCCCTCGAAAACTTGATGCCCGCTGCGCCACACGTTGAACCGACGCCTGAGGTCGAATTCAAAGAGATCGAGGAGGAGGGCGAGGGCTGGCAATAATTTCGCCCGATATGGCTTAGGACTAGGAGCGGCCCCGTTTCACGGGGGTGATGCGAAACGGGGCCTCCCCTTTTAACGCGCGAAACAAACCAAGCTCACGCGCTCCCGATGGCCTATGAGGCAGAAGTTAATTAATGTGCCGATCGTCGCCTGGAAGTCGAAGCAAATACAATCCCACACCACGGATAGGGTATCTCGAACAAAAAATGCGGGTCCTAACCGCTTCGTCTTTGCCATGCTGTAGGTAGGACCCGTGAATTATATCTAGGGGTAGCGTGGGCAGACATGGCCGCCGGAACCCGTTAACGGCTCGCTCAGCGTCTTGGGAGGCAGGGCGCCTTTCTGGCGCGGTCGAGCCGCCCCAATAGCACGTCGCGAAACATGAGGAAGTCGGAAGCCAGGCTATAGAGAGGTTGCCTGAACGTCGCCGGCTTATTGCGCTCGAATAGCAAATGTCCAACCCAGGCGAGACCATATCCAGCGATCAGCGCACCAAGTAGCAGTCGTGGCTTCCGAGCTGCAACGGCTCTTGTCGTAAGGGCAATGACCGTGCCGGTTCCGACGACGTGTAGCGCGCGGTTGATCGGATCGGTGTGTTCCGCGAGATAATGAGGATAGAACTCGGCAAGCGATGGATAGCGCGCCTTGGGTTCGGGGTTCCTGATCAGCCGCCTCACCATATGGTGAGAACGTCAGCTCCTTCAAATGGGTCCCTAATGCCGCGACCTCGTGTCAAACTTGCTCGCCCCCGACCAATCCTCCTCTCGAACAACATCTCGATCATGCCGCCGTGAGGACACCGCGATATGCGGGATCCTCCAAAGATAGCCCGGCTCCCATAGCGACGCAGATCAAAGCGTCATCGGCAACCTGGACCGGCAACCCGGTTACCTGTGCGATGGCTTCGTCCATGCGCCCCAGAAGTGCGCCGCCGCCAGTCAGCGTGATGCCGTCGTCGATTATGTCCGAGGCAAGTTCGGGTGCGGTTTCCTCCAACGCCGCCATGACCGCGCTTTTGATCTGCCCAACCGGCTCGGTGATGGCGTCCGCGATCTCGGCTTCGGTGATTGTGATCTCCGATGGCCGTCCGGACACCAGGTCACGCCCCTTCACGATCAGTTGCCGGCCTTTGCCTTTGGGAGGGACCGCCGATCCGATGCTGCACTTCACGCGCTCGGCCGTCATTTCGCCAATCATGAGGTTGTGATTGCGACGCACATGTGAAGAGATCGCATCGTCGAGCTTGTCGCCACCGACACGAACAGAGCCACTATACGCTATGCCTCGCAGAGAGAGCACTGCCACTTCCGTTGTGCCTCCGCCAATATCGACGACCATGGCCCCTCGCGGCTCCGTGACGGGAAGGTGAGCACCAATCGCCGCCGCCATTGGCTCCTCGATCAATTGAACCCTATGAGCGCCTGCGTTGGATGCAGCGTCCCGCAGGGCGCGTCGCTCAACCATAGTAGATCCGGATGGCACGCAGACGACCACCTCATGTCGCCGGCCGAAGCGCATTGATCCTCCCAATGCCTTGTCGATGAAGTGCTTGATCATCTGCTCGGCGATTGCGATGTCGGCGATCACGCCATCACGCAGCGGTCGCAAGGCCTGAATGTTCGCTGGCGTCTTCCCCATCATCGGCTTCGCCTCGTTGCCTACGACTTTCACACGGCGAACACCGTTATGGGTTTCCAGCGCAATCACCGATGGCTCGTTGAGGACAATGCCTTTGCCGCGGACGTAAATGACCGTGTTGACTGTCCCGAGGTCGATCGCAAGGTCATAGGCTGAGGAAGCAAATATTCGGGACATTTTCATTTTGGGGGCCGACCTTGCCGTCATAGAGCGGTCCAGTCTTTGGGAGGATTGGCGGCAACCAAGAAGTGCGGTGCGCCGGAGCGCCGTTTCGGCAGGACCAGCCGCATCGGTCGATCGCTCAACCCTCCCACGCGCGCATGGCTCTCTGATATTCCTCCTTTGCGCGATCGAATGACCGTTGAAGCGCGCGCATCTCTTTCTCATGAGCCCGTTCGAGCTTACGCTTGTCGTCGGCCAGCTTCTGTTCGCGCTTAGCGATCACCTGGCGTTCGCCCCCCTGGCGCGATTCTGCATCGGATAGGGCCTTTTCGGCGGCGGCCATGTTAGCCTTGTCCGGCCGTGGCGCTTTCGGTGACGCGGCCCTTCTGGTTCCTGCACTCCTTCCTTTCGATTTCGGCTTGGGCAGCGCATCGATATGTTCCGCAGCCGTACCGCGCGCCTTGCGTATGACGACGCCCGGTTTCGCCAGCGGCTCTTTCATCAGCCTTGGATCCGTGACGATCTCCGCGATGCCGCGAGCGAACAGGTCAGCGTCGGCGCCCCACGCTTCCAGCGCCGCCTTTTGGCTGGGGGCAGCCACATAGGCATCGTGAAAGCCAATCGGTGTACGGTAGACCTTGAGCTGGGGCATGATGGACGAGCGTATATCAGCCCGACAGGTTCCTACTGCATGCCGCGTCTAGCCTTGCGTGTGATTTTGCAGTGGCTAAAATCGGGTGACGAATCATGGATTCGTGAAGCTACCGGCGCCATTCGGGCCGCTTACAACCGACAGGCTGACAAGCTGTCGCTTGCATGCAGGGTGAGCACAATGGCTATCAACTTCGTGACGATCACTGGTCTCAGCCGGGCAACGCCTGCTGAATATGAGGCGCAATGGAATGGCCGCCCGCTGCGCATCGTCCTGGATATGGGCGCGACCCTGAAGCTCTTGGGAGACGTGGACAGTGCCGAGCGCGCCGACGTGCTCAGTCAGCAATCCGATTTCGTAGCTGCGGCAGCGCAGCGGTTGCTCGACATGCGCATGGAGAAGCCATCTAAAGATCATGCGACCGTTATGATTTCGGCCCTGGACTTGGATCCTGAAGCATCGACGCACCACAGGCGACGACGCGCTCCACCCTCTTCAATTACAGCAGCAGGACCAGGATCAACACCGCCAGCAACCACGGGAGCGTGAATACCGCGATCAAAATCCAGTCTTTCGGCCGCTGAAATCGCACTGCACCCTCGGGAGCTACTACCGGATCAACTCTCGATCGCTCTGAGCGATCCGCGTCGCTGAGCATTACGCATCCGACACAACTTATTGAATTTTTAGAAGATTGTTAAGGCAGCGCCGCTACGTAGATTTCCGGAGAGACTACTGATCAATGCACAAAAAATCTGTAGGCCATTGGTACATCTCGGACGCTGGCACGCGCCACGGGTTGGCCTCATGAAGTTTGAGCGCGTTGCGATCGGTGATGTACTCGGCGACCACGTCGCCCGTGAAGGCCGGTCGCCAAGGATAGTGCGTGCGACCATCCGAAACAATCGGATCGCGGAGAGCGTGATCGTCATACGCAACATGTCGCGAATGGGTATCGGCGGAAAGCTAACCTCTAATTCACTGCGACCCGGAGAAGCGGTTGTTGTCTCCCTCGACCCGGTGGGAGAGATTGAAGGCACGGTGCGCTGGGTTCGAGGTGATCGCTTTGGTGTGCAGCTGCACGACGAGCTGGTGCCTGAACGGTTCGACTTTACCGGAAGTGATTGGTCGTCTGTGACTCCGCCGCTGAGTCAAGGCCACGTTTATGATCTTTTCAAGCCGACCAAACGCGCGTGGAGGCCGGGCATCAAGTCGCATTACAAAAAATAACCGGTGGGCTGGGGCCACTCGCTTTATGACGAGAGTGGCGTCGCTGGCTCGTCACGATCGTTGAGCAATTGCGCGGGGGCAGCTTTTACCCCGGCTCCTGTCCCTTGGCCCCCTGCATCCGCTCGCGGCGCGTTAGCTCGCCATGATACATGTCCGCCAATCGGAGATGCGCCTTTCGCGCGGCCTCGCTGTCGGCATGAACAGCCCGTTCCAATTCCGCCTCCTCGCGGCGGCGGTAATAGGGGACATCTTTCTTCTTGAGCATCGCGACCTCTCCTCAGGCTCGACTCGGCCTGTCGGCACAAGGTTGCGACTCAACGAGATAGCGCGTCAATACCACGCATCACCGGGCAGCCGCAGGCTGGCTTCATCGCCAAGCGCGTCTCAGATTAACGTGATCCCATATTGCGCACCAAGTGCCGAGAGGGATTGCTCAAGGCTAGCCCGCGACCGGCATAGCCTTGATCGCCATCGCCGACGTTGCCGATTATTTCGACGAGATAGCCAAGAAGCGCCGCGAAATGGCCACAGAAAAGGTGGCAAGCATCATCCGCAACTGGCTTTCAATGGGCGACTAGGAAAGCGTGATCCCCCATTTGGCCGCAAGATCGGTAATCGCTTGCTGCACTTCAGCGGTAGTCTGCGAGCCAGCGACGAGGCATTCCATCAGGTCCATATTGCCCTGCGTTATGGCTGGAGTTGGATTGGTGCCGCTTGCTGCGTTTTGAAAAATAGCGAACAGTTGGAAGATGGCCCCTGTCGTTATCGCGGCTACGTTCTGCGCCGCGGCATTCACTATGGGCGTGGTGCTGTTGCGCCACACGGTCACTGCGGTTCCGGTATGATGAATGGCGATGATCCAGACCGTGCCCGATACCTCGCCTGCGGGGCTCGACCATGTGACTTCGTTGCTCACCCCGCTCGGCTGCTTGCGGATGCCCGAGGCGGTGGTGTTGCGCCTGGTATAGGCGATCTGCTCATTTGCGCTGGTGCTAAGACTTGTGGAAGCAGACCATGGAAAACCCGTGTTCGTGTCGGTCGGCTTCAGGACGATAATGGCCACGAAGGGCTGATCATCGCCCTGGAATACCTGGGAAACCGCATCCGTGGAGAGTGCAGCTGCGCGTGGAACGGCCGTCGGCGAGCTGACATTGCGTACCAGTCGCGCGACGCTGCGGCCGTTCTGCACATTGCCGATGAGAGAAATCGATTCCGCAGTTCCGGCGACGGTAAGGTCTCCATTGGCGCCGGACTTGTTGACAAAGCTATTGATGAACTTCTTGGTCGTGGTGATTCCGTCTGTGGAGGACGCGTCAAACCAGCCCTTGAGATTGGTCCATGATTGATAGGCATAGCTGGTGGCAGCGAATGCGGCGATGGTCAGCGCACTGCTGACCGATTGGCCGATGCTATTGGTGACGGTGACGGTGCAGGAATATACACCAGCTGCCATCGTGCCGGTGAGAAGCCCGGTCGAATCATCGTAGCTCAACCCCGATGCGCCGAGTCCGGAAATACTGATCGTCTTGGCCCGCGCACCACTGGAATCGGAAACCAGCGTTCCGCAATCGCACTGCGCGTAAAGGTCATAGCTGACGCTCTGACCGACCGTGAAATTAAGCGCCGAGACGTTGACGACTGGGCCGCGATTGATTGCCACCACGAGCGGCTGGCAGATCGAGCCGACCGTCAGATAGGCGTCGACCACGAGGAAGCAGCGACCGGCATTACCGTTATAGGCGGACCAGTCGATCGACAGCGTGCGGCTGCCGCTGTTGTAGCTGATCTGGCTCCCCATGGAGCCGAACTGGGATTGCGAGCCCGTGTCCGACCAGCCGGGATCGATGCCATCGATCGACCAGATCTTGACCTGTTCTAGATTCGGGGTTTGGCCCCACAGCGTAGCGGCCGCCGGCAGGACGATAGAGGTCGTGCCGTTATAGTCGACATTGACATCGGCCACGGCGGCCAGCGGACGAAGATATGGTGTTCCAGGTGTTGCCCAGAGCCGGACATAGTCAATATCGAAGTTGGCGCCGGGAGCGCCCAGCGTCGTCCAGCCCGAAGCGTCGATGCCGGAGGCCGTGATATGATTGGTCAGCAGGAAATATTGCGGGAGCGAGACGTGATTGCTCTCGTGGCTCGCGGTCGCCACCAGCACACCGTCCTTGTAGAGCGGCATGTTGACGCCGTCCTTGTAGGTGACGGAGTAGGTGTGGAAATTGGCTGCGTCGAGCGAGAAGGTCGCGACCGAGCCTGATGACTGCCCGGTGAGCCATGGGCGTTGTAATTGAAGCCGGCGGTGAAGCTGGTCGAATTGGTCTCGACGAAATCCCACTCATCGCCGAGCGCGGGATTGAGATTGGTCGAGGTGGTGAAAGCCCACCACGAGGGATGATGCCCGTTCGGACCGTCATCCGGCCTGATGCTTGCCTCGACAAGGATGGTGTTGCTGGTTCCACTATACCAGGTCAGCCGCCCCGCCGAATGCAGGTCGGAGGTGATGTAGTCGGCATTGTTGAGCAGCACTTCTCGCCCGCAGTGGTGACGCGCGCTTTCTGGCGCAGCACCGATGAACTGGGCTTGGTCTGCGCGTCCTGCGTGAGCGCAACGCCGCGATTGGCATCGTGATAGCCGGTATAGCCGATATCCACCACAGCGGCAGGCAGGGACGCCGACTGGCCGCGCGGGTTATTGTACGGGGTATTGCAGAACCACGGATTATGCGGCTTGCCGGGAGTGACGACAAGGCTGCTCAACGGCGCGGTGAAGTCGTCGCCATCCATGAGTTGAAGGCCGTTATAAATGCCAGTCGTGCCGATTGAGCCAATAGCGGCACCACCCACGACTGTCGCACCACTCCCCGGCGGGGTTAACCCCAACCTGCTTATCCCAAGTCCCAAGCTCATAACCCGCTCCGTCAAATAGGTCCGATCCGGCCATAACTGTTGACAGATGTGGAACAATAGGTCAACACTACTGTCCTATTCAGGAGTTGGTTATGCGATCGAATGTGCATGACGCCGCAGTGCGATTCCGGGTCAGCAATCGGATGCTCGCCCATGCCGAGACCAAGGCCCGCGAGCAGGGCATGAGCCTGTCGGAGCTGCTCCGCCATGCGCTGCGGCGTGTCCTCACGGAGGCGGCATGAGCCTGTCGCTGCTTCTGGAGCGATTGAGCGAAACACCCGCATTGGCAGAAGAACTTATCGCTGATGCCGTCGCCACGGCCCGACATGCGGCCGCATCAGGGAAATCAGAGCATCTACGGCAGCTGGCTGGCCTCCTGATGATTCAGGCGCAGATTGAGGAGGACCAGGCGTCACTCGCCAACGGTGCTGATGAAGCGCGCAATTTCAGGACTGGTTCGATCAGGGCTCAGGCCGAAGCGCTCGCACTGCTCGATCAGGCCGCTGATGCAGGCGATCGATTGGCTGAGACTTGCCTGGTCATGGCCGGACACGCTCAGATCGTACCGGAAGCCTTCGCTACAGCTGGTGAAATTCGACGTTTAGCGGCCAACCCGCAAGATCATCGGTCGATCAGGTGAAGCGGGACAGCCGGAAGCTGGCGCGCGAGGGGATGTTTGGGGGAGGCCGATGACTGGAACAGCGCATTGGTCAAGCTGCGCGGTTTACAATGAACCTGCCTATCCAGTGGGGCCGTGTGATTGCGGCGGCTTAGATTTGGCAGCGTATGAGCGCTATCGCCGGATCACCTCGCTTCGTTCATCCATAATGACGAAACTCCAGGTTTTATCGAGGCGCATGAGCTTCCAACCGATCGGCTCGTTGCTGACGGAGCCGCCGGAGCATTGCCAGACGCGCATTAGCGGATTGTCGTCGCGGCTCGTTCCTACAGCGTGGACTTCGACGATGCGCGAATATCCGTCGTAGGTTACACGTAGGCGCTTTCCAGCTTGTAACGCCTCACATCCGACATGCCACCACATCGACCTCTCCCCGGCGCTATGCCGCTATTTTCGATTCTTTTCGTTTCCGCATAGCCGCACCCGCTAGCCCAAATCCTGCCAGCATCATCGCCCAAGAGGCGGGTTCGGGGACGGCGCGGGGCGAGATTCTTGAAATGTTGAATGTGAATGAGGGTGGCCGCGTTCCGCCTTCCAACAGGAAATAATTGGAAGTACCATAAAACGCGCGATCGATCTCACCGTTATCAAACCAGTCGGTCTTGGTAGAGGAGATACGGGGAACGGAGTATTGGAAAGAAAACCCAGTCAGCCCCGCCGGGATTTCGAGGTCTGTGAAAAAGCTATCAAACCCGTTATTTCCGTCGATCAGTTTCCCAGCGGGATTGTAGATGTCGAAGTGGAAGTCTCGATAACCGAATATGTGCAAAACCTCTGAAAGCGGCGCTGAGAAATTGACGGTAGCGGTGTACGTGCCTGGCTCACTGATATGCACCTCCTTGAAGGGAAGGCTGGCTTTGGGAAGGGGGCACGACGCAATGGCGAACTCGCCGTCCCATGCCGAACAAAACAGTTTAGCCGCGTTGGCAGGCGCCGACGCCAACCCTATGGCAATTAGAGCAATCGCGAATCGCATGGTCGTTCCCCCGTTAACCATGGACATACTGAGATGGTAATTTGAGGTGAGTCGAATCCAAACCGTGATTTTGGAATAAATCCGACATCGCGCACAACCTAATGTCGCTTTCGTCCCTTTTGTCCCGATGAATATCCCGCCGCAAGCTTGCGACATTGGGCGGTGATCCTACGTGGAATAAGGCCTACCATCAGGATCTTTGTATTTTCTCGCTGGCGGCTCGGTAGTGCTCGGCTTCCTCGCGGCAGGGTCGTCGTCACCCAAATCTCGCTCATCCTCGATGCTCTCCGGCAGAACGTCATGTCGAGCGCGATCATCTTTTGGAAGTGGGTGGTGGGGCTCGGCTTTTTCGCCAGGCATATCATTCTCCTCGTTCGCACAAACGGTTGGCGAGGCCGGGGTTTCCTTGAATTAAGCTGAACCGACGCGGATGGCGGGCGTTGTATCGGCTCCAGCAGGAGAGTCCCGATGCCAGCAAAATCCGGTGCACAGCAAAAGGCGGCGGGCGCCGCGCTATCCGCGAAGCGTGGCGACACGCCCAAGAGCAAGCTCAAGGGCGCATCCAAATCGATGGAGAAATCGATGAGCGAGAAGCAGCTTGATGAGCTAGCGTCCACAAAGCGGAAGGGAAAGCCCGAACATAAGAGCAAAGATTGATCGCCCGGCGATGATCATTGCCGGGCCGCGCGGTAGTATGTCAGACTCAGCGGCGCCTTTCGAAAGCTCAAGCTATGCTGACAGAACGCGAACTCTGTATGTGCGCTTGGCAGACGATCCTTTGGCACGGCGTCGATGGAGCCGAAGCGGCGGCTGACGAACGCATTGCCGAATTGCGGGCCGATGGAAAGATTGCGGGCGCGCAGATGTGGGAAGCGATTAAGGCCCGAATACCGGAACTGATCGAACATCCGGAAATGTGGGATGAGCTTCCTAACGAATGAGGGTTCGCTGGGCCGACCCTAATGTCGCTTTTGTCCCTTTTGTCATGGGCGCTTGGTGAAGCCGTCGCCCCAAGGGATCAGCCGTGCGAAGTTAGCTTTGCTGCTGCATTGACCGTGGCCTTCTCGGCCGTGTCCTCAAGCTGACACGCAATGGCATCCCAGGCCTCGGCTGCGCGATGAAGCATCGCCTGGCGCTGGGGCAGGTTGCTGGCGGAGGCCTTGGCGCGCTCTTGGGCTGCGCGGATTCGGTATGTTGAGGCGGGTTCCATATCTCTTCTGCATCCGGCGGTCGGGACTGCGAAACTCGTCCCGAAGATTACGTGTCGATTAAGTGACCCGTTTCGCCCTCCCCTGTCTCGGGAACGATTGGCACCTAAGTCATTGAAAGATATTGGCGCGCCCGGAACGATTCGAACGTCCGACCCTCAGATTCGTAGTCTGATGCTCTATCCAGCTGAGCTACGGGCGCGCGGGAGTGGGCGACATAGTCGGCATGGTGGCGGTGCGCAAGTCCGTTGCGGAGATAATCCGTCCTGCCTAAAGCGAAGCCATGGTGAAACCCGCCTTCCGATCAATCCGCTGGCTAGTGCTGCCTTTACTGGTCGGCGCCTGCACCGCGCCAGCGGATCACCCGTCGCTTGCGCCGAGGGCTGTCGAACGGTTCACGACGATAGAGCCGACGACGACGCCCATTACGCAACCGGCCATCCCCGAGGACGCCTCTCGACAGGAGCGCGTCTCCGCCCTCGTCGCCCGGGCGCGCGAAGCTGATGCGCTTTTCCGGTCGCGGTTAAGCGAGGCGCAGGCTGCGGCGGCCAGAGGCGCGGGATCAGGGATCGGCAGCGAAGCGTGGGTGCAGGCGCAACAGGCGGTGAGCCGTGCTGACGTGGCACGCACGCCAGTGACACAAAGCCTTGCCGACCTCGATGCGCTTCAGATTGCATCGGCGGAAGCCGGAGTCGGTATTGAGGCCACGGCGGCGCTGACAACCGCGTTGGACGAGGTCGGGTCGCTTTCGGCGGCTGAGGATCAAGCCATCGCGGCGCTGACAACGCGGTTGGGAACCCCCTGACGCCCCTGACGCGCGATAACCGATCGTAGCCGGTAGAGTAGCGCCAGCAGCAGGATCGCCGCGAAGAACAAATAGGACTGCACGATGTTCAGCGCACTATAGGCGAATTTTCCGGTGCCTGGAATATACTGCGAGGCGACGACATAACTCGCCCCGAGCGCCCACAAATATATCGGCCTTCCCCAAGCAGCGGCGAGCGCGACGGCGTAGATCGGGAAGATCACGCCATAATGATGATCCCACGCCATTGGCGAGGCCATCGTCGCGCTGAGCGCGACGGTGCAGAAATCCAGCGAACGTTCGGCGCTGTTGCTGCCCGATCGCACGAAGAGCGCCGGTAGCAGGATCAGGATCGAGCTGATCAGCGTGCCGAAATAAATGAGCGGATGGTAGGGCGGCAGGCTCTCCATCCAGATCAGATTATTATAATGTTCGGGATCACCTATCGATACCAGGCGACCGAGCAGTCCGTTGACCGACTGGTTGGCATAGAGCGACCCGCCATGCTGGGAGAGGTACGACAACGCCCGCAAATAGCCGAAATGATTTTCCAGACCGAAATAAGCCAATGACACGACGGCCGCTATCACGCCGAAACCGGCCAGCCCAGCCGCGAACCGCCATTCCTTGCGCAGCAGCGCCCAGATCAGCAGCATTGCCAGTTGCGGTTTGATCAAACAGGCCATGCCGATCAGGACGCCGGACAACAGTCGCCTTTGGGCCACCCACGCGGCCAGCCCCAACGCGAACAAGGCATCGATCCAGATTTGCGCCTGACCAATTTCGAAGCCGTGCGCGAACGGATAAAAAGTGATCAACAATCCCACGCTCAGGACCAGCCGCAGTGCACGCTCGGCAGGCGACGCCGCTCCGAAACCACGCTTCGCCAGTAGGCGATCAAGAATGAAGCTGGTGCAGCCTGCCAGGGTGATCAGCGACAGGAGCAAAGTCCATGTCTCGAATGGAATGCCCCCGAAATCGGGGCCCATTTCCAGACCCATTGCGAAGAACAACGCGGCGGGGGGATATTGGAACTTCTCGACGGGCGCGAAGAACACCTTCTTATAGATGTCGGCATGATCCGGCCCACGCCAGACCGCCAGGGCATTGGCCATCGGCTCCCAGCTGTCCGTGCGGCTTTCCAGCTTGAGCACATGTTCAGTGGCATTGAGCACGGTGCCGGCATGGCGAGACGGCTGGACCTTGGTCAAAACGAAGGCGAGGCCGACGCAACCGACGAGCAGCGTGACCGCCAACAAGATGGTGAGCCACGGAGATGGCGGACGAATGCCGGTCACGGTGGGCAACGACTATCTCCTTGATCGCGACACACTTTGCTGCCGTGCAGCAATAGTGCAGAAACCGGCCTGTTCCGCAAGCAGTGTTCAGCTCGCTCTCAGCGCAGCCGCATGCCGCCGTCCGTTCTCGACATACCGAGCCACGGCAATCCGGTTAGAGGCCATTTCTTCGGAAGCAAGATCGCGCAGATATTTGGCCGGGCGCCCCGCCCAAAGCTGGCCTGATCTGATCACCTTGCCGGAAGTCAGCATTGCGCCGGCCGCCAGCATGCCGTCGCTTTCGATGGCCGCGCCGTTCAGCACGATCGCGCCCATGCCCACGAACGCACGATCCTCCAGCGTGCAGCCATGCAGCAGCACCATATGCCCGATCAGGCAATCCTCGCCGATCAACGTCGGATAGCCGGGATGATCGCCTTGCGCGCTGTCGCAATGGATCGTGCTGCCGTCCTGGACATTGGTCCGCGCGCCGATCCGGACGTGGTTCACATCAGCGCGGATCACGCAATTGTACCAGATGCTGACATCCTCGCCGAGCACCACATCACCCAGGATGCGGCAACCCGGAGCAACGAAAGCCGTGGAGGCGATGCGGGGCGCGATGCCTTCGATAGTTGCTATGGTGGTGTCGTTCATGTTCCTGCCCATTCTGATTTGGCGATGCGATAGACGATCGTGGGGTTCAGCGCCTCGCTGTACGCGGGATCGTGATAATCGAGATCAGGGCGGCGGGTCATGCCGAGCCGCTCCATAAGCCCCCAGCTCGCTTTGTTGCCGGCCACGGTGAAGGCGTAGACGCACTCGGCGCCGAACTGGTCAAAGGCCAGATCGAGCGATGCAGCGGCCGCCTCGCGCGCATAGCCCTTGCCCCATGCGTCCTCGCGCAATCCCCAGCCGATCTCGAACTCGTCGATCAGGTCGGTCCCTTGGGCGTCGACCCGCTTCAACCCACAATAGCCGATGAAGGCGCCGTCCTGCCGCCGTTCCATCACCCAGAAGCAGAAGCCATGCTCGGCTTGCATCCGCCGCATCCGTTCGGTCGTCGAGCCCGAACGGCGCGGCGGCATGTCGTCATCCTCCAGCCAGCGCTTGTAGGCGGCTGTCTTGTTGAAGCTTTCAAGGAGCGTATCGTCGCCTTCCCGCCACGTCCTGAGAACAAGGCGCGGCGTCTGTGCAACGACCTCGCTCATCCGCCCAGCAGTCGTGCCGCGTGCACCGCGTGATAAGTGAGCACGCCCGAGCAGCCGGCGCGCCTGAAGGCCATCAGCGTCTCCAGCACCAGGGCGTCGCGGTCCCCCGCCCCCGCTGCCACCGCCGCCTCGATCATCGCATATTCACCCGACACCTGATAGGCGAACACCGGCACCGCGAAGCGATCCCTCACCCGGCGGATGATATCGAGATAGGGCAAGCCTGGCTTCACCATCACGCTGTCTGCGCCCTCGGCGAGATCGAGCGCGACCTCGCGCAGCGCCTCCTCGCTGTTGGCCGGATCCATCTGGTAGGTCTTCTTGTCGCCCTTCAGCATCCCTCCCGACCCGACCGCATCGCGAAACGGGCCGTAGAACGCGCTCGCATATTTGGCGGCATAGGCCATGATCTGAACATTGTGGCGGTCATCGGCCTCAAGCGCATTGCGGATCGCGCCGACCCGTCCATCCATCATATCGCTCGGCGCGATAATGTCGGCGCCGGCACGGGCCTGGTTGAGCGCCTGCTCGATCAGCACCGCCGTTGTGGCATCGTTAAGCACATAGCCGGCGTCGTCGATCAGGCCGTCGTGACCATGCGCGGTATAGGGATCGAGCGCGACGTCGGTGAGAATGCCGATATCCGGCACGGCATCCTTGATCACGCCGATCGCCCGGCACATCAGATTGCCGGGATTGAGCGCTTCCTTGCCGTCATTGGTGCGCAGCTCGTGCGGCGTGTTGGGGAACAGCGCGAGGCAGGGAATGCCCAGGTCCCGCGCCTCGCGCGCTCGCTCCACCACGAGATCGACCGACCAGCGCGAAACGCCCGGAAGCGAGCCGATCGGTTCCTCCACCCCCTTCCCTTCGGTCACGAACAGCGGCCAGATCAGGTTGGACGGCGTCAGCACGGTTTCGGCATGAAGCGCGCGGCTCCACGCCGTGGCACGAGTGCGGCGCATTCTGAGCGCGGGAAATGCGGCGGTAGTCATGCCCTCGCCCATATCGTGGACGGCGGGACAGGGCTAGCGTTTGCGCGAGTAAAGTCTCGACACGCCCTTTCGCGTTTTTACAGACGGACTCCGAGCGATCCTACCGAAACACGAAAAGATAAAGCAGGATGATGATCGGAATTGGAATACCGATCAGCCACAGCAGGATGCCTTTCATTATTCCTCTCCTCGGCGACCTTCGCGCGCGAAAAGAACGGCGGGACATTGCCATTGTTCCGGCACCTTATCGATCAACGGGCGTTCATCGGGCATGAGTCCCGTCTCACGCGCCGCCCTTATCGTCAATTCCAACTCACGGTCCGGACGGCATGCTTTTGACGATGCGCGCGCAGCGTTGCGGGCGCTCAAAATCGAAACCGATGCGCACGCGGTGGACGATCCGGAACATCTGGAGGCCGTGGTAAAGGCCGCGCTGGCGAGGCATCCGGACGTGCTGATCCTGGGCGGCGGCGACGGTACGATCAGCGGTCTGGTCGATCATCTGGTGGGAAGCGGCGTGCCGCTCGGCCTGCTGCCGCTCGGAACCGCGAACAGCTTCGCGCGCTCCCTGGGCCTGCCGATCGATCTGGACGAGGCGGTCAACATCATCGCCGCCGGGCATCGCCGCCGGATCGATCTCGGCATGATCGACGACGACTATTTTGCCAATTGCGCGGCGCTGGGCATGTCGCCGCTGATCGCAGAAACCGTGCCGCAGGGCCTCAAGAAATTGGGCGGCCGGATTGGTTATGCGCTGTGGGCGATGGTGCAGGCGATGCGCTTCCGTCCGTTCCAGCTCACCGTCTCCGACGACCAAGGCCATAGCGCGACGATGTCCGCACTGGAGGTCCGCATCGCCAATGGCCCTTTCCAGGGTGGCACCGAACTGGTCGAGGAGGCGGACGTCGATTCCGGCGAGATCGTCGTACAAGTGGTCGAAGGCCGCACGCATGGCCGGCTGGCGCTCAGCTGGCTCCTGAGCGTGCTGGGACTGCGCAAATATGATCACACCACCCGCGATTTCCGGGGCCGGTCGCTCCGGATCGAAACCGACCCGCCGCTGCCGATCTCGATTGACGGCGAGGTGCTGGCTGAGACGCCGGTCACCGCCAGGATCGCACCCCGCATCATCGAGGTGATGGCGCCTTTGCCTTGATGCTATCCCAGCCGGGCCAACGCCGCCCGCAGACGGTCCGCTTCGGCCGCCTTGTCGGCATGATCAGTGCGGGCTTTCTCGACGGCCTCCGGCTTCGCTTTCTCCACGAAGCTGGGATTGGCGAGGCGGGCGGCGAGGCTGTCCCGCTCTTTCTCTGCGGCTTCAGCGGATTTCGTGAGCCGGGCACGTTCGGCGGCCAAATCGATGACGCCTTCGAGTCCGAGGTTGATCGTGTCCTGACCCACGATCACAGGTACATTGGCTTCGTTAAGAAGCCGCGCGCGCTTGATCTCGCTGATCCGGGCGAGCCGCTTCAATGCTGCTTCGCCCGCTTGGAGCGCCTTCTCGGCAACCGGCGAAGCATCGACGATATACACCGGGGCCAACTGGGACGGCGCGACGTTCAACTCGGCTCGAGCTGCGCGAATCCCTTCGATGGCTTCGATCTGCCATTGAACTTGAAGCTGCGCCTCGGGATCGATCGCCCGCGCATCCGCCATTGGCCATTTGGCGTGGATCAAATCGTAAGCCCGTTCGCCCAGTGCGTGCCACAGCTCTTCCGTCACGAACGGCATGAACGGGTGCAGCATGACCAGGATTTGATCGAGCACCCAACCCGCGACGGCGCGGGTCTCGTCGTCGATCTGGCCCTTGATCAGTTCGAGATACCAGTCACAAAAGCGATCCCAGACAAAGTGATAGATGGTATGGGCCGCCTCGTCGAAACGCAGGTCCGCCAGCGCGAGGTCGAGCGCCTGGACGGTCTTGATCGTCTCCGCGATGATCCAGCGATTGACCGCCAATGCTGCGGGCGGCGGTTCCAATGTTGCAGAGGCGGCAATGCCATTGGCCTGCGCAAAACGCGCTGCATTCCAGAGCTTTGTGGCGAAGTTCCGATAGCCCTCGACTCGCTTCTCATCGAGCTTGATGTCGCGGCCCTGGCTTTCCATCGCGGTCAGCGTGAAGCGCAGCGCATCCGCGCCATATTTGTCGATCAGCCCCAGCGGATCGACCGTGTTGCCCTTTGACTTGGACATCTTCGAACCGTCGGCCGCGCGGACAAGGCCGTGCAGATACAAGGTCTTCCACGGCGCTTCCTTCATGAAGTGCAGCCCCTGCATCGCCATCCGCGCATCCCAGAAAAACAGGATGTCGAAGCCGGAGATGAGGACATCATTGGGGTAATGGCGGGCCAATAGCCCCCTCCCTTCCGAGGGAGGGGGTTGGGGG
>Ga0065707_10000498_pt1 | contig 40023 bp, 34 predicted proteins | sample SwiRhicommuniRL3_FD_59094 | JGI IMG/M metagenome (GOLD analysis project Ga0065707, IMG submission 59094) | Switchgrass rhizosphere bacterial communities from Rose Lake, Michigan, USA - RL3 v2 (version 2) | ecosystem: Host-associated > Plants > Roots > Rhizosphere > Soil | place: East Lansing...
CCGCGCTGCCATTGCCTACGCCGCCGGCAAGCCCCTCGAAATCGTCACGGCGGATCTGGATGGCCCGAAGGATGGCGAAGTGCTGGTCGAAATCCGCGCCACGGGTCTTTGTCACACGGATGAATTCACTCGCTCGGGTGCGGACCCCGAAGGACTGTTCCCGGTGATCTTCGGCCATGAAGGCGCCGGCGTGGTCGTCGATGTCGGCCGCAACGTCACCTCGCTGAAGAAGGGCGATCACGTCATTCCGCTCTACACGCCGGAATGCCGCCAGTGCAAGTCCTGCCTGTCACACAAGACCAACCTGTGCACTGCGATTCGCGCCACGCAGGGCAAGGGTGTGATGCCCGACGGCACCAGCCGCTTCTCCATCGGCGGCGAGAAGATTCACCACTACATGGGATGTTCGACGTTCTCGAACTACACCGTGCTGCCGGAGATCGCGCTGGCGAAAATTCGCGAAGACGCGCCGTTCGACAAGGTCTGCTACATCGGTTGCGGCGTGACGACCGGCATCGGCGCAGTCATCAATACGGCGAAGGTCGAACCCGGCGCCAACGTCGTCGTGTTCGGACTCGGCGGCATCGGACTCAACGTGATCCAGGGCGCGAAGCTCGCGGGTGCGAATCGCATCATCGGCGTCGATATCAATCCCGCACGCAAGGAGCTGGCGGAAAAATTCGGCATGACCGACTTCGTCAATCCCAAGGAAGTGGGCGGCGAGCTGGTGCCGCACCTGGTCGCGCTCACCGACGGCGGCGCCGACTACAGTTTCGAATGCGTGGGCAACACGGACCTGATGCGCCAGGCGCTCGAATGCTGCCATCGCGGCTGGGGTGTTTCCGTCATCATCGGCGTGGCCGGCGCCGGCAAGGAAATCAGCACTCGCCCGTTCCAGCTGGTCACGGGCCGCGTCTGGAAGGGCACGGCATTCGGCGGCGCGCGAGGCCGGACCGATGTGCCCAAGATCGTCGACTGGTACATGGATGGCAAGATCAACATCGACGACCTGATCACTCACCAGCTACCGCTCGAGAAGATCAATCACGGATTCGACCTGATGCATTCCGGCGCGTCGATCAGGAGCGTCGTTACATTTTAGGGTTCTTGAACATGGTCACCCTGGTTTCGGAACATCGCTGCTTCGGCGGCACGCAGAAGTTCTACTCGCACAACTCGCACGAGTGTCGAACCGAAATGCGGTTCTCCGCGTTCGTTCCGCCGCAAGTCGCCGAGCGGCCATTGCCCGTATTGTTCTTTCTCGCCGGGCTCACGTGCACCGAAGAAACCTTCATGATCAAGGCCGGCGCACAGCGGCTCGCTGCCGAACTGGGATTGATCCTGGTTGCACCGGACACCAGTCCGCGCAAAGCGCGATTTGCCGGCGACGATGCCAGCTGGGATTTCGGCCTCGGCGCCGGCTTCTATATCGATGCGACGCAAGCGCCGTGGTCGCAGAACTATCGCATGTACAGCTATGTCACCAGCGAATTGCCCGCGGTGGTGCAGTCGATCGCATCGGTTCGGACGGATCGTCTTGGTATTTTCGGGCATTCGATGGGCGGTCACGGCGCACTGGTGTGCGCTCTACGCAATCCCGAACGGTATCGATCGGTTTCGGCGTTCGCTCCCATCTGCACACCTAGCCAGGTTCCTTGGGGAGAGAAAGCCTTCGGTAACTACCTCGGTGCGGATCGCTCGACCTGGTCGCAATACGATGCGAGCGTGCTGGTCGCAGCGAAGCGCTATCCGCGCGAGATACTGATCGATCAGGGCAGCGCCGATAAATTCCTCACCGAGCAGCTCAAACCGGAAATCTTCGAACAAGCCTGCAGGAGCAGCGGCACCGCACTCAGATTGCGGCGGCAGCAAGGCTACGATCACGGTTACTATTTCATTTCCAGCTTCATCAAGGATCACTTGGAGCATCACGCGCAGCAGCTCATTTGACGTCGGCCCCGCGCGTCCCACGCTGGCTGTTACTTCTCGGCGCGATGACGGCAGTGGGGCCGTTGTCGATCGATATGTACCTGCCGGCGTTTCCGCTGATCGAACGCGAGTTCGGCGCCAATGGCGTCGAGCGCACCATGGCGAGCTACATGATCGGCATCGCCATCGGCCAGCTCTTCTACGGTCCGATCAGCGATCGGTTCGGCCGCAAACCGCCGCTGTACGCGGGCTTCTTCCTGTTCTCGCTCGGCGCATTAGGCTGCATGCTTGCGCCGAACATGCCAATGCTCATCGCGGCGCGAGTGGTTCAGGCGTTGGGCGGATGCGCCGGCATCGTCATTGCTCGAGCCGTGGTACGCGACCGCTGCCAGCCTCACGAAGCTGCGCGAGCCTTTTCTACATTGATGCTGATCGTCTCGCTCGGTCCCATCATCGCGCCAACCCTGGGTGGCTGGTTCATCACCTGGCTGGGATGGCGTTGGGTGTTTGCTTTCCAGAGCCTGGTCGGGTTGGTGCTGATGGCGGCGATGCATATCGTTCTGAGCGAGTCACGCGATCCGGCGCACGTCGTGCCGTTGGACCTTCGCAATGTACTGGCTGGCTACGGCCGACTGCTGGGCGATCGGCCGTTCATCGGCTACACACTGATCGGTGCATTCGGCATGGGCGCGGGCTTCAGCTACGTTGCCGGTTCGCCGACCATACTGATCCCCACGTACGACCTCACACCGCAACAGTTCGGCTGGATACTGGGACTGAACGGCGTGGCATTCATGAGCGCGAATCGCCTCAACATGATTGCTTTGCGCACCAGCGGACCGGCAGAGCAGCTCGCGGGAACGTTCTTCTATATACCTATCGCTGCTGTCGCATTACTGCTGTTGACGTTGATTGCACATCCGCCGCTGTGGAGCGTGATCGTGCTGCAGATATCGTTCTTCGTCAGTGTGGCCCGAGCCAACCCCAATGTCGCGGCGCTCGCGATGGCGCCTCACGGACGCGCAGCCGGCAGTGCCTCGGCGCTGATGGGATCGTTGCAATCCGCCGTCCCCATGTTGGGCGCGAGTGCCGTCGCTGCTTACAACGACGGTACCCTGCGCAAGCTCGCGCTGATCATGACCGTGGGTGCGGTTTGCAGCAGCCTGAGCTATGTGTGGGCTCGCTCGGGCAGGCCTCCCCCGTAGGGGGAGACAGATTTTTTTTCTGCTTCGAAAAAGAAATCCGTCCCCTTGTCTCCGTCCGCTCTTGCCGGTCCCTCAGGTCCAGCCTTCCAGTCGCGTTTCCATGGTGATCTCGGCCTTCAACAGCCGTGAGATCGGGCAGCCGTTCTTCGCCGCTTCGGCCGTGGTCTTGAACGACGCGGGATCCCAGCCCGGCACTTTCGCCTTCACCTTGAGATGCACGGCGGTCACCGTGAAGCCCGCTTCGGTTTTCAACAAGGTTACCGCCGCTTCGGTTTCGATTTTCTCCGGCGTCTTGCCGGCATTGCCGATCTCGGCCGATAACGCCATCGAGAAGCAGCCCGCGTGCGCCGCGGCGATCAGTTCTTCGGGATTGGTGCCCTTGCCGTTCTCGAACCGCGTGCCGAACGAATACTGTGCGTCCGCGAGGACGCCGCTTTCGGTAGAGATTTTCCCCTGGCCGTCCTTGAGGCCGCCCGTCCAGACTGCCGATGCTGTGCGTTTCATGGTTGCTCCTTTAAGTTGCGGGATGCCGAGCCGCGTCGATCAGCTCGATGGTATGAGCGATGACCGCCGTTTTACCGAGAATCGCCGATGCCGAACAATATTTTTCCGCGGATAGGGTCACGGCGCGCTCCGCTTTCTTCGGATCGAGATTCGTACCGGTGATGATGTAGCGCATCGCGATGCGCGTAAATACCTTCGGATCTTCGGCGGCGCGTTCCGCATCCATCTCGACCACGCAATCGGTCACCTGTTCGCGTCCGCGTTTCAGGATCAGCATCACGTCGAATGCGGAGCAGCCGCCCAGGCCGAGCAGCAGCATTTCCATCGGCCGTATGCCGAGATTGCGACCGCCGGATTCCGGCGCGCCGTCCATGACGACGGCATGGCCCGAGCCGGACTCGCCGACGAACATCACGTCCTGAACCCACTTGACCCGTGCTTTCATTCTTACCTCCTCCCCCGTCTGACTTCCTCCCCCGGTCTCCGGGGGAGGATAGAGGTGGGGGCGTCTCATCGCACGCCATGTATCTACCGTCCGCTCTCGGCGAGCTCCGCCACGTAGTCGCCGATCGCGAGCGATGCCGTCAGCCCCGGCGATTCGATGCCGAACAGGTTGATGAGGCCGCGGAACCCTTCCATCGATAGAGCAACCAGGGTCGCGTGCAGATTGGTGCAGTTGACGACAGTGCGAGCCCGAATCTCGGGACGGTCTTCGCCATTCACGGCGACCAACACCGCAGCGGTCTCGGGCCACATTCTGCCGACCCGGGTGTGACAAGGGAGGTTCGCGCCGTGCCGTTCCGCATCGCCCAGCAACGCCAGCATGTAGCCATGCGAGTCGACGATGCCGGTCAGATACCCCCGAAGCACAGGTACTTGATCTCCAGGTAATCGTCGATGCCGTACTTCGAACCTTCGCGGCCGACACCGCTTTCCTTGATGCCGCCGAACGGTGCCACCTCGGTCGAAATAATGCCTTCGTTGATCCCGACGATGCCGCACTCGAGCGCCTCGGCCACGCGCCATACGCGAGCGATGTCACGGCTGTAGAAATAGCTGGCGAGTCCGAATTCGGTGTCGTTCGCAAGCCGGATGGCTTCCTCTTCCGAGTCGAACTTCACCAGCGGCGCTACCGGTCCGAAGGTTTCTTCGCGCAGTATCAGCATGCCTTCCTTCACGTTGGTGAGGACAGTGGGCTGATAGAAGTGGCCGGCGCCTTCGATGCGCTTGCCCCCGGTCAGCACGGTTGCCCCTTTGCTCACCGCATCGGCGACATGTTCTTCTGCTTTGCTGACCGCGCGATCGTCGATCAGCGGTCCGATCTTCACATCGTTCTGCAGGCCGTTGCCGATTTTCATCGCCTTCGCCGCCGCGGCGAGTTTTTCTGCGAAGCGGTCGTAGACGCCGCTCTGCACCAGGAGGCGGTTGGCGCAGACGCAGGTCTGGCCGGCATTGCGATACTTTGACGCCATGGCGCCGGCGACGGCAGCGTCGAGATCCGCATCGTCGAACACGATGAAAGGCGCATTGCCGCCGAGTTCCAGCGAAACTTTCTTCACCGTCGCCGAACACTGCGACATGAGCAGTTTGCCCACGGACGTGGAGCCGGTGAACGTCAGCTTGCGGACCGTGGGATTGCTCGTCATCTCGCCGCCGATCGCTCGCGATTCGCCAGTGACGACGGACACCACGCCCGGCGGAATGCCGGCACGCTCTGCCAGGACAGCCATCGCGAGCGCCGAGAACGGAGTGAGTTCGGCGGGCTTGATGACCATCGTGCAGCCGGCCGCCAATGCCGGGCCGACTTTCCGCGTGATCATCGCCGCCGGAAAATTCCAGGGAGTGATGGCAACGGTGACGCCGATAGGCTGCTTCAGCACGACGATGCGCTTGTCGCGGCCGTGAGCTGGAATGACATCGCCGTAGATGCGCTTGCCTTCTTCCGCAAACCATTCGATGAACGATGCGGCATAGGCAATCTCGGCGCGGCTCTCGATGAGCGGCTTGCCCTGCTCGACGGTCATCAATACCGCGAGATCTTCCTGGTTCGCCATCATCAGCTCGAACCATTTGCGCAGCAGCTGGGCACGCTCTTTGGCCGTGCGGCTGCGCCAGTCGGGCAATGCTTTGTCGGCTGCTTCGATGGCACGGCGCGTCTCCGCCGCACCCATGTAAGGAATGGTCCCGATCGTTTCGCCCGTCGCCGGGTTGGTGACGTTGGCGGTCTTGCCGCTGGCGGCACTTTCCCAACGGCCGCCGATGAAAGCCTGCTGGCGGAACAGATCCATGTCGCGCAACGAGAGAGAGGATTTGGGTACGGCGACCATGATGACGATCCAGCTGGATGAAGGTGAATGGCGAGTTTAGCCGAGGCAGGTGGGCTTGGGACCACGAGCCTGGGCCGCGGAGGGAAAGAGAGAAGTTCTCCGGTCTGCCTCCCGCCGTGGCCCCAGGCCCGCAGTCCGTTGACCGGTTTCAGTCGTCGACGACCTGCTCTCCGGGGAACAGAGCTTCGCTGAAACCGAATTGGCGCAGATCCTTGATCCGCATCGGGTACAGGATGCCCAGCAGGTGATCGACTTCATGCTGCACGACACGCGCGTGGAAGTTCTCCACCGTGCGGTCGATGGGCTTGCCGTACCGATCGAAGCCTCGATACCGCAGCTTTTTGTAGCGTGGCACCAGTCCACGCATGCCGGGCACCGACAGGCATCCTTCCCACCCTTCTTCGGTCTCCTCGTCGACCTTTTCAAGCTGGGGATTGATGAGCACCGTGTAAGGCACTTCTTCGGCCTGTGGGTAGCGCGGATTGCTGCCCACTCCGAAGATCACCACTTGCTGCGAGACGCCGATCTGCGGCGCCGCCAGGCCGGCGCCATTCAGCGATTGCATGGTGTCATGCATGTCGACCAGCAGGTCGCGCAGTTCCGGCGTGTCGAACTTCCGGACCGGTTCGGCGACCTGCAGCAGCACCGGGTCACCCATTTTCAGTACAGGACGAATAGCCATGGGAGGAAGGATAACGCGGGGCGGGTCTCCGAATCGACGGGCAGCGACGGGCCTTCCAGCCTCTCTGCTACTCTCCGTTCATGATCGCCAACCTGCACGTTCTGATCCTGGCCGCAGGCGCATCGACGCGCCTGGGGCAGCCAAAACAGCTAGTGCGGCTCGGCGGCCGCCCCGCTTTGCATATTGTCGTGTCGAACGCGGTCAACGTCGCAGGCCATGCGGTCACGGTCGTTGCCGGAGCGCATGCACGCGAGATGTCTCATTTGCTGAATCACACCTCGGCGTCGGTGATCGTGAACCGGCACTGGGAAGAGGGGATGGGCTCCTCGCTACGCTTCGGTGTGAATTCGCTGCCGCCGGGTTGCGAAGCCGTGCTCGTGCTGCTGGGCGACCAGGTAGCGGTGACGTCGGACGATCTGAGGCGGCTCATCGGCGCCTGGAAAGGCCAGGAGGAAGTGCTGGCTGCCGCCGTCTACGAACGCCATGAGGGCGTGCCGGCGATCTTCCCGCGGATCTGTTTTCCTGAATTAGCCAGCTTGCGTGGGGATCAGGGCGCGCGTGGCGTCATTCAGCGCAACCAGTTTCGACTGGTCCGCGTGCCAATGCCGAATGCAGCGATCGACCTGGATACGCCCGAGGACCTGGCTGCCGTCATGCAACGCTTCGAACCGGGCTCGGCCAGCAGATAATGTGGCAGAACCAGAAGAAATGAGGGAGAACCAGACTCAATGAGGCTACTGCTGATCCTGGGCCTGATCGCCGTCGTCATCGCAATCATCTGGCTGCGCACTCGCCGCCGCCGTCCGCGCCGGTAATTTGTCGGAAACCTTCGTTGCCCGCGAATCGTTAAGGACTCAGCGCGAGCATGCGCTGACAAAAGAAATCCTGGCGCTGTGCAGGATTCCCTTCCTTCGAGAGGTGCGCGCATGAGTTCGATGCAGGAATTTTTCAGTCAATACCTCGGTCCGGTCCTGCTGCTGCTCGCGCTGGCGATCGGCTTGACCGTCTATCTGTTCCGTCGGCGCCGTTTCGACGAAGGCTATCGCAAGGGCACCGCCGCCGATCCCAATGCGGTCCGTCGCGACAATCCACCCGACCACTGGAGCCGCACGCGCTAGTCACGAGATCACGCCGGCATCAGGGCGCAACGCCTTTGACACCCAGGTCTTCCAGCGCTGCCAGCAGCATGGGGCCGGTGAAGGGCTTGACCATGATGCCGACGCGACCGTCCAGCTTGAAGCGATCCTTCAATTCCTTCTCGCTGCGGCCGCTGGCTATCAGGATAGGAAGATCGCTGCGGATGGCTCGCATCTGGGCCGCCACTTCATCGCCCTGCCGATCGGGAAGCCCCAGGTCGATGATCACGGCGCTGATCGCATCTCCCAGCTGGGTCAACTGCGCCACCGCTTCGGCACCCGTGGCCGCCTCATGGACCTGGAAGCCGCCATCCTCGAGGGCGTCTACCGCGAACATGCGCACCAGGATTTCGTCCTCGACGATGAGAATGCGCGGCGGTCGATCGGTGTTGTCTGGCATGGACTCCTCGGGAGCGTGGGTAGGCAGAGCTTTGTTGTTCGATCCGGTGTGATCTCGGGACGGGCTCCCGATCTCAAGATTGTGGCGTTAGACGACCGCCCTGCGCCTATTCATGCGTTGTTCTGCCCGCGATTCTAGAGAATCTTACGCGCGGGTACCTTAACTCACGACAGAGTGTTCAGCCCGCCGGGGCTTTACCGACGCAGCCTCGGAAATATGTAGCGCGAATGGGAACAAATGACACACATGCGCCATTGAGTGCCTCAGCGTGGGCGTGGTTGCAGCTCTCGCCGGCTGCAACATGCGCATTCGTAGTCGTCCGCCGGCTACATCGTGGAAAATACGGGCCCGGATTATGGGAAGTGGCACCGCTGCTTTCTATTCACAAAACCCTGTTCACAAAGTGACACTTGAATAAAGCACAACCGGCCGCCGCCGACCTGATCGTTCGGACTCACAGCAAGCCGCTTCGCGTATTGGTCGTGGAAGATGAAGCTCTGGTCAGCCTGTTTCTCACCGAAGTACTGCAGGATCTGGGACATCAAATCGCCGGATGTGCCGTGTCGCTGCGCGGCGCCCTGAGGCTCGCTGCGGCTACACCTGCCGATATAGCCTTGGTAGATATCGGCCTGGCAGGGGAAGGCGATGGCATCGATGTCGCTTCCGAATTGCGGGCGCGGCACAATCTGCCTGCGCTGCTGATGACCGGTGCTTCCCAGGCAGCGCTCGAAGGTCGCGCCGCCCGCGCGCGGCCGATCGGTTACTTGATGAAGCCCTATACCGAGCTTGACGTCGAGCGGGCGCTGGCCGCTGCCGCGGTCCACCTGCTCTGCCGATTCTGAGACGATCCAACTGGCGGGCGTCCGCCGACTGACTGCCAGCGACTGAGCGGCCGCACATGTAACGAGAGGGAGGGCGCCCATGGCGCAAGTAGTTTTAGAATCCCCGAGCCTGCAGCGCAGCGACATTCTCAAGGCCCTGCGATCGCTGAAACGCGGCGACTTCTCGGTGCGCTTGCCCATCGACCTGGTGGGCATGGACGGAGAAATCGCGAATGCGTTCAACGAGGTCGTCGAGCTCAACGATTCGATGGCGCGCGAATTCGAACGCATCAGCGGCATGGTCGGCCGCGAGGGCAAGATCTCGGAACGCGCCCGCCTCCACGGAGCCAGCGGCAGCTGGGCCCAGTGCGTCGATTCCATCAACGGACTGGTCGGCGACATGGTGTATCCGGTGTCGGAAGTGGCCCGCGTGATCGGCGCCGTGGCCCGCGGCAACCTGTCTCAATCCATGAATCTCGAAGTCGACGGCCGGCCGCTGCGAGGCGAATACCTCCGCATCAGTACGGTCGTGAACACGATGGTGGACCAGCTCGCATCGTTCGCCTCCGAAGTGACACGCGTGGCGCGTGAAGTGGGTACCGAAGGCAAGCTCGGCGGCCAGGCACACGTGAAGGGCGTCGCCGGCACCTGGAAGGACCTCACCGACTCGGTCAATCACATGGCCGCCAACCTGACCGGCCAGGTCCGTAACATCGCCGAAGTGACCACGGCGGTGGCCAGCGGCAACCTGTCAAAGAAAATCACGGTCGACGTCAAAGGCGAAATCCTCGAGCTGAAGAACACCATCAACACGATGGTGGACCAGCTGAACTCGTTCGCATCGGAAGTGACGCGCGTGGCGCGTGAAGTGGGTACGGAAGGCAAACTCGGCGGCCAGGCGCACGTGCGAGGCGTAGCCGGTACGTGGAAAGACTTGACCGACTCCGTCAACCACATGGCCGCCAACCTCACCGGCCAGGTGCGCAACATCGCTGAAGTCACCACGGCGGTGGCCAGCGGCAACCTGTCCAAGAAAATCACCGTCGACGTCAAAGGCGAAATTCTCGAACTGAAGAACACCATCAACGTCATGGTGGACCAGCTCAACTCGTTCGCATCGGAAGTGACGCGCGTGGCGCGTGAAGTGGGTACCGAAGGCAAGCTCGGCGGCCAGGCGAAGGTGGAAGGTGTTGCCGGTACCTGGAAGGACCTCACCGACAACGTGAACCTGATGGCGGCGAACCTGACCGGCCAGGTGCGCAACATCGCCGACGTGACCACGGCTGTGGCGAGCGGCGACTTGTCCAAGAAGATCACCGTCGACGTGCGCGGTGAAATTCTGGAGCTGAAGAACACCATCAACACGATGGTGGACCAGCTCAACTCATTCGCATCGGAAGTGACGCGCGTGGCGCGTGAAGTGGGTACCGAAGGCAACCTTGGCGGCCAGGCACGCGTGGAAGGTGTCGCCGGTACCTGGAAGGACCTGACCGACTCGGTCAATCACATGGCCGCGAACCTGACCGGCCAGGTCCGTAACATCGCCGAAGTCACCACGGCGGTGGCCAGCGGCAATCTGTCGAAGAAGATCACCGTGCAGGTGAAGGGCGAAATTCTCGAACTGAAGAACACCATCAACGTCATGGTGGACCAGCTCAACTCGTTCGCATCGGAAGTGACGCGCGTGGCGCGTGAAGTGGGTACCGAAGGCAAGCTCGGCGGCCAGGCAAAGGTGGAAGGCGTCGCGGGTACCTGGAAGGATCTCACCGACAACGTGAACCTGATGGCCGCCAACCTCACCAACCAGGTCCGCGGTATTGCCGAGGTGGTGACGGGCGTCGCGAACGGCGATCTCAAGCGCAAGCTGGTCGTGGAAGCGAAAGGCGAAATCGCGCGTCTCGCCAACACCATCAACGGCATGATCGACACGCTCGCCACCTTTGCGGACCAGGTGACGAACGTGGCGCGTGAAGTGGGTACGGAAGGCAAACTCGGCGGCCAGGCCAGCGTGCCGGGCGCCGCCGGTTTGTGGCGCGACCTGACGGATAACGTGAATCAGCTTGCCGCCAACCTGACGACGCAGGTGCGCGCCATCGCGGAAGTCGCGACTGCGGTGACCAAAGGCGACCTGACGCGGTTCATCACGGTGGAAGCCTCGGGCGAAGTGGCCTCGCTCAAGGACAACATCAACGAGATGATCCGTAATCTCAAGGACACCACACAGAAGAACAACGAACAGGACTGGTTGAAGACCAACATCGCGCGGTTCAACCGCCTGCTGCAGGGCCAGCGCGATATTCGCCACGTGTCGAACCTGATCCTGTCGCAGCTGGTGCCGCTGGTGAATGCGCACCAGGCGTTGTTCTATCTCACGCGGCAGCAGGATGGCGAAAACATTCTCGAACTGGTCGCCAGCTACGCGGCGCCGAATCGCCGCCGTCCGCCGCCGCGCCTCAAGCTGGGTGACGGCTTGATCGGCCAGTGCGCCGTCGAAAAACGCAGCGTGCTATTGACCGATGCACCGCACGACTACATGCGTATCAGCTCCGGCCTCGGCGAAGCCAAGCCGTCGAGCGTGATCGTGCTGCCGGCGCTGTTCGAAGGCGAAGTGAAAGCGGTGCTGGAACTGGGCTCGTTCGAGCGCTTCAGCACTATTCACACGCTGTTCCTCGACCAGCTCATGGAGAGTATCGGCATCGTGCTCAACACGCTGGCTGCGAACATGCAGACCGAAGCGCTGCTCGCCCAATCGCAATTGCTGACCGGCGAATTGCAGAGCCAGCAGGAAGAACTGAAAAAGACCAACGACCGCCTCGAACAGCAGGCGACCACCCTGCAGCGATCCGAAGACCTGCTGCGTGCGCAACAGGAAGAACTGCGGGCGAAGAACGAGGAACTGGTGGAAAAAGCCAACCTGCTGTCCTGGCAGAACAAGCAGGTGGAAGCCAAGAACCAGGAAGTGGAGCGCGCCAAGGAGCTGCTGGAAGAAAAAGCCGAACAGCTGGCGCTCACGTCGAAGTACAAGTCCGAGTTCCTTGCGAACATGTCGCACGAACTGCGTACGCCGCTCAACAGTTTGCTGATCCTGTCCAAGCTGCTCGCGGACAACGCCGACAGCAACCTGACCAACAAGCAGATCGAGTTCGCGCAGACCATCAACCGCGCCGGCACCGAACTGCTGGCACTGATCAACGACATTCTCGACCTGTCGAAGATCGAATCGGGCACGGTGACGCTCGACATCAGCACCATGCATTTCGCCGAAGTGGTCGACAACCTGCAGCGCAGCTTCGAACAGCTGGCCACCGACCGCAAACTGAGTTTCCGTATCGAACTCGATACGTCGCTGCCGCGGGCGATGACCACCGACGAAAAGCGCCTGCAGCAGATCATCAAGAACCTGCTGTCGAACGCATTCAAGTTCACCCACGACGGCGGTGTCGTGCTGTCGATCCGCCGCGCGATGGCGGGATGGAATCCGGCCAATCAGCTGCTGAATACGGCGCCTGCGGTGGTGTCCTATTCGGTCAGCGATACCGGTATCGGCATCCCTCATGAGAAGCTGCGCGTCATTTTCGAAGCGTTCCAGCAAGCCGACGGCACCACCAGCCGCAAATACGGCGGCACCGGCCTGGGCCTGTCGATCAGCCGCGAAATCTGCCGCCTGCTCGGCGGCGAGATCACGGTCGAAAGCACACCCGGCAGAGGTAGCTGCTTCACGCTGTACCTGCCGCTGACCTACGAATACGCACCGACGACGACTTCGCCGAAAACGGTGCCGCCGCTGACCTCGCATGCGACGAATATCGGGCCGAGCATCAGCGCCTTGGCGCCGCCGCCCACGCCGCAAATCATCGTCAGCCACGAATCGACGCCGATGCTGGTCGCCGCGGAACTGGTCGACGATCGCCAGAACATCCAGCCAGGCGACGCCGTGCTGCTGGTCATCGAAGACGACACCAAGTTCGGCCAGATCCTGCTGGACCTGGCCCACGATCGCGGCTTCAAGGCGGTTGTGTCGACAACAGGCAGCGGCGCGCTGCCGTTGGTGCGCCGCTTCAATCCGTCGGTGATCACGCTCGATATCAACCTGCCGGACATGGACGGCTGGCGCCTGCTGGATATCCTCAAGCGGACCACCGAGACCCGGCACATCCCGATCCACATCATCTCCGTCGAAGATCCGCGGGAGCGCGGCACGCAGATGGGTGCGTTCTCGGTGCTGGAAAAGCCGGTAGATCACGCCACGCTGCAGCAAGCACTATCGCGTACGGAAGAGTTCCTCGCCCGACCGGTGAAAGAGCTGCTGCTCGTCGAGGACGACGACCTGCAGAGCGGCGAGATCCTCAAAGTGATCGGCAATGGCGATGTGAACGTCACGCGTGTCTGCACGGGCCGCGAAGCGTTGGCGAGCATGCAGAAGCAGACATTCGACTGCATCGTGCTCGACCTGGTGCTGCCGGACATGGACGGCGTCGAGCTGATCGAAACCATCCGCAAGGACAGCTCGCGCCGGCTGCCGGTGATCATTCACACCGCCAAGGACCTCAGCGCGGGTGAGGAAGCGAAGCTGCGCAACCTGGTCGAGTCGTTCATTCTCAAGAGTCCCGAATCGCCGCAGCAGCTGTTCGACGAGACGGCCTTGTTCCTGCACCGTGTTTTGCAGAAAATGCCCGAAGACCAGCGGCGGATCATCGAGAAGGCGCGGCGCCGCGAGCCGGGACTGTCGGGCCGCAAGGTGCTGATCGTCGATGACGATATCCGCAACATCTTCTCGCTGACCGGCGTGCTGGAACAACACGATATCGTGGTGCTGCATGCGGAGAACGGCCGCGAGGGTATTCGCATGCTGGATGAGACGCCGGACATAGACATGGTGCTGATGGATGTCATGATGCCCGACATGGACGGCTACGAAACCATGAGGCACATCCGCGCCCGCGACCGCTTCCGCAAGCTGCCGATGTTTGCGATCACCGCCAAGGCCATGAAGGGCGACCGCGAGAAATGCATCGAAGCGGGCGCTTCGGAATACATTTCCAAGCCGGTCGACGTCGATCAGCTGGTGTCCATGATGCGGGTATGGCTGCGGCGCGTCTGACAACGTATTCGCCGTTGCAGGCGCTCGAGCCCGGGGTCCAGAACCCCGAGCTCACGGTCGACGCACGCCCGGCGAAAGCGAACATCCTGATCGTCGACGACGAGGCGAACAACCGGTTCGCCCTGTCGGAGGTGCTCGCCGATCTCGAAGAAAACATCGTCGAGGCGGTCTCCGGCGAGGATGCGCTGCGTTACCTGCTGCGTGAGGAATGCGCGGTCATCCTGCTCGATGCCAACATGCCGGGCCTCGACGGTTATGCGACGGCGGAACTCATCCGCCGCCGCGACCGCTCGCGCCACATCCCGATCATTTTCGTCAGCGCCGTCGACAAGGACGACAAGCATGTGGCCCGCGCCTATGCGATCGGCGTGTTCGACTACGTGTTCAAGCCGGTCGATCCCATCATGCTGCGTTCGAAAGTCGCGGTGCTGGTGGAGCTGTACAAGAAGAACGCCGAAGTGCTGCGCAAGGCCGAACTCGAGCGCTTCCTGCAGGAAGAGAACCTGCGGATACGCCAGGAGAAGCTGGAGGCGGAGCGGCGGCTGCGCCAGGTAGAAGTGCGGCAGGCGGTAATCCTGCGGTCGCAGCCGATTGCGTTGTACAGCGCCAGCGTCGACGGACGATTCAACGGCCCGCGCTTCCTGAGCGAGAGCATCGCGCAGGCGGTGGGTTTCGCGCCGGAAGCATTCGTCGACAATCCCAATCTCTGGAGCGAACGTATCCATCCGGAAGATCGCACGCGCGTGCTCGAAGAAGTGGGCGGTATCGCCAAGAGCGGCGTGCTGTCGACCGAGTATCGCTGGTTGTGTGCGGACGGCTCGCATCGCGTGTTTCTCGATCGTGCGGTGCTGGTGCGTAGCGAGGCCGGGCATCCGCAGGAGATCTTCGGCAGCTGCCTCGACGTGACGGATCGCCGCCTGGTCGAACACCAGTTGTTCCAGGCACAGAAGATGGAGGCGGTGGGACAGCTGACGGGCGGCATCGCACACGACTTCAACAACATGCTCACCGTCGTCATCGGCAACCTGGATTCGCTGGCGCGTGCGTTGAAAGGCACGGGCAGGAATTTCGATCGCGCCCAGATGGCGCTCACCGGAGCGCTGAGCTGCGCCGAGCTCACTCGCCGCATGCTGGCGTTCGCCCGGCGCCAGCCGTTGCAACCGAAAGCGGTGCATCTCGGCAGGGTGAGCCTGAACGTAGCGAAGCTGCTGGGACGCACGCTCGGCGAGAAGATCGCCATCGAGGTCAAGATCGCCGACGACCTGTGGCGCGTGCTGGTCGATCCGGCGCAAGTCGAATCGTCGCTCATCAATCTCGCCGTGAATGCCCGTGACGCCATGGCCGAAGGCGGCATGCTCACCATCGAGGCGCGCAATGCGAGCTTCTCCGGCTTCTATCCGGCGAATGGCGATGCATTGCGCGGCGACTATGTGTTGCTGTCGGTCACGGACACAGGAGCCGGCATGTCTTCCGACGTGCTGGAGCGCGCGCTCGAACCGTTCTTCACCACCAAGAAAATGGGCCACGGCACCGGACTCGGCCTGAGCATGGTGTACGGCTTCGTCAAGCAATCGGGCGGTCACGTACGCATCGACAGTACGGTTGGTCGCGGCACCAGCGTGCAGTTGTACCTGCCACGAACCGAGGCGGCGGTCGAACCGGAAGTCGAGTTCCGGGAAGACGCACTCGCTACGCTGTCGGGACGCGATCACACCATCCTGCTGGTCGAAGACGATGCCGGCGTGCGGGCAGTTACCGCGGCGCTGCTCAAGGAACTGCAGTTCACGATCATCGAGGCCGAGAACGGCTCGCGGGCACTCGATATCATCGACCGCGAAAGCCGCATCGACCTGCTGTTCACCGACATCGTCATGCCGGGCGGCATGAACGGTTTCGAACTGGGCCGGCTGGCCCGCGAACGCCGGCCTCAACTGCCCGTGCTCTACGCTACCGGCTACACCGCATCGTTCAGCGCCTCCGAGCAGGGGGCCGACGTCTTGACCAAGCCTTACCGCGAAACCGACCTGCTCGCAAAACTGCGCATTCTGTTACCCCAGACCGCCCAAAGCTGACGGCGATGCGGCGATTCGCCGCCGGTTTGGGGTCGTAGCCCGAAATCTGCTGTAATCGCGCACTTTCCCTCAAGAACGCCAGCAGATGAGCAGCAAGCCCAAGACCGCGATCACGCCTACGCGTGGCGAGAACTATTCAGAGTGGTACCAGCAGGTCGTGCGGGCGGCCGACCTCGCCGAGACCTCGCCGGTGCGCGGCTGCATGGTCATCAAGCCGTGGGGCTACTCGATCTGGGAGAACATGCAGCGGGTGCTGGACGACATGTTCAAGGCCACCGGCCACCAGAACGCTTATTTCCCGCTGTTCATCCCGCTGTCGTTCATGCAGAAGGAAGCGGCGCACGTCGAAGGTTTCGCCAAGGAATGCGCGGTCGTCACCCATCATCGGCTGGAAGCCGGGCCCGACGGCAAATTGATTCCCGCCGGAGAGCTCGAAGAACCGCTGGTGGTGCGGCCGACGTCCGAGACCATCATCGGCGACGCTTTTTCGCGCTGGGTGCAGAGCTATCGCGACCTGCCGCTGCTCATCAATCAATGGGCGAATGTCGTGCGCTGGGAAATGCGCACCCGCCTGTTCCTGCGCACCAGTGAGTTTCTCTGGCAGGAAGGCCACACGGCTCACGCCACGAGCGAAGAAGCGGTCATCGAAACCATGCGCATGCTCGACGTGTATGCAACGTTCGTCGAGGGGTGGATGGCCGTGCCGGTCATCAAGGGCGAGAAGACGGCGGGCGAACGCTTCCCCGGCGCGCTCCAGACGTTCTGTATCGAAGCGATGATGCAGGATCGCAAGGCGTTGCAGACCGGCACCAGCCATTTCCTCGGCCAGAATTTCGCCCGCGCCAGCAACATAGAATTCCTCGACCAGAACGGCGCGCGCCAGCATGCATGGACCACCAGCTGGGGCATGTCGACGCGCCTGATCGGCGGACTCATCATGACGCATGCGGATGACGATGGCCTGGTGCTGCCGCCGAAACTCGCGGCGACGCAGGTGGTGATCGTCCCGATTTTCCGCAGTGACGATGAACGTCCGCGCGTGCTCGAATACTGCAATGCCGTCGCGAAGGAGTTGCGGGCGCAGAGATTCTCGGACCGTCCGGTCGGTGTGATCGTCGACGATCGCGACGAACGCGGCGGCGAGAAAGTCTGGCACTGGATCAAGAAAGGCGTGCCGATCCGCCTGGAGATCGGTCCACGCGACATGGAGAAAGACGCGTTGTTCGTGGGCCGCCGCGACAAAGCGCCGAAGGACAAGCAGAGCGTGGCGCGATCCGAATTCGTTGCCAACATCGCTGCGACCTTGCAGAGCATCCAGGATGGATTGCTGGAACGCGCTCGCGCCTATCGCAAGGAACACACGCGCAACATCGATACCAAGGAAGAGTTCTACGCCTACTTCACCGCGCCCAAGGTGGAAGAAAATGCGCCGACGCCCATTCACGGCGGCTTCGCCATGACGCATTTTTCCGGCGACGTCGATCTCGAACAGCGCATCCGCGACGATCTTTCCGTGACGGTCCGTTGCATTCCGCTCGCGCCTGGCGAGCCGGGCATTTGTCCCTTTACCGGCAAACGCAGTGCAAAGCGGGTGGTGTGGGCGAAGTCGTACTGACGCTTTTGCTGCGTTCCGACGCCCCCACCTTGATCCTCCCCCGGGAACCGGGGGAGGAAAGTAGGAAGCGGAGACGTTCTTCCTTCCTCCCGCGATCACCAGGGGAGGAAATTGAGAAGCGAAGATGCGCAGGGATTTCTTTTCGTAGCTTCACCGCAGCGGATTTCCGTTCTTGCTTCCTCCCCCGGTCTCCGGGGGAGGACTGAGGTGGGGGCATCCGACATGCCGCTGTCCCCCTCTACCCGAGCCTGGTTGCAGATTCATTTCTGCGTCGTGCTGTGGGGCTTCACTGCCATCCTCGGCAAGCTCATCACGCTGCCGGCGTTGCCGCTAGTGTGGTGGCGCATGACGCTGGTGGCCGCAGCGTTGCTGCTCTTCCGCAGGGTTTGGGCCGGACTCGCACGACTCTCCTGGCGCCTGATCGCCATCTACGCGGGGATCGGTGTCGTGGTCGCGTCGCACTGGCTCACGTTCTACGGTTCGATCAAGTTGTCGAATGCCTCGGTCGCGGCGACGTGCATGGCTTTGACGCCGGTGTTCATGTCCTGCATCGAGCCGTTCCTGGTCGGGCGGCGTTTCGATTCGCGCGAGCTGCTGTTCGCACTCGCCATCATCCCCGGCGTCGCACTGGTCGTCGGCGGCACACCCGGCGAAATGCGGCTGGGAATTGCCATCGGCGCGCTATCGTCCTTCTTCGTCGCCATTTTCGGGTCGCTCAACAAGCGCTATATAGAACATGGCGACGCGCTCAGTGTTACCGGCATCGAGATGGCCGCCGGTGCGTTGTTCCTGTCGCTCGCCGGTCCGCTGTTCCCGGCCCTCGGTCCGCTTTTCGTCCTGCCGGGACGAAACGACATCGTGCTGTTGCTGCTCCTGGCGATCGGCTGCACGTTGCTGCCCTTTGCTCTGTCGCTGGTCGCGCTGCGACAGCTCAGTGCCTTCACGACGGCGCTGGCTTTGAACATGGAACCGGTCTACTCCATCGTGCTCGCGATCGTCCTGCTCGGTGAGCAGCGCGAACTGGAACCCCACTTCTATATCGGCGTGGCCATCATCATGGCCGTGGTGTTCAGCCACCCGCTGCTGATACGCCGGCAGTCCGCGGTCATTGCTGACGGCGTTGCAGGAGCTGGTCAACCCGGTCGCGATAAGAGCGGCTGAGCTTGATCTCCTGGCCGTCTTCCAGGGTCAGGAAATACTCGCCATTGGTGTGCGGCCGCAGTCGGCGCACTCGCTGCACGTTCACGATGGTCGAGCGATGCACGCGCGAGAAAATTTTCGGATCGAGGATGGCTTCGAGCGACTTCATGGTCTCGCGCAGTACATAGGTGTGTCCTTCTGCATGCACGCACATGTAATCGCCGGCGGCGTCGATCCAGTCGATCTTGGAGACATCGACCCGCACCGTGTCGGCTTGATCGCGTATGGGCAATATCTCTGCGTATTCGGGGGCGCATTCGGGAGAGCCGCTACCCTCCATATGATCCTGTAGCGTGCTCGCATCGATTGCGCTCTCGCCCTTGGTGGCGGCGAGCAGCTTCATGAATTGTTCGCGATGCGCCAGCGCCTGGCGCTGCAGCGACCAGCCTCGAACCCGATCGAGCATCTGGCCGAAGCGGGCATCGTTGATGGGCTTCAGCAGGTAATCCAGCGCCTGCGCGTCGAAGGCATCCAGTGCATAGCGATCGAAGGCCGTCACGAACACGATCATGGGCATCGATTCCTGCGGCAGGCGTTCGAGGACATCCAGCCCGGACAGGCCCGGCATCTGGATATCCAGGAACAACAGGTCGGGCTGCTCGCGTGCGACGACCTCGAGCGCTTCGCGTCCGTTGACGCACTGGGCGATGACCTCCATGTCCGCATGCGGTCGCAAGCGAATTTCGATGCCGCGGCGCGCCAGTTCTTCGTCATCGACGATGACCGTGCGAATCTTCGGTAGGGTGTCCATCAGGCTCGCTCCGCCGGAAAAAACAAAGCGACACGCAGGCCGGGATGCGAGTTGGTGACCTCGACATTCGCACGGCTTCCATAGAGAACTTCGAGACGTTCGCGAGTATTGCGCAAGCCCACGCCCAGGCCGTTGGTCAGCCGCTTCGAATCGATCATGCCGGGCCCATCGTCGGCAATGCTCAGGTGCAGCATTCCACCGTAGACGCGCCCGGCGATAGCTATGCGTCCGCCTTCTTCCCGCGGCGCGACAGCATACTTGATTGCATTCTCGATCAAAGGTTGCAGCAGCAGGCTGGGCATGAGCGCATCCTGGGCCGATTCGTCGATGGCGAACTCGATGATCAGCCGTGCGCCGAAACGCATCTTTTCTATGTCCAGGTAGAGATTCAGCGCTTCGATCTCCTGGGCCACCGTGACCTTCTTCATCGGATCCTGGTCCAGTGTGTAGCGCAGGAACTCCGACAAGCCGGTGATCGCGGAGTTGGCTACGGGATTGCGATTGTCCAGGATCAGCGTCGAAATCGCATTGAGCGTGTTGAACAGGAAATGCGGGTTGAGCTGGTAACGCAGCATTTTCAGTTGCGCCTGTTGCGCCAACGCCGACGCACGCAGGCTCGCTTCGCGTTGCTGTTGCGTCGACTCGTAGTAGCGCGCCGCGAAATACAATCCCACCCAGCACGACATCAGGTACAGGCCGCTGATCGCGCCGCCGAAGTAGTCCGTGAAGTGCATGACATAGAATTCTTCGGGCATGTACACCGCGTACGCCCGGTTCACCAGCACACGCCAGATGAGTGCGGTGACATAGGCAGCGGCGATAGCGCCCGGAATCAGCAGCGCCGGCCGCAGCTTCCATAGTGCCCTGCAGATGTAACGCAGCGGTGCACTGACGACGACGCCCGCCAGCGCCGCGACGAAAATCACTTTGATGTAGTCGGTCGGCTTCGAATACAGCAGCGCGCCGAGATAATGAGAGATGGCGTACCCGCTCCAGCCGAGCACGTGCAGCGACCAGAACAGCAGATCGCGATTACGTTTCGGCGCAATGGCGACGTTCACGCCTGCGCCCTGCCGAGCGTGAATGAGCGGTTCGTCATGGCGGCTATCAGCATAAGCAATTGTTGGCACTCTCCGCATCGGTTCGTCGCGCCTGGCGCTCGTTTCGTCTGCTTGCTTTGCTCGATCGCAGCACAGTCGATGAGGCGACATTGCCGAGCGGCGAAACGAAGGAGCTTTCTCCTCGGCACTTCCTCCAATCCTGCGAATGACGGCTGCAACCTTTTCGACGTTATCCGCTTCTGAATCGACATGCATGCAGTGAATCGAAAAGCATATCCCCGCAAGTCTATCCCCGAAGGCAAGGAATGGAGACTCCCATGAGCGACTCAATCAGCACTACGGTTCGCACTTCCTGGCTCGTCACCGGCGCTGCTGCCATTGCTATTTTCGCAGGCGGCGCACAGGCCGGCACTCCGGCGCCGCAGATGACCGTTCGCTACGCCGCTTCTACGGATACCAATCTGCTCTATTCCCGTCTGCAATCCGCTTCCGCTGCGGTCTGTCGCCAGCACGAAGGCAGGGAGCTGCGCAACCTGGCCCAAACCCGTGCGTGCTACAACGAAGCTCTCGGCAACGCCGTCGCAAAGATAGGCGATGCGTCGCTGACCTCGCTGCATCAGGCGACGACCAACATGCGTCTCGCCCAACGTGACATGAATCGCCGCAGCTGAGTAGCTTTCCGGGGACACTGCTCGCGGCAGCGTGCCGTGTCCCCGGAATCACTCCGCTCGCGCGGGCGGATTCTTCGGCACGCCGAGGCGGCTTTCGCGGATGGTGATGTAGAGCGTCGAGCCGATGATGATCGCTGCGCCGGTCATGGTGAGTGCCGAGGGCACTTCACCGAACAGTGCAGAGCCAAGTGCGATGGCGAACACCAGGCGGGTGTAGTCGACGGGAGCCATGACGGCGGCGTCGCCTTCGGCCATGCCTTTGATGTAGCAGGCCTGCGTGATCGTTCCGAGGGCGCCCATGGCGGCGAGCAGCCAGAAGTCACGTAGCGTCGGAGTGCGCCAGACGAAGATCGCCGGCGGGATGGCGAGCACGAAACCCAGCAACGAGGCCCAGCACATCAGCGTAAGCGTAGTGTGGTCGCGAGTCATCAGTTTCATGCCGGTGACGGTCCACGCGAACACGAGCGCGGAAGTCAAAGCAGCGATTGCGGGCCACCCCAGACTGCCATCGGCGGAAGGCTGGACCATCAGCAGGGCGCCGAGGAAGCCGACGACGGTTGCGGAGATTCGGCGCGGTCCGACGTGCTCTTTCAACACTATCGCGGCCAGTGGTACCAGCCACAGGGTGCGAGTGAACGACAGTGCATTCGCATCGGCAAGCGGCAGTTGCTGATAAGCCCAGAACGACATGATCATTGCCACCGTGCTGCCCAGTGCACGAAGGAACAGAACGATCGGTCGCGTCGTGCGAAACGCACTCTTGGGATCGCGAGCGATGATGGGCAGCAGGATGACCAGGCCCGCAGCCTGGCGATAGAACGTCTGTAGTGCAGAAGGGTAGTCGCTACCCAGGTACTTGATGAGCATGGTCATCACCGTGAAGGCGATGGCGGATGCGACCATCCAGACTGCGCCTCGACCGTTACGCGGCAGACGGTGATAGGCGGCGACGTACTTTTTCACACGGGCACTTGGTCATGGCGAGAACGCGCCACTGTACCCGAAGATCGGCTTACCCACAGCCCGGTTGGAATGAGCGAGGTCCCGGCTCGACTGTCGGGAGCCGGCAGCGAACTCTCAGAGCCTGGTTCCGAACAATCCGACCAGGCCGATGATGATCAGATAAATGGCGATGATGTAATTCAGCAGGCGCGGCATGATCAGGATCAGCACGCCGGCGACCAGCGAAATCAGCGGTCCGATGCTCAGGTGGATGTTCATAGGCGTATCCATGTAACGACGACACTGCGGTACGCGAAACTACCGGGGTTTGTTCCGGCGCCGCCCAACTTACCGGCAACGGTCCTTGTCTATCCGATCTATCTGATCCATCTCGGCGGGAGGGGGCCTATTTCAGGACGGCGCGCAGCCACCCGGAGATATCTGCAATTTCCTGCGGGCTCACCGAGTGCGGCATGGGATATTCGCGCCAGTCGACGGCATAGCCCAACGACTCGAGTGCGTCGCGCGAAGCGCTGGCCATGGGCGTGGCGATCACCGGGTCCTGTGTGCCATGACACATCAATATCGGCGTCTTGCGATTCGCTTGCGATGCCTCGGCAGCGACGGTCTCGCGTAGCGGCAGATAGGTAGACAGCGCCAGGATGCCTGCAAGCCGGGCGCTATGTCGCAAGCCAGTATGCAGCGCGATCGCGCCGCCTTGGGAGAAGCCGGCCAGTACGATGCGCTCGGCCGGGATGCCTTTGGCCACCTGGTCGGCGATCAATTGCTCGACCACGCCGGCGGATTCGCGAATGCCGGCATCGTCTTCCGAGCGAGCGCCACCGAGGCTCTTGATGTCGTACCAGGCCCGCATCACGTAACCGTTATTGAGAGTGACGGGCCGCGGGCGAGCATGCGGAAAAATGAATCGCACCGGCAGCGTGTCCGGCAGGTGCAGTTCCGCGACGACCGGCACGAAGTCGTACCCATCGGCGCCGAGGCCGTGCATCAGGATGACGGTGGCGATGGCCGGGCGGGAGGGTTCGAGCGTAACGGCGGCTTCGGTTTCGTGGGGAACGTGCGACATGGCGGCGAGGGAAGTGGAAACGGGGCGCTATTGTCAGGTGCTAGGCCGGGGAACTCAACGTCCGTGCCACCGCCTCTTTGAGCTCGGCCACGTCGAACGGCTTCTTGAGCAACGCGGCACTGCCCAGTGCGGCATCGATGGCTGCGCTGTCTGAGTAGCCGGAAACGATCAGGATGCGCAGTTGCGGCTGCTTCTCCTGCGCCGCCCGTGCAACCTCCGCGCCGTTCATGTGAGGCATTGCGAAGTCAACGACCAGCAATTCGAAATTGAGCTGGTCGAGTTCGCGCAAGGCAGCTTGGCCGCTGTCGACATGAACCACTGAGAAACCAAGCTCACGCAACGAGTCGGCGAGGAAGCGTCGCACCTGCGGATCGTCGTCGACGACCAGGATGCGCGCGCCCTGGAACTCTTCGGCCTTTGCATCCTCGGAGATCGCGACCGGCGGCTCCTGGGGTACTTCGATCTGCTTCGACAGCGGCAGGATCAGGCGTACGGTGGTTCCGGCATTCACGGCACTCACGATGTCGATTGCACCCCCGGATTCGCTCACGATGCCATAGACCTGCGACAACCCCAGCCCGGTGCCCTGGCCCAGCGGCTTGGTAGTGAAGAACGGTTCGATCGCGCGGCTGCGGACTTCCTCGGTCATGCCTGCGCCGGTGTCGCTCACGATCAGTTGCACGTACGTGCCTTTTTGCAATTGCAACGTGTCCGAGCGCGTCGCCAGTTTCGTTGCGATGCTGAGGACTCCGCCTTGAGGCATCGCATCGCGTGCGTTGACTGCCAGGTTCAGGATGGCGAGTTCGAGCTGGTTCGGATCGCTCGATACGACACGTGCCTGCGCAGAGATATCGATACGCAGCGCCACGGCAGGACCCACCGATTGCGCCAGCAGGCTGCTCATGCCGGTGAGCAGTTTTTCGAGATCGACCGGTTGCACCTGCATGCGTTGGGTACGCGAGAATGCCAGCAATTGCGACGCCAGCTTGGCGCCACGCCGGGCGGCTTCGAGTGCGTTCTCGGCGAGCCGGTGCACGCGATCCTGCCCGAGGACCCGCGTTCTGATCAGGTCGAGATTCCCGATGATGGCGGTAAGCAGGTTGTTGAAGTCGTGCGCGATGCCGCCAGTCAACTGGCCTACCGCCTCCATTTTCTGGGACTGGCGCAAGGCCTCTTCGCTGCGCCGTCGTTCCGACATGTCCCGCAACACCAGGATGACCAACGTGCCGCCGAGCAGGGCGCAGCCAACGCCTGCAACGCTCGCCACCACCAGCGACCACGACGTCGGCGTGTCGATCAGCGAAGAAGCGATGGCGATGTGCGCCGACCAGCCCGACCATGGCGACCTGTAATAGGCGGTGTAATTCTTGACGCCTTCATACGTCAGGCCGCGATAGAAACCGCTGGGCTTTCGCCGTAGCGAATCGCGGACGTAGTGGGTTGCTGGAGTCCCCACGCGCTGCGTGTAATGCACCGTCCTCGCAATGAAGCTCCCTGCCTGGTCCACGACCGCGGCAGTGGTCCCGGAAAGCGCCCAGGAAGTCGCTTGGCCGAGCAAGATATCCTGGTAGTGCTGCGCCTTGATGCCGACCGCGAACACGTACATGAGCACGCCGTCGCGCCGCACCGGCAGGAACAGAAAGCACATGGGCTCGGGAGAGCGTTGAATGGTGCCGACGAAGGGACCTTCGGAGCGCTGGATGGCGGCGAGATCGCCACCGCCGATCAATGCGGTCCGCCGTGGCGCAGTGAGCGGTCGGCGGATATCGAGAATCTCTTCACCTGCGACGACGTCGTAGAGCACGACCGTCGCCCAGTGGGGATTGGCGCTTGCGGCTCGCTTGAGCCGTGGATAGAACTCCGGCCATTCGCGGGTTTCCAGGTAAATCGACGATCCGAGCACGCTCAAGGCGGCGGTGTCGCCCCTCAGGCTCGAATCGATGATCGTCATGACGACTTCGCTGCGGGCGAGCGATTCGGCCTCCACGCGTCCGCGTTCGGCCCGCAGGAACAGGAAAATTCCCACTGCCAGGAATAGCAGCGTGGGCAGCATGGCTGCCATGCCGAGAGCGATCAGCGACCGTCGAAATAGTCTCATTCAAGCTTATTGTTGGTATGGTTGCCGGCGCACCCTACACGAGCCGCACGTCCTGCAACAGTCGCCGGCAGCCTGCTGGCGTTTGCGTTCATGCGCCGTTGTCGGAGCAACCTGGGCAGTGTAGGTGAAAGGCCGGTCGACAGTCGCCTGCGTTTTAAGTGAAATTCTCGACCGGTGTCACGGACCCCGGCTGGCTCCCTGGGGTGTGATTCGCACTGTGATTCCGTCCGCTTCCGTTCCCTCGACAGGTACCCGGTCATGCATTCGCGCAAGCTGCAGGCGATTCTTTCCTGTGCGATCTTCCTCGCGATCGCCAAGCTTTACGAATTGCTCGCCGACCAGGCGGTGAGCGCTCCCCATGTGCTGATGTGGAGCGCGGTGGGCGTGCTTTGCTATATCGCTTTGTCGCGGATCTTCGGGTTCGATCCGCATCGGACCAAGCTGGCGAAGTTCGCGCCTCCGCTGCTCCACTATGTCGATCGTTGGGAACTGCGGTTGGGCCAGGCGACGCTGGCAATGCTCGGCTGCGTGGTGCTGGCGGCGCGCTTCGTGGATAACGACAACTTCACCACGGCAGTCGTCAGTGGAACGCTGGCAGCATGGACGTATTTCGCGCTGCGCCTCTATACCGGCGGATATAAGGCAACCGCCTACAGCACTCGCTGATCTCCTCGCCGCTCAGCCGCCGCCGCTCAGGCGGGATTGGACACCATGAAGTCGTACATCCTGAGTTCGTAGACGATCAGGACGATGTAGCCCGCGAGTACCGCGTACAGCAGAGCTTCGCCCGGCAAAGTGCGAAATACCCGCATGCGGCTGCAGATGGTCAGGACGATCATGCCGTTCGCCGTGAGCAGCAGCTTCACCGCGGTGAACCATCCCAATTCATGCGGAACGAACAGGGCCATGACCGGATTGGCTTCGATCGCCCCATGCGACATCAGGATGACGGTCAGCACGCCATCGGCCACACACGACAACAGGATCAGCAGAATCAGCGCGAAGACGCGGCTGGAGTGCCAGTCGATGATGGGATAGAACCGATCGGTCGTGCGGCGGCCCGAACGCCGCCGCGGATTCAAAGATCCATGCCAGTAAGCGCCGAGCGTGCGTGCCCTTCGATCCGAACTGCTGTTGCGTCTGTCTGGTCCCGTGAATTCCATGCTACGACTATGCCGGAAGCGCATCGGTCGAGGCAGGCGACTTAACAAGATGCGTTGCTGAATCGTCCCGGCAGAAGCAGGAGCATGTCCCCGTCGCGGCGGCATAAAAAATCACTCCGGAAGCGGTTGCGGTCCCGCGCCTCAGCCCAGGGGGATAGTCGGCCTGGCGCCTCTTCCGGAGTGACGAAGACGAAACTCAAATAACGATTACGGTCGCTGCGACAGCGAACGGTTATCAGCGGCGGCCGGTCAACGCAGCGAGTTCGGTGCCCGTGACGGACTTGCCGTTCAACACGACCAGCGTGCCATCGCTCTTGACGACGCAGGTACCGGCGGCGAATTGCTTGCCGCTCTCCACGCCCTTCGCAGTCAGGTTGATCGTGTAGGCGCGTGTATGGATATCCATCGGGGTGCGCACTAAATCGACAGTCCTTACGCTGAACTTCTGCTCCTTCGGCAGATTGGCGCTCACGAAGGCGTTGACACAGGCAGTCATCGCATCAGCTTCGCTGGCGAAGCTGACGGCGGGAGCGGCGAACAGGGGAGAGGAGACGGCAATCAGGATCAACTTGCGTGCGGCGTTCATCGAAGTGCTCCTTGCGGGCGAAATGAGTGGACGGCGCTAATCTAGATTTCATTTTGCGTTGCGGCAAACGAGAAGAATTGGTGCTCGGCTCAATTACGCTCATGCGTTGGACTTTTTTCTGCGCGCACGACGAATGCGCCGCGTCGAACAGGGCGCAGAGAGAACGAAATAGATTGCAACAGCCCGATCGCCAGGAAGGCGATGCTTGCCAACTCACGCTGCCAACTTGAACTCCTCGAGCAGCCACTGCGTCAGCGCCTGCACATCCGGCCGGCGCGCATCTTCGGGACGCAGGATCAGGAAATAGCTTTCGCCGGTATCCAGTTCTGTATCGAACAGTTTCACCAGCGTTCCTTGTCTGAATCGATCGAAGCCGAGGCGTGACGACACCAGCGCCACTCCGACTCCGTGTTCCGCCGCCTGCGCCGCTGCATACATCGAATCGAAACGAATGATGTTCTTCGGACGCAGCTCGAGGCCGACCGACTCGGCCCAACGATGCCAGCCATCGCGGCGCGCATCGTGAGCGATCAACGTATGTTTGTTCAGATCGTGCACGCTGTCGATCGGACAACGTAGCAGCAACTGCGGCGCGCAAGCCGGCACGAACGCCTGCGAAAACAATTTGTGGCAATCGAAACCATCTTCGGGCGCGGCGTTCACTACGATGGAGACATCGGCATCCGCCGGATGCGGTTGCAGCGGCGCATGCACCGTATTGATATGAATATCCGTATCGGGCTGCGCTTCGAGCAGCGACGACAATTTAGGCATCAGCATCTCCGTCGCGAAGAACGGCGGAATATGCAGGCGCACCACGCCGCGTCCGTAACGAACCTGTAACTGCTCCGTCACCGATTCGAGTCGCGCGAATACCGAATCCATGTGTTGCAGATAGTTGCGGCCCGCTTCGGTGAGGCTGAGCGAATTCGCACCGCGATCGAAGAGAGCGACGCCGAGTTGTTCTTCGAGTGTCTTGATCTGGTGGCTGACGGCCGACGGCGTGATGAACAGCTCTTCGGCCGCGATCTTGAAACTCAGGCGCGCAGCGGCGACCTGAAAGGTCTTGAGAAACTTCAGTGAAGGTAGACGCATAAGAGTCGACGCCCCTCGCGAATCGAGACGCGGTAGCGAGGGCACCCGGCGGGTAGTAACGGTCACATCCAGAGATGTAGCAAGTAGCGTGCCGACGAGCAGCTGCGCGCCTATCCGGCGGATCGTCCGGCGAAATCGGCTGCCGTCGACAGCCGCTGCTCTATCGAAACGCAGTCAGGGAAACCACGCGCGCCGTGTCGGTGCGCGTGTGTAGATAATCATAGATGTATGACAAACCGGCGACGGCAATTAGTTCGTCGGCTGGATCGCGTACGTCAGCGGCACTGCTGCCTCGGGCGACAGGACTCTGAAAGTGAACGACTCCTGCAGGTACAGCAGCACCGAGGTGCTGGTGTGGTCGAGGTAGCCGACGGAGAAGTCCTGGCCGACGGAGAGTTCGAAATCGCCGCCGCGCAGGCTCATCACCACGGCGCCATCGGCGGCCGGCGCCCAGACGATCGGACCATCCAGCAGCTCGCGCACGTGATCGATGATGGGATAGCCGCGATCGGTGCTGCGAGTCAGCCCGGTATAACAACGAGGACCCAGCGCGATGCCATACGGACCGTTTACGCCGGCGCTGCGCAATCGATGTGTCGCCTCGGCCACGATGTCGGGATAGTCGGAGAACTTGTCCGGGATGGTGAGCTTCAAGTCGCCGGAGGCCGCGAAAATACCGGTGATGCCCGCAGCCTCATAGCCCTGGAACACGGCGCGATCTTCGGCGATGGCTGCGGCGCGAGCCGCGTTACGCACCGGATCCAGGTCCGGATCGCGCGCGCCACGGCCGATGCTGTCCAGCTCTTCCCGGGATACTTCGAAGGGAATGCGCAGCTCGGTGAACGGCAGCACCTTGCGGATCTTGCACGACACTCCTTCCTGCAGTGGCGGGGAGAGCTTTTCCGTGCGCCCCAGCGACACGCTCGACTTCGTCCAGCCCAGCGGGCCCTTGAAGTCCACCAGCCGACGCGCTGCGAGCAGCACTTTCAATGTGCGGCGGGCTTCGTCGTCGATCTCTTTCCACGCCTCGCTCGAAATCGGCGCGTGTTCGCGCAACAGGTCATTCATCTGGGCAAGCCTCTGTCTTGAATCTTCTATTCGTTCAACCGCGCAGACTGCCGATACCCAGCGAGCCATCGCCAGCGCCGCCGCTCGCCTCGCCGCCATGCTCGGCTTCGTGTTCGACCTCCAGCACGCTCTGCTTGGTGAACAGGTAAGTGCGCAGGTGTTCGTCCAGCTTGGGATCGTGGCGTCGCAACCATTCGAGCGTCATCGCCGCGTGCTCTTTCTCTTCGTCGCGGTTATGAGCCAGGATCGCCTTCAGTTCCGGGTTGGTCGCCGCATCGATGCGCTGGTCGTACCAGTCGATGGCTTCCAGTTCTTCCATGATGGATACCACCGCCCGGTGCCGGTCGACAGTCTCGGGGGTGAGTTTCTCGCTGCTTTCGTGCAGATCGCCGCTGTTGCCAGCCATAGATGCCCGCTCTTGGTTGTGATGCTCTTGGTTGGGATGATGGCGCGCCGGAGGCTCCCTTCCGGCCGTGCTGACTTTACGCACGAGAGTCCGCCGGGTTCCGCATCTTCGCGGCCGGCGACCCTGCTGGCAAGACCGGTAACGACACTGCTGGCATCCGCGGGCATGACCGTCCTGTGACCCTCGGGTCCTGTTGGCGCTCGCGATCGGGCACGCATTGCACCGGGAATACTCAAGTTCTGGGCAAGGTCCGGGATTGGATGCAGTTTCGCAAACTTTGCATTCACTCGGCTTGCCTCGGACAAATCCATGGCCTATTAGTGACCGGTGTTCGAGGCGCTATTCACTCATCCGCTGTGGGCTTATCGAACCGGTACGTTCGCCTTTGCGAGCGATTGGCCGTTGTGGCTGCTGTGCGCCGCCATTGCAGTGGGCATCGCCCTCATTGTTGCGACGCTATGGCGCCGCCGGCTCCTCGGCTGGCCCCGCCTGCTGACGCTTGGCATCCTGCAGTCCGCGTTGCTCGCCTTGGTGCTGTGCCTGATCTGGCGGCCGGTGCTCAACGTCGAAAGGGTGCGAGACCGGGAGAACGTTCTGGCGCTGGCGCTGGATGCGTCGGCCAGCATGGCGTACGGAGACTCCTCCAGGTCCCGGCTGCAACAAGCCGTGGCGGCCATGCAGAGCGGCCCGATGGAGCAGCTGCGCAAAGTATTCGATGTGCGGGTCTTCGGCTTCGCGCGAGAAACCATTTCGCTGCCGTCGCTGGCAGCGGTCCCTCCGCCCGGAACTCAGACCCGCATCGGCGATGCGATGGTGCAGGTATTGCAGACGGCCGGCAGCGTGCCGCTAGCCGGCATCGTGCTGTTCAGCGACGGCGCCGAGAATGGCGACACGCTGAGCGAAGACCGCCTGGCCGAGATCGCTTCGTATGGCGTTCCCATTCACACGGTGGGCATCGGACCCGAGCGCAGCTCGAACGATTTAGAGCTGGAACGCGTCGATGTTCCGGCGATCGCGCCCGCCGGCGCCACCGTCAATGCTGCCATTGGCATTCGTCACGATGGCGCCGCCACCACGCGGCTGCGGGTATACGACCAGGACACATTGCTGGCGTCCCGCGAACTGAAACTGACGGGCGACAGCGATCTCGCCACGTTCGATGTCGAACTGCCGGCCGGCGAGGCGGGCACCCGCAACCTGCGGTTCGCGCTCGATCCCCTGCCGGGCGAATTGAATGTCGTCAACAACAGCCAGTCGCACGTCATGACCGTGCCGGCACGTCGCCGCAGCGTGCTGTATCTCGAAGGCGAGCCGCGGTGGGAGTACAAATTCCTGCGCCGCGCGGTCGAAAGCGAACGTTCGCTGCGGCTCGCGAGCCTCGTCCGGACCACGCCCAACAAGAATTTCCGCCAGGGAATCCTGACTCGTGCCGAGCTCGCCGACGGCTTTCCCAGCACTGCCGCCGAACTGTTCGCCTACGACGCCGTCATCATCGGCAGCTACGAAGCGGCTTCGCTGAGTAACGAACAACACAAGCTGTTGCAGGAATTCGTAGATCGCCGCGGCGGTAGCCTGCTGTTGCTGGCTGGCCGCAACGGTTTGTCGGCCGGTGGGTGGAGCGATGCACCGATCGCGCAGACGCTGCCGACGCGGCTGCCGGAAAAGGACGCCAGCAGTTTCGTGCAGCGGGCCGCGCAGGCCATGCCGACGATGTACGGCGAACAAGTGGCTCTCACGCGCTTCGATGCCGACGCCAAGCGCAACGCCGACCTGTGGAAGACCCTGCCGCCGCTTGCCGATTTCCAGGCGCTGGGACGCCCGAAGGTAGGCGCGATGGTGCTGTTGGACGCCATAGCCCCCAACAACAAAACGCCCAACAAAACGCCGCTGCTGGTCTGGCAACACTACGGTCGGGGCGCCACCTACGTTCTCGGCACGGCGAGTACGCTGCGTTGGCAGATGCGGTTGCCGCCGGACGACATGCGTCACGAACTGTTCTGGCGCCAGTTCCTGCATGCACTGGCCGATTCCGCTCCCACCCAGATGGCACTCAATGCGGCCCGCACGGTCTACAACGACGAGCGCAGCGTGGCGCTCGAAGCGGAGGTGCGCAACCAGAAGTTCGAGCCGGTCAACAATGCCGAGGTCGAATTGCAGGTTGCGCCCGAGCAGGATGCTCCCTATACCCTGACCATGCGTCCTTCGGGAGAAGGGGATGGACGTTACCTGGCCACTGTCGATGCGCCTGCCACGGGACTCTACCGTATGGATATGACTGCGCGTGTCGAAGGAGCCGAGATCGGAACGGCGACGACGCACGTGCGGCGCACCGACGGCGTACTGGAGCATTTCGGCACGCGCCAGAATCGTCCTTTGCTGGAACGGCTCGCTGCCATGACGGGCGGCCGTTACTGGACGCTCGATCAGATGGACGCACTGACCGCGGCCATTCCGTACTCGAAGGCGGGCATCGTCGAACGGCAGATGCTGGACTTGTGGAATCTGCCGATCGTCTTCCTCGTGCTGCTGCTGTTGAAAGTGACCGAGTGGTTGCTGCGCCTCAAATGGGGCCGCCTATGAACGCCGCCAGGTCGATCGCCGCGACCATTGCTTTGTCAACAGGTGCGATCTGTCATGCCGACACCTATGCGCTGATCGTCAGTGGACTCGGCGGTGAAGCGCAGTACGAACAGCGCTTCGAAGCTCAAGCCCGCTCGATCGCCACCGCCGCCGAGAAGGTCACGGGATCGAGTTCGCGCGTTACTGCCCTGGTCGCAGCAGGCGCCAATCGCGACGCGATTCGCCAAGCCATGCGCGCGCTGGCGGGCAAGGCCGGCAGGAGCGACCGCGTCATGATCGTATTGATCGGCCACGGCAGTTTCGACGGCGAGGAATATCGGTTCAATGTGCCGGGTCCGGACCTGACCGCCACGGAATTCGGCCAGCTGCTGAACCAGATCGACGCCGGCGAGCAACTCATAGTCAACGGCACCAGTGCGAGCGGAGCAGTCGTCGACCGCTGGAAGCGCGACGGACGCATCGTCGTCAGCGCGACCAAAAACGGTGGCGAGCGGACGGCGACGCGATTCCCGCAATTCTGGCTCGAAGCCGTCACCGGTCCGGCCGCGGACATCAATAAGGACGACATCGTTACGGCGGCGGAGGCCTTCGACTATGCATCGCGCAAGGTCGCCGAGAGTTTCAAATCGGACGTATCGCTCGCTACCGAACACGCACGACTCGAAGGCGACGGCGCCAGTAAATTCCAGGTGGCCAGGCTCGGTGCGGCGGCGCTGGCGGTGGCGGATCCCGCGCTGAGTTCACTGATGGATCAACGCGTGAAACTCGAACGCGACATCGAATCGGTCAAGGAACGCAAGGCGACGCTGGCCGAGGAGGCCTACTACGACGAACTCGAAGCGGTGCTTGTCAGGCTGGCCCTGCTGCAGAAGCAGATAGATGCCCAGGCCGCTCATCCGGCTGCCACCACGTCGATGCTCGGAGGCAGCCATGGCCGCATCTGACTTCCTGAGCCAGACCGGAGGAGGGAATGCGAGCGTATTCAATGGTTGGATGCGGATCCTGGCGTTCAACTTGCTCATGGCGACAAGCGCTGCATCGCATGGGCAGGCCATCGACTACGATCCGCGCCGGGCTGCCGAATTGCGTGAGTGCGACGATCACGCCTATCGAGGCCGCGTGGAGCAGGCGAAAGAATGCTACACACGCGTGCGCAACAGTTCGGCGACGGTGATGAACCAGGCCGAAGCTGCTTGGGCCCTGGGAGATATTCAACGGGCCAATTCGCTGTTTCGCGAGGCCGCCCAGAACAAGAACCAGAACAACTCGCTACCCGCACAAGCGAAAGTGCGCTGGGGCCGCCTGTTCCTGCAGGCACACCGTCCCAACGACGCCGTCGTCCTGTTTCGCGAAGTGCTGCAGGCCGCGCCCGACGATGTCTATGCGCGCTTGGGGATGGCTCGCGTCTATGCCGAACAGTTCGAAGGCCAGGCGCGCAAGCTGGTCGAGGATCTCATCAAGGAAGACAACGATCTCGCCGAAGCTCATTTGCTGGCGGCGCAGATGGCGCTCGAAGAAGGCCGCTTCGACGACGTCGACGCTTCGCTCGACAAGGCAATGCGCAGCATCGACAAGCACAAGCTGCCGCCGCTGGATGTGTACGCCATGCGTGCCGTGCTCGACATGTCACGACGTGGCGAAGCGCGTCCCGAATGGATCAACAAGGCACTCGCCTACAATCCACGTTACGGCAGCGTCTACCAGGACCTGGCGCACTTCCAGGTCATGCGGCGTCGCTATCGCGAAGCGACGGTGCTGCTGCAGCGTGCAGTCGAGATCCAACCCGACCTGTGGGAAGCGCAAGCGGAACTAGGAGCGAACCTGCTGCGCACCGGCGATGTCGTGGGTGCTCGCCAGCATTTGACTCTCGCCTATTCCGGCGACGCGTTCAGCGCGACCACCGTCAATACCTTGCGATTGCTGGATCGCGTCGATGAATTCGAACTGCAATCGACCAAGCTGACCATCCCGGCAGTGCAGGGGACGGGCACGGTCGAAGTGGAGTTACGGACGCGGCTGGCTCGCAGCGAAGCCGATGCATTGCGTCCCTACGTGCAGCAGCTCGCAGCCGACAGCATCGCTTCGCTGTCGAAGCGCTACGGCTTCGAACCTCGCGAACCCATCACTCTCGAACTCTATCCCGACCACGATGATTTCGCGGTGCGCGTCGCTGCTCTGCCGGGCATCGGCCTGCTGGGTGTGACATTCGGCTATCTGCTCGCCATGGACAGTCCCTCCGGTCGCCGCGTCGGCGATTTTCACTGGGGCTCGACCCTGTGGCACGAAATGGCCCACGTGTTCACGCTCGAACTCACCGACCATCGCGTGCCGCGCTGGTTGAGCGAAGGCATTTCGGTGTTCGAGGAATGGAAGACGGGACCGACGCCCGGCGTGACCGTGACCCCCGATGCGCTCGTCGCGTTGCGTAACAAGAAATTGCTGCCGGTGAGCGAACTCGATTCGGGCTTCATCCGGCCGCAGTACCCGAACCAGGTGCAGGTGTCGTACATGCAGGCCGGCCTGGTCTGCCTGTTCGTCGAACAGAAATGGGGATTCGAGCGGCTGGTTGCGCTGCTGCGGCAATTCACGAAGGAAACCACGACGCGCAGCGCGATCGAGGCGACGTTCAAAATGCCCGCGGCCGACTTCGACAAGGCCTTCGATAGTTTCCTGCGTGAGCGCTACGGGACGCTGCTCGCAGCTCCCGAGGAATGGCAGAAGCAGTTCGAGGAAGCGGGCAACGACATCAAGAATCAGCGCTGGAGCGACGCCATTCCTCCAGCGCGCCGCGCGATCGAACTCTATCCGGAACACATCGGGCCCGACAGTGCTTATCTGCTGCTCGCTCGCGCTCTCGACAAGACCGAGCAGCGCTATGAAGCCATCGATGTGCTGAATCGATACCGCCGCGCCGGTGGCTGGGAGCCCTCCGCCCTGCGTGAGCTGGCGAAATGGCTGGATGAAGCCAAGCGCCACGAGGAAGCCACTGAAGTCATGGCCGCGCTGAACTACGTCGATCCGTTGAATACGGACCAGCACGTGCAACTGGGCGAACGCCTGCTCGCAGCCAATCGGCCGGAACCCGCATTGCGTGAATACCGTGTATTGATGGCCTTGACTCCCAAGGATCCGGCGGCCGCGGGGCTGGGAATCGCACGTTCGCTTCGACAACTCGGCGACCGCGCGGGCAGCCGGCGTTACTTACTCGACGCGCTGGCCAGCGCGCCGCACTACAAGCCAGCGCAGGAACTGTTGCTGCAGATGATCGAGGAGCAGAAGAGAAATGAGTGAAACGACTGCCGGGTCATTTGCGGCTACGGACACGCGTGCGCTGGTCGACAAGTTTCACGACCGGCTGGCGGCAATCCAGACCCAGGTCCGGCGCATCATCGTCGGGCAGGATGAAGTCGTCGATCACCTGCTGCTCACGCTGCTGGTCGGCGGACACTGCCTGATCACCGGCATGCCGGGCACGGCGAAGACATTGCTGGTACGCACGCTGGCGACGACGCTGGGTCTCACTTTCAAGCGCATTCAATTCACCCCCGATTTGATGCCCACCGACGTTACCGGCACGGATGTGATCGAGGAAGACATCACCACCGGCCATCGGCGCTGGAGCTTCGTGCCCGGCCCGATTTTCGCGAACGTGCTGCTGGCGGATGAAATCAATCGCACGCCGCCGAAGACACAAGCGGCGTTGCTGGAAGCCATGCAGGAGCATTCGGTGACGGTGCGCGGCACGACACATCTGCTCAAGCCGCCATTCTTCGTGCTCGCCACCCAGAATCCAATCGAACTGGAAGGCACGTATCCATTGCCGGAAGCGCAGCTGGACCGCTTCCTGTTCAACGTGCTGCTCGACTATCTCAGCGCCGATCACGAACACCAGGTCGTGGATCGCAACACCACGCGCGTCGACCAGCCGGAAATCCAACCCTGCACCAATGGCGAAGAGATCGTGTCGTTCCAGTGGCTGGTGCGGCAGGTTCCGGTATCGGAGCAGGTCAGCCGTCACGCTGTGAACCTGGTTCGCGCCACACGGCCCGGTGAACCAGGAGCGCCCGATGCAGTACGGCGCTACGTTCGATTCGGCGCCAGCGTGCGTGCGACGCAATTCCTATGTCTCGCCGCCAAGGCCCGGGCACTGATGCACAACCGCTACCACGTGACCATCGAGGACCTGCATACGCTCGCTCCGGCAGTGCTGCGCCATCGAGTGCTCACCAACTACCAGGCCGAGTCGGACGGCAAGACCGTCGACGACATACTCAAGGACGTAGTGCGTAGATGAACACGCCGGCCCCGCGCCTCCTGCCTCCGGCGACTCTCGCCGTTCTAGCGAATCTGGAGTTGATCGCGCGGACCGCGGTGGAAGGCGTGCTGACGGGCATGCATCGGTCGCCGCATTTCGGTTTCAGCCAGGAGTTCCAGGAGTATCGCGCTTATTCCGAAGGGGACGATCCGCGCTTCGTCGATTGGAATGTCTATGCCCGCACCGACCGCACGTATGTTCGCCGCTTCGAAGGCGAAACCAATACTCGGTTGATGCTGCTCCTCGATGCCAGCGCATCGATGGGCTACAGCTCGCAATCGGTGAGCAAGCTGCAGTACGCCAAGTTCCTGGCGGCAGCCTTTGCTTATCTGGCCTCGCGCCAGCACGATCCGGTGGGGCTGATCGTGTTCGACGAGAAGATCCGCGAGCATCGACCGGCGACCAGCCGCTCCGGTTCGCTGCACAGCCTGATCCATGCCATCGATGCGGTACAACCGGGCGGGGGTACGGATCTCGAAGCCTGTTTCCGCAGCGTTCGTGAACACCTGCGCAAGCGCGGCCTGGCGGTGGTGATTTCCGATCTGTATTGCGATCCGGAGCTGATGACGCGTGCGGTGCAGCCGCTCGCGTATCATGGCCACGATGTCATGATTTTCCAGGTGCTGGACCCGCAGGAGATCCGGCCGCAATGGACCGAATCGCTGGTGCTCGAAGACATCGAGACCAAGCAGGCATTCAACGTTTCGCCCGACGACGTCGAAGCGCGCTATCGCCCGCGGTTTGAAGCACACCTGGAATCGATGCGGCAGGCGGCGGCGAAGGTGGGCGCACAGCAGATGTTGATCAGTACGGACGAGCCGCTCGACCAGGCGCTACGGCGCTACATCCTGTTTCGCGAGAGGCGCCGCTGACGCATGTTCATCGCACCTGCAATGCTGGCCGGCCTGCTCGCCATCGCGTTGCCGATCTGGCTGCATCGACTCGCGAAAGCGAATCCCACGCGCCATCCGTTCGCCTCGCTCATGTTCCTCGAGCCCAGCGAGACGCAGCGAACCGCGCGACGCACCGTTCGCTACTGGTTGCTGCTGGCATTGCGTGTCGCCTTCATCGTCCTGCTCGCATTGGCTTTCGCCGGTCCGCTGCTGTCGCCAGATGCGGCTTCGATCGCTGCTGCCGATGCGAAACTGCACGCCATCGTCATCGACCGGTCGCTGTCGATGCAGTACGGCGATCACTGGCAGCGTGCGCTACAGGAAGCGGAAAGTGTCATCGCCTCCGCCCGGCCCGGCGATCAGCTCACGTTGGTGGCGGCCTCCGGGCGCAAGGTCGATGTGCTCCACGATCATCTGCCGCTGCGCGATGCCGGTGTATTGCGTGCGACCTTGCAGAAGCTGAAGCCTGGTGTGGAGCGTCTCGATTATGGTTTGCTGATGACGACCGCTTCCGGCTGGTTGACCACGCCGCGACCGCCCACCCAGATGCACCTGATATCGGATCTGCAGCAGTCGGCGAGTCCGTTGCGATTTGCCGACCTGCAGCCGCCGGCCGGGGCGCAGATGCAGTTTCACGATGTCGGCGATGCGGCACAGGAGAATACTTACGTTGCGGACGTGAAGCTTGGGGGCGACCTGAGCAGTGCGACGGTAAAAATAGGTACGACAGCTGCAGCGCCCGCGCCGCGATCCGCGATCTTGGACATCGACGGCAAGGAAGTCGCACGCAAACAGATCGAGTTTCCTGCGGCGTCTGCCAACACAGCAGCACGGCGAGCGACGGAGGAGGGCGAGGGTGCGCCGCCGACGCCAAGTTTCGCTGCGCGCGAGATCGAAGTTCAGTTCACCGGCCTGGAGGTGACCGACGGTTCGCATCGCCTGACGGTGATGCTCGACCCCACCGATGGCTTGGCCGAGGACGATCGCCTGTTCGCGATGGTGGAGCAGAGCCGTCCGCGAGCCTTGCTGGTATCGCGCGGCTCGGACAGTGACGAAGCGACCTATTTTTCCGCAGCCGTCGGCTCACTCACCTCGCCACGCCTGCAAATAGAACAGCAGTCGTCGGAGACATTGACCGACCGGCGCCTGGCGGGTGCGGCACTGGTGGTCGAGTCCGACGTGAGCGCGCTATCGAGCGACGCCTTGCAGGCGCTCGATGACTATGTCGCCGGCGGCGGCAGTGTGCTGATGACCCTGGCGTCGGGATCGGCGTCGCGACAGACACGGTTGCTGGCAGGATTGCGGATCGGCGACGTCGTGACCGCCGCGAGCCAGATTGCCCAGCTTCAGACCAGCCATCCCGTGCTGCGCAGTTCCGGGGATTGGCATCGTGTCCGCTTCTTCAAGCATTTGCTCGTTACCGCCGCCGAGGAAGACAAAGTGCTGGCGACGCTGGAAGACGGCTCGCCGCTGCTGATCGAGCGGCAGGTCGGTTCCGGTCGTGTGCTGCTTCTGACCGCACCGCTGAACCGCGACTGGAACGACCTGGCGATTCATCCGCTCTTCATTCGCTTCATCGCCGATGCGGCTCGCTACCTGATTGGCCAGAACGCTGCACATCGGGAAGCACTCGTGGGCGCGCCCGTCGAGACAGGATTGACCGCCGCGGCCGGCGGGCAGATATTCGATCCGGAAGGCAAGCGGGTGCTGGCGCTGGGCGAGGCTACCACTGCCGACCGGTTCGTGCCGGCCCAGGCGGGCTTCTACGAAGTACGCGGCAATGCCAGCCAGAAATGGATTGCGGTGAATGTAGATCGCCGCGAATCGCTGCCCGAGCGCATGTCGCCGACGGCACTGCAGCGCTGGCAGGAGTTGCGTTCTCAGTCACCGGTCGTCGAATCGGGCGCCCAGGCGAAGGCTGGTGCGTCGGCGCTACAGCGCTCGCTGGGCTACCTGTTGCTGCTGGTCGCCGCGCTGCTCTGTTTTGCGGAACTGCTGGTGGCCAATCATTATCTATCGGTGCGGCGCGATGCGAGGGTGACGTCATGAAACGCGATGCTGCCGGAGCAGGCGAACGGCTCGATACGTTCATCGGGGACCTGCGCCAGCGGCTCAGTCTGCTCATCTACACCCGCGCCGCTGCTGTGGCGTTCGTCGCGGTACTCGCGATTAGCTGCAGCGCGATCGTGCTGCTCGCCCGCAGTGGATTTTCTTCTTACGTTACGCTCATCGCCCGCGCGGTTCTTGGATTGTCGCTGGCCGCGAGTGCGGTGCTGCTGTTGTGGCTGCCATTGCGCAAGCTTCGCAGTGGCGGC
>Ga0065707_10081795_pt1 | contig 39912 bp, 25 predicted proteins | sample SwiRhicommuniRL3_FD_59094 | JGI IMG/M metagenome (GOLD analysis project Ga0065707, IMG submission 59094) | Switchgrass rhizosphere bacterial communities from Rose Lake, Michigan, USA - RL3 v2 (version 2) | ecosystem: Host-associated > Plants > Roots > Rhizosphere > Soil | place: East Lansing...
ATTGAATATTTAACACATTATGACACTCTTCCGCACTCTAGCACACACTAACTACCACCACCCACTCTACTAGATAGATACCTGGTTCTTTCAGTTTTAAAGACCTTGTTTTTGGGAAATATCACGCGACTGAAATAGAATTGTGAAGGATCGATGGAAGTGCTAGCAATTCGTGTAGGCCCATGGAGCAGAATATATACCCTTGAAGACCATTAGCAGTTTATACTTATCGGTTTATAATATTCAGTTGTAATTCCTGAAAGAAGTTACTTTTATAGAAAAGTTGTCGAAAATAATCCTTTCATGAATCGACACCCAGTGAGCTATTCACTCACTCGGTTTATCTATCACTTCATAATGATAACGGGCGAATCATGAGAAGCGAATCCATTCTGTAATTTAGCAATAAAGCAAGGAATGAATAAGCTCTGAAAATGGAAAGGACCTTGCTTCAAGCAGAAGATCAGTATAAAGTCCAGTGGAGGGGGGATAGATATGTTGGAAATCGAGTCGATGAAACAAAAGTTACAACAAGAAGTAACCAACACTCAAGAGCAGAAATGTATGCCATTGAACTTCAAAAGAAACTCAACAAGTCGCAATCAACCAGTGGACTTACGATTCAACGATGGCTCAAATTCCATCTCACAATTGATCAGCAACATACTCCATTGAATCCGATACCTATTTCAACATTATCGACTACCGATCCCCAGTATAAAAGTACAAAGTCCCTGACAAAATCAAGATCTTGGTATGAGTATGGATCCAACTCCATATCCACCAAATCCTGGTAAGTCAACTCTATGTTGATCTTGTTATTAGAAGTTAGTGAAGATATGAGCGACGCGTTCATATCGTCATCACCTCCAATATCTATATCATTGTTGGTACATCCACGTTGGTCTTCTAACTGTTCCAACACAATCTCATTGATCAAGTATATCCATTTCTTTGTAAGTTTGTGGAAGTAGCCTACGATATTGATGAGTTGTAGCAAGTCTAAATCAAGATCTGCATCTCTTTTTTTAGGTGTAGGTGTTGTGCTCTGGGGTGCATTTTCAACCTGTCCTGCACTTGCAAACCAAGAAAACGCCGACCATATCGATTCTCTCCACGAAATAGATTCGGTAGAGTAGTTGAGCCACCAAGATGGTTCCTCGAAAGAAGGTTCTGAGAAATCACACATTTTAATGGAGTGTAACTCTTCCGAGGTGTTTATAGAGTTCAAATCATCGGTTGAGAGGTTAGAATGGTTTGTAAATGTGCGTTGGGACGGGAAAGGTCCAGATTTTGAAGCGAATAGATCCTTATAAATCGATTTGAATTTGAAGTAGTCTTTTGAAGTAGCCTTGATACGTTTGGTAACGTCAACATATGCTCCTATATCTTTAGCATCTAAAACTGTTGTTAACTCGTCCTTATTCTTGCCATTGATTATAACAGCAATATCATATAGATCTTTTTGGTAGAGTAGGATCTCGTCATTGGTGGTACCGACATACCCTTTCATTTCAAGAAGGCCTGAATCCGACAAGTCCTGTAGGCCAACGTTATAAATAGGTTGTGAGTACGAGTTCTTCTTCTCGTCTTTCGATATGGTGGAGATATTCTGAGGAATAATGGAGAGAAGCGAAATAAGGTAGGTGAAGGAGTTGAGGATGAAGTAGTAGTCATGATCGGGTTCTTGATCGGCTTCCTGATAGTTATTCTTGTTGAATATTAAAATACGTTTCCGCAATAAACTCTGCTTGTAAAGGGTAAAAAGGAGAGGACCAGCCATTTCAAATAAATTAGGAAGTTTTGTCAAGAGATGATTATTGATATTTGGAGTGAATGGTGAGTTTGTTGAGAACCGGCTGTGGGAAGAATTTGCTGTCTTTTTAGAGCTATCAGACACCATTTCAGCAAAAAGATTAGCAAGACCCTCATAACTTGTATCGTTTTGAATAAACAGCGCCAACTCTGCGTCGAGAATATCAATATACTCCCACCCATTATTAATAAATTCGTTAGGTTTCCAAGATTTGGTTTGGTCCTTTTCTTCCATGGGATCACATAAGATCCCAAGAGAGTACATTTTCACATTATCACGATCAGGAGATGTTGCGCTATCAGATTCTCCAGTTTCTTCTCCCACTATGTATCGTCTAAACCTGCTCACACCATAGTATAGTTTCTCCAGAACATGGCTAATCAAAATGGTCGATTGTGTTGTTTCGTGGATTCCAGATGGTAATCCTTTATAATCTAAACCTTTGAAGTCGAAATCATCAAGTATAGACTTGGACCAGACAAGTTTATATCCTGAGTGAACATCAAATTGTGCAAGGAAAATCGCCACGACCTTAGAAGGTTGATGAGCTGGTATCATTAGAGATGCTGAGTAGATATCTTGCTTTGATAGTTGATTTAGCTATGGCTTGCTTTAGTTGTGTTTTGAAAATACGATAATCTTGTAGTTATGACCTGAGGGCCGTCAAATTATGCTCGGAGTAATTAATTTGGTTTGGCCCACATGCACTACACCCTGATCGATGGGGAAGAGGAGATGTTTGAAAGAAATAAAAATGGCTGACAGGAAATGGCATTGGACCTTAAAATTTCTCCTATTATGGTTAGGCATTGTTTCCACTGAATTGACATATTGTTGTTACCTCAAGCTATCAATTTCAATAAAAGTAGTATCTGCAACATTTTTTGCAAAAATCTCACAAAACTTGATAATAGATTCAATAATAGATTCAAATTAAAAAATCTGTCAGATTGTGTCACATTGTCACATCTCCTTTGATTGATAGGAAACTCGGCTTGGAGACTAAGTTGTTAATTATTCATGAAAAATAGGACCTACCTGAATTCCTTTAAGGATAGGTCTGTTAGAGTAAGAGTACCAAGTGCTTTATTCTATCAGAATAATGGTGGTACTAATGAAACTTCACTACTATAAGGAACTAGTACTCGAATTTAGTATAATAAAAGTCCACAATCCCACAGATTTTAGTCACACTTAGTAGAAAATTCTGATAGAAATCTTCAGAATTGTTCAAGAACACATTGGGGATCTGCTAGAAAGAGTTTCACAAGTATAGAAGATACATAGCACGAGCACCTGGCGAGAGAACTTATTGGTTCAAGACGAGGTGGGGCTAGATTTTTAGCGTATGTCAGCTTGGTTAGATCAGGATTAGGTGATTGGGGTCGCAATCTCCCTAGTTTCGCTTCGTTCAAGCAGAGGTGTGTAGTCCATTTATAGAGTAGTTCAGGGTTAGATCATGGCTAGATCCGGGTTAAATCATTGGGGTAGTAAAACCTCGCAAGTTTCGCTTCGCCCAACTAGCCAATATTCTCCATCTAACCTATGTTGCTGTGAAGTACTATCACTAAAATCACCATATTTTAACGTCTAGTTAGCTGGAAGATCTAGATCTCAACTTCCCATCTCTAGGACTCACTGACCATATAAAACTCACCAAAAAAATCCTTATGAGTCTCAGAACATGAATATCAACCTAACTATACCCAAAAATGTCTTTTCATATACATACTTTTCATTATGGCTCCTCTTTGTCTCTCTAGAACATCCTTAAAGTGGTTGCAAATCCGGTCGCAGATTTCAGATCTCAGATTTCGATAAACCCTCATAGTTATATACAGTACGAACCATCTATCATTCTTCCACAACACAGGTGTTACCGCTATGGATCCTCGTGTGCGACAACTCTACCGTGTGCTTCTATTCATGGGTCGCGAGTACCCGACCCAATCAGGGGGCTATTCCAAATTTAGGGCTGGCTTGAAATCAAAATTCCAAACCACCAAAATCACCACTGAAAACGACATGATCCAGGCTCTAGCCAGGGGAGAATACGTCCAGAAAGAATTGAAATCTCTTTACTTTCTAATGAGATACAGACACTTGAAGAGAAATTATGAGATCAGGTAATCAATTAATTGACAGGTAGTGATCTAGTTAGTGATAATCCACCTCGAGTTAGTCACTCTAAAAGATATGATATTTACGACTACGACTACGGAGGATGTGATAACTAGTAGCAAGAGAATTGAACAGTTGATGTTACTGAAAGTGACTCTGTGATAAAGTGAGAAAGTCATAAAGTGATAGAGTGTCAGAATAAAGTGAGAGAGTGACAAGTGTGACAAAGTGACTAAGTGTCAATGTCTCCGTATCTCTGTATCTCATTGTCTCATTATCTCAGCTTACAGTTAGTCTTGACACCTTCTGGTGAGCACTGTTCTACGATTTTTAGATCTATCAAGAATCATGCTTGGTAGTATCGATACTGCTTCGTTAAAACAAGATCCTTACGTTGATCCTCAAATGATCAGAATTGGAGACTCGACCAATATTAAAGCTGTTCTCCAGATCCATAACTAAGACAAATTCACAACTAACATGATAATTTACATAGTCAGAGGATTAGTAGATGAAAAGTCGTTAGAATTTCGAATCTGTCTGGCGAAGAACTCAAAATTTCATTAATTATCCTGGATCAAAAGGTCAAGCTACATATGGGAAAGGTTGAGATGTTGGTATGATCTCTAAGCATCTCTGAACTCTACTTTCCATCCCCCTTTCCTGTCTACAAGACGTTTCTTATGATTAATATATTCAACTAAATAGATAAAATGAATATGACGAGTATAGATTTTATTAGTGTGCTTCTGTGACCAGGCATGATTTCCTGATCGAAAGTAGTCATCATGACTATAATTGTATGAGTAATATCTGACGATATCTAGCGATGTCGAGTGAAATGAAGCTTGATTTTGAAACGGTCAGATTATGATGAGCTCCGAGACAAATATCTCAGTCTGGTCAAGTCTAGCGAGAATATGTTCTAGAAACATATGATAACCTTTTGATCACATTTGAGGTTTGTAGTAGCCCTAGAGATAAGGGTCTTATTAGACATATCTAAGTTAGAGAAGACTCAGCGAAGCTAATACATCGCTTTGTTCAGAAGCTAAGACAACCAAGACATCGATTCGCTCAGTATTGGCTCAGTATTAACTCAGTCTTCGCTTATGCCCTAATTCTCAACACAAAGTTAACCACAACGGCCACCAACAAGAAGAAACACAACATAGTAGGACCAAATCTATCATCATATGGACCAGAACCTCTCAATCTAATAGCCTTGGCTCTCCAGTGATAAGTGATCAACGCGTAGACCATAGTTAACATGGCAATGAAGGTAAATAACCCAGCAGAGATTCTACCAACCGAGTCACCAAAGTTCAATAAACCAACTCCCAAGGATCCCAAAATGACAGTGAAGTTCAACCATGAGAGAAAGGTTCTCTCATTGGCGAAAAAGACTTTAGGCTCGACTCTGGCGGGCAATGCTATACGTTTTGAAGCAGACATGGTGGTGGTGAAGAGAAGTGAAAATTGTTGGAGTTGTGCTCCTGATATAGATTGTCGTAAATTGATAGTGGATGGGATACACGTGGGTATTGGTCAGCAAGTACAGATTGTGAGTAAGCTTAGTCAGAAAGTGTAGAAAATTAGATAATCAATAGAAATGACAGATTGGAAAGAAGAGATACAGAATAGAATAGATGAGTTATATAATAGAGTAGAATAGTGCTAGAATAGAAGAGTTACATAACAGAATGAAAGACTAACAGAACAGAAGAGTCATTCCAATATATGTCTAACAATTGATATCTTAATACATTTCCTCTCGCTCTTTATTCGTATATTTATTCGCAGACCTTTAAAATTTCCACGACATTTGTCATAACTGTAGTAACGAGTCTTTGGAAATTGTTTCTCTTGTCTAATTTCCAGAATAAATTTGACAGGGGAAACAATGTCCGAGTTAATTTAAAAGGTTTAGAGCTATTTATATAGATATATAGTAGATTATATGAACCGCTATATAACTGAAAGAACTATAATTACAGATAATTGAATTTATAAAGTTTCTTAGTTTATAAAGTTATGATTTCTTATCTTTTGAGTGGCCCAGGGTGGAGACTGGTCAGCTCTCATAAAAAATAGTGATAAATGAGCAGAACAGTTTCGGTATGAGCTAAAGATATCGGTAGAGATATATTTAGTGAGATTACTTTAGATACATTTTCGTGCATTCTTGAAGGCATTGCTAATTATGTCAGCCGTTTATTCTGAAATCCACTTCTTCAGTAAATTACTGAGCGAACCGAAGCATTGATTATCTAATGGAAATTTGGGAAAAGTTAACTAAACCAACTCTTCCATTTATATCTACTCCGTGAATTTGGCTGCAAAATTCAAAATTAGTTCTTGCCAATTTTTATAGAACACCACCGCCAAAGTTACCATAGATTTATTTGTTATCGTGTATATTCTTACAAGTAACATCGCTTCAACGAAAGACAGGTGTATCGACCAGCCATTTATATCACTCAACTTAACGTTGGAATGATGTAACCAATTGTCGACACTCTTTACTCTTCCGGATGTAGAACAGGAAACTAAAACAGACTTCCAATCAAATCTAACCACGAATAACCGAGTGGAATTAATTAAATACAAGATTGGTATGTAATTCTCAGCCTACATTGTTTTCTTCACAAAGTCTATATTAACATTAATACATCAATACATTAACATATATATACAAGACTCAAGGAATTCAATGCAGACTCAATACAAAGATCCAATTTCGACTATGTTTTGGAGAACCTCAATGAAGTAAGACTTAGATTTAGAAAATTGACTCTACGAAGTATGACTCAAATGTAGAAAATCGACTCAATGAAGGAAGACTCATATGTGGAAAATCGACTCAACCGTTAGAGGAAAAACTGATTCCTCTATGAATGATTGCAAAAAGCCCATAACAAGAGAGTGAAACCACCAGATTATCATCACAGTAAATCCCAAATCCTCAGTAGAGATCCAGTTTCCCTAACGAAATCTAACCTTCATTGGACCGCTAAGCCTCATTTGATTCCCTTTACAATCACTCAATTCTCCTTATACTCACCCTCTAAATATATCCCTAGATTCTCTCTAGATAGTCTCCCTTCTAACACTTATGAGACTGAAACTACTAAAGTCATAGCCTCCTATTTGATCCGGTATATAACGAAAAGCAACCGATAACGAGGCCCCGGTAGAGTCGGAACTTTATCTTTTCCGAGGTCGCATATAACGTGACAAATATAAGTGACGTGAACTCCTGAGATTTTTGAGCTAGGGATAAGATGCAAAACACTAACGAAAGTAAAGAAGATAAGCAAAAGATGGAGCCTAGCGACGAGAATTATAAGCCTAGCGACGAGAACTATAAGACTAGTAAGAGCTATGAGGCTAGTGAGAAATATGAGACTAGTGAGAAATATGGGGAGGAGAACTATAAGACTCCCTATGATGACGAGGAGAAGTTATTAGGATTAGTGGAACCTAACCCTAAACTGGCGCCGCCAGACTACATAGATGCGCCAGAGGCTCCACCAGATTACGGTAAGAAGTCCGAATCTCACCCACCAAGAATCAGTCCATGGAAAAGAAGGGTATTTTTTTTGATATTTGCTTCCGTCTGGGTATCTATCTGTTTAATGGGGGCCTACTGTGGTGCAAGTTTGGCCGACAAGTACCATGGTAACACGAAAGCCGTTTCTGACAAGATTCCTTGCCACAAAATGTCCCATAAAGTTGAGGGGGTGGCCCTTGGTGGAGAGTACATGGGACATCATGGTTTAGGGGGACATCATGGTGATTCAAAAGGTCATCATGCCTCTATGGGTGCTCACCATCGTAAAGAGATCTAATTTAGCGATACAATAGTATTATTAGTAGTCAAGGTCGAGGATCAGTCTTGAAATTAGTTATATACTAAGTCTTAGAACTAGCTTTATACTCTTTAATTTTATGTTTTATGTTATTACTCAAATCTTGGTTCCAAGATTAACTTACCCATGGGGATGTCGGAATGTCCCCGTCCAAATGCATACACCGAGTTTCCTCTGACAATAGTTTCCATGACCTTACCCTGGAGCTCGTTGCCATGGTATGCTGTCAACTTATTCTTAAAGAAAGTTTCGTGGTTTTGAACCACGAACTTGCGTTCCGGATCAAAGATCAATAAATCAGCATCGAATCCTGGAGCAATCTGGGACTTGCAGTGGGATAAACCTACTTGTTTGGCGGTATTGATGGAGCACCAGGTGTTGATTTCTTGTAAGGTTACTGGGGGACTCATCTTGAGACCTTCGGTGTAGAGAATGGGCAAACCAAACCCGACGGACGAGATTCCACCCCACGCTTCAAAGAAATTCCCCTTTTCCAACCCTTTCAACTCTGGGGTGCATGGAGAATGGTCCGAGACCACAGTGGTAATGATGTTATTACGAAGGGCCTTCCATAATAACTTCCTATTATCGTCGGTTCTGATGGGTGGACAGCACTTGAAGTGGGTGGAGCAGTTGCTGATCTTCTCGGCACTGAGCGACAAATAATGGAAGCATGTTTCGGCAGTGATGGGTAAGTTTCTCGACTTGGCCGCTCTTATAAGTGGTACTGCTTCATGGGTGGCCAAGTGGACAATATGTAATGGAACTGAGGGAAGTTTTGTGGAACAGTTGATGATTTCAGCAATGGCGGTAGTTTCGAAATTGTCTGGTCGAGATGCAAGAAACGCAGCGTACGACGTTGGGTCGATATTTGCCAATGCAGACTCTTCTTCTTCGGCTTGGGAAAATACATCGTCTATACCGCCAACGGCTCTTAAAAATGGAGATTCGTGAGCGTACTCTTCTTCAAGATCACGTTGATAATGGCGGTTGGCCATTCTGGCATACTTTCCAAAAGTTGGCTCGGCTGCTGCAAGCATTGGTGACTTGGCTAATGCGATGGCTTGTTCATCAGACAATACTGCATGATTTATGGAACCAGCGTGGTTATGAGGTAAATGACAGTTTTCATGTTCTTCGTGGTGACACTTATCTTGAGAGAGTAAATCCACAACGGGTTTTGGTGCACGGTTGATGAAGGAAGCAGACATTCCCAAGTCTATATCTTCAATATCATGTGAGAGCGAAGGAACCAGAAGATCGCGTCCCAGACTACTCGAAGGAAGTTCACGGAACAGATTATTGGCCGTTGCCCCGCGAGAGACCAGATTGCTTGATGTGTCTCGAGAAAGGTTATTGTTGAAAGGAGATTGGATCACTTCATCGTCACCAGCGAGAGAAAACTCTGCCTGTTTGTTTCTTACGAGTTTTCCAGGGATTTCATTAACTTCGTCTTCTACAAGCAACACTGGACCATGGTCGACCAGAGGCTGCATTTCTGCATGGAACATAAGCAAGGTCTTTTCTCCCTCAACTTCTTTCATAGCTTTCATGATAATTCTTGGAGTAATGGCTGGAAATTCGTCCACACCACTTTCTATTAAGAACGACTTGAACCCTCTGACTCCCATGGAGATCAATGGCTTCAAATCTTTAATATTGGTTGGGATAAGACCTCCCCAAAACCCAACATCGACCCATGTTTGACCTTTGGCTGCATTGATTTTCAAATTGAAGTTAGCCACCGTTGTAGTAGGAGGTATGGCGTTTAAAGGCATATCGATCACGGTGGTTACACCTCCCGATGCTGCGGCCTGGGTACCTGTAGCGAACCCTTCCCATTCTGTTCTTCCCGGCTCGTTCAAATGTACATGCGCATCGACCAAGCCCGGCATGATAACGAGCGGACTGACGTTTCTATAATCCATGGGTAAAACATTGTAGGCGACGAGGATTTCATCGTCTTCGGCGAGAACTTGGTCAACGACTTTTAGGATTTTACCAGACTCTATGGAGAAGATGATGGTTGCGGCCAAGATTTGGTCCCCAACTAATACTTTGGTTGATGAGAGAGCTCTAGACATGGTGGTTGTGAATTGAATTTAGTGTTACTGAGAACTAGGGTAGAACTAGGCTGAAGAATTAGACTAAACAATTAGACTGATAAGATATAGCGATGATGTTTAACTGGCTTATGTATGCTGCTTACTATACTAATCGAGGCTCTATTATTTGCTGGAGCTAGTGGTTGTTGGCTGTTTGGATCTCACAACTAAAGAACAAGTGGTGGTTGTAAATTCGGTTGGTTGGTTGGTTGTCAGAATTTTGGTACTGATAAGGGTTGATTTTGTGTAATGTTCGGGGACGGATTCCGTTTTGAGAGGTGAAGAAATGAGGGAAGAGAGATGGTAGAAGCTTCAGAAAAAGGCGGATGTATGTGGAGTGGAAGAGTCTGGTGGATGGCCGTCAATTTATACGACTCAAAGTAAAGGACGTTTCGTTGTTTCGTGTGCAACCGGCAGGAATCGGGTTTGGATCTACGTTTTCGCTGCAAAATCTAAAAAGTTCGTGCGCAGGCTGAAACTCGGGCATCGCCGAAATATCTCCTAGTTCCGCTACGGGCCGTTGAAAAGTCGGAAAGACGCGAAGACATTATTGGTCTAGACATGATCTAGAATGGTGTTGGGTTTGTAGACTATCCAGGAACTGTGACTATGTGGAGGAGTCAGTTGCGGCGAGTAAAATGTAATTGGAGACAAGATTTGGGGAATTGGGGTTTAATGGAAATTATGTAGATTTGCAAAGTTTCTTTAGATTCCCTGGATTCCTTAGATTCCCAAGATCTTCGGTTTCTATGAATTTCCTAGATCTACAGTAATGCTATAGCTTTCCATCAGCAGTTCTGTCCTGAGAAGGAGGGGGCCACTACAAATACATAGTTTAAGCGGAAATCCTATCACAGTTCAACTTGAATAAAAGTTATATAACTATCATACACTACTCAGTGGTCCTGTCTAACACCGTCCCTTGATTGGTAGGGTAATGAAGTGTGATCCAGAGGCTTAAATATGAGTTTCAATTGGCTGCGAAAACTCATTTCGGGTCTTAGAGAGAATATAGAGAGGAAGAGAATACAATACAGATCAATATAGAGATATATACACACAGATCGCAGATATGCAATTATAAAGGAGTCTCTGTCCAAAATCAGTCACGATCTCTACCTCTCTGAGAGGGGTGCTGGAATGGGTTAGATTCGGATGTGTCCGACGGAGCCTGACACCACTCAGCAATTGTGTCGTTAGCCAATGTGGGGACCAGGATGTGGAGAAATATTGTAAGCAGAGTACGGCTGTGTGGGACTTGGAAGGAAGTTTCTGTGGGACCCGCTTAATGTGGGAGTCAGGCCGGAGGTAGACGAGAGTAGGAAGTATATCAACAAGTGCGAGAGGTAGACGAACAGTAACTAGTACTCGTAGCGAGTAGTTAGAAGAGCAGTAACAAGTACTAGTAGCGGGTATATATAGTGCTTCTGGTGGTACTAATAGAGCCTACAGAGGCATAGCTTAGCTTTCATTGGACAATCATATATTTCCTATAGCAAAGATTCTCAGCAATTTATAGATCAGATAGAGCTTGATACCCGAATATAGAAGCTTGAGGTACCAGGGACTAAATAATGATACAGAGCGTCGAGGGCAAAATTACTAGGGCAATAAACAGAAATTTCCAGAGTGAATTGGAAACTTCCAGAGTGAAATATCAGGCCAGGGTGATGCTATCAAACAATAGTGTACCTTTCAGTATACTTCTCAGTAATATAAAAACCAGGACATCAACATACTAGCAGTCATTTAACCTATTGGTATGTGATTAACTGCTTCCCATTCTTCGAATTCTTAACTGCTTCCTGATAAACCTTCCCCAACTCTTCTCCCGACTTCACCAATGTTTCCACTGACGGAGCATCCTCCAACTTACCCTCCTCGTACCATGAAATAATCTGGTTCAACGTCTTCAACTTTAAAGGCATGTTATCCTTAAGCAACGCCGTGACCCAGAACCCAGAACTGGTGATGTTCTTAAATATATGAAGCGACGTTGGCAAAATCACCGGCTGGAACGACATTCCCCCGTAAGTCAACATAAGTCCATTTGGGGACAATTTTCTTGCAACTCCGGTGGCATTTTTTCCTCCCACGCAATTAAGGGCCAACTTAACGTCCCCAGACAGGGTCCACTTCTTGATCTGTGGCCCGAATTCACGAGACCCGTTCTGTTCCTCCGTAATAACGTGAGTAGCACCCTTGGACTCCAACTCCGCTACTAACTCACTGAGGTTTTCACGATCTCTCACTACCGAGATCGAGTTGAGCCCCAATAATTTCCCGATCTGCGACGCATACTTGCCCACGGCAGAGTTTCCTCCATTCTGAATAAACCAATCTTTTCCTGGGGTCAATTGGACGTAGTGGGTCAACATAAGGTACGCGGTTAATGGATTGACTGAAATCGTTGCCCCCTGGTTCACCGTCAACCCATGAGGCTTGCCATGTTCCTTTGATTGGCTGGGGTTGGGGATCGCGATGAAATCATCAGCACCGCCCACGGCGTGGGTCCTCCAGGTCCCAAAATTTACTTGGGCAGGAATACACCAGTCACCAACCTTGAGGGTCTCGACACCCTTCCCCACATGTAACACCTCGAACAAACCCTCGTTACCACATACGGAGGCGGGCGAGCTGGTGCCAAACTCCAACGTGGGCTTTGGTTTCAGCGGATAAACGCCCTGGATCTGGTTGATATCCGAAGGGTTCACTGGGGACGCCAATGTCTTAACGACGACCTGTTGGGGTTCCAACTTTGTCTCGTCGATCTGGTATGACTGAGTCTTGAGAACGTCCTGGGGCTCCCCATTTTCGGTATAAACAACAATGTGAGACGTGATCATACTTCTGAAAGAGATTCTGGAGATGTTTTGGTTTTTAAGTACGGTTCTACTGGCTCTGTGAAGCATAGTCTGGATAAAGAGGAAGTGGCGGAGAGCAATGATGTTTTTGTGAGATATTTTAATGAGATATTTAGTGACAGTTAGTTATATAGAAATTAGAGGAAAAACTGTGAGTATGGGAGAGTTAGCGAGAAATTGAGGGAAAAAGTGAGAGTTAGTGAGAAAGCTGGAGACGGTCCATGCGCCAAACCATTCGAGGTGACGAATTATCGGTACAGGTTTAGTCATTTCTAACAATCGCCTATCACTATAAATATCAATAATTCATAGACATATCTACTAAACTAGAAAGTAATGAGTAATGGTACATAATGGGAAGTCTACGACGCAATATTTCTGGGGATAAGCGGGAAATTTTGCAGAAAACCCCAGATATTGCTAGGATCGGAAAAGAGAGAAGATTTTGAATATTTAGAGAGATGGAATATAATCTTTATAGTTTTAGTTGATCTAAAAGTATTCTTGGGAACAAGATTGAAATATTCTTTCACTTGGGAAATTTTGGGGAATTGGGATCGTGGGAAATTGGGATATCTTGGGAAATAATCTGCTGCCAGACACTCCTTTCCAGACAGATTTCTTAACAATCCTCTCCCTTCACTTTCCTTTTTCTCTTCACTTACTCTTGCTTCTTAACTTCTTCCTTCACTTCTTCCTTCACCTCTTCCTCTCCCTTAACCTCCTTCTTAGCTCTCTGCAACTTCTGGATCCTCTTCAACTTTGTATTCTGGTAGGTTCCCAAGACAAAGTAAATAAAATTGAAGAAAACTACCCAAAGTTCGGGCTTGACGAATTTCTGAGCAATCACCAACGACACAGAAGAAGTAACTAACGATGACTTCAAGATCGGTGAGTAATTGTGGATCAAGGCGAATTTCGCAACCTTGGAAATACGTCTGATTTCCTCGACGACGGAGGCTCCTGAGGGCTTATAGTTATTGATGATAGCAATCCAGGCCGTAAAACAGCCAGCAAGGATCGGAGTCACTGTCGACAATGAGGTCAAGATCTGAAGCAACTTCTTCGCTGGCGACAACGGACCCTTGAAGATTTTGTTGATGACGGCATAGAGATTATGACTGATGGGAGTGGCAATGAGAGAGCCATAGATGATCATAGTCAACAATTTAGGAGTCAAAAAGTGTTTGACTTTGACTCCAGCAATGGTTGACTCAGCAAAGTCGTTGGTGATGGTGGAAGAGATGATTTCATTGAGACCCGAGAAACAACCTGCGGTTATAGACTTGGTTAACAACGGTGTAGCGGCGAGGTAGCCTAGATATTTGGCGTTGAGCGACTTAAGAGACATAGTGACAATATCAGACAATTACAGAATTGACAGTATTAGATTAGATAGGAATAGGCAATTGTCTAGCGAAAGATTTGAAATTGATAAACGATGAATTTAGAAAGAGTCACACAGGTCGAATTGACAAGTCACAGATTCACAGTCGGACAAAATAACAAGTTGAAGAACAGTAGCAGAGAACAGTATCGGTTAATTCAGACCAGTATTTAACGGTCGCGATAATGCGGGTTGTAGAAATTCCCGACCGCATAGAATATACTAATTGGGAATAAAAGCGATATGGGACAGCTAACCAATAGAGGGCCCTAGAGCGCAATTGAGAAATACTAGACTTAGGGCTAGTAGTGGCTGCCTCTACCCGCTTTGCTGTGAGAAGAGAACAGAGTATGAAGCATAAAGAAGCTGGGACGGGTCTGTGAGTCGCTTATTATAACATTAGAAAAAATCGGGAGAGTAGTAGGGGAAAGTACCGAGAGTGATATATGCCAGAAAATTTCTATAGAGCAAATGAATATTGTCCGGAAATTCTCACATTTAAGTGATATAATATATGAAAAATTTAATGTAGAAATAACTATTAGAGTCATCCACTCTAATTATCGCGGCAAGACCCATTATGGGTATGTATATAACATGTAATATTTGGCTCAACCAACCTGAAAATGCCGCAAACTGGATGTCTTTTTTTCATTGCATACTTAACTAGCAGACCAGTTCGTATTAACTAATTGGAGGCAACAGCGACGCGAGCATTAAGTATCTTAGCAACATGAATACCGGTTATAGAATATTAACATTTACTGTAGCTAACTTGAATCTCGTGCAATAATAACACATCCTACATAGAATCACCATAACGATCTTGGGTCCATATTTTTGTTTAGAACATTTGATGATCCGGTGGGCCGAAGTTGGGTTAACTCCTGGCGAATACGCGAGCCGACCAGGGAACTTAGACAGTTTCCCTGCTTTATTTACCTATAGCCAAGAAGCGATTAAATCAAACTGAAAATTAGTAGCTGAGTAACGGTTCTCCAGCTCTCTGTAACTCGCAGCTCATTGCTAGTAAAAATGTAGCTGGAACATTCTAGTAAGATATCCAGTAACGTTTCACAAATTTCGCTAAATCCGTGAGTTTTTATGTCCCAATGACAGGGCACAAAAACAATTCCGGGGAAACAGTTTGACAGTGACATTTAGAAAAATTAGGTGCAGGCAATTTCAAGCATCTGTTACCCCAGAAATGCCCCAAATTTAATTATTTTCTCATCAGCGTAGTCTGGAGAATTTCGATTACTTCATAATTTCCCGACAATTCTTGACAATCAAGCAATCCTCTCCAACTATTCTTGATTCAGGTAATACTGAACTATTCTCTCATTTAATTTTGATTTCCAATTCTCATTAGTTCTATTTTCGTGGCTATGTTGGTTCTTCTACGTTCCGTTGAATGCTAAGACGGTCTTTTTGTGACTCGCGGAGAGTTCAAGGCGTGAATATGGATTATCAGACACTTTAGTGTTGAGTGTCGGGAGAATAGTCGAGACAAACTGGGGAAAAAAGAAATTGTGCGCAATCTAGACATTCACCACTCTACCAGGCGAATTCAGAGAATGAATATCCTCGAGGGATGAACCTACTAAGTATATCCTCTATGGGAAAGGTGTAGCTTCAACAATTTTAGCGATGTATTTAAACGTTGAATCTGGCTTTTGATGGATATTCGAATAATTCCCTGATGCTTCATGGATCCAAAACCTGGTTCTAACATGGCTCTACCCAACCCAGATTTAAGTCCAATGAACAATGTTGGACCCCACAAGGCTGTTTCCTTGCCCAACTTGTGGGGTACTATCTTCGTATCTAGCGGTATAACAGCACTCGGACCACTGAGAAATGTTCACAAATTGAGTTCCTGAACTGGTGCATAACCATGGACGGAGAAATTTTTGGAAGAACACTTTTGCTCCCGAGAACTGTCGGGAAAACAGTGTTTGTGCAGGACCAGAACTACAGATAATGCGAGTGTATGACAATGCACGAGACTGTCGATTCTGGGAAAAGTTATGATCGTGAGGGGATGGAAGATATGATAAGATTAGAACTAGTAGTGTAAGCTTGTAGTAGGTCATCAGTGAAGCCCACATCATTACACCAGCAATCTTGTACGCACCTAGTTGCTAAAAGTTCGCTTTTCGTTGCCCCACCCAGACACTTTCCTGCACACATAAATATTTTCTTAGTCCCTACCCCCATACATACCGAAACAAGAAAAAAACATAATCAGACATCGGACACAAAGCAATTTCTAGGAACTCCAAATCCCCAGACGGACTGCAAAAACTATAAAAGGTTCGAGATCCTCCGATAACAGCCACCTTTAGAATATCAGCAACGTTTATAAAATGAGCAAACCAGAAACTTCTGTGATTGTTCCTGCTTCGCAGGACCAGGGTATGTTCGAACATACCTCCTCCACGTCCTCGTTCAACGAGAAGAAACAAAAGGACGGCTCCGATTTGGAGTCCTACCACTCCCACAAGGATTCTGCCAACCCAGAGAGAGGAAACATCTTATCGCAATACTCCGAGAAACAAACTATGCAAATGGGAAGAAACTACGCATTGAAGCACGGCTTGGATCCGGAAATATTTGCAAAAGGTGCTGCAGTCGCCAGGTCGCCTGCTGAGTTCAATTCCATGCCCTTCCTTTCCGAGGAAGAAAAGATCGTCTTGAATCTTGAGGCCACCAAGAAGTGGAAAATGCCATCAAAGTTGATGGGTGTTATCGCCATGTCGTCTATGGCTGCAGCCGTCCAGGGAATGGATGAGTCCGTCATTAACGGTGCCAATCTTTTCTTCCCTAAAAGATTCGGTATGGATGAGTTGGCCAATTTTGATTTGATGGAAGGGTTAGTTAATGGTGCACCATACCTTTGTTGTGGTGCTATTGCCTGTTGGTTGTCAGATATCTGTAACAGAAAATTAGGAAGAAAATGGACCATTTTCTGGACATGTATGATTTCCGCCGTGACTTGTTTGTGGCAAGGATTCGTTAACACCTGGTGGCATTTGTTCATTGCCAGATTTATGTTAGGGTTTGGTATTGGTATCAAGTCCGCCACTGTTCCCGCCTATGCTGCTGAGTGTTCTCCTCCAGCAGTTAGAGGGTCGTTGGTAATGTTGTGGCAATTTTTCACCGCTGTCGGTATTATGTTTGGTTATGTTGCAGTGTTGGCGTTCTACCACGTCCCAGACAGGGGGATTTCCAATGGGTTGAACTGGAGATTCATGTTGGCGTCTCCATGTCTTCCTGCATTTATTGTGTGTCTCCAAGTTCCATTTGTTCCTGAGTCTCCTCGTTGGTTGATGGGTAAGGAAAGACATAAGGATGCTTACGAATCTTTAAAGATCTTGCGTCACTCCGACGTCTGTGCTGCCAGAGACTGTTTCTACCAATACGTTTTGTTACAAGAAGAAGGTTCCTACCTCGGTATCCCAACCTGGAAGAGAATGATCGAAATGTTTACCATCAGAAGAAACAGAAACGGTGCTCTCGGTGCCTGGATTGTTATGTTTATGCAACAGTTCTGTGGGATCAATGTCATCGCTTATTATTCGTCGTCTATCTTTGTCCAGTCTGGTTTTGATGAGATTTCCGCCATGTTGGCCTCTTGGGGTTTCGGTATGTTGAACTTTATCTTTGCCATTCCTGCCTTTTTCACTATCGATAAATTTGGTAGAAGATTCTTGTTGTTGTTGACTTTTCCATTGATGGCGATTTTCTTGTTGATCACTGGTTTTGGGTTCTTGATCGACCAGGAATCGAACCCTAACGGAAGATTGGCCATGATCGCTACTGGTATCTACATCTATGCTTGTATCTATTCATCCGGTGAAGGTCCAGTTCCATTCACATACTCTGCCGAAGCATTCCCATTATATATCAGAGATTTGGGTATGTCTTTTGCCACGGCAACTTGTTGGACATTTAACTTCATCTTGGCCTTGACATGGCCTAGACTTCAAAGACAATTTACCAGTACTGGTGCGTTTGGATTCTACGCCGCCTGGAACGTCGTGGGGTTCTTCCTCGTGTTGTGGTTCTTGCCTGAAACCAAGGGCTTGACTTTGGAAGAATTGGACGAAGTGTTTTCTGTTTCATGTATGGAACACGCACAATACCAAACCAAAGCCTTCTGGAACGGGATCCAAAGAATTGTGTTGCGCCGTGATGTTGCACAATTACCTTCATTATATCATCATCAAAGAATGGCCGTCACTAACCCTGAATGGAACGAAAAGGCCGAAGTCTCCCATGTTGAGTAGGCTTGTGGTTTGATTTGGGCATTCAATTCTTCGATTAATTTACGTAAATTTTGTTAATAAAGCTATGACGTTTTCTCTGGTCTGTAGCTTAGAAATAGGACAATTTTGGCCAGCTATGACGTATTTGAATTCAACTAATGTCAAAATAGTCTTTACAACTATTTATAGTTGGAATCTACTAAAGCTCAATTATAGGGCTATCAATAGGGCTTTGACTACTTTGTTCTTGGTGGTCTCTAGTAGTTCTATTTCCGGGGTTATATCCAGCAATCAGTCTGTCGTAACTCTAATCTCTCTAATGCTTGAAACAATCATATTGCTGCTTACATAAGAAATATTCCGTTTTCAGTACATAAACCAGTTACATAATCGCGTTTTTTGGAGCTTACGTAACTTTTTAATATGTCCGATTGTTACAACAATAAAACTGAAAGTGTTCAGAAAATATGTCCGCGCTAGCCGCACTCCCCACAGAAGTTCTGAAATTTGGGGGACCTTAATGCAGACACTTTTTAAACGTCATACTGCAGTCGCGATTTTCAGACCAAAAGCACCAAGACGCATGACGACGGAAAGGGAGTCGAGGGACAAGATGGAGACTGCCGCTAAGAGTTCTAGAAAGTCCGACACCGAGAATAAAGAATAGAATGAACAACTCCTATATTCTAGAACTGCCCAAGAGGAATAGTAGTGAAGTAGTAGAGTACTTGATGAATTCTAGAAGATGAGACGAGTCCTATAAGAGTTCTAGAGTTGTTCTAGAGGAGTAGTTCTGGAGGAGTAGTGCTGGGTATTAACTACAATAGATTACTCATCAATAGGAATGACGCTGATCCCTGAACTTAACCCATATTGGTATTTTTCAGCTTCCAAGATTGCCAGATATCTTGACCCTGATATTAATAGGTGGGAGAGTCCAAAAATGGATTAATTGAGAACTCCGGCCGACACATCCTCTGATTGGTCATCTAAGTCCGAAGCAGACCATGCGAAGAAGATAGTATATACAAGAAACCATTAAGACGTTACTAGATCAAGTCACTAGTGGAGTAGGAGAGTAGCGAGAAACACCATATACTGCGATATTGGTCTAGCGAGATATTAAAATACAGAGACTTTGGGAAGACATTAGACAACAGATACTAGAGTATTGCGACATATTAGTATATAGTAATATTAGTATAGCGAGATACCTAGGTAAAAAATATCAGCGTAGCCAGGTTTAGATATACCGAGTCTTCAATATACCCAGACATTGGTATAGCGAGGCACAAGTCTATCAAGCAGTCTCTTTGAAATGTCGTGCACCACTAGCTCTTGAAATGTCGTGCGACATAAATAATGGTCAAATGTCGCGTGAGTCTACACAACCATTTCTACAGTTGCAAATAAAGAATTAACCCTAGCCAAATAGGACAACTAAAACGGCGTAGAATAAAATCCACTCGATATCTAGAAGCTACAAAATATCCCTACACCCCATCTATAGTCTAACTTGTGACAGTCCTACATATTACCTCCTCGTTCGTCAATTAATATATTCAAGAATAAAAACTATCGTAAGAAATCTCTCAAATACGATCCCAATTTGTTGGCACCGTCTTCCAAGGCGTCCTTCAAGACATCCAAGTCTTGGTTGGCGTTACCGGAGAACTTGGATGCAAATTCTCTGGCAGTGGCTTCCAAATCTCCGAGTCCAGCACCGTTTGAACCGCGATGTGGACCGTTAGGACCGGCAGTTTCGTCCTCTTCACCGAAATACGATGACGACGATATGGACTGCGCACCGTTGAAGCTCAGCAACTTGGCCTTTGCTTCTTGGTTGGCCTGTTCGTCGAATCTTGGGCCCCTACCGAAGAATTCGTCCGATGAAATAGCCTTTTGCGTTCCAAACTTGGTGGAAACTTGGCCTGTATACTTGACCTCTTTGTACTGTTTAGTGGAGTTGCTGGTGGGGGCGTTTGCGCCGTTGGTCATACCGAACCCGAGCTTTTGAAACTGCTGTGCTGTTTCTTGGATAGGTGCTGGGGGAGGTATTTCGTCGTCCTTCTTGGATCCTAAAGATAAACTGCCGACCCGTGGACCGGAAGAAGGTACAGATGATGGAATTGGAGAGGCAACGTCTTCTGTAGGCTTGTAGCCCAATTTTTTTGCTTCTTCAGCATCAGATTTGGCCTTCTTTTCAATTTCATCAAAATCAATCTCTTCAGACTCCTTGTTAATACGTTTGGAGGCAAGTCTCGAGTTACGCGGACCGTTTCCTTTACCAGACAAGATTGATTTCTTTGCTGACGACGTGGTGTTGTTCTTCAATCTGGAACTGGTGGTGGTGGTTCTTGGGGCAGGCTTTTTGATCGACAAGTCATCGGTAGATGCGTTTGGAGTGATATTCTTGGACGACAATGGCGATGGCGTCGAGTTGATTGGTTTCGTCCAGTTGGAAAAGAAATCGTCACTGGAAGAGTCACCTGGAACATCTGATAACGACAAGTTATCGGTAGAATCGTCCAATGTGACAAGATCAGGATGTTTGGCAGCATCCTGGGCCGCCTTTTCCTTCAACTTTTCCTTGTACTTCTTTGCCACTGGTGCAGTATATTTGTCTACACCTGATCCCTTGTTGTTTATGTACTGGGAACCTCCGTTCTTGAGGTAAAACTCCTTGGCCTGTTGGTTGCCACCAAACTTAAAGTTTCTCAACTGGATTCTCTGCCACGAGTCCAAGTTGGACGACTTGACGAACGTAATATGAACACCCATGTTTCTATGCACCGCTGAACATTCCAAACACAAAAAGATTCCAAAAGGAATCGACGTCCAGGTGGGATTCTTGTTAGGACAGTCAAAACAGACCTGGTTGGCCGGATCCTTTTTTAACCGGTCGAAAATGGCGGCGGCTTCCTCCTTAGTGGCCATAGCGTTGGACATTATGAGTAGTATCTATTAGTGATTAAGTGATCGGAATATGAAGTAATAGGAATATGAATTACTCGAAATATATGGCTTACACACGTTATAGAACTACCTTCACAGACTTTTGCAGGTAAAGACTTGTTGACTAGAGTTGGCGTCGTTAACTATTATTTATTTGATTTGATTTGGAGGACAGATTTCGTTGATTTTTACGGACGGGTTTTGGTATGCACACGTACGTGCGTATAATATTAAGTATGTACAGAATTAGCAGCACCAGAAGAACCAGGCAAGAGAGTTAGAGACAGAAAGTGGTTAGAGAGCTGACACGTGAGTAATACTTAGAGTTACTCTAACGACAGATAATGATTCTAGTGATCCAGAATGCAGGTATTTAGAAACCTGTCGCCAAGGAGAGACCTAAAGCGTCGTCTTCAAAAACACTCCTAAAATTAGTACCGCTAGAAGAGATGATCGCTATCCCTAGAGACTTCCATTTTTACAGTTAGGTAAGTCAGCAACTAACTAGTTACTCTAGAGGTACAAATAGCGACACCTCAAATTAGCAACACATCAAATAGCGACACCTGACACGGCGGCACCTCTAACACCAACAGCTCTTCGGTAATCTGTAATTATATTCGTTGATTATGACTAATGGAATGGTCTTGAGCCTCCACGAGCAAATTCAATAACCTTCCAACCATCGGTAGTCTCGTTATCAAATTCTTCTGGGATTCTGGTCAACACCATAGCATAAGTGGATAACTGAATATGGTCTTCAGTACCGGCAGCTACTTCACCAGTCTTTGCCTTTCTGTATAAGTGAACTTCTTGGGCTCTGCAACTCACCACAATAACTGGAACCTCGTTGGGTGGTAAACTCTTGCACGTAACAATATCAATTCCTCTAATGTCCAAGATTCTACCGTCAGAAAAGAGTCCTTGTTGTATGAACTGTTTGTTGTTGGCTTGCCAGACGTTGAATGGAGCTTCACTCAACCAGTTTTTCAAAACCTTGTCATCATTTTTGATGTAGGCATCAAGTAACTCAGGAACAATGTAGTTGGTAAGGGTCTTTTGGAAGTCGGTGATACGGAACGATGGATCCATCAACTTGAATTGCTTGATGACCTTGGCTTGCTCGGTTTCCGAGAAGAATCCCGTGATCTTTTCAATCACAGTTCTTACCAAGGCAATCAATCCGTTTTCGGATTCTTCCCATCTCTCATTCAAGTATACGAACCCACGGCCAAGAGGAGTTTTGAGTTTGAAGTTTTCCCATTTGTCGCTGGCAGTTGGACCTGTGGCTTTATGTTCGGTTGCAACCAATTCTCCACCAGCATCTTCATTTTCTCTTACTGGACCCTTGAATCCTCTCTTCAACTTATCTTCCAACTCCTTCTGTCTCAACCTATCTCTCTGTTCCTTGGTCAAAAAACCACCATATTGAGTGGACGACCCGTCATCAATAATTTCTGACACATCCTTATACACCTGGGTGTTTCTGACAGGTTCAAATGCTTTATCGGCCGCATTGGCGCTGACTCTCACGGTAGTTCTCACACCTTTTCCGACTGGCGAGTCCCAGGCTTTTACAGCAGCGCCTCCTACGGCGTCTGCAGTCTTCTTGGCCACTTTACCTGCAGCAGAAGTTCCCTTTTGAGCTTTGTCAAATGCTTCTTTTGCCTTTCTAAACGCTTCCGAGTCTGCAACTCTTCCGGACTCATCCTGCAATGCTTTGATATTATCCTTCAACTCACTGGACTTCTTGACTTCGGCCTTGAAAGTGTCGAAAAACACCTTTAACGGCGACTGTGGTTTGTCATTGAAAAATACCTGTGAAGAATGAAACGTTCTGTGTCCCAAGCTTTGTTTTAATAAGCTCCTGTTTATCGTTTTCAACATCTTGTATGAGGCACTATATGACGATATGATGATACACTTATTGTTGTTCCTCGACTATATACATATGCTATGGGATCAAGAATCGCCTGGAAAGTCTAAGGGCAAATTGGAGTCATTTTAACGTTAACATTTTTTTCAGCCTGGTGAAAAATTTCAATTGGTTTTGGCACGACCATATATTATGTATTAAGGTATCTCTAAGGAATAGAGTGATAGTGAGACGGAATTCTAAATAGGGAAGAAGAGGTTTGTTACATCGTAGAGTGTTCAATCCTAGGGTAAGATTCAAAACAGAGTTTTCATTCTTAAGCCATTTCACAGAGTTCGATATTATGAAAGTCAGAGTTTATATACTCTTGAGTTTCTGAAGAGAGAGATTGCAGGTTCTGTGGGTATTTCTGAAATTACCTTACCAGGGAGTTCAAATTCTATGAGGTTTACCTTCTGATCCCAGGGAGATATGCTGAGCATTACAGCTTTCTAATTTCTAGACATTTGGTTCCAGAACTGAGCGGCTTTAGCGATCCCAAAGATTGCAATTGCTCCGAAAGTTCCATACTGAATGTTGTTCAATATCACGGTCTGTCTTTTTTCGATTTCGGTGGCCTTTGCGTACGAAATATCGTCTCTAAAAGAAATCATGGTGTACAAAGGCAACCATTGGAAGAGTCTTCCGTTTGCATACTTTCCGAGAGTATAGTCTAACTTTTTTCTGATCAAGTACCACGGACTGGTAACCTTTGACGACATTTCCTGGAAGTTATCCATGGCTAATTTGCAAATAGCGTTCAAATCTTGTTTTCTTTCCACGGAATAATCCTTAAATGCCTGCGAAACGTTACCGTTGTTTCTGTCGATTATCTCCATTAACACCTTTACGTCTTCAAAGCCACAGTTCATCCCCTGGCCATAAAATGGAACCATCGAGTGAGCAGCATCTCCAATAATGATAGCTCTTCCGCTAGGATTATTATATGGATATACATCCACTTGCATCAAGGAGCCTCTTGGATTAGAGTCGTATACTTGCTTCAAATTCTCTGAGCCAATCAACTCAAAAGCATCCGGAAAGTTTTCCTTGAAAAAGTCTATAAATTCGTCGCTTGTCTTGATATTTTCAATCACAGACCACGGACTGAAGAAGGTGGATGTGAACGAACCGTCCTTGTTTGCCAAAGCAATCAACATGAAGTTATGTCTCGGCCAAATGTGCAAATGATTTGGATCTATGGAAAACTTGGACTCAGCATCCTTACTAGGAGGAATATAAAGTTCAAGGTATTGCATATCAACATACTGCTGCGAGACATTCATTCTCATGGACCGTTGGAGCTGATATCTAAACTGCGAGTGTGCCCCGTCAGCTCCAACAACATAATCAAACTCAAAAGTTTTGGTTCTGTTCTCTAAGTCTTCCGATGCCATATCAATAAAAGTCATCTTGGGAGTTTGTTCTTCACTCAAGTTGTCGAGCTTGATGAGTTTATGCTTGAACAAAACGTTCACCTCGGAATGTCTAATCTCGTCCAAGAGATACTCGTTCAAATATGCTCTGTCTATGGAGTTGATAGACTCTCCAAACAAGCCATAGAGCTGCGATTCTTGCTTCAAGCCTGTGTGGATCATTCTTCCCTTCATTGGTATCACATTTTCCAAGATCCGGTCGGCCATGGCTTCATCCACATACTTCAACGCACCAATACCTCTGCTGCTCACTGCCAAATTGATGGATCTCAAGTTCTTTTCTTTCTGACTCACTGTTGAAGGATCATCTCTAAACTCAAAGAGAGTCACTGAGAATCCTTTAGCCGCGAAGGCTAGAGCTGCTAAACATCCAACAAGGCCCGCTCCAACTATACCAACTCCTTGGTGTCTGTTGTTTGTATTAATCTCTTCCAATGGTGACATGGTGGTGGTGGTGGTGGTGATGGTGGTGGTGATGGTGGTGGTGATGTCGTTCTCGTATGAGTTGTGATCAGGTTATGTCTAAGCGAGAGTCCGGAGGAAATGGTGTACTGCATGTAGTAATGTACTGCATGTGACTAAGTCAAATCGTATAGACATACTAAGAGTGGGATATATAAAACCACGGTGGAGGCAACAGAGCTAACAAGATATAGCAATACTGTTGAGTATTTATTATCACCATAGTTCATAAAATTTAGGTTTTGAGAAGTGGTGCCAGCTATGTGAGTTGTTGTAGCCCCAGAAGATCTCGATAACTACCTATCTTGATAACTGGCTAGGGCCACAGAAACTCTCTACAGAACTCAACACTTCAGTTCATACGGGAACGTTCACATTTTCGTCATATTACTGGTATATCTATCTACAATATGAACTACCAAAAGAATTGGACTATCGTGAAAACCAAATAGCAATATTTGCAACCATTCTTTAAATGAGGTTATGAATGTTTTTCATTCATCAACTTATCTCTCCTGAAGTATTCCCTGTGGTCTCTTAACCATATCGTAATTCTCAACTTCTCTTCAGTTCTAAATTGAAACTGAGATGTTAAAATATGTGATTAAGCATGTGAGACATTATTAGGTGAGTTATAAGAGTTCGCCCACGATTATCACGAAAGGAATATAACGCTGATGGAAATAAGGAACAGAATTCATAAAATCTCACAACTAACCCCATACACATTGAAATGGGTGCGGTTTTCTCACAGAACCCTCATATTATCTCTCTCCTAAGTTTGGTTAATGTATCTGGCTTTCTCGACAGTGAGATACATTATCATCAGACAGTTTTAACCTTCTCGACCCTCAAACGTTTCTCAGCAATCCCTTTTTTCAATTCATTAATCTGGGTCTCCAACTCCATATTCCTCTCGGAAAACTCCTTATTCGCCTTTATTGTGTTTTTCAAGTTCTCCTTCATGGTTAAATTCTCATACTTCTCCAACAATTCGTCCTTCAACGTCGACAAATTATTATTTTGTTCTAGGGCTTGGTTCAACTTCAAAATGAAGTCGTCATTTTGTTGGAGGATCTCGTCATGAGTCGATTGCAAGTTCTGCAATTGGGCCGTAAGCTGGCTGAGGGACGTTTTCAACCCAACGTTGGTGTCTTGAAGATTCTTTAGTTCATTATTATTGTTACTCAACGAGTTTGCATGGATCAAGTGGTATTCATTCTCGTACGTGATGATTTGTGAGGATTGGCTGATGATTCTCTGCCAGTTGAAGTCGACTTCAAAGAATTCTTTTGAATTCAAATAAGCAATGAGCTCCAGACCTTCAAGCTGGAGTATAAACTCTTTGTTTTCGTTGAAAAGGTAGAGGATCAAGCGTAATATGAAGTCAAAGCCCTCAAAGACTAGGAAGTCTAAGATTGTCACCTTCTCGCTGTCTATCTTTTCAAAAAACGTATACACATACTTCTTATAAAGAGTATCAAACTGTATGCCCTGCAAGGTTATATGGTTAAAGATATCTGAGTGAAAATCCTCCAAACTTCTCGAAACCTTATAAAAGAACTCTTCCTTGTTAAAATTCGTTATAAGCTTGTTGAACTTGAATAATAAGAACAATTGATCTTCCTTCAGGAGACCATGAATGGCTGAAATAATGTTGAAAATGTCCAGAACAAACGTCGAATTCTCAGATGATTCGTCGCTACAATAATACTTGAACACATTCAACACCTCCTTAGGATCGTCCAACTGTTTAGACGCTTTTTTGACGAGATTCGTATATCCTTCGCGATTGCTAAATTTATATCTCACCTGGAGAGTTTTCAAGTATACAAAACACCTCAAGTTGGCTGGGATTCCTTGGATAAGATGATTTTCCAAATCGCTGGTGGATGTTGGAACATTATCCAACAAATTATACCAAAATTTAGTGGTGGGATCCGTAGGATCCGTCGAGTTCTTTGTATCTTTAGAGTCTAAAGGATCCGTGTAATTCTGAGGATCTTTACTGTCATTAGGATCCGTTGAATCCTTAGTAGCATTGGTATTGGAATCTTCGTTTGACTCCTGACTAGGATTTTCACTAGGGTCCTCACTAGGATCCTCCTTAGATGCATCACTAGCATCCACGCTAGCCGCCTCGTTGGAGTGTTCACTAACCTCAGTTGCCTTGGACAGTTTTCCTCCAGCAGCCTCTTCTTTAAACTTGTTCAATCTGGTTCTGAATTCTCTCTCGCCGCCGTTCACAATCAAATCTGATACTTCGCTCATTTGTGGCGACGTGTATAGTTCGAACTGCCTCAATATACTGATAGTGGAAATGTCGTGGAAGTTAGGAGGATTAATAGGAGGTGGATTCACGGTCTCCGATTGGATGGGTGACTCCGAAATCGGATCATTCCCGACGATCTGTGATGGTGTTGTTTCTGTCATGGTGGTGAAGAAGTTGTTGATGATAATACTGGTACTGCACAATTAGTATGGAGTGCGTTGTCCTGCATGTTGGGTATACTCCGAGTTCAGAGAAGAGTTACATAGAAGATAATTCTAGGGTTACGACAAGTGAGAAGGAGAAGGAGACGTCGAGACTAAGATTGGGAGGTTCGGTTCGGAATTATAATGTTGGAAGGTGTATATTCTGTACGGATATAAAGTTGGCGGAAGAACGGGAAGTCGCGACAAAGGTTGAAAGAAATTGTCGCGACAAGACAAGACTGAGAAATCGCGACACTCTTCTAACTTTTTGCAACATCTAGAAGTTCAATTTACAAACTATGGTACTAATAAGATACGAGGATGACGAAACGATCCAACTGTTCAAATGAGTTAATATTAATATGCAGTTGCATTTCTATACTCAAATACTTTCTCTAACAACGAATCTGCTGACCCCGGCGAAAAGTTCACTATTTCTATACCAAGAGAGGGCCAGTCAAATACAATAAGTTGGCTGAGATATCAGTAGGAGATCACCAAATTTGCTCGATATTATCAAGTGACTACGTCTGTTCTTCACCTTTGTAGCTACTAATAAGTTGCTCAGTTTCTCCTCACGTTGCTATATGATTTTTCTCCGTTTAGATGCTGATTTTGGGGTTGGTGAGAATGGTTCATGCAGTTTTGATTTGTTCAATACTTTAATATCCTTGTTCTTGGGCGAGTCAAGAATATTCGTGTTGGATGTTATCGTCTCATCAGAGACGTTGATCAGTTGATACAGTGGAGCTTGCGTTATGTGTAGCTGTGATACTCCATTCACACTTTCGTTAATATCATCGGAATCTAGTATATCCGAAGGTTTCTTGATCACATATTCTATCTCGAGGTTTTGATAGCGAGGACGGTCTGTATCAAGTTTGTTCATTGACTCCAATTGTGACTCGAGATTTCGAAAGAGTTCGTCGTGGCGGCTAGTGGACTCATGGGAGCCAGTCAATACATGGTTCACCTTGTTTATGTATTCAGAAATGGCCTTTAGTTGCTCGCGACTCAAGACGACGTTCCGCTTTTCAAATAGACTGTCGAGCTTCTCTATAACATGTTCTTGGATAAAAGATCCACTGAAAGCGTGATTTAATGACTGGTTGATGAATATTTCTGGAAACAAAGCTTCTCTAGCTTTTGGGTCTAAAGTACGATGGTTATGGGTCTCTTGTGTTTGTGGAGACAGAGGAAGTTCAGGTGAAGTTATGGCATTTGAAGCTGGTGACGAAGTGATAGCTTTAGCAGGTTTCGAAGCTGGTGATGAAGTGGTATTTTTAGAAGATCTTAGAGCTGGTGATGCAGTAGCTTTAACAGGTTTTGATACATCTTGTAATGTTTCTGTGGGCTTCGATTCCATCGAATCTGGCGTAACCTCTATTACTTCGATATCATCATCGGAATGATATTTATCTGGCTTCATATTTCCTTGTACTGGTTGGTTCTTATGAAGAGTTAACAAGATATCAATTAGTTGTTTTCTCATTGTGTTACGTTCTTCGGCCTTGAACAAGCTTCGGGTCACATGCTTCAGATACGTGCTTTTCCATATTCTCTCACATTCAGTGATGTTGCTGAGCCATTTCCTTATATTGTAAATGACATGAATACCACAGTCATTGAAATTGTTTTGCTTAGGAACACGTACATTTTGTACTCTAATCTGTGCCTTTTCCAAAACGACGTCATGCTTATCTTTACAGTAATCAATAATGCACCTCTTCAAAGGATTACTGATATTGCCATGTTTTTGTCCCAATGAGTCAAATACAAATATATCTGCTTGAAATCTGGTGTGCTTTTGAGGTGGTCGTACAGTCTCTGAATCCTTCTCTTGAGTATTAGTTTCATCTTGAAACAGTGAATCTTGAAAGTTGAACGCTTCGAGATCCTTTGGTGACAGTTTAACTTCTTCTTGATCTTCTTTTTCTAGATCTTGATGCTTGAGCTTGGACATTTTGTCGTCTGATTCGTCATCAGGTACCACCTTATTCTTTTCAATAATGGCTTGTTCTAACAACTTTGGCAATCCACGAATAATACATCCGTACCAATGGGCGTTTTCGTTGATTGGTATTATAACAGACGGAAACTTCATTATATCCAATTTGTTCAACCATCTCTTAATATTTCCGTAATATTTGGTGTCTTCCTGTGAGTTCGATTTTGTCATTAACTTGGTGTAAAAAAAAGAGTTGAATGCATAAATCTCGTTAGTCTTGATGAGGTTTTGTTCTATGGCCTGTTCAATTTCGTATTCGATAAAAAAATCAATAACGGAATCGTTGATCCAGTCGTTGTTGTAGAGAGTTTTGAAGTCTGAATACGTGATTGTAAACACCTTGTTATGTGAAAATGCATATTTTAAGTCAGGAGTAAATGGTAGTGGTTTCTCAAGAGGTTTGAATGTTTCTTGAGAGTCAACAATATTGATTGGTTCTCGAGATGTTTTACCACCTGTCAAACCCTCAAAAATGGTACATCCTGGAGAGTCTCTAGTTTTGGACCGAGTAGCTCTTGAGTAGGTTGCACCTATTCCAAACCTATCAGGAGGAATAGTCAGAAAAATGTCGGTCTTTTCATCAAGCGTCCGATCTCTATCAGATCCGTCGTCTCGCAAATCATTGATTCGTGATATGTTTTCTTCGATACTTTCTGCTCCAACTGTCATGGATGGATCGACATTCCATTGCTTATGGTTTTTGAAATATCCACGAAGATTGGCATCACGGGAATAATGATATGCTTGGATATATCCTCTGTTGGACCTAAGTTCGATCAATAGGCAGTCTTTTGCAAACAAGATCATGGAGAGCTGGTTTCTGGAAACAACCAACTTTTTGATTATTTGATCGTTTTGACAAACATACATATACTCCTGGTTGGAGGAAATACATAGTTTGAATGTATCATTTGATTCGTACTCTCTGTTATTATGTTTAATGGATCTGACTGAGATAGCCACCACAGGTTCTCTGTCTAGTTGGTTTTCTGATATGCTTATCATTTCGCAAAAGGAGTCCTGAATATCATCGTCCTCATTATCGATTCTCGGAGGACTCGTTGTGGGATCCTTTTCAAACTTATAGACTGGTTTATGTCTAGAAGGCAGGATTGGAGTAGACAGTCGTGGAGGAGTGGGAGTAGGAGATTTAGAGGGAGTTTTGGAGGGAGATTTGGAGGGAGATTTGGAGGAAGATTTGGAAGAGGGAGATTTGGTAGAGGGACTGTTAAATTTGGCCAATTGTTCTCGAAGATGTTGGGCGCGATGTCGTTCCTCGTATGATTTGGTGTTGACGATATTCTTTGTCTTAGACGACGACTGATATTTATGCAATGGACTGGACTGGAGCTTATTGATATGACTAGATTGTGACAGCTGGCTCAATGGACTACTATTTGGTAATCTGTTTGGACTAGACAGCGTTAGCGTATTCATGGGAACCATACCTCCACCGTGTTTTCGTTTATTAAGGGACACTGAGATGGAACGTTTTTCACGATGAGAGTCTGGACTCATCAAATTAAAGGGATTATCCTTCAGACTCATCGTAATGTTCTGTTACCGCCGTGTAGGGTGTGGGAAATGTGGACTAGATGAACTTACAGCCATCGATTTCTCCTTTGATCTGTTTATATGCAGGATGTGAATTATACGCGTGATATTACGACTCTGAAGAGAACAATATAGAAATATCTCTAGAAGTAGATATCTTGAGAGATCTGGGGTACGGGATAATACTTGGAGAAGTTTATATTTGAATGTGGAGAATTCTCAGGTATCTGAGGTGTATTATCAGATGATTGAGTTATGAGAACTGAAGAATTCCAGCCCTACTGAGGGATGATCTTGAACTCATGAATTCCTGAACTCTTGACCTCTTGAATCAATTTGTGGAACTAAACAATATTTGAGGTGGTCTTACTAAAAAGAACAACCCAGAGGTAATTCGTCGCGTCATTTATGCAATTACCGTACCTTGAAGGAAAGTGATTAGATTTGGATATAGCTCAGAAAAACTCTCCAGTCTCTAGAGACGTGTTTGGTGAGCACAATTATTATTAATCTTACCCATCTTGCATTTGCATAACTGGATGGATCTTGTCTAATGATATTTAGAGGAATGGTATCGCTGGACATTGTTAGCATCTTCTATAACTCCGAAGAACTCCAGAAGTTGGATTATGTAATCAGAATTTGCAGCAAATAATTAACCAAGAGACGTTGGATCTATTCCTCATGATATGAATGGTCTCCTTTAATATACGGGTTGGCCATGCGATCTTATAATAAGTGTCGGAAAACTCCTCATTATAACCGATTGAAAGCTACTAACCGAATGGTGATACCAGATTCTCGTTATTCCCATATAACCAGAACTCAGACCAGACAAGAACTACGCAACTCTGTGGAAGGGCCCGTCCACTAATTAATATAGAATTGCGTTGTACCGACTATACTTCATGATTCTAGATACGTTTAGTCTTCTAATTGTCCAATTATAATGACTCTGTGGTGTCCTGAGTCGAGGTTGGCAATGGAAATGGCCAGGGAAATGGCAAGAAATAGCCACTCCTTCCAGATGGTTTATCTCACCAATACTAGAAAGTCTAAAACAATATCTATACTGTCTTAAATATGATACTCACAACCAATTAATCAACACTTTTCTGATCTAGATTTACCTCGATGTTCTAGGAAAGATCTCCCTCTACGTCTTCTTCTACGTATAGTTAAAAGTTCCTGGAAGTCTAAACAGTTCAGCTAAATCGTAGAAATACTCATACCTTCTTTATAGGAAGCTCTTCACACAGCCCTTCTCTCATTTCAGTTATCACTTCCATCCATTAGTCGCACCTATCATTACCTACACCCTTTACTTGGTTAACATTCTAAGAGTCTATGTTTTCGCCGCGACACGACCTTTTCACTTTTCTGGTGGAAAATCGGTGGCAATTATCAACAGTTCTACAACTACTACAATCCCCAATACACATAATTATTCATAATGGTATGTAACACTTGGTGGCAGAGTTATAGAATTTCGGTCTGAGTTATTTGACAGACCGATTGTTTTAATGAAGACTAAGATGGCGTCATTGATGAGTATTGAATCAATTAATGAATCCAGGTGAATAACTCTAGTATTTAATGAGAGTCACCAAATCATTAATAGCTTCATTCAATCATCAAAATAGCGCCACCAATCACAAATAGCTTCATTCAATCACATCTAACATTCCTCAATGTCTATTGTGATCATACTCATAATATCCATACTAACTATTCAGGGTCAAGGTCCATCAGGTATGCCTGGAGGAGATAGCTCCAAAAAGAAGGATGATAAAAAGAAAGAAAAACCAAAGTACGAACCACCAGTAGAGTCTAAATTCGGTAAGAAGAGAAGAAAGGGCCCAGACACAGCAATCAAATTGCCCAGCGTATATCCAAACACCAGATGTAAGTTGAAACTCTTGAAGTTGGAAAGAATCAAAGATCATTTGTTGTTGGAAGAAGAATTCGTAACAAACCAAGAAGCATTCCAACCTACAGAAGCCAAGCAGGCTGAAGAAAGAGAAAAGGTGGATGAATTGAGAGGATATCCCATGTCGATTGGGACTTTGGAAGAAATCATCGATGACGATCACGCTATCGTCTCTTCTACCGCAGGTTCTGAATACTACGTTTCGATCATGTCGTTTGTGGACAAAGGATTGTTAGAACCCGGCTGTTCTGTTCTTTTGCATCACAAAACTGTGTCTGTGGTTGGTGTGTTGTCAGACGATGCAGACCCTATGGTTTCCGTGATGAAGTTAGATAAATCTCCAACGGAATCTTATGCCGACATTGGTGGTTTAGAATCACAAATCCAAGAAATTAAAGAAGCTGTAGAATTGCCTTTGACACATCCAGAATTATACGAAGAAATGGGGATCAAACCTCCAAAGGGGGTTATATTATATGGTGCGCCTGGTACAGGGAAGACCTTGTTGGCTAAGGCAGTTGCCAACCAAACCAGTGCCACATTCTTGAGAATCGTTGGTTCCGAATTGATTCAAAAATACTTGGGTGATGGTCCAAGATTGGTTAGACAGATTTTCCAAGTAGCAGCAGACCATGCTCCATCTATTGTGTTTATTGATGAAATCGATGCTATAGGTACAAAAAGATACGAATCCACTTCTGGTGGAGAACGTGAAATCCAAAGAACCATGTTGGAATTATTGAATCAATTGGATGGCTTCGACGACAGAGGAGATATCAAAGTCATTATGGCTACAAACAAGATCGAGTCTTTAGATCCTGCCTTGATCAGACCAGGAAGAATAGATCGTAAGATTTTATTTGAAAACCCCGATTCTAATACAAAGAAGAAGATCTTGACAATCCACACGTCCAAGATGAGTTTGGCCAAAGATGTAAATTTGGAAGAGCTTGTGACATCTAAAGATGAATTATCCGGTGCTGATATTAAGGCCATGTGTACAGAAGCAGGTTTATTGGCATTGAGAGAAAGAAGAATGCAAGTAAAGGCCGAAGATTTCAAGTCTGCTAAAGAAAGAGTCCTTAAGAACAAGGTTGAAGAAAACCTTGAAGGGTTATATTTGTAGGTTATATATCTAGAGAATAATATCCACCAAATGTCTATAAATACTTGTAGTCGTTAGTCGTTAGGAGTGGTGAATGGTCACGATATATCGATACTGGAGGGTGCTAGCCCCAATATGTCCAGCAAGTTGGTTCATATGTCACTTTAAAGATCTCGCTATAAGTCTTGAAAGTAGTTTATAGTAACCACCATTATAAAATTCATTCATTTGCTCGTTTTCGCTTGTAGGGTACTTCTCCGGAGTCTTCAGCTTCTCGTTTCTCCACCAATTTATCAATAGGTAACTCTTCCAACTTATGCAACGGTGGAAGTTCTGGCTTGCCACCATAGTGGGCCACCTTCATCCTCAACACTATGGTGTCCTTGAAAGAAATAGACTTTCTACAGAGTGGACAGAGTCCCATCCCTCGACGGCCGCTGCCCTGGCGACGAGCGTTGGAGCTCGAAATACTCTGCTCGATACATTCAAGACAGAAGATATGGCCACACGTCGTGGTGGTAGCTATGGTAAGATCATCAAAACATATCGGACATTGAATATCGGCCAACTTCTTCGTGGTGTGGCCCTGGGCAGACGGAGGTTGCTGAGGATTCTCAATAAGATCCTTGGTATGTTTTCTGAATTCGATGATTTCGACATCATCCACCTCGTCGTCGTCTGAGGTGATATCTATAATGTAGTCTGGAGTTGCTGTGTGGGACATGGAAGGATGAATAAGTTGATCGATGAAGTTATTTGCATTCGATTATTAAGTTTCAGTTGGATGTCGCGGATTCACGCGACTTCTAATATTTGCGACAAAATTCGCGACACCCTTAGCAGTCTAGTTTAAATCATCCTATCTACGTTTCGTATCTAACGACTCTATACGATGCTCTGAATAGTTGATATATAGCCACTATATACAAGTCTCTGACCAATCTATTCTATTAATAAATAACGGTTTGCATAAATCTTCAAGGCTCGTCTGGTCGGATATAAACATTTCTGATACTCTTCCGTTTTTCTCCTCTATTCTTGAAAACAAACCACAGACAAGAAACAATAACAAAAACAGATAGTAGCCAGGGAGCGAAATGAATTAGGTTGGAAAACAAAGAGAAAGAATGTGCTAGTAAGCAATAATATGCGAAGGGCTCTTGAAGAGCAACCATTCTAATATAGATGAGGAACACATAAGGAAGAACTGATAAGAAGAACATATACGGAGGAACTGATAAGAAAGATCAAACTCATAAGGGGCTCTCTAATAGGAGCCACTAATAGTCAATAGTTCCATTTCAAACCTGTAAAACCTGTAAAACATGTAAAACATATAAAACACATCAAATTATAACTAATGCCTGCACACAAACCACGCTGTTTCTACAATAAGAGTATATGTATACAACTATCAGTAACTGATACCAATTCATCCAATAGAAAATCACTAATACTGACGAGATCCAAGGGATACTAACACAATTATGAACAAGTTTACCGCAATGAACTACGAGTCTTCAATAATTATAGTTAGATGAAGAAGGTTATATAAATCAGTTAATTGATGGATGAGATGAATGAATCCAAGACTAGACGAGGTAGACACGTTGTAGTTGATGTTCCAACATTCCAGCAGACCCGCATTCACCGTCAACCGGCCTAGATCCATAAATGTGATATCATCGATATACTTTTTGATATAAAGATGTACAAAATCATATCATGATGTCATAAGCTCCTGGAAAAATTATTTCTTTTGGTTCACGTGCAAATGTTGTGCAAATTTTGGCCGGCTCATGACGTAATGGATGAACCAAAACCCGACACAAGGCCAAACAAAAGACGTGCATTGTCCATGAACATATTCATGAACAGACCACATCATCCACCACCCCATGCCAGCCTTCCCGCCTTATCGTTTATGATCTTCCCACTACCTCTTCGCCTGTTATCGCATGGAATCACCTGTACCTCAAAATTATCCGAAACCACACCATAAAAGAAACAATTTCTTTTTGGTTCAACGTGTAAGGGCCCAAAAAAGAACTTCGCAAAAATCTTAACTTCCGAATTAAGCATAATTCCTGCATATATTAAAATTAGACAAAAAGAAAAACTCGTCCTGCAGACACTTCTAAATTATGAGAAATATCCAGATTATGACGTCTATATCCATCTGGTGAGGGCGTTGTCAAAAAGTATATAAATAAGGAGATCCCACCCGATTAAGATATATATATTTTAATATCACTATACAAATATACAAATGACTCAACAAAAACAACCTGCTATCTTTTACGTTAACGCCGCACTCTTTGACTGTGACGGAACCTTAGTAAACTCCACTGGTGCCATCTCTGAATTTTGGAGAAACTTTGGTAAGACCAGACCACACGTGAACCCAGAAGAAATTATCAGAACTTCCCATGGATGTCGTACATTTGACGTCATTGCCAAATGGTCTCCAGAAGACGCTAATGTCGAACAAGTTACCGCATGGGAAGGTTCCATCCCAGACTCCTACGGACAATACGCCAAGCCTATCAAGGGTGCCGTTGAATTAGTTCACCAATTCGATGAATTCTCAAAGACAAAGACCGCAAATGGTAAGCAAAGATGGGCTATTGTCACCTCCGGTACTTTACCACTTGCCACCAAGTGGTTGAAGTTGTTGAAAATCACTCAACCAGACTGTTTCATCACTGCTGAAAAGGTCACCAAGGGTAAGCCTCATCCTCAAGGTTACCAAGCTGCTAGAGACACCTTAGGTTACAACGATCCTTCAAAGAAGGTTGTTGTTTTCGAAGATGCCCCTGCTGGTATTACTGCTGGTAAAGGTGCTGGTGCCTTTGTTGTTGGTATCTGTTCTACCTACGATGCTGAAAAGGTCAGAAACTCTGGTGCTGATATTGTCGTTGACGATTTATCTTCTTTCAACATTGAATCTTACAACCCAGAAACCGATGAACTCAAGGTTGTTGTCAAGGATTACCACTACGCCAACGATGAATTCTTGCAATCTGTTTAAGAATTCTCAAATATTCAGAAATGAATTCCTCATACCCTAGCTTCAAGCTATTCATACCAACAAGGTGCACTACAAGTAGGCCGCAGCTTGTTCATTTGCTTTTATCTCCTCATTATTTATTAGCTTGCTAAAATTATAGACTACAATGTACATTAGATTCGTTATTATTATTAGTATCATAATTTTTCCTTATCTGTAGTGGAGCCCGGGGCCCAATTTATTCTTGAATGGAATTTCAATACCAAACACGTTATCGAACAACGAAGGCTTAGCCTCATTAAAAGGCTCTTTTTATTTTCTCATTTATATCATACTTTCCTTGGCCATTATCGCATTCTGTTGTTGGGCCAATTTGGATCACTTTCTTCCTTAGAATGTGTTCGGAAAAACTCCGAAATGTGGTACGCGCACGTCCTATTATTGATTGCACATTGATTACGAGCATACCCAATAAACCAATCAAGAATATATATACACATTCTATTCAAATCTGTAAGTCTCCCTGTATATTATGTGGCCTCGTATCGAAGAAGATATTTTCAAGAAATGAAATCCGTGGCCCTGGTGACGAGGGACTTGAATAGCCTTGTTCTTTAAAATGAATTTTCTCTTGAAATTCCTCTGGCTCCACAGCACAGGCTCATAAAGCGTCGTCTATTGGGCCAAAAAACATATACAGTTGTATATCATGTTGTTAGTGTGACGTTAGATGTCACACAGAACAAATTAACCTCCCGTGACTGAAATTATGAGACTACACTAATGGTTTCTAGTCATAATTATCGTCGGTATAATAGCAAAAATGAAATGCAGATAATTTCTAAATATTTGCCGGTATGATTTTTGAAAGACAATAATAATAGTCTCGAATTGTAAATATTCTAACTCAAAAAAGAGAAGAAAGCAAAGGCAAATAACTGATGTATCTCTTTAAGCGAAGACTTCTTCGTAACGAGAGTCTGTGAATCCTCCATATAAAATTCTCAGACTTACTCCATTCATTTGATAGAACCCTAAATATCAGTTTGATACTCTCCTTTAGAAGAAATTGTGTGGACTGTCATAGAGTATCTCAAAACCGAGTTTTTCGAAAGCGTAGTTCAAGATTAAAAACGACAATCAGAAACCTCGAAACCAAGAAACCTACAAAACTAGAAACCCCATAACATGATAGTCATTGCTCAGTATTGTAAGCTCTAGCCTCATTAATTTCCAAAAACTTATTCAATTTACTAAAAGAGATTTCAACCCTTTGGACGTGCCAAAAAGTGCCTGGTGACAACTAATTTTTTCATATGGCTTTCTAAGTCCCTCTACCTTCTAAATTCTTTTTTTAAACTTTTGATGATAAAGACTATTTGGATAACATCTTCACCTTTGCTAACTCATACCCTGATTGTATTCTTTTCACCTCGCAACATCTATCATCACTAAAGGTGTTTTTCTCTCAATAATTGCAGCCATTTGTGTCGCGTATATTACATAAGCATTTGACATGAATTTTCGCGACTAGTCTATTCCGCGATGCCATTTCTAAAATTTTTTCGATATTCATAGTTAGTTATCTAACACCAACCATCACTTACCATGTCTAGCAGACCTAGTTTCGAGGATCTGTATCCCTTATTAACCTTACCCAGAATTCCAGACTTGGGTTTGGCTGATAAAGTAGTCATTCCACCCATCACTTCCATTGACTCCACCATAATCGACTTGGGAATCTCCAAGTCTATCATCTCAAGTTATATTATCAAACCAACACCAAAATTAATATGGTCATTTGCATTAAGTCCTACCAGTGTGGTTGATTGCATGGACGTGATAAATCAGGATTCTACCAAATTGTACGTAGTTGGAATCACAGAACGTAAAAAGCACAAGTTATTATTGATTGAAAAGAAAGAAGCAACTGAACAGGTAGCCGAAGATGTTCAAGATGCTCTTGAAGAGGGACAATCTGGAGTAACAAGTATTGATTTAAAACTCGATGCTAAAGTCAAATCAGTCAAGTTTTATAATAATGGCCATTCCATCGTTGTATTATATGAGAATGGTAATGTGGAACTAGTCAAGCATGAGGACCATACTTTAACAAAAAGCAGTATCAAATATACCCATACCACCAAGAAGTCGTCTGCTCAACGCTTGATATTCTCCCATTACATTAATGATCTCGAAGTGAACCCAGATGGCTCAGAAAAGGATTTGTTACTTTTAGTATTTGGATCCAAGGGTCAAGTCATTTATAAGTTGATTTCGCTCAATTTCAACACGGCATTCCTTGAAATCAATTCATCTACTGTAAATACCAAAGATATCGCTGCCATTGCCTACAATACCGGATATCTCTACCAATTGAACCTGACTACCAAGACCATCACATCCATTTCCATAGTCAACTTCTCCAACGTCAAGTCTATTTCTGTTGACTCTCTTATTGATGGTGAGTCAGAAATCTCATTACTTGCTCCAAGTGTTGACCGTTTGTTACTTTCGGTCAACAACAAAATCCATCTTATCAACTTCAAATTCGCCAGTTTATTAGACACTTTCGAATCATTTTCCAACTCAATGCCAAACAAGGTTTTGATCTCACAAGCAGTCA